>LNFM01013597.1_pt1 | contig 10324 bp, 8 predicted proteins | sample 596031 | NCBI WGS metagenome assembly LNFM01 (sample SAMN04254537, study PRJNA301005) | activated carbon metagenome | isolation source: dual media filters at the Ann Arbor, Michigan drinking water treatment plant | place: USA: Ann Arbor | reverse complement strand
GAGGTCGGTGTAGCGGCCGGGCGCGACGAGGATCGTATCGCCCGCCACGGCGAGCTCGACGGCCCTGCCGATCGTCCGCACCGGCGCGGCCGCAGTCCCATCGCCGGCCACGTCATCACCGGTGGTCGCGACATGGACGAGCGTCCCCGCCGCGGGCGGGTAGTCGCACGTCGTGGCGTTCGGGCCGAGGAGGTCCGATGGGACGTCGGCGTCGACGAGGTCGATGCGTGTGCCGTCGAAGCCAACGCGGCCGCAGGCGGCGGTCAGGGCCAGAGCCCCCATGACGTACGGGGTCAACCCCTGCAACACTGGCACCAGTGTACCCGAGGCGCGGGTAGGCCGACGCTGAGATCAGCCGCCGACGAACGAGCGTAAGGTGTGGGCATGAAGGCCCACGAGCTCCATTCCACCGTGACGACCGATGGCACCTTGCGGCTGACGATCGATCCGGTCGACCTCGGCGAGCCCGGCCCCGACGAGGTCATCGTGCGCATCGAGGCCGCGCCCGTGAACCCGACGGACATCTTCCTCATGCTGTCGATGGCGGATCTCGCTCAGGCGCGCGCGGTCGACGGTGCGCTCGAGGCGCCGGTGCCACCCGGCGTGACCAAAGTCTTCGCGGGCCGGCTCGATCAACCGCTCGTGGTCGGCTCGGAGGGCGCCGGCACGGTCGTCGCGGCCGGAGCGAACCAGCAGGCGCTGATCGGCAAGCGGGTCGGGGCGAACGGCGGCATGTTCGCGTCGCACCGCAAGCTGCCGGCGAGCCACGTACGCGAGCTCCCGGCGGGCGCGTCGGCGGAGGACGGCGCGTCGTGGTTCGTGAACCCGATGACGGCCCTCAGCTTCGTCGAGACGATGCGCGCCGAGGGCCACACCGCGATCGTGCACACGGCGGCCGCGTCGAACCTCGGCCAGATGCTGGTCAAGATCTGCGCCGCGGATCGCGTCCCGCTCGTGAACATCGTGCGCCGGCCGGCGCAGGTCGCGCAGCTGCGCGCCCTCGGGGCGGAGCACGTACTCGACAGCTCGGCGGAGAGCTTCGGGCGCGACCTGGTCGACGCGGTGGCCGCGACCGGCGCGACGCTCGCCTTCGACGCGATCGGCGGCGGCGTGCTCGGCGCGCAGATCCTCGATGCGATGGAGCGCGTGGCGAGCCGCTCGATGAAGACGTTCAGCCACTACGGCTCGTCGACGCACAAGCAGCTCTACGTGTACGGCGGGCTCGATCGTTCGCCGATGCAGGTCGCGCGCACGTTCGGCCTCACCTGGAGCATCGGCGGCTACCTCGTGATGACCGCGCTCCGCAAGCTCGGGCCCGAGGTCATGGCGCGGATGTCGGCGCGCGTGATGCGCGAGCTGACGACGACGTTCGCGAGTCACTACAGCGAGCGGATCGCACTCGCTCAGCTGCTGGACGTCGAGACGCTGCGCCGGTGCGCCGCGACCGCGACCGGCGAGAAGTTCCTCGTCGTCGCGTGAGCTTCGTCGACGACTGAGCGGCTGGCGCGGGAGTTGGCGAGCTCGGACCGCTGCGCGTCACGGGCCGAGGAGGAGCTCGTACTCGCGACGCAGATCGGTCGCGCGCTCGGCGAGCTCGGCGCGGCGGAGGATGGGCCGCGCATCGGCCGCGGGGCGCTTGGCGGTGCGGAGCGCGGCCGCCCGCTCGGCGAGGTCGGAGCGCGCCTGGACCACGGCCGCGTCGAAGGCGCGCCTGGCGTCGTCGAGACGCGCGGCCGCCGCCACGTGCTCGGGCGCCTTGGGGCCGAGGGCGAGCGCGAGGTCATCGAGCGCCCATGTGGCCGCCTGCCGCGCGTCGGCCGCGAGCCGGAGCGCGGGTGGGCTCGCCGTCGGGGTCGCCCCGCTGGCCACCACCGTGGCGAGCGCGTCGAGGCGGGCCCGCTGGATCTCGGCGGCGCCCGCCTTCGCGGCCAGCGCGGCCAGCGACTTCACCCACGCCGCCGCGAACGCCCGCTCGTCGTCGAGCGCCGTGCGCGCCACGGTCGCGAGGTGCGCGACGAGGTGATTGGCCCGCTCCATCTTCGCGTGGCGCGGTCCATAGGTCTCCCCGAGGGTCGCGCGCTCGAGCTCGGCCGCGCGGAGTGCACCGACGGCCGACCGCACCCGCCGCGGGGCGTCGTCGGTGAGCACCCAGCTCTCCGGGCTTGTAGGGGGCGTGCCGCCGATCGCCGCCACGAGGGCCTCGCGCCGCGCCGCCTCGCGTCGAGCGTCGCCGAGGGTGAGCACGTCCAGGGCGCTGGCGGCGAGCTCGTCGTCGATCGCCGCCAGCTCGGCGTCGACCTGCTGAAGCTCGGCGAGCACCTCGGCGCGTTTGCGCGCTCGATCGGTCGGGTCGCCTGGCGCCGGCGAGGTCGCGAGCTCGCCGGTGGTCGGCGGCGGAGTGGTCGTGGCCGTGGCCGCCGCGCACGGCGGAGGCGCCACCCCGACGGGGTGGGCGGGCGCCGAACCACATGCGGCGGTGACGAGGAGCAGGAACCGGGCGATCCGCAGCATCGCGGCGACTCTACCTGAGCGTCCTCTTCGCTACACCTCCGGGACGTGCCGCCGCCTCGGCTATCGTCACTCGAAAAGCCGCCGGTCTCGTTCGACGAGTTGCTCGCACGCGCTGCGTGATGATCTTTGGAGGAGCATGATCAGCGCGGCTCGCGCGAGATCGATCGCCACGCCTCCTCGATACGCCGAGAGCCGCTGGTTAGCGCCTCTTGCCGAACAACCAGCGAAACACCCGTCCGCGTTCGGCGCGAGCTTCGATCGCACGTGCGTCTTCGAAGGCGAGCTGGCTCCGACTGTCGAGCGCGCGCTCCACGCGTGCGGCGACATCGTCGGTCTCGAGGAACCATTGCGCCTCGGCCGGGGCGAGGGCGAGATGCATGATGACGTGGTCGACAAGCGCACCGGTCGGTGCGTCGGGGTCGCCGTTCATCTGACTCACGACCTGGCGCAGGATCGCCGCACGGCGCGCATCGAGCGGCTCGCGTGGCTCGGTCGCGAACGTGAGGGGCGTCACCACGGCTCGATGGTGATCGGCCACCGAGATCACGGTCGCGATGCGGCCGCGTTGCAGGCCACGCGCCGTCACGAGCAGCGCCTCGGGCGTGCGCTTGACGACGGTCAGCTCGGCAATGCACCCGACGGAGAAGTAGCCATCAGGGCTCGGCTCGTCGGCGTATGGATCGCGCTGCGCGACGACCACCGCGGGCCCGGAGCCGGTCAACGCACTCTGCGCGGCCGCAATGCTCGCGGTTCGGCCAAGTGGGAGCTCGACCGCAACACCCGGAAGTAGCGGGCCATCACGCAGCGCGATCAGCGGCAGCTCGGTCACGGCTCGGCGACGACAAGCTTATCGGGTGAGCTGGTCTTGCTGGAGTGTCGCCGGTTCGAATCCGCGTGTGCTGGCGCAGTGCGGTCGCGTCCGTCGCGGCGTCCGGTCCGACTCTGGTAGCGTCACCGCCAGCCGTGCAGCCGGGAACCCTCATCTCCCCGCACATCCGGCTGGAGGAGATCCTCGGCCGCGGGTCGAGTGGGGTGGTCTGGCTCGCCAGCAACGTGGCGATCGGCGGCACGCTGGCGGTGAAGGTCCTCGGCGCGGCCCACGAGGGCGCGGTGGACACGGTGCGGCGCGAGGCGTCGATCATCGGGCGCATCCAGAGCCCGCACATGCTGGCGCCCGGAACGCGCGTGACACCGAGCTCGTTCTACGCATCCAGCTCGCCGCGCCGGAGTTTCGCCGAGTAGCCTTGTAGCAGCTCGTCATCGTCGGCCTCGCCCCGCAAGAGGTAGGCCTCGAGCTCGGGCGCCTGCATCCGGCGGAGCACCCAGAGCGCGTTCATTCGTGCCCAGGGTTCGCCGGGAGGGCACCGCTCCCACTCGCGGAGGGCGAGCGCCACAGCCTCCGGCGCCGACCGCCGCGCCAGACTCTGGATGGCTCGCCGCCGCACGTACTCGTCGGGGTCATCGGCCAGGGCGAGTAGCAGCGGCACCGCGCCTTCACCGCGGACCCCGAGCTCGACGCCGAGTTGCCACTTCGCATCGGGCTCGCCGGCGTCCAGCGCGCGCTCGGTCAACCATGCCAGCGCATCGGTCGGCACGTCGCGCGCCAGGCGTTGACACTCGTTGTCGCGAGCAATCGCATAGAGCGCCAAGGCGACAACGTCTGGCGCCCAAGCCGCGACGGGCCCGCCGGCGACGAGCTCGCGCCACGCGGTGTAGAGCGCTGGCCAATGCTCGTAGTCGCACTCCCACTCGCCACATTGGCGCTCTGCCGCGACCCCCTCGGCCCACGCGCGGAACTGCGCCACCGCAACCTGGAAGGCCCGCATCAACTACCTGCGCCGCAAGTCGCGTCGTCGCCATGCGGCCGACCCCTCGCGTGGGAGCGAAGGTTCGGCAGGATGTGGAACGCAGGTTTCAGCGCCGCTTGCCTCGGCTTTCGGATCGGTGGTGGCAAGGACGCGACGAGCGCGGCTTCATCCGGGTGCGGCATGCGAGAGCCTCACGATACGCTGCCCGGACGGCGCGGGGCTCGACGTCGGGGGGGCCCTCGATTCGGCAGGCCACCCGGACAGGCTATAGATCGTGCATGGACGTGGTCGAGTACGATCGATACGGCGATGCGTCGGTGCTGCACGTGCGGCACCGGCCGATTCCCACCGCGACGCGGGGGCACGTGGTCGTACGCGTGAAGGCCGCCGCGTTGAATCCGAAGGATGTCCTGGCGCGGGCGGGGAAGTTTCCGTGGCTCGCCGGACGGACGTTTCCCAAGCGGCTCGGCTACGACTGGTCCGGCGAGGTGGTGGAGGTCGGCCCTGGGTGCGGAGGACTGCGCGTCGGCGATGCGCTGTTCGGCATGATCCAGAGCTGGAGCGCGGGCGCGTGCGGCGAATACGTGCGGGTGCGCGCCGACGAGCTCGCGCCGAAGCCGAGCGGTCTGTCCTGGGAGGAAGCGGCCGCACTGCCGCTCGTCGGGCTCACCGCGCTCCAGGCGCTGCGCGACCACGGCAAGCTGACACGGGGCCAGCGCGTCCTCTTGAACGGCGCGTCGGGCGGCGTCGGCGTGCACGCGATCCAGATCGCGAAGGCGCTGGGCGCTCACGTCACCACGCTGACCAGCGCCGCGAACTGCGAGCTCGCCCTCTCGCTCGGCGCGGACGATGCGCTCGACTACGCGCGCTGGACGCCCGGCGGCACGTTCGACATCGTCTTCGACATCTTCGGGAATCGTCCGTTTGCCTCGATGCGCCACGTGCTGACGGACCGCGGGCGCTACATCTCGACGGTCCCCAAGCTCGCCAACCTGGTCGCGGCCGCGCGCTCGATCGTCTCGCGGCAACGAGCGTTCGTCGTCGTCGTCCGCTCGAAGCGCAAGGACCTCGAGGTCCTGTCCGAGCTCGTGGCGCGAGGCGCCCTGCGCCCGATCGTCGATCGCGTCTTCCCGCTCGCCGACGTGGTCAACGCGTCGAAGTTCATCGAGACCAAGCGCGCGCGAGGCAAGGTCGTCCTCCGCGTGACGCCCTGATTGCGACATCTCCGTCGTGTGAGGTGGCGAGTGCACCACACCGGGTAATCGCTCCTTCGCTGCGCGCTGGCACCCGCGGGCAGCGCCCGGCACCTGCCGGTACGAAGTGACCGGACGCGTGGTGCAGTGGGTGCAACCGCTGGGTCGCGATGAGGAAGCGACTCGGAGCGATCGCGCTTGGAGTGTTCTTGCTATCGCTGGTGTTGCCCGCACTCGTCGTCGAGCAGCGCGTGCTGCTGGGCAGTGGCTCGCACATCCACACGATGGTGGGCGCGCAGTGTCTGGCGCTCGGCTTCTTCCTGTGGCCCGGATGGCTGGCGAATCCACTCCTGCTCATCGCCTGGGTGCTAGGCGCCCTCGCACGCGGACGCGCGGGCTACCTGGCGGCCGCGACCGTGGTGGCGGTGCTCGCGGTGATGTCGGCGGTGTTCGCGGCGTTTCTGCTCGCAGCGCTCGACGATCCGCGGCTGGTCACGCTCCACGTCGGCTACTACGTGTGGGTCGCGAGCACCGTGATCACCCTGATCGACCTGATCTTGACCCCGCGCACGCGGCCAGATGCACCAGCGTAGACAGCTCAGCGTGCGGCGGCCTCGACGGTCAGCGGACACAACGCACGCGGAAACGCGCGAGGCCCGAGCTTGCCGAAGTCGCAGTCGATCGTGTCGGACGCGATCATGACGATGGTGCCGCTGCCGTACCGCGAATGGCGAACCCGCTGACCGACGTGCCACTCGCCGACGACGCGGGTAGGTGCGGGTGCGGCGACGTCCTCGCGGGTCGCAACGTCGGTGGAGAGCGGCAAGAGCAGGGGACTGGCGATGCCGAACGCGCCGTGGGTGTGCGGACGGAACTGATAGGAGATCTCGACCGCATCGCGCGCGCGAGTGAGGGCGACGAAGAGCAGGCGACGCTCCTCGGCAGGGTCGGAGTCACCGTCGTGGTCACCATCGGCGGTGCGCGACAGGAGGGGCAGCACGCCGACGTTGGCGCCCGAGAGGAACACGCGCGTGAACTCGAGGCCCTTGGCGGCGTGGATGGTCAGGATGCGGACGGCGGGCGCGGTCGCGACGGTGGGCTGCTCGATTTGCTCGTCGAGGTCGTGCACGCACGGGACGCCGCGCGTCGCGAGGGCGGTGGCGAGCTCGGCCACTTGCACGCGCAGGCGACACAGCACGGCCAGCTCGCTCCAGGGCACGCCGGTGGCGTGGAGCTCGGCCAGGCGCGCCGCGAGGTATGCCGCCTCGGCCGTCACGTCGTGATGACGGATGATCGCGATCTTCGGGCCGGGGCCGCGCACGGGGACGAGCGTGCCGATCGGTGCCGGCTGATCGCCGAGGATGGACCGCGCCCCGACGAGCACGGTGTGGGTACTGCGGTAGCTGCGCGGCAGCGTGCGGACCTGGCAGTGCAGGTGCGCAGCCGTCGTGGCGAACACTGTCGGTGCAGCGCCGCGCCAGCCGTAGATCGACTGCAACGGATCGCCGACCGCGAAGAACTGCGTGGGCGCGGCCACGAGGCGCTGCACGAACGCGAGCTCGCGCGGCTCGCAGTCCTGCAGCTCGTCGACGAGCACGTGCGCGATCGGGGGCGTCGTGCTGGCGAGGAGCGTGGTCGCGTGCGCGATCAGATCGTCGAAGTCCATCGCGTCGCGGGCGCGGCGCTCGGCGACGACGGCCTCGGCGAGCGCGGGCATCGTGCGCAGGCGATCGCGCAACGTGGCACGTCGTCCCGGCCGGATGCGCTCGCGACGCGCGACCTCCACCGCGAGCTCGACCGCAGCCTCCTCGTCGAGGATCGAGAACCCACGCGTGTGCCCCACGCGCTCGACGGGCAGCACGCGCCGCAGCAGCGTGGCGGCCACGCTGTGAAACGTCCCGACGAGCCAGCGCTCGCGCTCCGTCGTCTCGCGGCCCAGCAGCGCGTCGAGGCGCTCGCGGAGCTCGGTCGCGGCGCGGTGCGTGAACGTGAGGATCGCGATCTGCTCGAGCGGGACCCCGTGCACGACATGCAGGTACGCCGCGCGGTGGACGAGCACCGTCGTCTTGCCGCTGCCGACCTGCGCGTGGACGAGCGTCGCATGGTCGCTCGACAGCACCGCGGCGCGTTGATCCGGATCGAGCGCGCGCAGGGACGCGTCGAACGTCACGGCAGCGGCTCCTTGGGCACCGGTCCACCGTCGGGGAGGATGTAGCCGCTGGCGAGCTTGGTGTTGGCGTGCGCCTCGCTCGTCGAGCGGCCCGCGATCAGATCATCGTGGCGACGACGCAGCGCCCCCGCGACCCGGTGCGCGCGGTCGGTCTGCGCGACCTCGATCGCGAGCGCGCCGGTGGGCGGCACCTCCACGGCGGACGCGATCGCCTGCCACAGCTGACGCTGCGCGGCGTCGGCGCCGAGCCACGCGGCCAGCCCCGCGCTCGCCACGGTGATGATCAAGCGCTCGCCGCGCCGCACCGGGACGCACTGCGCGAGGAGCTCGGCGCCCTGCACCCGCTGCGCGACGAGGCTCGCGGCCACCTCGGCCCACCGGGTCGCGACCTCCTGCCACGGGATGCGTGCTCGGGGGATCGGCGTCGGCGCGACCGTCTTGCTGGCGGTGGGAGCGGGCAGGGACTCGCGCAAGCGACGCAGCGCCCAGCTCGTGAGCACCGGATCGCGATTCCAGCTACCGACGCACGCGGGACAGCCGCCGTCGCAGCGGCATCCGGCGACGAGGTCGATCGCCTGGCCGAGGATCGCGTCGAGCTGGTCGTACGCCATCGCCGCGAAGCCCAGGCCCTGCGGATAGCTGTCGTACAGCACGAGGGCCGTCGCGCTGCGACCGCTGTCCTCGTCGGTGAAGTGAAAGCTCGAGCCGCACAGATCCGTCCGCTCCGCCATCGAGGCGAGCCGCGCAGACGCCCCGAGCGCGTGCACCATGCCCGCGAGCGCATCCTCCCGCGCGCTGCCCAGCGCCGCGAGCACCGGCTCGGGGACGACCACCCACACCGCCTCGGTGTCGAGCGAGAGGCGCAACTGCTCGTGCAGCGCCTCGTAGCCGAGGTTCTGGTGGTTGTGGAACTCGAGCATCTTGTAGCCGACCACGACGTCGTCGACCCGCACGTCGCCGAAGTGGGCGCGGGTCTCCCCGACGGCGCGCGACTGCTGGGTGAGCAGCACGTCGATCGCCGTGCGCACGTCCGGCTGCGTGTAGAAGTTCTGGTCGACCTCGACGACGGTCGCGACGTGTTGAGTGAGATCGAGCGACTCGATCTGATACTGGACGCCGTCGTGCAGGTAGATCGCGCGCGGATGCGCCTCGCGATACACCTGCGGTCGACTCATCTCGGTGATCGTCGTGCTGGTCCCGCGGTCGACGATCTTGAACCGATCGTTGTGAATGGTGCGCAGGCTGAACTCGCCCGCCGGGAACGCGCCGCCGGTCCAGTGCCAGCTGCCCATCACGTCGCGCAGCTCGCCGGCCCGCGCCAGCACCGCCGCGATCTCGCCCAGGTCGGGGAACATGACGGCGTCGTCGAGCGTCAGCGGCAGCTCGGCTGCCGCCGCGCGTGCGTGCGCGAGCTGGATCGCGAGGTTGTCGCGGTCGACGACGGCCCGCTCGCTCGGTTGTCCGACGAGCCAGTCGGGGTTGGCGCCGATGAACTGGTCCGTGGGCGAGACAGCAAGCACGACGATGCCGTGCGCGACATGCTCGCGCCGCCCCGCGCGCCCGAGCTGCTGCCAGAAGCTCGCACGGGTGCCGGGGAAGCCGCCCTGCACGACGACCTCGAGCTGCCCGATGTCGATGCCGAGCTCGAGCGCGTTGGTCGAGACGACGGCGCGCAGACTGCCGTCGACGAGCGAGCGCTCCACGGCCCGGCGCTCCTCGGGCAGATAGCCGCCGCGGTAGCCCGCGAGGAGATGCGTCTCGTCGTGGCCCGCCACATCGCGCAGGCGATCGCGCGACTCCTTGAGCACGATCTCCGTCTCCTTGCGGCTCCGGCAGAACGCGATGGTGCGGTGGCCGGCCACCACGAGGTGCGGCAGGAGCTCCGCGAGCTCGGAGGTCACGGGGCGGCGCGTGCCGCCAGTGGCGAGCGGCGGCTGCCAGAAGTGGACGGTCTTGCCGGCGGATGGCGAGCCGTCGCGCTCGACGAGGCGGAACGGCCGGTGACACAGGGTCTCGGCGTGGGTGCGGGCGTTGGCGATGGTGGCCGAGCTGCAGAGGAACTGCGGCCGGCTGCCGTGATGCGCGCACACGCGGAGGAGACGCCGCATCAGGTTGGAGACGTGCGCGCCGAACGCGCCGCGATACGAGTGCAGCTCGTCGATGACGATGTAGCGCACGTTGCGGAAGAGATGCGCGAAGCCGCGCCGCCCGTGATTGGGGAGGAGCGCGCTGTGCAGCATGTCGGGATTGGTGAGGACGAGGTTCGCGCGGTCGCGGATCTTCGTGCGCTCGGCGGGCGGGGTGTCGCCGTCGTAGACGCCCGCGATGAGCTGCGGCGCGCTGCGATCGCTGCGGGTGACGATGTGATCGACGAGCTCGAGGACGCCGCGCAGCTGATCCTGGGCGAGCGCCTTGGTGGGGAAGAGCATCAGCGTGCGGGCGGAGGGATCCTCGAGCGACGTCTGGAGGACCGGCAGCAGGTAGGCGAGGGACTTGCCGCTGGCGGTGCCGGTGGTGACGACGACGTGCTCACCGGACTGCGCTGCGGTGAAGGCTTCCGCCTGGTGGCAGTAGAGTTGATCGATGCCGCGGCTGGTCAGCCCGGCGCGCAGGGCGGGGTGAAGTCCATCGGGGACGGGCGC
>LNFM01013595.1_pt1 | contig 10327 bp, 3 predicted proteins | sample 596031 | NCBI WGS metagenome assembly LNFM01 (sample SAMN04254537, study PRJNA301005) | activated carbon metagenome | isolation source: dual media filters at the Ann Arbor, Michigan drinking water treatment plant | place: USA: Ann Arbor | reverse complement strand
GCTGACGCCGCTTGCGCTACTCGCTGCACTGGCCCTCGGTCTCGTTGCGCTGTTCGCGTTGCCACGTGAGGAGGAGCCGCAGATCTCGGTGCCCCTCGTCGACATCATGGTGCGGACCGACGGGCTCAAAGCCGAGGATGGCGCCCGCCTCGTGACGGAACCGCTCGAGACGATCGTGAAGGCGATCAACGGCGTCGAGCACGTCTACTCGAACACCCTCGATAATCAGGTGCTGGTCACCGCCCGCTTCTTCGTCGGCACCAAGTCGGACGAGGCGATCCTGCGCGTCCACGAGAAGATCCGCGCCAACATGGACCGGATACCGACCGGAATTCCCGAACCGCTGATCGTCGGGCGCGGCATCGACGACGTGGCGATCGTCACGCTCACGCTCGCCGCCAAGGCCGGTGCCGCCGAGCGCTATCCCGACAACGTGCTCTATCACCTCGGCGAAAACCTGCTCGTCGAGCTGGCCAAGCTCGAGGACGTGGGCCTCTCCTACATGGCGGGCGGGCGCCCGGACCAGATCCGCATCGAGCCCGACCCCGAGCGGCTGTCGCTCTACGGCGTCACGCTCGCCCAGCTCATGGGCAAGATCAGGAACGCCAACCGATCGTTCGCGGCGGGCCACGTCCGCGAGATGAACCGGAGCCTCGCCGTCTCGGCGGGCCAGACGCTGCAGGGCATTCCCGACATCGGCCTTCTGGTCATCACCACCCGCGACGGCCGTCCGGTCTATGTGCGCGATGTCGCCACCGTGGTCGTCGGCGCCAAGCCGCTCGAGCGCCGCGCCTGGCACTACGCGAAGGGCGCCGACGGCAGCATCGAACGCGTGCCGACCGTGACGCTGGCACTCGCCAAGCGCGCCGGTGCCAGCGCCGTGACGATCGCCGAGCGCATTCGCCACCGTGTCGATGCGCTGAAGGGCACGCTCATCCCCGCCGACATCGACGTTGTAGTGACACGTGACTACGGGGAGACCGCCAACGAGAAGGCCAACGAGCTGCTGTTCCACTTGGCGCTTGCGACCATCTCCATCGTAGCGTTGGTCGGCTTCGCCATCGGCTGGCGCGAGGGCGTCGTGGTCGCGATCGTCATCCCCGTCACGATCCTGCTCACGCTCTTTGCCTCCTGGCTGATGGGCTACACCATCAACCGCGTCAGCCTCTTCGCGTTGATCTTCTCCATCGGCATCCTGGTCGACGACGCCATCGTCGTGATCGAGAACATCGCGCGGCACTGGGCGATGGAGGACGGCCGCAGCCGAGCCCGCGCGGCGATCGAGGCCGTCGCCGAGGTCGGCAACCCGACCATCATCGCGACACTGACGGTCGTCGCCGCGCTCTTGCCGATGCTGTTCGTGTCGGGGCTGATGGGTCCCTACATGGCGCCGATCCCGGCCAACGCCTCGGCAGCGATGATCCTCTCGTTCTTCGTCGCCGTCGTTGTGACGCCGTGGCTGATGCTGCGGCTCGCGGGCAATGTGGCGAGTCATACCGGCAGCCATCACCCGCACGACGGCGGCTGGCTCGGGCGGACCTATGTCGCGTGGGCGCGGCCGATCCTGGCAACGCGCGGCACGGCTTGGCTGTTTCTCGGTCTCGTCGGTGCGGCGACGCTGCTCTCCCTCGTGCTGCTGCCCCTGAAACTGGTCACGGTCAAGCTGCTGCCGTTCGACAACAAGTCGGAGTTGCAGGTCGTGCTCGATCTGCCGCGCGGCGCCTCGCTCGAGGAGACCGACCGCGTGCTCGACGCGGCGGCCCGTCGCCTTGCCTCGCTCGACGAGCTGGCGTCGGTCCAGTCTTACGTCGGCACCTCGGCGCCATTCAACTTCAACGGACTTGTGCGCCACTATTACCTTCGGAACCAGGCGAGCCAGGGCGACCTCCAGGTCAACCTCAAGCCGAAGGGCGAGCGGCGGCGCTCGAGCCACGAGATCGCGCTCGACGTGCGCAAGCGGCTTGCCGAGCTGAGACTGCCCGAGGGCAGTGCACTGCGCGTCGTCGAGGTGCCGCCCGGCCCACCGGTGATCGCTACCTTGCTGGCCGAGATCTATGGGCCTGACGCCGATACGCGCCGCGCCGTTGCCCACGAGGTGCGCGCCATCTTCCGCAGCATCCCCTTCATCGTCGACGACGATGACAGCTTCGGCCGGCCGGCGCCGCGCCTCCGCGTCTCGATCGACCAGGACAACCTGGAGTTCCACAAGGTCGAGCAGAGTGACGTCTACGATACGCTGCAGACCTATCTCGGCGGCGTTCCCGTCGGCTACTCGCATCGCGGCGGCGGGCGCCACCCGATCGAGATCGCCGTGCAACAGCCGAAGTCGCGTCTTGCACTCGATGCGGCGATGCTCTCCACGCCCGTGCCCGCCAATGCGCTGCCCGGCGAGCGATCGATCATCGAGCTTGGCGATGTCGTCCGCGTCGAGCGCGAGACCGCCTCGCTGCCGATCTTCCGCCGCAACGGCCGCCCGACCGAAATGGTGATGGGCGAACTCGCCGGTGCCTACGAGGCGCCCCTCTACGGCATGCTCGCCGTGGCCGACGCCATCAAGGCCAAGGACTGGGGCAAGCTCCCCCGGCCCGAGATCCGTCTGAACGGGCAACCCGACGACGATGCCAAGGCGGTTCTGCTCTGGGACGGCGAGTGGGAGGTGACCTGGGTGACGTTCCGCGACATGGGCGCGGCGTTCGCGGTGGCCCTACTCGCCATCTACATTCTGGTGGTCGGCCAGTTCGGCTCGTTCAAGCTGCCGCTGGTCATCCTCACCCCCGTGCCGCTGACGCTGATCGGCATCATGATAGGCCACTGGATTTTCGGCGCGCCGTTCTCGGCCACCTCGATGATCGGCTTCATCGCGCTTGCCGGCATCATCGTCCGGAACTCGATCCTGCTCGTCGACTTCATCCGGCAGCGCCGAGACGCCGAGACGCCGCTGCGACAGGTGCTGCTCGAGGCGGGCGCGATCCGCTTCAAGCCGATCCTGCTGACCGCGATCGCTGCGATGATCGGTGCGGCCGTGATCCTGTTCGATCCGATCTTCCAGGGCCTCGCTATCTCGCTCCTGTTCGGGCTCGCCTCGTCGACGCTGCTGACCGTACTCGTGATCCCGGCCATCTACGTGGCGCTGCGCGATGACACCCGTTCGCCGGAAAGCGCCAACGGCGGCGGCACCCCGGCGGTCAGCGGGCCGGCCACCACGGCCTGAGGGGCACTCTCGGCTGGCCCTGCAGATGGATGGTTGTATCCGTCCTTCTGCCCGCCGATCGGGCGCGCATACCGGCATCCAACCTGCTAAGTCTGACGCTTTCGAGTGCCCCCCGCTCGCGGCAGCCAAGCATCGGTTCCGGACATGACCACGCCCACACCTTACGCACGCGATCTCGTCGGCTATGGCCGCAATGCCCCCCATCCGCGCTGGCCGGGAGGCGCCGCGATCGCGCTCCAGATCGTCATCAACTATGAGGAAGGTGGCGAGAACTGCATCCTGCACGGGGACGCGGCCTCCGAGGCGTTCCTCTCCGAGATCGTCGGCGCCGCACCCTGGCCCGGCCAGCGCCACATGAACATGGAATCGATCTACGAGTACGGCTCCCGCGCCGGCTTCTGGCGCCTCTGGCGTCTTTTCACCGAGCGCCGGATTCCGGTGACGGTCTACGCCATCGCGCACGCCCTGATGCGCTATCCCGAGGTGGTCGCGGCCATGCACGAGGCGGGTTGGGAGATCGCGAGTCATGGCCTCAAGTGGATCGACTACAAGGACATCCCCGAGCCCGAGGAGCGCCGCCACATCGCCGAGGCGATCCGGCTCCACACCGAGCTGACGGGCGCGCGCCCGCTCGGCTTCTACCAGGGCCGCACCTCCGCCAACACCACGCGCCTCGTCATGGAGGAAGGCGGCTTCGTCTATTCCTCCGACAGCTATGCCGATGACCTTCCCTACTGGATCGCCGGCCCGCGCGGCCCGCACCTGATCGTGCCCTACACGCTGGACACCAACGACATGCGGTTTGCGACCGCCCAGGGCTTCAACTCGGGCGATCAATTCTTTACCTACCTCGCCGACACCTTCGACGTGCTCTACGCGGAGGGACTTGCGGGCGCGCCAAAGATGATGTCCGTCGGGCTGCACTGTCGCCTCGCGGGGCGACCCGGCCGAGCGGCGGCTCTGGCGCGCTTCCTCGACCACGTCTCGCGTCACGACAAGGTCTGGATCGCAACCCGTCTCGATATCGCACGGCATTGGCAAGGCACGCATCCCGCGGGCGGCGCACCCACCCGCCTCGGCGGCGCAAACAATGGAGCTCACTCGTGACTGGCAAGCCCGAGACGTTCGAGGAGCTGGCCCCCTCGCCTCGCCTGCTGATGGGACCCGGCCCGGTCGACCTCTATCCGCGCGTGCTGCGCGCCATGTCGGTGCCGATCCAGGGCCAGTTCGACCCCGAGTTCCGCCGCTACATGCAACAGGTCATGGCCCTCTATCGCCAGGTCTGGAGAACCGGGAACGAGTGGACGCTGCTGGTCGACGGCACCGCGCGTGCCGGCATCGAGGCGTGCCTGCAATCTGTCGTCGCACCCGGAGACAAGGTGCTGGTGCCGATCTTCGGGCGCTTCGGGCACCTCCTCACCGAGATCGCCCGCCGGGCGCGCGCCGAGGTGATCTCGCTCGAGGTCGAATGGGGCACCGTGTTCGCGCCGGGTCAGATCGCGGAGGCTATCGCCAAGCATCGTCCTCGCGTCGTCGCCATGTGCCAGGGTGACACCTCGACCACGATGCTGCATCCCCTCGACGAGGCCGGCGCCGCCTGTCGGAGGCACGATGCCCTGCTCTTCGTCGACGCCACGGCCTCGCTCGCCGGCAACCCCTTCGAGACCGACGCCTGGCAGGTCGACCTCGCCTCAGCTGGCCTGCAGAAGTGCCTCTCCGGTCCGCCCGGCATCTCGCCGGTGACGTTCAACGAGCGCGTCGTCGAGATCCTGCGCCACAGGAAGCACGTCGAGGCGGGCATCCGCCCCCCCGACATGGAGGACGGCAACGGCCCGATCATCCAGTCGAACTACTTCGACCTCGCGATGATCATGGACTACTGGAGCCCCCGCGCGCTCAACCACCACACCGAGGCGGCGAGCATGCTCTATGCCGCGCGCGAGTGTGCCCGCGTCGTGCTGGAGGAAGGCATCGATGCCGGCATTGCGCGCCACCGATTGGCTTCCGGGGCACTGCGCGCGGGTCTCGAGGCCATGGGGCTCGAGCTGTTCGGCGACGCTGCGCATCGCATGGCCAACGTCACCGGCGTCGCCATCCCCAAGCCTGCCGGCAACGGCGACAAGGTGCGTGCCGAGATGCTCGAGGATTTCGGCATCGAGATCGGCACCTCGTTCGGGCCGCTGGCCGGCCGCATCTGGCGCATCGGCACGATGGGATATGTCTGCCGCAAAGCCAATGTGCTGCGCTGCCTCGCCTCGCTCGAGGCCGTGCTCCGTCGCAATGGCGTGTCCGTTCAGGCGGGGGCCGGCGTGGATGCCGCCTGGGCGGTGTACGACCGCGCAGGTGGGACCTGAACGCAGCCGAGCATAAGACCGGCAAGCAACTGGACAGCGACGACCGGGGGCGGCATAGCGGGCGGCGAAGCGCGCGCCGACCGTGTCCTCCTCTTGCCATGAAACCAGGATGTACTCGGAGCGAGCAGCGGCACGACAGACCGAACGGGCGAGCCGAGCGCGCACCACCGTAGCGCCGATCTTGGGGGAGAGAGGATGCAGCTCGAGCCGTTGCCCTACCACGTGGCGGTGGCCGATCGTCTGGAGCAGGCCGAGCCCGAGCTTTGGCAATGGTTCCGCTCCGACAGCTTCGCCGAGAGCTACAAGCGCGAAACGACGAAAGATCTCCTGCGCACCGGCATCCGCCTCGATCGTAACGGGGCGAACGAGCGCCGCTACCGGCTTGCCGAGGCCGCGCGCGACAAGCTCGGGCTCAGCGAGCCGGTCGTGCTTTATCAGATGCAAGGCACCGACGACGTGCCGAACGCCTTCCTCGTCTTCACGCCCGGCGAGATCGTGATCGGCTTCCGCGGGCGCATTCTGGAGCTGCTGGACACTGATGCCGAGCTTCTCGATCTGATCGGCCACGAGATTTCCCACTACAAACTCTTCGTCGCGGCGGACGGGCGCCATCACACCGCCGATCGTCTCCTCTCCTGGCTGGTTCAGCGCGAAGGATGCCCCGCCGAATTGATCGAGACCTGGCGCCGCCATCGGCTGTTTTCAGAGATCTATTGCGACGTCGGTGGGCTGCTCGCCTGCGGCGACCGGGATGCCACCATCCGCGGCCTGGTCAAGGCGATTGCCGACTTCAAGGACGCCGATGCTGAAAGCTACTTCAAGCAGGCCGAGCAGCTGATGACGCTCGAGCCCGGCGCGACGCGCGGGACCACGCATCCTGAGCTGCACGTTCGCGTGCTCGCCGTGGCGTGGTCCGAGACGCTGCCCGCCGCCGAGCTTCACACCCGCCTCGAGGGGCTCGTCTGTGGCCCTGTCGAGCTCGGCGGCCTCGACCTTCTCGACCAGCATCGGCTCGCGGACCTCAGCCGCGCGGTCCTCGGTCGTGTACTCGCCGACGAGGCCATGCGGTCGGAGACCACCCTTGCCCATGCCCGCCAGATGTTTCCCGACTACGAGCCGCCGGCCACACCGAAGCCGCTCACGCGTCCGGCGCTGGCACTCTCGCAAAGCATCGTCGACTACCTCGCCTATCTGCTGCTCGACTTGGCGACCGTCGAAGGCAGCGGCTTGAAAACGACAATCGCGGTCGCCGCCGCGGCGGCCGACGAGATGGGCTTTGGCGCTCGCTTCCGCGAGGTCGCCCGCCAGGAGCTACGTGGGCGGCGCGGACTTCAGGCCGGCCTCGCCAGCCGCACAGCCTAGTGGCCCGTCGCGCCAAAATCGCAGCATGTCGGCAACCTCTCTCGATTTTGGAGCGACATAAGGGCCACTAGCGACATCATGGGCTTAGTGTGGCGTTTATCGCGCCATAGTTGACACGAGCCTCGCCTCACCACTGGTCAACTAAGGCGCGACGCCACACGAGACGTTTCGGAACCCATCGATGCTCGACCCTATGACATTCGACTGGAACGCCACGTTCCTGGACCTGCTGCAGCGGTTCCGCCAGGCCGATAGCGTCGGCACCGACGACGTGGTCGGTGCTGTGCGCGGTCTCCTCGAAGAGGTGCGAGATCTGCACGAGGCCGGTCGGGTCGCCGACCTCGACCGCGTCGACCTTCTGGCGCTCACCTCGAGCGGCGAGCTGACGCTCGGCACGGTTCCCGTCGGAAAGCCGACTGCAAACGACAAGGTCGCCGCCCTCGATGCCTCGCCACCAGACGACAACGTGGGGCCGCGCGTCGCCGGGGCTGGCGAGCCGCCCGGCCGCCCGCTCTATTATCCGAACTACGCGAGCTGGGAACGCGCCGTCGGCCAACACGACGCTCTCACGGACGTGTTTCACCTGGGCCTGCTGATCGGAAGCCTCGCGACCCGTTTGGACTTCCATGAGCCGGCCGACTTCGCCTCCTTCCTGCAGCACCGCACCAATGTCGTCCGGTTGAACCCGCGCCTGCACCCCGTGCTCGCACGCGTCATCGCCGATATGACCGAGCTGCGCCGTGCCGACCGCGCCGCCGACCTCTCCGGCCTGATCGATCTGATCGACGACTACCGCTCGGTCGAGGTCGACGACGCCGACACCAAGGCCGGCGATCTCGCCGATGTCGCCGACCCCGTGCTCCGCCGCGAGCGCACGCAGGAATACTTCCGCAATCGGCTGTTCGAGGTGACACGGCGCAACAAGCTGCTCTACTTCTCCGATCGCCACGGTGTCGACCTCACCCGCGGCTCGTTCCCGTTCATGCTGAGCTACCAGACGCTGCAGACGCGCCAGCTGCTCACGACGAGCCCCGATCTGCTGCAGCGGCTCGCGGCCATCAACGATCGCGGCGAGGCGAAGGGCGAGCTGGACTTGCGCCGCTGGCTGCAATGCACCGACTACCCCTACCTGGCGCCGAGCCTCGACAAGGTGCGCAGCGCCGCGCGCAAGGATTCGCGTGAGCTGGGCTTCAATCAGCTGCGACTGGTGCTCGCGTTCCTGCGCTGGCATGACGACGAGAAGGCCGAGCGGATCAACACGCCGCTGGTCATGCTGCCCGTCACGCTGAAGCGGCAACCCGGCACCACCGATGGCTTCAGCCTGGTGCTCGAGGCGCCGGTCACCGAGGCCGACATCAATCCCGTGCTGCGCTATGTGCTCGCCGACCGCTTCCGCATCGACCTTCCCGAGACCATCGACATGAGCCGCCTCGATGCGCTGCGGGATCTGCGTGAGCGCCTTGAGCGCGAGGTGCGCCGTTCGCGTCCCGGGGTCGCGATCCGCCTCGTCGACAAGCCGCGGGTGCAGCTCTTCCAGACCACCATCAAGCGCCAGATCGAGGAGCATCGCCGCCGGCAGCGTCGCGTCGGCCAGCAGCTCAAGGATTGGCGCGGTGTCGGCTACTCCTATGCCAACGAGAACTATCAGCCGCTCGGCTATGAACTGTTCGACCGCTTTGTCCGTCCGAAGCCGGCTCCCGGCCGAGAGCTGGCAGGAGGCGGCACGCCGGCCGTCGTCAGCGGCCTTCCGGATGCCGCAACCGTCACCACGTCGACGGCTGCGACCTACGCGTTCGACAGCGGCGAACCGACCGATCCCCTGAGCTGGGAGATCGATCTGTGCGCCGTGACGCTCGCCAATTTCAACACACGCAAGATGAGCCTCGTTCGCGACTACGAGATGCTGCTCGACGGCTACGCGGGCCATCACGCCAACTACCGCCTCCTGTTCGAGCACGGGGCACGTCCGCAGCTGCGCCCGATCGACAAGCCGCCGCACACCGAGCGGAATTTCGTCCTTCCCTCCGACCCGAGCCAGGACGAGGCGATCCTGCGCGCGGCAACAGGCGAGAGCTACGTCATCCAAGGGCCGCCCGGCACCGGCAAATCGCAGACCATCGCCAACCTGCTCGCCGACCTCGCCGCGCGCGGCAAATCCGTTCTGTTCGTCTGCGAGAAGCGCGTCGCGCTCGACGTCGTGCACAGCCGGCTCAAGGATGCCGGCATCGGCGATCTGGCGAGCCTCGTCCACGACGCGCGCGAGGACCGCCTGCCGTTCATTGCCGATCTGAAAGTCCTCTATGAGGGCTGGCTCGCCAGCCGCACGAGCCGCACCGTTCGCGATCGTCGCGCAGCGCTCGCGGGCGAGATCGACGCTCTGGTCACGCGTCTGCGCGCATTCTCTGCCACGATGCAGCGCTCGGTCGGCGCCGGCGATACGACGGTGCGCGGCCTGATGGGCCTCGCCATCGCCCAGTCGATACCTCGTCCCCGCCTGTCCTTGCGCGAGCGCGAGGCGACGCCTGCGTGGGGAGCCTTCGTGGACGGCGAGACGGCTCTCGCCGATCTCGAGCGCAGCATGCAGTACATCAACCACGACCGCGACGCCGTGCTGGCGCTGCTCTCTGCCTTGCGTTCCGATCTCGCTGTTCTGCCGCACCCGATCGCACACCTCGAGACGGTGCTACCGGCCGCGCGGCGCGCCGTTGCGGAACTGGAGGCCCTCGTCCCGGCCGCGACCCGGCCATCGCCCGAGATCGAGATCGGGCTCGGCACCTTGCTGGTGCAGGCGGCCTTTGCGACCCGGCTGCGGCTTCTGGCAGAGCGCGGCCGTCTGGCCCTCCTCGACCGCTATGCGCCCGATGCGATCCGGCTGGCGCGGGATCTTCAAACGCTCGACGCGCTCGATCAGGGGCTGATCCGGTCCGAGACCGCCAATGCCGGCTGGCAGCGCAAGCCCACACCGGCAGAGACCGAGGCCCTGCTCGCCCTCGCACGGCGCAAGGAAGGCCGCTTCTGGTCGTTTCTCTCTGGTGACTGGCGCGCCTTGCAGCAGCGCATCGCAGAGGTGTTTTCCGGACGGCCCGAGAGCCATGTCGCAGTACTGGAACTGCTTGCCGCCGAGCATGCCGCGCGCGCCGCACGCGACCATCACCTGCGTCTCGTCCGCGAGGCGTCCGGCCTCGACGATATCGGCGAGGCGCGCGCGACGCTGGAGCCGCTGTGGCACGACGAGGGCTCCCTGCGTCCCGACCTACGCGCCCTGATCGACGCGGCCATCGCCGATCCCGACGGCACGGGACCCAACATCCTGCGGCTCGCCGCCGAGCGCCGACGGATCGAAAGCGCCCGGCAAACCCTCGATACCGTACTCGCCCGCGTCGATCATGCTACCCCCGCC
>LNFM01013594.1_pt1 | contig 10327 bp, 6 predicted proteins | sample 596031 | NCBI WGS metagenome assembly LNFM01 (sample SAMN04254537, study PRJNA301005) | activated carbon metagenome | isolation source: dual media filters at the Ann Arbor, Michigan drinking water treatment plant | place: USA: Ann Arbor | reverse complement strand
GCGGGAACGCCGTCAGCACCTTCACCGCTTCCGGCCCGGCCAGTGCGGTGCCGTGAACGGTGAACTCCGCAGAGAAGATGGCGATCTTCCCCTTGATCTGGTTCGCGACGCCCACCAGCCGCGGTTCCACCGCGGTGCGGTAGATGCCGCCGGTCAGGTTCAGGTCGACGCCGATGAGCAGTTGGTTGTCGATCATGCCGAGGTCGAGGTGCGACTCGGTTTCGACTTTGTCTTTGGGTTGCGGCACGCCGGGGCCCTCCTCGCCGTCGCGCCCGGGGCCGGGACCGCTCCCGGGGCCGGGGAAACCGGGACCGGGGCGGGGCGGGGCACCGGGGCCCATTGGCCCCATCCCCGGCCCGATGGGGCCGAGCGAACCCATCGGCCCCATCGGACCCATGCCCGGTCCGATCGGCCCCAAACCCGAGCCGGGATAGCCGATGCCCGGGAAGCCCGGCGCCCCGGGGATGCCGCCGTTCGGGTTCGTGGTCGCGCCGCCCTGCGTGTAGTCGCGGAACGCTACCGGCGTGGTGAGCAGCAACTTCGTGACATCGGCCACCGTGGTGAGGCCCGGTACGAGGTGCTCCTTTGCCAACTCGCGCGCGTCCTCGCGGGTGGCGAGCGCCACCCGCAGGTTGGCGAGCAACCGCGACTGGCTGAACTCCACCACGTTGCCGCTCAGGTACCGGGTGCGGGCCGCGATCGGGTCCAGCGTTGCGGAGAGCAGGCTCAGGTCCTTCTTCAGCAACTTCGGGTCGTACTGCTTGGCGTCGAACTTCTCGGCGTACACCATCAGGGGTACGCGGGCGCGGTCGGCTTCCATGTCGTCGAGGGCCTTCTTCAGCGGGAACTCGATGGTCCGATAGGTGTCCAGCGCGGCGTACATCTTGTCGCTCGGCAGTTCCTTCTTCGGCTCTGCCGGCTTCTTCGGGTCGCTCGGCGCGTCGGCGCCCGGTACGGGTGCCGGCGCGCCCTTCGGCGGCACACCCGGTGCGGCCGGCGGCGCGCCGGGCGCGGTTTCGGGCGGCGCGGGGGGCGGAACCGCACTGGTGTCGAGTTCCGTCTTGAACGGCGGGTACCCGTTCGCGTCCAACTCGCCGAGGAACCGCTCCAGCGCCGCGTACTCGGCGATCAGCACGTGCTGCGTGTCGTACGCGCACACCGCGTACTGCGGGGCCGGCGCGCCCGGCGGCGCGGCCATCGGCACCCGCTCGAAGTAGTCGCCCACCAGCGCCGACATCGAGAGCGCGTGGCCCAGCGCGAGCGCGAACGGGTTCGCGCGCACCGCGTACAGGTCGCGGCCCTTCACCGCCTTCGGCTTGGGCATCAGGGCCATCTTCGAGGTGATCTCGTTCGGCTTCGTCGGTGCCTTCAGTTTGATGACGCCGAACGCCTCGCGGGCTTGGCCGGTGTAGCAGTGGATGTAGGTGTCCACGTCGTCCAGCGCGAAGCCCATCGACGTTTGGAACGTGCGGGCCACTTGCGCGTCCACGAGCGCACCGTACACGGTGCTCTCGCGCACCTTGTCCATGTTGAACCGGTAAACCGCGACCGCCTGACCGGGCAGCAAGTTCGTCGTTTGTACCTTGCTGCCCGCGACGGCCGGTTTGGCCGGCGGTTTGCCTTTGTCGTTGTCCTTTTCTTTGTCCTTCTCGTCGGGGGTCTCGGGGTCGGTATTGCCGCTTCCGCCGGGGTTCCGGTTTACCGTCGGGATGGTCGGCTTCTTGCTGCCGCCCGCGAACATCATGTAGCCGACCACGCCGACGAGCACCACTGCCGCGCCCGCGATGAGGATGGGCACGAGTTTCTTCTGCCCGCCCGCGGCCTTTTTGTCTTTGGCCTTTTCGGCCTTCTTGTCCTTCTTGGCGTCTTTGGCGTCCGGCTTCTTGTCTTTGGCGCTGGCGTCTGCGGTCGGTTCTTCCACCTTGAACCGGTACTTGCACTTCGGGCACTCGACTTTCGTGCCGACGAGGTCCGGGTTCTTGATGAGGACGGCGGCCTCGCAACTGGGGCAAGGCACTTTGAAACTGGGCATGGAACGGTCCCGCGGTGATGTGCGGCGAAGATTGAAGTGTTATCTTAGCCGCGCCCCGCGCCCGCGTGCAAAGAGTTTTTGGCCGTTACACTTGTGAAGGGCGCGCGAACCGAGCGCGCATCCGGCGAGGACCGTGCCGGAGCGCGTCCGATTGTGCGAGGCCCGGCAAGCGGTAGCGGTTCGCGCGGCGCGCCCCGCGCGAATCCGCCCCGCCCCGCGATTTTTGCTTCACTCGGCGCGCCGGCACGCTATCTTGTACTGCTCCCGGTCGCCGCCACAGAGACCGGGCGCGGAGCCACCCCCGCCATGCGTTCCCCACTCAAGGGATTGCTCGACCGACTGCGCCCGCGGTACTACGCCCGCCGGCAGCCGCTCGTGCTCCTCAACGGCCTCGCCGAGCAGGCCGAGTCGTGGTACCGCAACCGCAAGTTCTGGGCGCGGTACTTCGACGTGCACGCGCCGAACATTCTCGCCTACGAGGGCGACGCGCTGCACCGCAAGATCGCGGCCAAAGAGGCGATCACCGTCGAGTACCTCGTCGAGCAACTGCACACCTACCTCGATCAGTTCGTGCAAACGCCCCCGTACCACCTCGTCTCCAGCAGCCTCGGGGGGAAGGTCGCCGTCGAGTTCGCGGTCAAATACCCGCACCTCGTGAACCGCGTGGTGCTCCTGTGCCCGTCCGGCATGGGCGACAAGGAGCAGCTCCCCATTATGGAGGGCGTGCGTGCCCACAACGCGCAGGCGATGGTGAAGAGCGTGTTCCACAAGCCGCGCCGCGTGGACCGCGAGATCGAGCGGTACTACAAGTCCAAGTTCGCCAACCGCCAGTGGAAGACCGGCTTCCTGCGCACCGTGCGCGGCACCCTTGAGCACTCGGTGCGCCCGCAGCTGAAGGCGCTCGTTGCCCCCACGCTCCTCGTGACCGCCAGCGGGGACAAAGTGTGCTGCCCGAAGACCGCCGAAGAGGCCGCCAAAGACCTGCCGTGCGGCCACTTCCGCCGCATCGAGAAGTGCGGGCACGCGCCCCAAATCGAGAAACACTGGCTCATCAACCGGCTGGTTGTAGACTTCCTTAGCTCGCCGAACCCGACCGCTCATCCGTCATGGACAAAACTCATTCTGGCGAAGCCTACCCGAGCCACCAAATGACACCAGCGCCCGCCGTTCCGCTCGCGCCCGTTGTGCCCCACGCGCCCGCCGCTGCCGTTGTCGCACCGCCCGCGACCGTGCCGGAACCGCGCGCGGAGCCGGTCGCGCCCGCCGCGGAGGCGAAGGCCGACCCGAAGCCGCTCGCGACTAAGCGCAGCAAAGGCCCGGACTGGTGGCTCATGCTGAAGGCGTTCCTCACGAAGGGCCGTGGCATCGCGTCGTTCGCGCCCAGCTCGCGGTTCATGGCTCGCAAGATCATCGACGGCATCGACTGGGCCAGCGCCAAAACCATCATCGAACTCGGCGCGGGTACCGGCCCGATCACCGCCGAACTGGTGAAGAAGGCGCGCCCGGAAACGAAAGTCATCGTCATCGAACTGGACCCGAACTTGTGCGGCCGGCTCCAAGAGCGGTTCCGCGACGTGCCCAACGTGGAAGTGATTCAGGGCGACGCCAGCAAGTTCGGCGACCTGCTCGCCGAGCGCGGCATCCCGAACGTGGACCACGTGCTGTCCGGGTTGCCGCTGCCGTCGTTCCCGCAAGCGCTCCGGGCCGCGATCCTCGCCACGGCGGCGCGCACGATCGCACCCGGCGGCACGTTCCGCCAACTCACCGTGATGCCGCTCGTCTACTACAAGATGTACCGCCAGTACTTCGAAGACGTGCGGTTCCGGTTCGTGCCCTTCAACCTGCCGCCCGGCGGCGTCTACGTGTGCCGCGGATTCCGCGGCTGAGTTCTCGGTCGTTGGTTGTTGGTTATTCGTTGTTGTCGCGCCGGCGCGCGCCGGTCGCGGTGCCAGAGAAGTACCAACAACCAGTAACCAGTAACCAATAGCCGACCCCATGACCGGCCTCCTTGCCCCGCTCGCGGGCACGCGCCTCGTGCGCAAGTTCGCCGATTCCGTGATGGTGCGCCACGCGCACCGCCGCGTCGCCGCGCTCGACCAAATGGACGTGGCGAAGGTGCAAGAGCACACGCTGCGCCGGCTCGTGCGCAAGGCGAAACGCACCAAGTTCGGCCGCGACCACGACTTCGCCCGCATCGGCTCGGTCGCCGACTATCAGGCGCGCACCCGCGTCCGCGATTACGAGTGGTTCTGGCAGACCTACTGGAAGGATGCCTACCCGCGGCTCGACAACGTGACGTGGCCGGGCTTCATCCCGTACTACGCACTTTCGAGCGGCACCACGAGCGGGGCGACGAAGTACATCCCCGTTTCGCGCGAAATGGTGGCCTCGAACCGCAAGGCCGGGTTCACGACGACCGCGCTGTTCCGGCACGCGCACCCGGACGCGAAACTCCTCACCGGCAAGTTCTTCTTCCTCGGCGGCAGCACCGACCTGCGGAAACAAGCGGACGGCTCGCTCGCGGGCGACCTGAGCGGCATCGCGGCGCGCGAGGTGTACGACGTGCTGCGGCCGTATGTGTTCCCGCCGTTCGAACTCAGCGTCGTCACCGATTGGGACGAGAAGGTGCGCCGGTTCGCCGAACTGAGCGCGCGCATGCCCATCACGGCGCTCAGCGGCGTGCCGTCGTGGATGCTCGTGATGTTCGCCAAACTGAAAGAAGTGACCGGGGCGAAGACCGTCGCGGAAGCGTGGCCTGAGTTGCGCCTCGTGATTCACGGCGGCACGAAGTTCGACCCGTTCCGCGAGGTGTTCAAGCGCGAGATCGGCAGCGACCGCGTGAAGTTCTGCGAGGTGTACCCGTGCTCGGAGGGCTTCATCGCCACCGAAGACCCGCGGTACAACTTGCTTCGCATCGTGCCGGATCACGACATCTTCTTCGAGTTCGTGCCGGTCGAAGAACTGGGCAAAGACAACGCGACGCGGCACACGCTGGCGAACGTGGAGATCGGCCAGCAGTACGCGGTCGTGCTCACCTCCTGCGCCGGCGTATGGTCGTACCTCGTGGGCGACACGGTGGCGTTCGAGAAGCGCACTCCGCCGCTCATCCGCTTCACCGGGCGCACGAAGTACTTCCTCTCGGCGTTCGGCGAGCACCTGATTTCCGAAGAAGTGGAGAGCGCGGTGGCGCACGCGGGTCGCGCGTGCGGCGCGGACGCGATCGACTTCCACGTCGGCCCGGTGTTCCCGCCGACCGGCCGCGCCGGGCACCACCTGTATCTGATCGAATTCGCCGCCGGTGTGCCGGACCTGACCAAGTTCGCGCAGGAAATCGACGCCGAACTGACGCGCATCAACGAGGACTACGGCCCGCACCGCGTGAACGACCTCGCGATGGGCATGCCGGTGGTGCGCGCGGTGAAACACGGCGGGTTCGCCGAGTGGATGAAGGCCCGCGGCAAGTACGGCGGGCAGAACAAGGTGCCGCGCATGGACAACGGCGGCACCATGACGAGCGATATGCTCGCGTGGTTCGACGCGCACGGGTGGTGAGCGGAGAGGAGCCGCTTTCAAGAGTAGGTCGCTCGCGGAGCGAGCGACCATTGCGGCGCGAACCACGCACAGGTGATTATCAGCGCCAAAGGCAACTCGCGGAGCGAGTTGCCTACACTTGAAAACGCGGACCACACCACCATGTCTCACACGCCGTTCGCCGGTCTCGTCCCCGCAGTTCTCACGCCGTTCACGCCGAACGGCGACCTGAGCCTGAGCGGCGTCGAACCGCTCGCGCGGAAACTGGTTGCCGACGGCGTGTGCGCCGTGTTCGCCGGCGGCACCACCGGCGAGTTCGCTTCGCTCACCACCGACGAGCGCATCGCACTCGCCGCTCGCTGGAGTGACGTGCTGAAGGGCACCGCGGTTCGGTTGGTCGTTCACGTCGGCGCGAACAGCTTGCACGACGCGCGCGCGCTTGCCGCGCACGCGCAGGGCCTCGGCGCGGCGGCGATCGCCGCGGTCGCACCGAGTTACTTCAAGCCGAAATCGCTGGACGTGCTGATCGAGTGGTGCGCGCAACTCGCGAGCGCGGCCCCGGGCACGCCGTTCTACTTCTACGACATCCCGGTGCTCACCGGGGTCGCATTGCCGATGGTCGAGTTTCTGGAACGCGCCCCGGCCCGCGTGCCGACGCTCGCCGGCGTGAAGTTCACGAACCCGGACCTGATGACGCTCCAGCGCCTGCTGCGCGCCGGTGGCTTCGATGTGCTGTACGGGATGGACGAACAGCTCCTCGCGGCGCTCGTGCTCGGCGCGAACGGCGCGGTGGGTAGCGGGTACAACTTCGCGGCCCCGCTGTACAACCGGCTCATCGCCGCGGTGCGAGCGAACGACCTCGCAACCGCCCGCGACCTGCAGTACCGCGGGGTGCAGTTGGTCGAAGTGCTCGCGCGCTACGGTTACCTGAGCGCCGCCAAGGAACTGTTGCGCTCCAAGGGCATCGACCTCGGCCCGGTGCGCCTGCCGAACACGGACCTCACCGCCGACGCCCGCGCCGCGCTGCGCCGGGAGCTCGGCGCGCTCGGCGCGTAACGCCGGCTACTTCTCGACGAGGCGGAACTGTTGCAGGTAGTAGTGCGGCCCGAGCGCGCTCCGGAACGTGTCGGGCGGTTGCAGGCGGAACCGGATGCTGCTGCGCCCGGGCGGGAGCGTGATCGGGAACACCTTGCGCTCGCCGTGCCGCCGGTCGTCGTCCGGCCCGAGGTTCGGCCCGGGGCGCTCCAACTCGAACTCCGCGTCCAGCGCGCCGGACAAGCGGAAGCGGAACGCGCCGGACTGGTTCACGCTCAGCGCGAAGCTCATCTCGAACGTGCGCGTGCGGTCTGTCGGGTTCACCAGCACGAGCGCCCCGTCGCGCCCGCCCCAGACGTACCGCTCGCCGCTCGCGGGCGTTTCGACGTGCTGGAACTGCCCCAGCCACAGCGGGGCCACCCACTCGCGCTCCACTTGCGCGCGCACCATGAAGAACTTGTCGTCCACGCGGCGGAACGCTTCGCGGTACGGGCGCAGGTCCAAGAAGAACTGCACCCCGTCGTCGTGGATCACCATCGGCAGCGGCCCGGAGCCGGGCGCGACGCGCTGCATTTCCTTGTTGAAGTTCGCGATGCGCGTGCTCACGCGGTCGTCCGGGCGGGTCGAGTACCCGCGGCCGTCGACGAACAGCGCGTCGAACCCCGCGACCACGATCCGCTGGAGCAGTTCGTGCGGCGGTTGGCCCTCCACGTCGCGCTGCCACATGTCCGTTTCGCGCCGCTTGATCGCGCCGTAGCTCCAGTGCAACGTGCTCGTCATCAGGTACCCGCGGGCGTGCTCGTAGTTGCCCATCTTGTAGACCGGCGGGAACTCCGGGTACGGCACGTACGGCAGGCAGAACACGCGCGTGCCCGGCGGCACCAGCGCTTCGGCCCGCGCGAAGAAGTCGCGGTCCGCGCGGAACCGCTGCGCCTGCCGGTCCACCGCGTCCATGCCCTTCGCGTTCAGCGGGTTCCAGCTCCACGGGGTCTCGTCGAGGTACCCCAGCGCCAGTGCCCCCGCCAGCGCCGCCACCCGCCACGCCCGCGGGCCGGTGCGGGTGAGCGTGAACCGGTCCAGCCAGTACACCGCCGCCGCCAGCACCGGCACCGCGAGGAACACGCACAGCCGGTTGTACGCGCGGATCTGCGGCGACACCATCAGGTTGAACAGCGACCCGAACGCCCCGATGGTGCCGAGCAAAAACAGGAACAGCGCCAGCGCGCCGAGCGGCTCGTAGAACCGGCTGCGGCGCACCGGCAGCACCACCGGCGCGAGCAGCGCGAGCAGCCCGGCCGCGCCGATCAGCCCCAGCGACCCGGCGGTCTCGCTCTCACTCGGCCGGTCCGGGTTCGAGAACCGCACGCGCAGGTTCGCAAGGGGGGCGACGTTGTGGTCCGCCCCGGGCAGCAGCAGGTGTGCCAACTTCAGCCCGTACAAGTCGGCCTCGAGCGGCACCCGCTCCGTAATCACGTTCGCCCCGTTCTTCCACTGGTAGACGTACGTCGGCACGTGGTACGCCAGCCCGGTGGCGAACACCGGCACCACGAGGAGCACCGCCGAGGCCATCGCCTTGTAGGTGCGCAGCGCGATCCACGCGTACAGGCCGGCGAACCCGTAGCACGCGCACGCGAAGAACGCGTAGTACGCCCCCGCGCTGGCGGTCACGATCCCGCACAGCGCGCACAGCAGCGCCGCGCGCGACGCCAGCGCGCGGCGGAACGTGCCGTCGCCGTTGGGCGCGAAGAACGGCACCGTACCGCGCATCAGCGCCAGCGCCGGCACCAGCGACACCGGCACCCAGTAGTACAGCGCGAGAAAGTAGTGGTAGTGGTACCGCTCTTGGTGGTACGGCAGGAACGCGTACAAGATGCCGCCCAGCGCCGCGGCCGGCAGCGTGAGTTTCAGCCACCGCAGCACCCACATCATGGTGAGCACCGTCAGCGGGTACGCGAACAAACTGTACGCGTTGTACGCCCGCAGCGGCTCACCGAAGACCGCCCCGAACCCCCGCAGGATCTGGAAGTGCAGGTGGTCGATGATCGGGAAGTCGTACAGCTGCTGAATGCCGGGCGCGCCCAGGCGCTCGGTCTCGTAGATGCTGCCCGTTTCGAGCAGCGTTTTCACCAGCGGCAGGTACAGCAGCGAATCGAGATCGTACAAAAACGGCGCGTCGAGGTCGCGCGCCCACAGGCGCATCCCGACCGTGACGAGGACCGCGGCCAGCGCCATCGCCCCGGCGTACCACAGGAACCGCACCCGCCACGACGGTTCGGGCACGAGGTCCGCGGGCGCGGGGTCGGGCGCGAGCGCGGATGGAGCGGGCGCGTCGGTCATTCGCGGCGTGATCCAAGTGGAGAGTGGGCCAGACGATTACTTAGAGAACCGGCACGCGATGTCACCCCTTCCCGTTACCCGCTTGGTGATCGGCTGCGGCTACCTCGGTCGGCCCGCCGCGGCCCTCTGGCGCGCCCGCGGCGACGCCGTTTTCGCCCTCACGCGCCGCCGCGCCGCCGCGCTCCGCGCCGCCGGCCTCGAACCCGTGACCGGCGACGTGACCGAACCCGCGAGCTTGCAGTTGCCCGCGGCCGACACGGTGCTGTACGCGGTGGGCCTCGACCGCGCCGCGGGCAAGCCGATGCGCGACGTGTACGTGCGCGGCCTCGAAAACGTACTCCGCGCGCTCCCGCCCACCGGGCGCTTCGTGTACGTGTCGAGCACGAGCGTGTACGGCCAAACCGGTGGCGAGTGGGTATCTGAAACGAGCGCGACCGAACCGGTGGACGAGTCCGGCAAGATCGTACTCGAAGCCGAGCAACTCCTGCGCGCGCACCGCCCGGACGCGATCGTGCTGCGCTTCGCCGGCATCTACGGCCCGAACCGCCTGCTGCGCAAGCAACCCATCCTGAAGGGCGAACCGCTGATCGGCGACGCCGACAAATGGCTGAACCTGATTCACGTGGCCGACGGCGCGACCGCGGTTCTTGCTGCGGCGGAGCGCGCCGCGCCCGGCACCACCTACAACATTGCGGACGGCGGCCCGGTGTCGCGCCGCGCGTTCTATTCGCTTCTCGCTCAACTGCTGAACGCCCCGGAAGCGCAGTTCGACCAGCGCCCCGAACCCGGGGCCGCGAACCGCCGCATCGACGCCTCCAAAGCGCGCGCCGAACTGAACTGGACGCCGCAATTCCCGCACGCGAACACCGGTCTGCCGGCGGCGGTCGCGGACTCGACGCACTAACCTCTCACGGAGCCGAACCATGTTCCGCACGCTCGCACTGCTGGCGCTCTTCGCCGCCCCGGTTCGCGCCGACGACAAGCCCAAACCGAACGCGCTCACCGCGAAGGAAATCGCGGACGGCTGGATCATGCTGTTCGACGGCGAATCCACCTTCGGGTGGAAGGTCGAAGGCGACGCGAAGGTTAAGGACGGTGAACTGTACGTCGGCGGCGAGAAACCGACCAAACTCACCAGCACGGGTTCCCTCTGCGGTGTCGCGCTGAAACTGTCGTACCGAACGGCCGACGGCGCACCCGCGAAGGGCGGACGGATCAGCCAAGGAGAGGTCTTCAAAGAGTTCGCCAAGATCGTCCAAGAAAAGAACAACATGCCGTGGACGAGCGGGCGGCAGGTCGCAGCGCCGATTGTCATCGACGTACCGGCCGGGCAGACCATCGTCTTCGACCGACTCCCCGTGCAACCCTCCAACGGGGATCGAGGCACCCCAC
>LNFM01026482.1_pt1 | contig 10329 bp, 8 predicted proteins | sample 596031 | NCBI WGS metagenome assembly LNFM01 (sample SAMN04254537, study PRJNA301005) | activated carbon metagenome | isolation source: dual media filters at the Ann Arbor, Michigan drinking water treatment plant | place: USA: Ann Arbor | reverse complement strand
GAGCGAAACGACGGTGAGCGCAGTGCTGAAGCCCCCACCCGCGCTGCCGCGCGCCCCGCCCCCGCCTGGAACGGCAGGGGCGGCGGCTTCGCATTGGAAAAATGCTTGCGAAAACAGCGTACGTGTATCGTGCGGGCCCTTGCTCTGCAAGGGCGAAGCGATGCTCAATCGACCATTGCGGCACAGCAATCGAGCCCACTGAGGCCCTTGCAGAGCAAGGGCCCACAGAATCAACCCGTCAGACAATCGCCAGGATTCATCAACGCCAAGCCGCCGCCACTGCCGTCTCAGGCGGGGGCGGGGCGCGCGGCAGCGCGGGTGGGGGCTTCAGCACTGCGCGAACCGTCGTTTCGCTCACTCGGCGCCGCCCCGCGGCTCGGTGCAAAACGTCGTTCTGTCGCTCGATTCACAGCTCAAACTCTCTGCTTCAACCGCAGACCTTTCGGCGCCCCTGCCCCACAACCCCCGCGGCCCTCACTTCACAAACGGGTTCGGAATCAGCGCCGGAACGCGCTTCATGTGCTCGGCGTACGCGGGCCTGCGCGCGATCGAGCGCTTGTCGATCAACGGAATCGAGATCGCCACGAACAACACCGTGGTCCACAGCGCGCCGACGATGGTCCACAGCGCGCCGCGGTCCGACGCGAGCCCGAAGAGAAACACGCCCCACCAGAAGCCGATCTCGCCCAGGTAGTTGGGGTGGCGGCAGTACTTCCACAGGCCGCGATCCATGATGACCCCGCGCTCGCCGCGCTCTTCACACTCGCGACGAAACGCGCGCAGCTGCTCGTCCGCGATCGCCTCGATCGCCGTGAAGCCCAACGTCACGACCGCAGCGAGCGCGTCCAGCCAGCCGAGCGGCGCCGTCCCCGTTCCCACCGCGTAGAAGAGCGGGAGCATCCCGAGAAACACCGTCACCGTGGGCATCGAGTGGAGCCCGAAGAAGCTCACGACCCAGTAAAACGGGCCGGTCTTCTTGCGAAAATCGACGTATCGCCAGTCCTCGTGGTGAAGCCCCGGCCAGCCGCGGGCCCAGTTGTACGTGAGCCGCGCTCCCCAGAGAGACACCAGCGCGATCACCAACCACACGCGCAGAGACGGCGCGCTCGACTGCGTGCACATCGGGATCGCCAACGCCACCACCGGCGGAACGACGCTCCAGTACGGGTCGTACACGCTCGAGTTGTCGAGCGCCCGCGAAAACCCGAACACCACGATCGTGGCCGCGAAATCCGCGAGCAGCACCGTCTGCCAAGGGACCGTCCAGCCCCAGTACCGCGCGACCCCGACCGCGACGGCCAACGCGAGCGCGTACGCTACGGACACCCACACAAACGAAGCCGCTCGAGAATGTTTGGGCTGCGGCTGGCCCTCGATCACGTCGCTCATCGCGCGGTAGCCTACGCACGCTCACACACAGTAAATCAACGTTTCATGTATCGAAAATTCGCGTTCGAAGGCGACGTTCACGACACGCTTTCGCTCATCCCGCTCGCGACGCGACGGCGCCTCGACCTCGCAGGGCTCAAGGTCTCTCGAGAGGGATGGGCCGCGTTTCCCCTGGCCGAACGCGCGATCCTCTGCCACCTGCCCGTCGAGAGCGACGACGAGGTCCGCGTCTACCGCGCAGCGCTCGAACACTTCGCTTTACGCGCGTCAGTGAAACTCGAACCCATCGACCCGAGCGAGAGCGACCGCGGACGCTGGAGCACCGCCGCGCCTCCCACCGCGCTCGTCGAACGACTTCGAAGACACGGCCTCGCGCTGCCCGCGCCGTGGAGCACACTCGACGACGAGACGCGCTACTGCCTCGTGAAGTACAGCGACCCTCGCAAGCGCGACGAGAGCTTCACGGCGCTCGTGCGCGAGCTCGCCGATCCGCTTCGCGCGCGCACGCTCGCGATCCTCGTCGGCGGGCGCGGCCGTCGCATGGGCGGCGTCGACAAGGGCCTTCTTCACGCGAAGGACAGCGACGAGTCTCTGGTGTCGCGAACGGCGCGCGTCGCGCAGGACGCGGGATTTACCAGGGTCGTTCTCGTCGGACGCGCCAGCGCGTACGAGCACTTCGGGCTCGAGATCGTCGAGGATCGCCCGGGCGTCGAGGGCCCGATCGCAGGGCTCTTGGCGCTGCTCGATCGAGAGAGAGCCCCCTTCGTGCTCGTCGGCTGCGACATGCCGTCGCTGACGTCATCGACGCTCGCGCGCCTCGCCGAGGGAAGCCCGACGCGCGCAGCGCTCGCTCCGCGCCACGCGGGCGGAGGAAAGTGGGAGCCGCTCTTCGCGTGGTTTCATCCGGCCCGACTCGTCAGCGCGAGCGCGGCCGTCGCAGACGAGAGCGCGCGATCGTTTCAACGGTGGCTCTCGCGCGACGACGTTGATTGCGCAGAGTTTTCACTGGCCGAAAGCGAATGGCGAGAGCTCGAAGACTGGGACGAACCAGCGGACCTCGCGCGATCGTAGAGCGGGCGGGCGTCGCGACCCGGTCCCAGGCTACAGCCCGCTCCACGACTGCTCGTTTTGCGGACCGCTCGACGGAACGATCGTGACGACGAACCCGGTAAGGTGCGCCATTCCCGACACACGCTCGATGCGATCGGGTCCGTCCGCGGCGAGGAGGTTCACGTTGACGCCCTTGGTCTTGCTCGCGACCGACAAGCCCTTGGCGTGCTGATGACCCCAGCCGTGCGGCAACGCCACGGTGCCGGGCATCAAATCGCCGAGATAGCGCACCGGGAGGCGCACCGTGGCGACGTCGGTGGACACGTCTGCGAGCGCTCCGTCTTCGAGGCCCAGCCTCGCGGCGTCCTCGGGGTGAACGAAGAGAAAATTGCGCTCGAACTCCTCGCCGCGCACGAATCCCTCGTGGTTGTGCGTCCACGAGTTGTGCGTGGTCACGTAGCGCTTGGTGATCAACTTGATTGCGTGTGCGCTGGACTTCTCCCGCTCGAACGCCGGACCGAGCTGCGCCCTCGCCTGCGCGAGCAGCGCGAGGGGCGCGAGCTGCACGAGCCCGTCCGTCGTATAGACGCGCTTACCCAGGAAGGACCCCGGCGCGTGATCCTCGCGCAGCACTCCGTCTCTCTCTGCCAGGAGCGCGCCGAACCCACGCTGACCGCAGGCGCGCAAGAGGAGATCGAGCACCGCGCGCTGGGGCACGCTGCGCTGGCGTTGCGGGTTCTTGCGCGAGTGATTCCAGGCGAGGGCCTCGAACGCCCGCTGCGCGACGGCGCTTCCGAACAGGTTGATCCCCGAGGCGCGGCAGAGATCCAGGTAGATCGTCGCCTCGTCGCGCACTTCACCTTCGGGCTCGACGACCGCCTCGGTCGCCTGCAAATACGGCCGCGCCTGCAGCCCCAACATGAGCGGAAAGATGAACGGCAGGTCGGCGCGCTCGAACGCCGACGTCGCGGGGAGCACGTAGTGCGCGAGCTCGCCGGTCTCCGTGCGAAAGAGATCGACGGTCACCAGCAGCTCGAGCGACTCGAACGCGCGACGGAGCCGTCCCGCGTTGGGCATGGTGATGAGCGGGTTTCCTCCGGTGACGAAGAGCGCTCGCACCTGCCCTTCGCCGGGCGTCAGGATCTCGTCCGCGAGGATTCCCCCAGGAAAAGCGTCGTTGGTCGAAGCGAAATCCCCGACGCGCGAGCGGTCGTCGCGCATCAACGTGCCGGTGCGAACGCCGAACTTCGCAAAGTCGATGACGCCGTGTCCGACCAGCGTTCCTCCGGCGCGATCGAGGTTGCCGGACGCGGCGTTGATCACCTCTTGCAGCCAGAACGAGAGCGAGCCGTTCGAGCCCATGTTGATGCCGGTCGAGCCGTAGAGCGCAGCGCCTTCTGCCTGGCGAAAGGCAGCCACCATCCGCCGCAACACCGCCGGGTCGATCTTGGTGACCTCCGCGCAGCGCTCCGGCGTCCACTCGCGCACGAGCGTCTCGATCGCGTCGAAGCCCGTCGCGTGCTGATCGAGCCTGCGTCGATCGACGCCGCCTTGCGCGATGAGCTCGTGGAGAAATCCCAGGTAGAAAAACGGATCCGTGTCGGGCCGGATGAATACGTGTTCACCGGCCGCCTTCGCCGTCTCGGTCTTGCGCGGGTCCACCACGAAGACGCTGCCGCCGTGGCGCTCGATGTCTCGCAGGTGCTGCGTCGGATTGGGAACCTGCAGAAAGCTCCACTTCGACACGACAGGGTTGGCCCCGACGATGATCAGGCACTTCGTCCGACGCACGTCGGGAAACGGCTGCGTGAACGGAAAGCCATACATCTGCCGCGCGACCGCGAACTTGTTCGCGCAGTCCTGCGTCGCTGTGGCGTACATGCTCTTGGACCCGAGGCCCGTCATGAACCCCTGCGCGAACACCGGGTGCAACACGCTGAAGCCCGCCGCGGTCCCGACGTACATCGCGATCGCGTTGGCGCCTCGCTCACCGTGAATCTTCTTCACCTTCGCGCCGATCTCCGAGAGCGCCTGCTCCCAAGAGATGGGCACGAACGTGTCTCCTCGACGCGCGAGCGGAGCGCGGACGCGATCGGGGCTGTCGAACATGACGTGCTGTTCGAGGCCTTTTTTGCAGGCGAATCCGCGGGTAGCGACGTGCTTCGGGTTCGGCCTGATGGCCACGACCTTGTTCGCGTCGACGTCCACTTCGAGTCCGCAGAGCGCCTCGCAGATGCGGCAGAACGTGCTGTGTGTCTTCTTCATCGTCAGCGTCGCGCCACCATACCGCGACCGCGCCGGAGAGAGCATCGGCAGTCCGACAGACACCACCGAGCGCTTTGCACGCAGATCAGGGGGACTGTCCTGATTTCGTCCTCCCTCACGCCTCGCAGAGCCTCGGCGCTGAAGCTGTGGGGACTGTCCTGATTTCGTCCTCCCTCACGCCTCGCAGAGCCTCGGCGCTCGGCAAATCAGGACAGTCGAAGCTGTGGGGACTGTCCTGATTTCGTCCTCCCTCACGCCTCGCAGAGCCTCGGCGCTCGGCAAATCAGGACAGTCCCCAATTGGGCGTCTCGCGGCGAGGTGTGATACCGGAGCTCCGCCGTGCCTCAGCCTCGACGTCCTCACCCGACCGCCGCGCGTCGATCGCTCTTCGCGCTCGCCGCGCTCGCCGTGTTCGCCGCGTGCAAGCGCAAGCCTTCGGCAGACGACGCGGGGGCCAACGCGAATCTCCAGGGAGTCACCGTCCGCGGCGGCACCGAGTCCGTCGGAGCCACCAGCGGAAACAGCGAAGACGGCGGAGAGCGGCACGTCGCGTTTACCCCCACCGTGGTCGAGCGCGCAGCGAGGGCTCGCGTCGGCGAGCGCGCCGCGCGATCGGGCGAGGTCGTCTCGATCGCCGCAGGCCGCTACCACGTCGGAAGCAGCCCCGGAGAGCTCGGCCGTGACCCGGCGCTCGAGGCCGACGGCAACGCCACGGACATGACGGCGTACGACATCGACGCGCTGCCGTATCCCAACGACCCGGCGCAGCCGCTGCGCACAGGGGCGACCCGCGAAGAGGCCGCCCAGCTCTGCGCGGCTCGCGGGCGCAGACTGTGCCGAGAGATCGAGTGGGAGCGCGCCTGCAAGGGGCCCAACGAGCTGGTGTTTCCCAACGGCGACGAGTGGGACGCCGCCCGTTGCAGCGGAGAAAATCCTGGTCAGTGCGCGAGCGGCTACGGCGCGATGCTGATGGGGACGCGCTTCGCAGAGTGGACCGCGGACGACGTCGCCGAGCGAGCTGTCATTCGCGGCGCCGCCAACAACGGCCCAGCGCCGCAGCACCGATGCGCGTCACGACGCACAGCGACCGCCGCGCAGGCCGGCCTCGAGGTGGCCTTTCGCTGCTGCGGCGGGACGCGCTCGACCGTCGAGTACCCGCGCGAGGTCTCGCGACCGCCGTTTCGCGAGCAACCCATGACCACCGCCGAGCTGTCGCAGATCGTCTCGCAGATTCCAGAGCTCACGCGGGTGCGCGACGGCTTCTCGATGCTCCCGTCCGCCGCGATCACCGAGGTGATGAACCACGGCGCCACGAGCGTCGCGTTGCACCCCGAGGCGACCTTTACCATCCAACCCGTGCGCTGGAGCCCCACGTTCGGCGAAGAGCTGTTGGTGTTCACCGCGACGAGCGCGGTCGGCAGCTTCGTGGCCGCGCTGTGGGTGCTGCCCACCGAGAGCGGCCAGGGCGAGCGCTACAAGCACGCAGCGAGCTTCATCCTCGCCGGAGACCGCGTCGCGATGACCCTCGCGCACACGCGCAACACGCGCGAAGAGATCCAGTGGTCCGCCTGCTGGAACTGCGGCGGCGAGCACGGAATCATCACGTACGACCGAGAGAACGCCCGCGCCATCGCCGTGCAGCGCTGAGCGTCACTTCGGCTGCATCGCGCCCGACGACAGCACCGTGACGCCCGGCGGAGGGGACTTCGCTGCTTCGACGATCGCCCGCGCCACGTCGCTCGCCTCGATGGGGCGCCCCGAGAAGGGCGAGAGCAGCGGCCGCAGCGCCCTCGAGAGCACGATGCTCAGGCGCTCTCCGGGCCGACTCTCCGCGCGATCGCCGAGCAAGAGCGACGGCTGCGCGATCACCAGCGAGGGCCACTCCATCGCGCGCAGGGCCGCTTCGACCTCTCCCTTCACGCGGTTGTAGAACACCATCGCTCCCGCGTCGGCCCCGAGCGCCGTCACCACGATGAAGGCCTTCGTGCCGCGCTCTTTGGCAGCCTTCGCGAAGCTCAGCACCGCGTCGTGATCCACCGCGCGAAACGCCTCTTTCGAGCCAGCCTTCTTGATGGTCGTGCCGAGCGCGCACAGCGCGACGGCCGGCGCCGGCGCATCGCCCGCGTCGAACGCCGCGAAGTCCACGGACTTTTCGAGGAGCTTGTCGTGCGTCTTGCCGCTCGGCCTTCGCCCAAAGGACACCACGCGCTCGCACCACGGCTGCTCGAGCAGCAGCTGCAGCGCAAACCCTCCTACCAGTCCGCTGGCCCCTGAGATCCACGCGACGCGCTTGTCTGTCGAGTCATCCATCAGCGGCGACGGTAGCGCGACGAGCAGCGGTCCGGGGACGGTCCTCAATAACTCAACTATTTTGCCCCCATCGTTGAGTGATTGAGCACCGTCCCCGTTTGCCGACGAGCTCAGAGCCCGAGCGGAGGATCTTCGCGCTCGCCCAGCAACAGCGCCCTCGCCGCGGCAGCGACGAAGATCGAGCCGCACACCACGACGAGCCCGCCCGGGCCGACCGAGGCCTTCGCGCGCGAGAGGGCCTCTTCGATCGAGTCGCACGCAACCCCGCCGCGATGCGCAGCGAGCTCAACGGGCGCCGTCGCGCGCGAGAGGTTGGCCGCGGCGAAGTACCACTGTGCAGGGTCTTGGCAAAACGCGCGGAGAAGCTCGACGCTCTCGCGCCAACGCTTGTCCGACGAGGCGCCGAACACGATCGCCCTCGATGATTGCTCGACAGGCTTGCGCGCGAGCAAGAGAGAGAGGGCGTCGAGGAGCACCCGCGTTCCATCCAGATTGTGCGCGGAGTCGATGAGGACCGACGGCGCGCCGTCGATGCGCTCGAGCCTCGCGGCCCACCGCGCGCCTGCGAGCCCCTCGGCGATCGCGTCCTCGGGCACACACAACGCTCTCAGAACGCCGAGCGCGGTACGCGCGTTGTCCACCTGGTGCGCTCCGGCGAGGCCCAAGGAGGTTCGCCACCCTCCCTCCTTCGAGCGCACCGTCGCGCAGCCTCGATCGTCGTACTCGAGCACGTCGAGCGCCGGGGTCTCTACGAGCCGCGCGCCAACGGGGCGCGAGACCTCGTCGATCGCCGCTCGCGCCTCGCCCGCCGCGAGCTGCGGCCCGAGGAAGAACGAGACACCTTTTTTCAAGATTCCCGCTTTTTCTCGGGCGATCTTGTCCAGCGTGTCCCCGAGCAGCGCCATGTGGTCGAGGCCGATGCTCGTGATCGCGCACACAGCAGGGTCGCAGACGTTGGTCGCGTCGAGCCTGCCGCCGAGCCCCACCTCGAGCACGACGTCCTCGACGTTCATCGCAGAGAACACCAACCACGCGGCGACCGTCGTGGCCTCGAAGAGCGTGAGGTTCGGGATCGACCCGGCCTCGGCCGCGTCGAGCACGCGCGTGAGCGATGCGCCGAGGAGCTCTTCTGGCGCCTCGACGAGGCTCGCGTCTCGGCCGTCACTGCAACGGACGCGCTCGGCGAAGCGATGCAGATGCGGAGAGGTGTAGAGGCCCACGCGTCGCTTCGAGCGAGCGAGGGACGCTGCGACGAAGGCGGCGGTGCTGCCCTTGCCGTTCGTTCCCGCGATGTGCGCGACGCGAAAGCGCGACTGTGGGTTGTCGAAGTGATCGAGCGCCGCGCGCACAGGCTCGAGGCCCAACACGATCCCCGACGGAACAAGCGCGTACAGTCGCTCGAGCGCCCGGCGATAGCCCCCGTTCATCAGTCCAGCAGGTGCCCGAGGATGCGCGAGATCGTCGCCCGCATCGCGTGACGCTCCGCGATCACGTCGACCATCCCGTGGTCGAGCAAGAACTCGCTCCGCTGAAAGCCCGGCGGGAGCTTCGCTCGAATCGTCGTCTCGATCACGCGCGGGCCCGCGAAGCCGATGAGCGCCTTGGGCTCGGCGATGTTCACGTCTCCCAGCAGCGCATAAGACGCGGCGACTCCGCCAGTCGTAGGGTTTGTGAGCAAGCTCACGAAAGGAACGCCCGCGTCCTTCAACCGCCCCCGCGCGGCGACGCTCTTGGCCATCTGCATCAGGGACAAGATCCCCTCTTGCATGCGCGCGCCGCCCGAAGCGCTCAACACCAACGCCGGACGACGCTCTTCGGTCGCCACTTCGAACAGCCGCGCGAGCTTCTCGCCGACGACCGATCCCATCGAGCCGCCCATAAACGAAAACACGAAGAACCCCGCGCACACAGCGCGCCCCTCGATCGCCGCGCGTCCGACGATCATCGCCTCTTCGATGCCGGTCTTCTGTTGCGTCGCGCGCACGCGCTCGGGGTAGCGCTTTCCGTCGGTGAAGCCCAGCGGGTCGCCGGGCTCGAGCCCGCGCGCAAACTCGTCGAACGACCCCGGGTCCAGCAGCAGCTGCGCCCACCGCTCGGCGTCGAGCCGATAGTGATGACCGCACCGAGGACACACCTCGTAGTTGCGCTCGAACTCTTCAGCGAGCAGCGTCTCGTCACAGCCATCACAGCGACGAAACACACCAGCGCCAACGCTGACCTTCTCGGAGCCCTCGACGGACGGCTTTACCTTCGCGAACCAGCCCATTGCGACGAAAGAGCGGTCGCACGCAGCCGCGACGCCGTCAACGTGCATCGTCGCTTACGCAGTGCATCAACGCGCTGAAAGCGACGCTACGAAATCGGGCGAAACGACATCGACGAGCGGCGGCGATAGAGCCCAGAGCGCACGAGCTCGCCCTTGGTCTCCATCGAATCGCGCGTCGGCGTCACCTGCATGCGCGACGGATCGAGCGGGATCGTCGGGTCGTACGGCATCGTCGGCGCGAAGTGACCGCCGTGCGGCAGCGGCCCGAGAGACTTCACGCACGCGTCGAAGAGCCGCCGGTCGAGCGCGAAATCCGGGTCCAGAATCACGGTCTGGAGCCACTCCTCGATCGACGCAGCCATCGCGTCGACGCGACCTTCGAGCGCGCGCAGCCGCACGATCTTGCCGCCTCGATAGGCGAACTGATCTCCGAACGCCGTCTGCGCGAAGAAGACGCATCCCTCGGTGATCGGCCCGAACGAGCGACGCCAGCCAGCGGGATCGTTCCACGAGAGGATCGAGTGGTTGGGCGGCGTGCCGCAGGCGCCGAGGACGTGCAGCAAGCCGTTGAGCGCGTAGAAGCCGTTGTGCCAGCGCAGCAGGCGGTCGTGCATCATCTGACTGCGACCGGCGACAGGCAGCACCGTCGCCGCGATCGTGGGATCGAACGGCGGTGGGCGAAAATCAGCGTCGAGGTAAGGCTCGACGAATCTCAACAGCGCTTCGAAATCCATGCTTGCGCGCGTCCGCTTCCAAGTGTGGTGCAACGCGCTGGCCAACTGCAAACTAGTTGCTGAGCCGTGCGATCAACGCGAACGACCCCGCTCGAAACCCCGCACGATCCTGAAATCCTTGCGGTCCCCTCGTAACCTATTTCCGCACCCCGCTCAATCCGCGCGGTCCCGCATCTCCAAGAACTCGAGGAACTCCTGCAGCCTCGTCGGGTCGCGAATGACCCAACCGCCCGTGTCGACCGGGTGAATGATCCTCAAGCGCGTCAGCCGCGTCATCACCTCGATGACCTTCACTTCATCGAGACCGATCTGCGC
>LNFM01022643.1_pt1 | contig 10329 bp, 10 predicted proteins | sample 596031 | NCBI WGS metagenome assembly LNFM01 (sample SAMN04254537, study PRJNA301005) | activated carbon metagenome | isolation source: dual media filters at the Ann Arbor, Michigan drinking water treatment plant | place: USA: Ann Arbor | reverse complement strand
TGGCCCACGAGCACAAGGCAACGCTGCACCTGGTGCATGTGGTCGATCACCTGTTGCTGCGCATGTTCGCGGGCGATGTGGATGAGCATCCGGTGGCCACCGAGTTGAGGCTGATGGACACGGAGCGCGGTCGACTCACCGAATTGGCCGGGCTGTTGGCCAGCCACTTTTCGATCACGGTCTTGCCGGTGCTCCTGGTCGGTCGCGTCCACGCCGAAGTCGCCCGCTACGCTGCCGAGCACAGTATCGAACTGAGCGTGCTGGGCGCGCAGGGCGAGAACTTCGTGCGTGCGACCTTGATCGGCAGTTCGGCGAGCCGCTATGTCCGTGTCGGACTTCAGCCAACGCTGGTCGTGCGCTCGGAAGACAAGCAGCCCTATCGTTCCGTCCTGGTCGCGCTCGACTTCTCGCCGGCCTCGAAGCGTGCCCTCGCGACCGCCATCGCACTGGCCCCCAAAGCCACACTGCGCGTGCTCCATGTCTGCGAGCTCCCGCTCGCATCGCGTCTGCCTGCGAAGTTCCGCAACAAAGACACCATGGCGTCCTTCCGGGCTACGAGTGAAAAGCAGGCGCGCACCCGTCTCGAGGCATTCTTGCGCGACGTGCCGGGCGCTGGCTCGGTGACCACGGCGGTGCAAAGTGGCCCGGCCGCGAAGACGATCATGCGCCACGCCCGCGCCCAGCACTGCGACTTGCTTGCCCTGGGCAAGCGCGGAGCGTTCGAGCTGAACCAGCTGCTGCTGGGCAGCGTGAGCTTGCGACTCTTCGAGCAGTTCGAGGGTGATCTGTTGCTGGTGCCGTCCGACGATCAGGGGGCATGAAGTTCTCGATCCGGCCGCGACGGCATCTCGCGGCAAGGCACGGGCGGCTGGCGTGACGATCGTCAATGCGTGCGCGAGCTGCCCGGCCCATCATTGCGGTTTGATTGCGAGGTTGTGTCATGAAGCCCGATGAGCCCGCAAAACCCGTGCGCCGAGTCGTCGCGTTGTCCGACTTCACGCCCGGTTCGCAGGCGGCCGTCGCGCGCGCGATGCAGTTGGCGAAGGCACATGGCGCGCGCGTCGATCTCCTGCACGCATTCGATGTGAGCGCCCTGGCCGCCTTGCGAGGCGTGTTCGACGTCGACCGGCTCTTCAGCGATGGGCCTGCCGCTGGGGTGGTGAAGCAGCGGTTGTCGGAAGTGGCGGCCAGCCTCGCCGCGCAGCATGCAGTCGAGGTGGAGGCCTGTTTCGGGGTTGGCGACCCCGCGACGGTGATAGCAGCCCACGTCAAGGCGCTGCACCCTGCGGTGGTCGTGATCGGCTTGCGGGCCCATCCCGCCGACCCCGGCGTCGGAAGCACGCTGTTGCGGGTCTTGCGCCGGGTCGAATGTCCCGTGCTGGTGGCTCGAGCCGGCCAGGTCCAACCCTATCGGACCGTGCTGTCCGCGGTGGACCTGCGAGACGCTTCGCGCCGCGCGGCCCTGGCTGCCGCCACCTTGTTCCCGGATGCCCAACACCACCTGATGAGCGCGCTCGATCTCGTATGGGAGCGTGAGGTGTGGAGCGCCAGCGGGGTGCAAGCCGGCATTGGCACCGGCGTCGAGGCACTGCGCGGCGCCTTGACCGATCGACTCGGCGAGGTGGCACGAGTGATGGGAACTCGCACCGGCTCGGCAGTCACCACCGTCCTCGCTGAGGCGCCGCCTTCACGTGCGATCGTCGACAGCGCCAGGGCCTTGGGCGCCGACTGCGTTGCGGTGGGGCGCCACGGACAGGGTCTGCTGGCCGAGCGGCTGATCGGCAGCACGGCGCTCGACGTGCTTCACCACACGTCGCGGGACGTGCTCGTGGTCTCCTGAGCGCCTGACATCACGGCGCCGCGCCGCGCGGCGACCGATTCACAGGTCGACCTGTGTGCCATGGGCAGGCGCTTCGACGTTCCAGCCGAGTCGATCGGCCACCAGGTCCGCGAATCCGCGCGCCGTCGCGGCTTCCCCATGAACCACGAAGGTCCGCGCTGGGGCCGCGGCGAATCCTCCCAACCATCCCAGCAAGGCATCCTGGTCCGCATGCGCCGACAGGCCGCCGATCGTGTGGATGCTGGCGCGCACCGCCACCTCTTCGCCGAAGATTCGCACGTGCTTGTCGCCGTCCACGAGGCGCCGCCCCAGCGTGCCGGCGGCCTGGAAGCCGATGATCACGATGGCGCACTCTTGGCGCCCGAGGTTGTGTCGCAGGTGATGCTTGATGCGACCGGCGTCGCACATGCCGCTGGCCGAGACGATGATCGCACCGGCCTTGAGGCGGTTCAGCGCCATCGAGTCCTCGACACTGTGCGTGAAGTGCAGGTCCATCCACTCCGGGTGCGGGTCTCGGAGTGCCAGCAGTGCGCGCGTGTCGGCGTCGAGGAACTCGGTGTGCTTCCAGGTGATCTCGGTGGCCTTGAAAGCCATCGGCGAATCGACGAAGACCCGCAGCCGCGGCAGCCGGCCCCGGCGGCACAGGTCGGCCAGGACGTACAGAAGCTCCTGTGTCCGGCCGACGGCGAATGCAGGCACGATGATGTTGCCCTGTCGGCCGAAGACGAGTTCGTCGATCGTTTCGGCGAGCGGGCGGTGCAGCCGGTTGCCGTAGGTGGACTCGACGACCAGGATGTCGGCCGACTCGATGCGTGCCGGGTCGCGCACGACGGGGCGGCCGGGTTGGCCCAGGTCGCCCGAGAAGACCAGCTTGCGCGTCGTGCCATCGCCATCGACCCAGAGCTCCACGATCGCCGAGCCGAGAATGTGCCCTGCATCGCGGAAGCGGCAACGAACGCCGGGGTGTGGACTGATCTCTTCGTCGTACCTGACGCCCCGCAGTCGCTCGAGGCTCTCTTGAGCCTGCGCCACCGTGTACAGCGGCGGCACAGGCGGCGCACCGCGCGGCGATCGCCCGCGCCCCTTGCGCTGCGCGCGCGCCCACTCGGCCTCCTGGATGAACGCACTGTCGAGCAGCATGACGCCCAGCAGGTCGACCGTCGCAGGCGTCGCGTACACGGGGCCGCTGAAGCCCAGGGCACACAGCCGCGGCAGCAGACCGCTATGGTCGATATGCGCGTGCGTCAGAAGCACGAAGTCGATCTCGCCCGGATCAAAGTCCCATGCGTCCAGGTTGCGCGCACGCGTCTCCCGTCCACCCTGGAACATGCCGCAGTCGACCAGGAAGCGAACGGCACCGGTGTCGATCAAGAAGCACGAGCCGGTCACCTCCTGGGCCGCACCGAGAAACGCAATCTTCATGGGTTTGCCTTCTTTCTGAAGTACAAGCAGCGCGTCAACTCTGTCGTGGCCTTTTACCCACCGCGCTTGCGTCGCAGCGCCGGAACTTTCGGCGCTGCGGCAGAGTCCGTATCGACGCTGTGCCAGAACAAGCAGGGAACGTGTGGCGTGTCGACAGCGCAGCATCCGGCCGTTGACCGGCCATCGCCCACGACCCAGGAGACTGCTGATGATCGACGTCACCCCATCCGACAGGCACAGCGCTGCGCACGTGCTGGCCCTGATCGTCGGCGCCAACGGGAGCGTGAAGGACTGCGAACTGAAGACGCTCGAGAGCCTGAATGCATTCGAGCGCCTCGACGTCAGCCGGCGGCAGTTTCTCCGGCTGTCGAAGGAAAGCGTCGACGACATGGGGCAGAGCCTGAGCGAGCGTGGCCATCTGCAGCCCGTCGATGTGCTCTGTTTCAACGAGCTGTTGGACCAGGTGCGCGATCGCCGGCAGCGCCTGCTCGTGTGCCGCCTGGCGGCCGCGGTGGTCACCGCCGACGGGCACGTCTGCCCCGCCGAGCGCTCCGCCTACGAGCACATGCTGGCACGCTGGCGCGTCACTGCTACTCAGGTCTCGCAAGCCATCCTCGACGACACCGCGCACCGCTAGACGCTCAGTGCGACATCAGCACCGGCACCTGCGCGTCACGCCGCCGAGCACGAGCTCATAGGCGCGCGAGTGGCCGTAGCCACCCATGACGATCAGATCGGCATTCGTGTCGGCGGCATGCGAGAGGAGCAGCTCGGCGATCGACGCATCGACGACGTTCGGAACCAGCATGCGCTCGGCAAAGGGGATCTCACGAACCGCGCGCACCGAACATCGGGCCTGCACCTCATGGCTGGCGAGGTAGCCGGCCACCGCGTCCAGGGGCTCGCCGCCACCGTCCCGCCCGGCGCCGAAACGCAGCACCTCCACCGCCTCGGCACGGCGCAGGACCGGCAGCGCGTCGCGCAGCGCGCGGGCACTCTCGCGGGTATCCGCCCAGGCGATCAGCACGCGCGTGCCGCAGCGCCCCGCCACCGCCGCCTCGGGAACGAACAGCAGCGGGCAGCCTGCACCCACCAGCACTTGCGAGGCGAATCCGGCCGTCGGTCCTGCCTCATCGCGCTCCACGGGTTGGGCCACCACGACGAGATCCGCCACGCGGGATCGCTCCGTTGTGGCCCGCAGGGCATCGCCTGCGGGAACCTGGAGATCGATCGGACGCCCGAGGGCCTGCACAACCCGGCCGACCCGTTCGCGCGCCCGCGCCGCGCGCTCGCGCACCAACTGCTGGTTGGCCTCGGCGGAGGTCATCGCCGCCTCCGGGCTGAGGTAGGCACCGAGGGAGAATGCGTCGACGGCATGCACCGCCTGCAACCCGGCCTCGTGCTCGGCGGCCAGGCGGGCGGCGAACGCCAACAGCGGCTCCGTGCGCACGCTGTCGCTCAGATGGACCAGGATTCGGCGATAGCGGCTCATCGGGTGTCCTTGGAGAACGAAGGCTCGGGAAGCGTCGTGCAGGGTATCAGCGGCCGGCTTGGCAGCGTTGATGTCCGTCAGTTCGTCACACGGTCGCCGGACGGCGACGCGCGTGTCCCGGCCCACCACATCCGCCACCGCAACCCCCACGACGTCGCGTAGCCGACCTCCACGAAGCGGACCCGCCCTTGCGCATCGACGATGAAGCTGGCCGGCACCGCGCGCACGCCCCATCGATCGGCCAGTGCACCGCTCGGATCGTTCAGCACCGCAAACGTGGCCGCTTGCCCGGCGAGGTGTGCCCGCACGGCAGCGGCATCGCCGCTGCGCATCGCGACCGTGACCACCGCATGGTCGCGGGCGACGCCCTCGATGCTGCCGTGCTGCGCCCGGCAGATCGCGCACCAGCTCGCCCAGAAGTGCACCAGCACCGGACCATCGCTGCGCGCGGCGATGTCGTAGGCCTGCCCGTCGAGCAGGGTGCCCGCCAGCGCTGGCGCCGCACCGCTGGCGGCCCCCTGCTGCTGCCACGCGCGGATGCCCATGATCACCGCGATCACAAGCGCCGCTTCGACGACCCAGCGCCATTGGTGCCAGCGGCGAAGAACCGGCAGCAGCGCCGCAGCGGCGTCGGTCGCCGCGGGCTTCACGGCTGGCGCCCAGTCCCCAGCCTGCCGATGGACACCGGGCCGGATTCAGGCCCCACAAGCTCCGACACCATCGCCTTGTACGCCTGCTGCATCACGCGGCGCAAGGCGCTGTTGGATCGCAGCAGCGGCTCCATCACGGCGGGGGGCAGCGTCCCGAGCGCAGCCGCCTCAAGCAGCCCGGCCTTGGCGTCGCGGTAGCGTTGATCCCACTCGGCAAGGCGGGCATCGAGGTCGGACTGCGGCGTGCGCGGCGCACGCTCGGGGTCGAGCGCACTGAGCAGCTCGCCGGCCTCGCGGCGCACGGCCGCCACCTGCTCGAGCACTGCACCGGTTCGCTCGCAGGGCTCCAAGGCCGGCGTGGGCAACGCGGCGAGCTGTTCGACCACGCTCGTGTAATAGCCCGCGCGCCGCAGCACGATGCCCAGCCGCCGCGCCGACTCGGGGGCCATGCCCGCGCGGTTGAGCTGAACGACGAACTCGTCGATCGCCGCATCGAGCGCGGCCAGCGTGCGCTGGGCGCGGGCCAGGGCCGCGGCCTGTCCGGGCTGCCCCGGCGGCGCCAGTTCGCGCGCCGCGCGCAGCGCGATGGCACCGAATCGCCCGACCTCGCGCGACAGGGCCTCCACCGCCAGCGCCGGCATCTTCGAGGTGGCGGCATCGAGGTAACGCGGGCGGGCCTCATCCTCCTCCGCCGTGCGGAAGCGCCGCCCCAGGAATGCCGCCAGCCGGTCGGCCAGGGGCCAGATCAGCAGCACGCCCAGCACGTTGAACACGGTGTGGAACAGCGCCAGCGCGGTGGCGATGTTGCCGCCGGCGCCCAGGGCGTCGCCGACCTGCCCGGTCAGCGCCAGCAGCCACGGCAGCGTCGCCAGGGCCACCGCCGCGGTCAGCACGTTGAACAGCACATGCGCGGCCGCGGCACGGCGTGCGTTGGACGTGGCGCCGATCGCGGCGATCACCGCCGTGCCGGTGGTGCCGACGTTCGAGCCGATCACCACGGCAGCGGCCGACGGCAGGTCGAGCAGGCCGCCCTGCGCCGCCGCCAGCACCAGCGCCGTGGCGGCGCTCGACGACTGCACCAGCAGCGTGAGCGCGGCGCCGACGCCGACGAGGGCCGCGACGCCCAGGATCCCTTCGCCATGCGGCAGCTGCACCTGCGCGGCCAGCTGGGCGAAGCCGTCGCGCAGCACCGCGATGCCGAGGAACAGCACGCCGAAGCCGGCCAGCGCGAGGCCCCAGCCCTCGCGCCGCGTGCCCGGCCCGGTCAGCCGCAGCAGCATGCCGGCCGCGATCATCGGTAGGGCCAGCGCGTCGATCTTGATCTGCAGGCCCAGCAGGGCCACGAGCCAGCCGGTCATCGTGGTGCCGACGTTGGCGCCGAACAGCACCCACAGCGCCGGCCCCAGCGCCAGCAGGCCGGCGTTGACGAAGCCGACGGCGGCCACCGTGACGGCGCTCGACGACTGGACCAGCGCCGTCAAGCCGAAGCCACTGGTCAGGGCGCGCCAGCGGGTGGCCGTGGAGCGGGCCAGGATGCCGCGCATCGCGCTGCCCGCAGCCATGCGCAGGCCGTCTGTCATCAGCCACATGCCGAGCAGGAACAGGCCGATGCCGCCGGCCAGCACGCCCCACTGGGCCAAGCTCAGCATGCGCTGTCGGGCGAACGCGAGTGCATGCGCAGGCGGCCCGCCCCACCCGCGCGGATACGACCATGCCAGCCATGCCGTGGCGGCACGACCACCGCGACGGCCACCACCAGCATCACGGCGAGTCCTCGTCCTTGACGATCGTCACCGGCACGCGGGCCCTTTGCAGGACGCCCTGCGACACCGAGCCGAGCAGGACGCCGCGAACGGCACCCAGCCCGCGCGCGCCCATCACGATGGCCGAGCAGCCAAGTCGTTCGGCGATCTCGATCACGGTCGCCGCCACCTCGCCCGAGCCGATCTCGCGGGCGTAGGGCACGCCAGCCGCCTTGAACAACGCCTCCGCGCCGGCGAGCGCGCGCGCGCCGACGGTGCCGCTCATGCGCTCGAGCACATCGGCGTCCGGGGCCAGCACCATCTCGTAGAGGTAGGTCGGCTCCTGCACGGTCGCCAGCACGATGTCGGCGCGCAAGCCGTCGCGCGCGAGTTGCAGCGCGTGCCGCGCGGCGTCCAGCGAGGCTTCCGAGCCATCGATGGCAACGAGGATCTTCATGGACGGGTCCTTCATCATGGGTGCGGGCAGTGAACATCACGCTCGCCGACCCATGATGCCAGCGCGAACACGCAACAACGTCCGTCTGCAGCGCTTCCCCGTGTGCGAACTTGACAGCCCTCAACGTGCTCGCCATGGGGACTCTGGGCAATTGACAACCGTCAACGACGGGGCACCGGCGCGCTGCGAGACTCTTCTGGAAGCGCGTTGCGGGATCCGCGCATCGCTCAAGACCAGAACCCAGCGTGGAGACGCCTTGAACATCCTGCTCGCGATCGACGGAAGCAAATACACCAAGCGCATGCTCGCCTATGTGGCAGCACATGACGAGTGGCTGGGCGACCGGCACCGCTACACGGTGCTGACCGTGGTGCCGTTCATGCACCCTCGCGCCGCTGCCGTCACGGCGCGCGAGACGATCGCGCGCTACTACCTCGACGAACAGGAGTCGGTCCTGAAGCCGGTGCGCGCCTTCTTCGCGAAACAGGGGTTGGCAGCCGAGTTCGTCGGCGAGACCGGCGACGCCGCGGAACAGATCGCCGAGCACGCGCGCAAAGGCAAGCACGAGCTGATCGTGATGGGATCCCATGGCCGCAGCAACCTGGCCAATCTGGTGATGGGCTCGGTGGCGACGAAGGTACTGGCCACCACCAAGGCACCCGTGCTGCTCGTGCGCTGACCCTTCCGTCGAGGCCACTCATGAACATTCTGCTCGCCGTGGACGGCAGTGCATTCACCAAGAAGATGCTCGCCTACGTCGCTGCGCATGACGAGTGGCTCGGTGCGCGGCACCGCTACACCGTGATTCATGTGGTGCCGAAAATCCCTGCGCATGCCGCATCGTTCCTCGATCGCAAAGTAGTCAAGGAGTACTACGCCGAGGAGGCCCAGAAGGTGTTCAAGCCGATCCGTGCGTTCTTCGAGCAGCACGGCTTGGCCGTCGAGTTCGTCGGGGCGACGGGCCATGCCGCGGAGACGATCGCCAAACAGGCCGATGCGGGCGCGTTCGACCTGCTGATGATGGGTTCGCACGGACACGGCAAGCTCGGCAACCTGGTCATGGGTTCGGTGGCCACGCAGGTTCTGGCGAGTTGTCGGCTGCCGGTGCTGCTCGTGCGCTGAGCCCGGTGCAGACGCCCGCCCAGCGCGTCACGCAGCGGGAGAAGGGTCAGACCTTGGGGTGATCACGATGATCCGCCCAAGCCCCGGCCGAACAACGCCGCCAGCACCCCCGCCGCCCCCGCCAGTGCCAGCAGGTAAGCCGGCAGGCGCGGCATCTCGCCGTCGCGCGCCATGCCGCGGCCGAACATGAAGAACACGAAGGGGTGGATCAGGAAAGGCATGGCAAACACGAAAGCAATGAGTGTTGCGGCCTCGGTACCGAACAGCCCGCCCTGCAGCGCGGCAAACAGGCCGAAGTGCGACAACGCGGCGCTGGCGGCCATGGCCGCGTGCGCGAGCGGCAGCTGCGCCAGCAGCAGCAGACCGCCGAACAGCGCCGTCAACTGCCAGCCGAAGGAAAACAGCATCAGCGCCCTCACCTCGGCACGGTCCTCGCCCGCCGAGCGACGCAGTTGTCGAAACGCGAAGGCACTGATCACCACTCCGGCCAGCGCCACCAGTGCCGTCGGCCACAGCAGCAAGCGCCCCGCATCGAGGCTGAAGGCGAGGATCGTGAACAGGAACACGTGGCCGAAGAACGGCACGGCGATCATGATCGGTGCCCGGTGCTGCGCCACCTCGCCCATGTCGCCGGCGGTGCAGGCGCCGGTGAGCCCGGCGTGCGACAGCGCGCCGGCCATGCCGGGCGCGAGATTGCGCACCGCCGCCGTGCCGCCGAGCCACATCAGCAGCGAGATGCCGCCGAACATCCACAGCAACTGGCCGAAGAAGCCGTACAGCAGCACCGGTGTCATGCCGTCGAGCGCCAGCGAGCGCAGCAGCAGCGAGCCGCCGACCAGGAAGTTGGCCGCCAGCACCACCGGGATGCCGCCGAACAGCAGCGCGCGCAGCGCCGGCCCGTGCCGCCAGCGCGGGCAGAACCAGCCCAGCAGCACGGCCATCAGCATGGCGAAGAAGATCGGCGGGAAGGCCGCCGTCTCGCGCACGCGCGCGGCGATGAGGGTGGCGCCGGCCAGGGCCAGGATCAGCAGCAGCAGTTCGACCGCGCCCTTGCCGAGATAGCGCCGCTTGTTGTCGACCTGCGCGCCGGGGTCGATCACGATGGCGGCAAACACCAGCCCCAGGTAGGCCAGCAGCGGCAGGATCGTTGCCTTCTCGCCGCCCGTGCCCAGCAGCACCCGCACCGTCGCGTCCACGCCCAGCAACACGAAGAAGGCGCGCACGATGAAGAACAACTGCGTGCGCCCGGTGCCCAGGATGACCTCGCTCTTGTTCAGCACCACCGAGGTGTCGGCCGCGACCTGCACACTGCCGAACAGGCGCCGCAGTTCCTGGCCGCCGACGAAGAACGATGCGGTCAGCGCGATGAGGGTGGCACGCCCGAGCATGCCCAACAGATAGAAGTCGGGCAGTCCGGGTGCACCCGCCCGCGTCGCCACCAGCAAGGCACCCAGGCTGAGGCCGAACACCACGATGATCAGGATCGGCGAGTAGCGCGAGCCTGCCACCACCGCGCGTGCCACCAGTACGACCGGCACCAGCACCAGCAGGGTCAGCCAGAACTGGTTGAGGAAGGCCAGCGCGTCCGTCGAGGGCATCTCAAT
>LNFM01013593.1_pt1 | contig 10330 bp, 12 predicted proteins | sample 596031 | NCBI WGS metagenome assembly LNFM01 (sample SAMN04254537, study PRJNA301005) | activated carbon metagenome | isolation source: dual media filters at the Ann Arbor, Michigan drinking water treatment plant | place: USA: Ann Arbor | reverse complement strand
TTGAACTCCCGTGTAAACTTCCGACGTTCCATGACGCACCTCCGGTTCCATTAAAACACCTAACTTGGTGTCTTCGAAACCGGGTGCAGGCCATACGACGAATTTTTCGCTAGGCCATCCAAGATTATTTGCCACACCTTGAGTCAATCATACCGGGAAATCCTAAAGCTAAACGAGGGAACTGCCTTCTCATTGCCTCGCGACGCCAAAATCTGGGATTTAGTAAGGGCCAAGTTTGAAGACAACGTTGCCCTTATTCGCGAAGTCAGGTGAGAAATTTTCGCGTTCTTCGTTTTTGGAATAACGACGTCGATCAAAATCTAGCTGGCGTGCTGGAGGCAATTCGCGCCGCGCTGGTTGAGCGCATCCCCCACCCGGCCGCCTTTCGCGGCCACCCTCCCCCTGCGGGGGAGGGATAAGCAGCGACGCGCCGCAGCGAACGAATCGTTCCGCCGCCACGCAACCAATCGGGTTCCACGCCGTTATCATCGCTGGAATTGCGCGGCGCGGCGGCATCCGGGATGGAGCCGCCGGCGCTGCATTCCGTTGAGGGGGTGTTTGTGGATATTCGGGCAGCGAAAAGCGCGAAGGACGGCGCCAAAGAGGACGCCAAGGAAAGCGCAAGGGAACGCCGGCAAAACGCCGATGCGTCCGCCGCTGTTTTATACGATCCTTCCGGCTGGTCGACCGCCGCTCAGGTCTCGATCTGCGGTATCTTCCTCATCGTCCTCATCGCCGCGCTCGAACTGGCGCGGCCGCTAATGCTGCCGGCGGTGAGCGCTTTCATCATCGGCCTGATGCTCGGGCCGTTGCAGGCGCGCGCCAAGAACGCCGGCCTGCCGCCTCTGGTGACGGCGATCGCACTGTGGCTGCTGGTGGTCGCCATCTTCTACGGCATGATCGCGCTGCTCGCGGCGCCAGCGCTCGACTGGATCGGCAAGGCGCCGGAGATGGGCGCCACCATCAAGGAGAAATTCTATTTCCTGAACCGGCCGCTGCAGGCAATGCAGGATTTGCGCAACGCCATCCTGCCGGACAGCGAGAAAAGCGGCCTCGGCATCGACATCGTCAATTTCGTCACGCCGGCGCTGACCTTCGTGACGCCGGCGATCGGCCAGATCATGATCTTCTTCGGCACGTTGCTTTTCTTTCTGCTCGGCCGCGCCCGCCTGCGCAGCGCCCTCGTCGCGCAATTCGACGACAAGGCGCGCCGCCTGCGCGCGCTCAAGATCATGAGCGCGATGGAGCACAGCCTGACCAGCTATCTCAGCGTCGTCGCCATGATCAACCTCGCCGTCGGCGCCGCGGCATTCCTCATCGCGCTTTCGGTCGGGCTGCCGAGTCCGATCGCCTGGGGCGTTCTCGCTTTCCTGCTTAATTTCATTCCCTATATCGGTGCGCTGATCATGCAGGTCGTGTTGCTCGCCGTCGGGCTGGTGACGTTCCCGACCCTCGCGCATGCGCTGATCGCGCCGCTCGCTTACCTCGCCTTCACCACGTTGGAAGGCCACTTCATCACGCCCGGCATCATGGGACGGCAACTGACCCTGATGCCGCTCACCGTGTTCCTGTCGCTGATCTTCTGGACCTGGCTGTGGGGCCCGGTCGGCGCATTTCTGGCGGTGCCGCTGCTGATTGTGGCGATGGTCGCGGTTCAGCACATTTTCCCGTCCGACGAGCCGGTTATCCCGGGCTAGCCCCGGCCATGGAACTATTGCAGCGCAGCGGCGTTGAACCGGCACATCCGTACCGTTTTTTAAATATTCGAGGGGAATCATGAGCACGCGTAGCAAAGTAGCCGCTTCCACCGCCGACGAAATCGCCGCCATCCAGGAACTGATGGGCGACCTCGAATCGCGCCTGAAGCGCCTCGGTGGCCAGGCCAAGCGCGAAGTGTCCGGCGGCGCCGGCGAGATTTCCGATTTCGTCAACGATGCTCTGTCCGGCATCATGGAGCGCGTGCGCGACGGCGCGCATTCGGTATCCGACACCGTGACCGACAAGGCCGCCAATATCGGCGGCGACGCGATCAAGAAGGTCGTCAGCGAAGTCGAAAACCGCCCGTTGACCATGCTGGCGATCGCCGCCGGCATCGGCTTCCTGTACGGCATGAGCAGGCGTTCTTAAAGTCAAGTTCGTAAGCCCACGCTGAAAGGCCACGGACATGCAGCTCAACGACATCGCCAGCGTGACGTTCAACCAGCTGTTCGGCCGCCTGCTGCGCCGCGCCTTGTGCGTGGTGTTGCTGGCGGCCTTTGCCGTCATCGCGCTTTATTATGCCAACGGCGCCGGCACTCTGGCGCTCGCCCAGAGTTACGGCATCCTCAATGCCTATCTCATCATGGCGGCGATTTACGCCGTCGCCGCACTGATCGTGCTGACGGTGTTTCTGGCGACGCGGGCCCGGCCGGTCGTCACCGACAGACCGCAAGGCGCGCTGGCCTCGCCGAAGAATATGCAGATCGCGATGCTGATCGAAGCGGTGATGCTCGGCTATTCGCTGTCGCGAAAATCGCGGCTGCCCTAGACGGCCGCGCAGTCACTCACCTCGACGATTTTATTTGCGCCGCACCGGCGGGTCGCGCGTCATATTCTTGGCCGCCAGTTCGTCGAGATAATCCTGCCAGTAGCGGGCATGGTTGCGGCCGAGATCGAGCAGATAGCTCCAGTCGAAAATACCGGTCGAATGCATATCGTCGAACACCAGCCGCACCGCGTAATTGCCGACCGGCAGCACTTCCATGATGCCGACATGGCTCTTGCCCGGCACCGTCTTGCGCTGGTCGGGCGAATGGCCCTGCACTTCCGCGCTCGGGCTTTTGACCCGCAAATATTCGGCCGGCAGGTCGAAGGAGCCCGCGCCTTCGAAGGAAACGGTCAGCGTCTTGCGGTCCTTGTGCAGGCGCAATTCGGTCGGCCAGGCTGTGGTGTCATTGGCACTCATGCCGTTGTTCTATCGCGCAATCGCGCCAACGCCAAATGCCGCCTCATCGCACGAACCGAACCGTACCGGCGGGATCGAGATCGTAACCGCCCAATTCCGCGGCGCGCGTCTTGAATTCATCCGAACGCAGAAACGTCAGCAGCGCCTGCATCGGCGGGCGGAAGCAATCGCGCTGCCGCATCAGCAGGTCGAACGGCTCCCACATGACCGGGACAAAATCGAGACCGGCGGCGGTTGCGACAGCGCGCGTCGCCACGCCGATGTCGGCGCGGCCGGCGCGGATCGCCTGGGCGATGTCCGGCCCCGTCGGGCACACCGGACCGGCGGCGGCCAGACTGTCCAACGTGTGACGCGCCTGTTGCAGCAACGCCAGCAACAGCAATTGCGCACCGGCGCCTTTTGGCCGCATGGTCACGCGCGCGCGTTTGGCGACCACATCATCGATGCTGTTAAGCTTGAGCGGATTGCCGGCCGCCACCACGAAGCCCTGCTCGCGGCGGCAGAAGCCGATCAGCACCGCATCCTGCATGTCGCTGCGCGCCGACAAGGCCACGACATTGGCATCGGCGGCGATATCGTCGAGCGCATGCAGGTGCATTGAGGCGGCGACCGCGCCGCCGGCGAAGAAGCGTTCGAAACCTGCTTCGCTGCCGACGGCCAGCGTGGCGAGGCCGGAGCCGCTTTCGCGCAAGGCCCAGTCGAGCAGCGGGTCGTGGCTGCCGGCGACGATGAGCGGCGCCTCCGGCGGCGTCAGTCCGGCCGGGCGGGAGACACTGGCCGCCAGCCAGTGGTCCAGTTCGGCCTTGGGAAACAGCCAGCGACCGGTAACCTTGGTGCAGGGGACGCTGCCTTCGGCGACCATCTCATAGATCTTGCGCTCCTTGAGACGGAGATAGACGGCGGCCTCGGCCGTGGTCAAAAGCTGCATTTGGAGGATCGCCTGCGCTGATATGCATCGTTTACGCACGGCGAAAATATCAAGCGGCGCGGCGGCTGCATAGCCGCGGAGGCACGGCTGGCGCTCATTAGGGGAACTTCGCCGCTGGCGGGCGCTTGTCAGCCATCAGGCAGCCCGCACGGTTGTTCGATAACCTTCAGAAATTATTGCGAATACCAACCCCAGCCTTGCCAGGAAATATTTTGACGCCAAAACGCATCACGGTCCTGATCAACGCAGCTTCGGGGTCCGTGTCCGGCAAAGACGATGCCCGGCGCGAGGAAATGAGTGCGGCTTTCGCCAAGCATGGCATTTCGGCGGATTTGCAATTCCTGCCCGGCGACGGCCTGAGCGCCGGCGCCGAAGCGGCCCTTGGCAAAGCCAGGGAAGGCGAACTCGATGCCATCGCCGTCAGCGGCGGTGACGGAACGATCCGGACCGTGGCCGACACCCTGGCCGGCAGCGGCGTTCCGCTCGGCATTATCCCCGGCGGCACTTTCAATCACTTCGCGAAGGACTTGAATATCCCGCTATCGATCGACGCGGCCGTGGCTGTCATTGCCGGCGGCAATTCCCGCGCCGTCGATGTCGGCGAAGCGAACGGAAAGATATTCATCAACAATTCCTCGGTCGGATTGTACCCCTATATGGTGATCGATCGTGAGCGGCGCCGGAAACGCGGCCTGCCGAAACTGCTGGCAATGGCCGGGGCTTTCGTGCGGGCCATCCGAAATTTTCCTGTCCGCCGCCTGTCTATCAGCGCCGAAGGCTGGACCGAGAGGGTGCGCAGCCCTTGCGTCTTCGTCGGCAATAACGAATATCGCATCGCGGGCCGCGCGACCGGTACGCGTGACAGGCTGGACGGCGGCCAGTTGTATCTATTGGTGGCCAAGCGCCAGAATCGCGCAAGCCTTTCCGTTTTGGCGGCACGCGCCGTCCTGGGGATTCTCGATCAATCGCGAGACCTGCGTGCGGCTTCACTCGCCTCGATCGAAATCGGATCACGCCGTCGAAAGCTCCTGGTCGCGTTCGATGGCGAAGTCGAAGCGATGCAAACTCCGCTCCACTACAGGATAAGGCCGAAAGCGCTTCGCGTTTTCGTGCCCGCAACCCCGGCGTAGTTCAATGCGGCGAATTGCTCATATTTCAGATCTGCATTTCGGCCGGCACAGTACGCCGATCGCCGAAGCGCTGATCCAGAGCGTCAACGAGCATCAGCCTCACCTCATCGCTCTGAGCGGCGACTTCACGCAGCGTGCCCGCAATTCGGAATTTGCCGAGGCGCGGCTCTTTCTCGATCGATTGCCGCAACCGAAACTTCTGGTGCCCGGCAATCACGACATTCCACTCTATAATATTTTCAATCGGTTTCTGCGGCCCTTTACGAAATACGACCACCACTTCTCAACACTCGGGCAGCCCGCCAATTTTTTCCGCGACGACGAGATTGCCATTCTCGGCATCAACACGGCGCGACGGTTGAAACAGAAGAACGGCCGGGTTTCGATCGAACAGATGCGGGAGATTGAACGCGCTCTGGGCGACGTTCCAAACAGCATTTTCAAAGTCTTGGTGACGCACCACCCACTGGCCGCGCCTTTTGGAACGCCCGCGGTAAAACTCGCGGGACGCGCAATGCCGGCATTGGAAATCATTAGAAAGGCCGGCATTCATCTCCTGTTGTCCGGCCATCACCATCGCGCCGGGAGCGGCAGTTCGGTCGAAGTCGGCGCCGGCGGATCGGTTCTCGTCTTGCACGCTGGCACTGCTATTTCGACGCGGACCCGTGGGATGGAGGGCAATACTTACAATCTGATCGATATCGCGGACCGGGAGGTTTCGGTCGGGCTAATGGACTATGGCGGAGACCGCTTCAAAGAGAAGAGCCGCACCGGCTTTCTCTTTAACGACCACGGCTGGCGCCTGATCCGAACGTCTGGCGCTCCCTAGGGGAATCGAACCCCTGTTTCAGCCTTGAGAGGGCCGCGTCCTAACCGCTAGACGAAGGGAGCTTGCTCAGGGGCTTCGAGATAGCCGCGATCCGGCACTTGCGCAAGCGCGGCACCGCGAATGCGGCAAAACGGGCTTAAGGCTTCGATTCCAGCCGCAAACGGGCGATCGGGCGCAGCGTTTCGAGGTCGAAACTATGCAATTCGATGGCGCCCGCGGTCTCAACCGTCAGCACCACCCGGCGGTCGCCAATGGCGGTCGAGAGCACTTTGGCACCGACCGGGAGGCCCGCCGCGGCCAAAGGCAGCGTCGTCGCCACGGCCTGGATATTGTCGCCCGATTTATAAACCTTGTAGCCGATGATGGCGAAAACGATGCCAATGGCGACAAACGTGGTAACGGAAGCGATCATCATGAAGCGGCGAATGCGGGCCAGCTGCTGCATCTGCTCCGGATCGAGTGGCTTTGCGTCGTCGGACATCGGCGGCCTTGGGTTTGAAGAGACTAAGTAACGGCTATGACGGACGATACGACCGCCCCCATCGAGAACGTCACCATCCTGCCGGAAGAAGCCGGCGGGCGGCTCGACCGCGTGCTGGCGCAGCGTATTCCGGCGCTGTCCCGCTCGCGGCTGAAAGCGCTCATCCTCGACGGCCAGGTCGTCATCGACGGCAAGACGATCCGCGATCCGTCTGCCGACGTCAAAGCAGGCGACACCGTCAGCGTCAACCTGCCCGAGCCGGAGGAAGCCGTGCCGCGCGGCGAGGCCATCCCGCTCGACATCATCTATGAGGACGACCAGCTCATCGTCATCAACAAGCCCAAGGACCTGGTTGTGCACCCGTCCGCCGGCCACGCTTCCGGCACTTTGGTCAACGCGCTGATCGCGCATTGCGGCGACAGCCTGTCCGGCATCGGCGGCGTCAAGCGGCCGGGCATCGTGCACCGGCTCGACAAGGACACCACAGGCCTGATGGTGGTCGCCAAGAACGACCGCGCCCACCGTCATTTGTCCAAGCAATTCGCCGACAAACTGGAAAGCGGCCTGCAGCGCGGCTATCTCGCCGTGGTCTGGGGCGCGCCGGACCGCGCCAAGGGCACCATCGACGCGCCGCTCGACAGGAGCGCCATCAACCGTGAAAAGCAGGCGGTGCGCGAAGGCGGCCGCGACGCCATCACCCATTGGGAAATGCGGGAGCGCTATGTCGCCACCGAAGGCAAGGATGTAGGGTTGCCGATCGCCAGCCTCCTCGCCTGCATGCTGGAAACCGGCCGCACCCACCAGATCCGCGTGCATCTGGCCCATATCGGTCATCCGATCATGGGCGACGAGACTTACGCCACCGGCTTCAAGACCAAGGGCACGCGGCTGTCGCCGCCGGCCCGCGCCGCGCTCGAGGCGCTCGGCCGCCAGGCGCTGCACGCCGCGGTGCTCGGCTTCGAGCATCCGGTCACGCATGAGCATTTACGCTTCGAGGCGCCGTTGCCGCCGGACATGAGCCTGCTGGTCGAGAGCCTGCGGAAAGGCTGAGGGCAATCCCAGGCCTTGAAACCCTGCCGTGCGTTCTTATCTAATCGTCAGTGAGCAATCCAACGTCCTCGATTCCCTTTTTTGACCCGCGTTCCGCCCGGAACGATCGGGCGCTTTGTGTCGTTATCATGGTGACCTGCCCCGCTTCGAAGCGCCCGGCAGCACCGGTGCGAACGAAATAGCTACGCTAATCCAATGACTTAGAGCTGCATATCTGGGTCACGGCGACGTGACGGCGGAATGCTTCCACTCCCCTGACCCAACCGTTATGCTGCACTTGCGATCAAGCTTTCGCGGTCGCAGCAAGAATGCACCGTCGGCTCGGGGAGCGACGGTGATAACCGCCCGCCGATCCGTCGGGGGCAACATGAAGGAGGGCGCTACCATGGCCCGTTCAGCCGCAATGCCGGCACTCAAGGCCGAATCCGGTCTTTCGCACTATTTAGAAGAAATCCGCCGGTTCCCGATGCTGGAGCCGCAGCAGGAGTACATGCTGGCGCGCAGCTGGCGCGAACACGGCGACCGTGAAGCCGCGCACAAGCTCGTCACCAGCCATCTGCGTCTCGTGGCCAAGATCGCCATGGGCTATCGCGGCTATGGCCTGCCGATTTCGGAAGTCGTGTCCGAAGGCAATGTCGGCCTGATGCAGGCGGTCAAGCGGTTCGAGCCGGAAAAGGGCTTCCGCCTCGCCACCTATGCGATGTGGTGGATCAAGGCGGCGATCCAGGAGTACATCCTGCGGTCGTGGTCGCTCGTTAAGATGGGCACCACCGCCAACCAGAAGAAGCTGTTCTTCAACCTGCGCAAGGCCAAGAGCAAGATCTCGGCGCTGGAGGAAGGCGATCTGCGGCCCGATCAGGTCAAGGTCATCGCCACCCAGCTCGGCGTCACCGAGCAGGACGTTGTCGACATGAACCGCCGTCTCGGCGGCGATGCGTCGCTCAACGCTTCGATCCGCGACGACGGCGAGAGCGGCGAGTGGATGGATTGGCTGGTCGATAATTCGCCCAGCCAGGAACACATCCTGGCCGACACCGAAGAGAGCGGCAATCGCCACCAGGCGCTGATCTCAGCGCTCGACGTGCTGAACGACCGGGAGCGGCGCATCTTCGAGGCGCGCCGTCTGGCCGACGATCCGATCACACTCGAGGATCTCGCCGCCGAGTTCGGCGTGTCGCGCGAGCGCGTGCGTCAGATCGAAGTGCGCGCCTTCGAGAAGGTGCAGAAGGCGGTCAAGTCGTCGATCGCCGAACTGGAAACGCCGAAGGTGACGCCGCAAGTGACGGCGGCCGGCGCGACAATGCACTAACTTTCTCGCAGCGATGAATGAATGCAAGTGGCCGGGCACATCGCCCGGCCATTTTGTTTTGTCGTACCCGCGAAGGCGGAGCCAGTAATCCCGGCTGGCCCGCCTCGTAGGCGCCAAGGAGTACTGGATGCCCGCCTTCGCGGGCATGACCCAAGTTCCCCGACATGGAACCTTTTGCCCCGCCAAAGCTTTTCTCCCCGGAACTTTGGAGAACGCATTGCCATGAAGACGCCGAAGATTGTCGGGGAAATCGAACAGCGCGCCGGACGCCAGCTCAACCTGCTGCTCGGCGCGGCGCGCAAGCAGTATGACCGTTTCATGCACACCGCCGAGAAGGCCTCGGACAAGGCGGCGCAGCGCCGCTATATCCGCGCCGCCGAACAGACCATCGATTCGGCCGAGAAGATCATCGCCCAGTTGCGCAAGCGCATTGCCGCGGCGCAGAAGTCGCTGACCGGCGGCGCGCGCAAGAAAAAGCGGAAGGTAAAGACAAAGACCAAGGTCAAGCGCAAGGTGACCGTCAAACGGCTGGCCAAGCGCGCCTTGAAGAAGCGCAAGACGCGCCAATAAAGCCCGCTTTGAAGCGCCGCGCGAATACCTCCTGCATGGTGCGCTGCGATATAGCGCGCAAAATCGTGAAGCCGCCCCTCCCCTCCGCGTGCTAGATTCGCCCTCAGGCTCGTGGCGGAATCGACCGCGGCCGGAATTTTATAAGTCGGCTTAGGCTCGAAAACGCCACGGCAGCCTGAACAGCATTCAGGAGGCCCTCGCATGGCGCACTCTCATGCACTGCTCGGCGCGAACGACACCAGCACGGAACTTACGATCCGCCGCATCGGCGTCGCCGATCTCAAGGACGCGCTGCGTCTCGGCCTTGCCGATTTCAACGCGATGCCGACGCACGCGATTTTCCTGTGTTTGATTTATCCTGTTGTCGGTCTGCTGCTGGCGCGCCTCGCCTTCGGCTACGCGGTGCTGCCTTTGCTTTATCCGTTGGTCACCGGCTTTGCCTTGATCGGCCCGGTCGCCGCGCTCGGCCTTTATGAATTGAGCCGGCGGCGCGAAAACGGCGAGCCGACATCGATCTCGCATGCCTTCGATGTGCTGCATTCGTCATCCTTTGGCGGCATCGTCGCGCTGGGCCTGCTGCTGCTGGCGATCTTCGGCATCTGGATTGCGATCGCCAACGCGCTCTACATCGCCAATTTCGGGTACGGCTCGCCGGAATCGATCGGCGCCTTCGTGCGCGACGTGCTGACGACGAATGCCGGATGGAATCTGATTCTCGCCGGCAACTTCATCGGATTTCTATTCGCTGTCGTGGTGCTGGCGATCAGCGCCGTGTCATTTCCGCTGCTGCTCGACCGCGATGTCGGCGCCGCGGTGGCGCTGCTGACCTCGGTCCGCGCGGTGCGGCGCAATCCGGGGCCGATGGCTTTGTGGGGCTTAATCGTCGCGGCGCTGCTGCTGATCGGATCGCTGCCGCTGTTCATCGGCCTCACCGTCGTGATGCCGGTGCTCGGTCACGCCACCTGGCATCTGTATCGCAAGGTGATCGTCTCCGACGGCACGCCGCGGCCGGTGCAGCACGTCGCGGAAAAAGGCAAACGCTCGGCGGTGGATTTCCCGGCCGTGCTGTTTCCCTGGGCGAAGTGACGA
>LNFM01013592.1_pt1 | contig 10331 bp, 7 predicted proteins | sample 596031 | NCBI WGS metagenome assembly LNFM01 (sample SAMN04254537, study PRJNA301005) | activated carbon metagenome | isolation source: dual media filters at the Ann Arbor, Michigan drinking water treatment plant | place: USA: Ann Arbor | reverse complement strand
TGCAGCGGGGCCACGTTCGAAACCGAGCGTGGCCGGGGCGACGAGACCGTCGTTTTTTATCGATGGGATAGACGCAAGGCGTGCGCTCATCGCTAGCGCGAGTGCCGCGCCGCGTGTTCGCCGGCGTCGAGCGAAACAACCGCTTTTTCCTTCGGTTCGACGCCTAGTGATGCGAGGAGCGTGCGACGGACAGCAGCCGCTGTACCTCGTCGCCGTGCAGGCGCAGATTGCGCCGATGCCACATACCCACCAGCACCATCGTGCCGGCGACGAACAGTCCGAATGCCGTGATGGCCGTGTAGATCGAAACGCCGTGCTTGATGAGCGACGAATAGGCCGCGATCAGAACGAGGATGCTGGCGTTTTCGTTGAAATTCTGGACCGCGATCGATCGCCCGGCACCCATGAGATGATGGCCGCGGTGCTGCAGCAGGGCGTTCATCGGCACCACGAAGAACCCGGCGAGCCCGCCGATCAGGACCAGCAAGGGGACGGCCAGCCACAAGTCGCGCACGAATACCATGCCGATCACGATCACGCCCATGGCGATGCCCAGAGGGATGACGCTCACGGCCCGGTCGAGCGAGACGCGCATGGATGCGATGACCGCGCCGACGGCGATGCCCGCTGCGACCACGCCTTGCAGCATCGACGCTTGGCTCAGGTTGTAGCCCAATGCCGCGTCCGCCCATGCGATCACGATGAACTGCAAGGTGGCGCCGGCACCCCAGAACAGCGTCGTGACGCTGAGCGAGATCTGCCCGAGCTTGTCACGCCACAAGCGCGCGCAGCAGCCGGAGAAATCCTTCAATGTCGCCCAAGGATTGGACGGCAGCGCCTTGATCGGTGCGCCCGTGAGCGGTATGTACAGATTGAAGGTTGCTGCGATCAAGTAAACGAGCGTTATCAGGCAGATCGCCATCTGGGCCGGGGTCTCGATGCCGGGGATGCCGAGGCCGAGCAGGAATCCCGAAACTCGAGGTGCAATCAACACCCCCCCGAGCACGGTCCCCAGGATGATCGAACTCACCGTCAAGCCTTCGATCCAGCCGTTCGCGGCCACGAGTCGGTTGTGTGGCAGATACTCGGTGAGGATGCCGTACTTGGCGGGCGAGTATGCCGCGGCGCCCAGGCCGACCACTGCGTAGGCGATCAGGGGATCGACGTTGAACAGCATCAGCAGGCAGCCGAAGACCTTGATCGTGTTGCTGATGAACATCACCTTGCCCTTGGGCAGGCGATCGGCGAAGGCGCCCACATAAGGCGCGAGCAAGACGTAAGAGATGACGAAGCAGAACTTCAGATACGGCGGCAGCCAGTCGGGCGCGCTCATCTGCAGCAGCAATGCGATCGCGGCCACGAGCAGCGCGTTGTCGGCGAGCGACGAGAAAAACTGCGCCGCCATGATGGTATAGAAGCCGCGCGGCATCGGATCAGGTCAGCATTCGCAGCGAGTCTGGTGTGCGGGCATCCCTGCTTGCCGAGGCAGGGGCATGGAACGCAGGGTGGGCATTGGGTTCGACCGGGTCAGGTGGCGGAAGGACGCTAGGAGCGCTCCAGGCAGCAGCAAAGCGCGCGTGTTTATAACACAAACGGATTGTTCACCCGGCGTTTGCCGGTCGCTGGCCGCAGCGATCGACCTGCTCCTTCGAGAAACTGGCGGGGCGTCGTCGTGGGCAGGTGACTCGCTCCGGTTGCACGGACGGTGCGAAACTGTGCTTGAATAGCGGCGGACTTGCGCCGGACCTTAGCTCGGTCGTGAAATCCGCATCGAACCAGGCCGCGATCGCCTGTCCCCAATATGTATTTGCCATGCCTAGGCCGATCAAAGCCATCGTCGATCTGAGCGCGCTGCGCAGCAACCTCGCGCTGGCAAAGCGCGCGGCTCCGGGTGCCCGGACGCTTGCCGTGGTCAAGGCGAATGCCTACGGCCATGGAGTGCTCAATGCGGCGCGGGCTTTCGAAAACGCCGACGGTTTCGCGATTCTGGAGATCGAGAACGCGGTGCGGCTGCGGGATGCCGGCTGCCGACAGCCCATCGTGCTGCTGGAGGGCGCATTCGACAGCCATGATTTGCGGGCGGCGGCCGAGCACCGGCTCGCCTGTGCCATCCATGATCGCGATCAGGTCCGCCTGCTCCAGGATCTGCCCGCCGCCGCGCGCCTGGATCTTTTCGTCAAGCTCAACACCGGCATGAACCGGCTGGGCATCGCGCCGCGAGCCCTCCCGGGCGTCCTCGATACGCTGCGTGCCGAACCGCGTGCGCGCTCAGTGACGCTCATGACGCACTTTGCCTGCGCCGACGACGAGCGTGGTGTGGCCGAGCAGTGGGAGCGGTTCGAGGCGGCGACGCGCCGATTCGAACTGCCGTGTACCGTGGCCAACTCCGCGGCGACGCTGCGCTACCCGCAGACTCACCGGGACTGGATTCGTCCGGGCATCATGCTCTATGGCGCGTCGCCGTTTGCCGAGGTGTCGGCTGCGGCGCTCGGATTGAAGCCTTCGATGACCCTCGTCTCCGAGATCATCGGAGTGCAGGAACTCGCGCCGGGCGATGCGGTGGGCTACGGCGCAAGTTTCGTCGCGAAGCGGCCGATGCGCGTCGGCATCGTGGCCTGCGGCTATGCGGACGGCTATCCGCGTCACGCGCCGAGCGGGACGCCCATTCTGGTGGCAGGCGAGCGGACGACGACGGTCGGTCGCGTTTCCATGGACATGATGTGCGCCGATATCACGGCCATGCCTGGGGTTGGCCGGGGCAGTCCGGTGACCTTGTGGGGTGGGGGGCTGTCCGCCGATGAAGTGGCTGCCGCCGCCGGCACCATCAGCTACGAGCTTTTCTGCGCGCTCGCGCCGCGCGTCCCCGTGATCGAGCAGGAGTAGCAGCAGCTTGGCCAAAGCGAAAACAGTCTATTCGTGCACCGAATGCGGCGGCCAGACGTCGAAGTGGCAGGGGCAGTGCCCGCACTGCCAGGCCTGGAATACGCTGGTGGAGTCCGTTGCCGAGGTGAGCGCGCCCAAGCGCTTCTCGGGCTTGGCGGCGCCGAGCCAGATCGTGATGCTGGCCGATGTCGAGGCGGCGGAGGAATCGAGACTCGCCACGGGTATCAGCGAGTTCGATCGCGTCCTGGGCGGCGGCCTAGTGCCTGGTGCGGTCATCCTGATCGGTGGCGACCCCGGCATAGGCAAGTCCACCCTGCTGCTGCAGGCGCTGTGTCGCATGAGCGCTCAGCATCCCGTGTTGTACGTCAGCGGCGAGGAGTCCGCGGCGCAAGTGGCCCTGCGGGCCAAGCGTCTCGCGCTCGATGTGACGACGACGCGGGTGCTGGCCGAGATCAATGTCGAGAAGATCCTGGCGGCCACGGGCGCGGTGAAGCCGCTGGTGGCGGTGATGGATTCGATCCAGACCTTGTATTCGGATCAACTGCAGTCCGCCCCGGGGTCGGTGGCCCAGGTGCGCGAATGCGCGGCGCAGCTCACGCGCTTCGCCAAGGCGAGCGGCACGGTGATCGTGCTGGTCGGGCATGTCACCAAGGAGGGGGCGATTGCCGGTCCGCGCGTCCTGGAGCACATGGTCGACACGGTGCTCTATTTCGAAGGCGACACGCACTCGAGTTTCCGTCTGGTGCGCGCGATCAAGAATCGGTTCGGGGCGGTCAACGAGATCGGGGTGTTCGCGATGGGCGACAAGGGCCTGCGCGGAGTCACCAATCCCTCGGCGCTTTTCCTTTCGCGTCACGGCGAGCAGGTCGCGGGGTCGTGCGTGTGCGTCACGCAGGAAGGCACCCGGCCGCTGCTGGTGGAGGTTCAGGCCTTGGTCGACGAGGCGCACGCGCCCAATCCGCGGCGTCTGACGGTCGGGCTGGACCAGAATCGGCTTGCGCTGCTGCTGGCCGTGCTGCATCGTCACGCCGGCATCGCCTGCTTCGACCAGGACGTGTTCGTCAACGCGGTGGGCGGTGTGCGGATCACCGAGCCCGCCGCCGACCTGGCGGTGCTGCTGGCGGTGGTCTCGTCGCTCAAGAACAAGCCCTTGTCGGACAAGCTCGTCGTGTTCGGCGAGGTCGGTCTGGCGGGTGAAGTGCGCCCGGTGCAGCGAGGCCAAGAGCGGCTGAAGGAAGCGGCGAAGCTCGGCTTCAAGCAGGCGATCATTCCGGCGGCCAATGCGCCCAAGCAGCCCACCCCGGGTATCGAGGTCCATGCGGTGACGCGGATCGAGGAGGCGGTCGGGTGGGTGCGTTAGCGCCGGTGCACGGCAACGGAGGAGGCGGCAGAGCGTGAATCCCTACGAGCAGCAACTCGACAAGAACCCGGCGAACTACGTCCCGTTGTCGCCCCTGAGTTTCCTGGCGCGTTCGGCCGAGGTGTATCCGGACAAGCCCGCCCTGATTCACGGTGACTTGCGCCAGACATGGGCCGAGACGTACCAGCGCTGCCGGCGGCTCGCCTCGGCCCTGTCCAGGCGCGGCATCGGCGTGGGAGACACGGTCGCCGTGCTCGCGCCCAATACCCCGGCCATGTACGAGGCGCATTTCGGCGTGCCGATGGCAGGGGCGGTGCTCAACACCATCAACATCCGGCTGGATGCAGCCACGATCGGCTTCATCCTTGCCCATGGCGAAGCGCGCGTTCTGCTGGTCGATCGGGAATTCGCCCCGGTCGCCGCCCAGGCCTTGCTCGGCCTGGAGCGTCGGCCGCTGGTGGTCGATATCGATGACCTGCTGTACGAAGGCGCCGATACGGCCGCCGGCGAGCTCGACTACGAGACGCTGCTGGCCGAAGGCGATCCCGACCATGCCTGGCAACTGCCCGCGGACGAGTGGCAGGCGATTGCGCTCAATTACACCTCCGGCACCACCGGCAACCCCAAGGGGGTGGTGATCCATCATCGCGGCGCCTACTTGAACTCTTTCGGCAACGCGGTCGGCTCGGCCATGGGACCGAACTCGGTCTACTTGTGGACCTTGCCGATGTTCCACTGCAACGGCTGGTCGTTCACCTGGACCATGGCGCTGCTGTCGGGCACCAATGTGTGCCTGCGCCGGGTCGAGACGACGGCCGTGTTCGAGGCCATCAAGGCGCATCAGGTGACGCACCTGTGCGGGGCGCCCATCGTGCTCAACATGATGACCAACGCCCCGGCCGAGGAGCGTGCGCTGGTCGATCATCCCCTGGAGGCCATGACGGGCGGAGCGGCACCGCCGGCGGCCGTGATCGCGAGGATGGAAGCGATGGGCATTGCGGTCACGCACCTCTATGGGTTGACCGAAACCTACGGACCGACGGTGTCCTGTGCCTGGCACGAAGCGTGGAACGATCTGCCTCTGCCCGAGCGCGCCCGGCTGAAGAGCCGGGTCGGTGTGCGCAAGGCCAACATGGAGCAGGTGACCGTGATCGATCCCCAGACGATGCACCCAGTGCCGAGGGACGGCGCCACGCTGGGCGAGATCATGATGCGCGGCAACGTGGTCATGAAAGGCTATTTCAAGAATCCGAAGGCGACCGAGGAGGCGTTCGCCGGCGATTGGTATCACACCGGCGATCTGGGTGTGATCCATCCGGACGGTTACATCCAGATCAAGGATCGCTCTAAGGACATCATTATTTCGGGCGGGGAAAACATCTCCTCGATCGAACTGGAGGATGCGCTCTATCAGCATCCGGCGGTGCTCGAGGCTGCGGTGGTCGCTCGCCCCGACGATCATTGGGGCGAGACGCCCTGCGCGTTCGTCACGCTGAAGTCGGACGCTTCGGTGACCGAGACGCAGATCATCGGGTTTTGCCGCGAGCGCCTGGCGCACTTCAAGGTGCCCAAGACCGTGGTGTTCGGACCGCTGCCCAAGACCGCCACCGGCAAGATTCAGAAATTCGTCCTGCGTGAGCGTGCACGAAGCATGTGATGCACCGGCTGCCGGGGTGTCAGACCGGTTGGAATCGGGCGTGTTCTGGCAACGATTTTCTCGGATTGTGGAAACGGATCGCTTGCGGGTGCGGTCGAACGTCGTCGAGGGTTATAATCCTGCGTTTTGAACGCCATTGAACGGGAAAGGGCCGATGAAAGTTCTAGTCGGAGTGAAACGCGTCGTGGACGCAAATATCAAGGTGCGGGTCAAGAGCGATGGTAGCGGCGTCGATACGGCGAACGTCAAGATGGCCATGAACCCGTTCTGTGAGATCGCGGTCGAGCAGGCGGTGCGCATGAAGGAGGCCGGTACCGTCACTGAAATCGTTGCGGTGTCCGTCGGCGCTGCGCAGTGCCAGGAAACCTTGCGTACGGCGCTCGCGATGGGCGCCGATCGGGCGATCCTCGTGGAGACCGATCAGGAAGTCCAGCCGTTGGCGGTCGCCAAGGTCATCAAGGCCTTGTGCGACAAGGAGAAGCCCGGCTTGGTGATCATGGGCAAGCAGGCCATCGACGATGACTGCAACCAGACCGGCCAGATGCTCGCCGCGCTCCTCGGGTGGCCCCAAGCCTGTTTCGTGTCCAAGATCGAAGTGAACGGCGACACGGCTCAGATCACCCGCGAGATCGACGGTGGTCTCGAGAAGCTGAGCAGCAAGATGCCTTTGGTGATGACCACGGATTTGCGTTTGAACGAGCCTCGCTACGTCACGCTGCCGAACATCATGAAGGCGAAGAAGAAGCCGCTCGAAAACGTGAAGCCCGCCGATCTGGGCGTCGACGTCGCCCCGCGGCTTGCAACGCTGAAAGTGGCCGAACCTCCGCAACGGACGGCCGGCGTCAAGGTCGACGATGTCGCCGCCTTGGTGAACAAGCTGAAGAACGAAGCGCGGGTGATCTAGTCTCTAGTCATCTACGGTCGCTGGCATGGGTGCCGGCTCGTTCGGTCGGCACATTAACGAGATTTACCGCAGCGGCGCGACGCCGCTCGGTCGCTAGAGGTCAATACACAAATGGCTATCCTGGTTGTTGCGGAACACGACGGCGCCCGACTCAAGCCGGGCTTTCTGAACACCATCACAGCGGCGAAGAAGATCGGCGGCGACATCGTCGCGCTGGTCGTCGGACATCAGTCGAGCGCGGCTGCCGAAGCAGTGGCGAAGGTCGAGGGCGTCTCCAAGGTGCTGCATGCCGATGCGCCGATGTACGCGCACCCCACGGCGGAAAACATCACCGCGCTGGTGCTGACGCTGGCGAAAGACTACAGCCACATCGTGGCGGCAGCGACGGGCTTCGGCAAGAACTTCATGCCGCGCGTGGCGGCCATGCTGGACGTTGCTCAAGTCTCCGACATCAGCGATGTCGTATCGGCCGATACCTTCGTGCGTCCCATTTATGCCGGCAACGCGCTGGCCACCGTGCAGTCCAAGGATCCGGTCAAGGTCGTCACGGTGCGGATCGCCTCCTTCGATGTCGTCGCCGACAGCGGCGGCAGCGCATCGATCGAGTCCATCGGTGCCGGACCGGAGACGGATCTTTCCTCGGTGCAGAGCCAGGAACTCACGAAATCGGCGCGGCCGGAACTGACGGCGGCGCGGGTAATCGTGTCCGGCGGCCGCGGCATGGGGAACGGCGAGAACTTCAAGATCCTCGAAGCCCTTGCGGACAAGCTCAACGCCGCTGTCGGCGCCTCGCGTGCCGCGGTGGACTCGGGGTTCGTGCCCAATGATTATCAAGTCGGCCAAACCGGCAAGATCGTCGCTCCGGAACTGTACATCGCGGTCGGCATCTCCGGCGCGATCCAGCATCTGGCGGGCATGAAGGACAGCAAGGTGATCGTCGCGATCAACAAGGATGCGGAGGCGCCGATCTTCCAGGTTTCGAACTACTGGATCGTCGATGACCTGTTCAAGGTCGTCCCCGAGTTCACCAGCCAGCTCGGATAGCTGCCCGGTGCACGCGGCCGCGTGCGCCGACTGCGGTGCGCAGGCCCGTGATACTCGGGGGCTGCGGCACTGGCGGTTTGATTTCAGCAGCATCAAGTTTCGCCCGACTTGCGCATGGCTCAGGTCGGGCGATGTTTTTTCCACTTGTGCCGAGGTGTCTCGATGTCCGACTATGCAGCCCCGCTGAAAGACATGCAGTTCGTGATCGAGGAGTTGATCGGACTGCGAGAGATCTCCAGCCTGCCCGAATTCGCCGAGGTCACCCCCGATCTGGTCGAGCAGGTGCTGGGCGAGGCTGGCAAGTTCGCGGCCGAGGTGCTGGCACCCTTGAACAGGGTCGGCGATAGGCATCCCGCAAAGCTCGAGAACGGCGTCGTCACCACCCCCCCCGGCTTCAAGGAGGCGTATCGACGCTTCGTCGACGCCGGTTGGAACGGCCTCGCGGGCGAGGCCGAGTTCGGTGGACAGGCGTTGCCGCACATCGTCTCCCTGGCAGTGGCGGAAATCTGGAACAGCGCCAACATGGCTTTCTGTCTGTGCCCGATGCTCACCAGCGGCGTGCTCGAGGCGCTCAAGAGCAAGGGCAGTGCGGAGCAGCGCAAGCGCTTCCTGCCCAAGCTCACCAGCGGGGATTGGACGGGCACGATGAACCTCACCGAGCCGCAGGCAGGCTCGGATCTTTCCGCGGTGCGCACCCGCGCCGAGCCCCAGCCGGACGGCACCTACAAGCTTTTCGGCCAGAAGATCTTCATCACCTACGGCGAACACGACTTTACCGAGAACATCATCCACCTGGTGTTGGCGCGCACGCCCGATGCACCGGAGGGCACGCGGGGCATTTCGCTGTTCATCGTGCCCAAGTTCCTGCTCGACGATCAAGGCCGGCCGGCGCAGCGCAACGATGTGCGCTGCGTCTCGATCGAACACAAAATGGGCATACATGCGAGCCCCACGTGCGTGCTCGCCTACGGCGATCAGGGCGGAGCGACCGGCTATCTCGTGGGAAAGGAGAACGAGGGCCTGCGCTACATGTTCATCATGATGAATCATGCGCGTCTGGGTGTCGGACTCGAGGGCGTGGCGATGGCAGAGCGGGCCTATCAGCATGCGCTCTGGTATGCCAAGCAGCGGGTGCAGGGGCGCGAACTCGGCGCCAAGAGCGGAGATCGGGTCACGATCATCCGCCATCCCGACGTGCGTCGCATGTTGATGTCGATGAAGTCCCAGACCGAAGCGATGCGGGCGCTGGCCTATACCGCGGCAGGCGCGCTCGACCAGGCCAGTCACCATGCCGACCCCGAAAAGCGAGGGCAGCAGCAGGCACTGGTGGATTTGCTGACTCCGATCGTGAAAGGCTGGTGCACCGAGCAGGCGGTGGAAATCTCGTCCCTAGGCGTACAGATCCATGGCGGCATGGGGTTCATCGAGGAGACCGGCGCCGCGCAGTTCTACCGCGACGCTCGCATCACCACCATCTACGAGGGGACCACCGGTATCCAGGCCATGGATCTGGTGAGCCGCAAGGTGGCCGCCGAGCGGGGGGTGACGATGCGCGCGGTGCTCGCGCGTCTCGCTGTGCTGGACGGTCAGCTCGAGAAGACGGCCGAGCCCGACCTACAAGCCATCAGGGCTCCCCTGGCGGCCGCGTTGAAGGCGCTCGAGGATTCGACGCATTGGGTGGTCTCGACGGCGGCGTCGGCCCCTGACTGGGTGGCCGCGAGCGCCGTGCCGTATTTGAAGCTCGCCGGCACGACCTTGGCTGGCGCGCTGATGGCACAGGCGGCGCTCATCGCAAGCAAGCGCTTGTCCGCAGCCGATGCCGACGTGTCGTTCTACCGGGCCAAGCTGCACACTGCCCGCTTCTATGCCGAGCACATGCTGACCCAGGCGCCCGCGCTGGCGCAAACCATCATGACGGGCGCGCAGTCGTCGATGGCGCTGGAAGAATCCCAATTCTGATTGCGACGATCGCATTCGAGGTCCGGCGGCACGCGGCTGGACGCAGCTAAACGTGGCGTGTAAAGTCGGCCGCGTTCTAGCAGACGCCTGACGGGAACGCGAATCGCGGTGTGCGCTTGCGTTCACCCGTGCACATAGCCGCTAGTCGGGGGGATTGCCGGTGGGTTCGGTAGGGTTCGTGATTCTCGCGGCCGTCGTCATGGCCTGGGTGCTCGGCTATCTCGGCGCGCCGCTCTGGCTGTGGACCGCACTTGCGGCGGGGATTCTGTTCGCCCTGGGCGCCGGCGCGGGGTGGTGGATCGCGTGCGGCCTCTTGGCGGTCGTCTTCAATCTGCCCGCGCTGCGCAGGGCATTGGTCGCGGCACCGCTGCTGCGCGTCTTCCGAAAGATACTGCCGCGCATCTCCCAGACCGAACGCGAAGCCCTCGATGCGGGCACCGTGTGGTGGGAGGGCGAGCTTTTCAGCGGCCGGCCCGATTGGCGCAAGCTGTTCGCTTATCCCGCGCCTCGGCTCAGCCCGGAAG
>LNFM01013591.1_pt1 | contig 10331 bp, 8 predicted proteins | sample 596031 | NCBI WGS metagenome assembly LNFM01 (sample SAMN04254537, study PRJNA301005) | activated carbon metagenome | isolation source: dual media filters at the Ann Arbor, Michigan drinking water treatment plant | place: USA: Ann Arbor | reverse complement strand
CCGGCTCGTTGCGTTGGGCCGCATCGAAAGTCTTCGTCCTTGTTGACGCGAGCAGCAGCCTGTTCGGATAATCCGCCGCGTCGCACTCTTACAGCGACTGCCATTCAGAGGACATCATGATTTCACTGCGTGAACTCAAGTTGGGCGCTGTTGCGGTCGCCGTCGCACTCGGACTCGCCGCCTGCAGCAAGGAAGAACCCAAGCCCGAGCCGGCCAAGGAAGCCGCCAAGGATGCGCCGCCACCTGCACCCCAGGAGATCGTGGTGAAGATCGGGCATGCTGCCCCGCTCACCGGCGGCATCGCTCATCTCGGCAAGGACAACGAGAACGGCGCCCGTCTCGCCGTGGAACAGGCCAATGCCAAAGGCATCACCATCGGCGGCAAGAAGGTCAGGTTCGAGCTGGTGGCCGAAGACGATGAAGAGAAACCCGACAAGGGCCCGATCGTGGCTCAGAAATTCGCCGACGCCAAAGTGGCCGGCGTGGTGGGCCATTTGAATTCCGGCGTCACGATACCCGCGTCCGCCGTCTACAACCAGGCCGGCATTCCGATGGTGAGCGGCTCGGCCACGAATCCCAAGCTCACCGAGCAGGGCTTCAAGAACGTCTTCCGGGTCGTCGGCCGTGACGACCAGCAAGGCCCTGCGATTGCCAGCTATCTGGTGGCCGAGTTCAAGCCCAAAACCGTTGCCGTGATCGACGATGCGACGGCCTACGGCGAGGGGTTGGCCAACGAAGTGGAGAAGTCGCTCAAGGCCTCCGGCGTCAATGTCCTCCCGCGCGAACGAGGCACCAAGGACACCCGCGACTGGAAGGCGATCCTCACCAAGCTGCGCGGTCGCCAGCCCGATGCGATCTTCTACGGCGGCATGGACGCCACCGGAGGTCCGCTGCTCAAGCAAGGGCGCGAACTCGGCATCAAGGCCGTGTTCGCCTTCGGCGACGGCGCCTGCACCGAAGAGATGAAGAAGCTCGCCGGCGAGAAGCAGTCCGAAGGGTTAATCTGCTCGCAGGCCGGCATACCGGTGCAAGCCGCGTCGAAAGACTTCCTCGAGAGCTACAAGACGAAGTTCAACGTCGATCCCATCCTCTATTCGCCGTTCACTTTCGATGCGACCAACCTCCTGATCGCCGCCATGCAGAAGGCCGATTCGGTCGATCCGGCCAAGTACCTTCCCGCGCTGGCCAGCATCAAGCACAAGGGCGCGAGCGGCGACATCGAGTTCGACGAGCGGGGCGATCGCAAGGATGCGGAGATGACGATCTTCACGATCAAGGAGGGCAAGCTCGGACCGGTCGCCATCGTGAAGGCGGGGAGGACCACCAAGTTCGAAGACTTCATGAAGGCCGCCGAAGCCGCCGCCGCTGCGGCCAAGGCGGCGATGGGCAAAGCCGGAGAAGCGGTCTCCGCGGGGGCGGCAGTCGCCAAGGAAGGCGCGGAGAAAGCCGTGGATGCCGCGCGTAGTGCGACGAGTCAGGCGCTCGATTCGGCCAAGGACGTCGCCGGCAAGGCCGCGGGCGAAGCGAAGGAAGTCGCAGGCAAAGTGGTCGAAGGCGCCAAGGACATGGTCAACAAGTAAGCTTGGTTCGATTGCAGTGCGATGCGATGAGAAGGGCACCCTTGAGGTGCCCTTCTCGTTTTCGTCGACTCGACACAGGCACAACCCTGGTGCGCGAGGCATTTCGAAACTCTTGCCCGCAATCTGCTAACTTAGCCCATCGCGCATGGACACCTTCATACAGCAAATCATCAACGGGCTGACCCTCGGCGCCGTGTACGCCATGGTGGCCCTCGGGTACACCATGGTTTACGGCATCATCCAGCTCATCAACTTCGCCCACGGCGAAGTGGTGATGATCGGCGCGATGGTCGCCTTCTCGGTGATCGGCGCGCTGCTCGGCCTCGATAGCGGCTTGCCCCCTGCGCTGATCGTCCTGCTCGGTGGCGCGGCGGCCATCCCGGTGTGCATGGCAGTTGCCTACGCCATGGAACGCGTCGCTTACCGACCGTTGCGTGGTGCACCGCGCCTTGCGCCGCTCATCACCGCCATCGGCGTATCCATCATTCTGCAGCAGTTGGGCATGATGATCTGGAGCCGTAACCCGCTTGCATTTCCGCAGATACTCGAGAACCGGATCTTCCATCTAGGCGGGGCCACGGTAAGCACCGTGCAGCTCGCGATCTGGTTGGTCGCCGTTTCGATGATGGGCGCGCTCACGCTGATGATTCATCGAACGCGGCTGGGCATCGCCATGCGGGCGACCTCGCAGAATCCTCAGGTCGCCGGCCTCATGGGAATCGACGTCAACAAAGTGATCGCCGCGACGTTCATCATCGGTGCCGCGCTGGCCGCGATTGCCGGTGTCATGGTCGGCACGTACTACGGCATCGCGCATTACACGATGGGCTCCCTGCTCGGATTGAAGGCGTTTTGCGCCGCTGTCCTGGGCGGCATCGGCAACCTGCCGGGCGCGATGCTGGGCGGGCTCATCCTCGGCGTCGTCGAGGCGCTCGGCGCCGGGTACATCGGCGACTTCACCGGCAACTGGTTCGGCAGCAACTATCAGGATGTGTTCGCCTTCATCGTACTGATCCTGGTACTCGTGTTCCGACCATCCGGACTGCTCGGCGAGCGCGTCGGCGACCGAACATGAGCTTCCCCGCGAGCCTGAACCTGCGTCCATGATGAAACTCGACCTCTCCGCCCGCTTGCCCTGGATCGGCATCGTTCTGGTCGCGCTCGCGCTGGCCGTGCTGCCGTTCGCGCTGGCGGGCATCGGCACGACCTGGGTGCGCATCACCAACTTGGCGCTGCTGTTCGCGCTGCTCGCGCTGGGGCTCAACATCGTCGTGGGATTCGCGGGGTTGCTGGACCTCGGCTACATCGCCTTCTACGCCGTCGGCGCGTATGTCTATGCGCTGCTCGCATCGCCGCAGTTCGGCCTGCATCTGCCTTTCTGGGCGATCATCCCGCTCGGCGCGTTGGTCGCCTGCATCTTCGGCGTGCTGCTCGGAGCGCCGACCTTGAAGCTGCGCGGCGACTACCTCGCCATCGTCACCCTCGGTTTCGGCGAGATCATCCGCATCTTCCTCAACAACCTCTCCCAGCCCGTCAATATCACCAACGGTCCGCAAGGCATCTCGCGCATCGACCCGTTTCGGCTCGGCGACTTCGACTTCGGCAAGAGCGAGATGCTGTTCGGGCTCAACTTCAGCGGCCCGATCAAGTACTACTATCTGCTGCTGCTGGTGCTGATCGTCATCATCGTGGTCAACATGCGGCTGCAGCACTCGCGCATCGGGCGCGCCTGGGAGGCCATTCGCGAAGACGAAGTGGCGGCACGCGCCATGGGCATCAACACCACCCGCATGAAGCTGCTCGCCTTCGCCATGGGCGCCTCGTTCGGCGGCATCGCCGGCGGCATCTTCTCCTCCATGCAAGGCTTCATCAGCCCCGAGAGTTTCGTCCTGGTGGAATCGATCATGGTGCTCGCCATGGTGGTCCTGGGCGGGATGGGCAACATCTGGGGCGTCATCCTCGGCGCCTTGCTCCTGTCGTTCGTGCCGGAACTGCTGCGCCATACGATCGAGCCTTTGCAGCGCTCGCTGTTCGGCCGTTCCATCATCGAGCCGGAGGTGGTGCGCATGCTGCTCTTCGGCCTTGCACTGGTATTGATGATGCTCTACCGGCCAGCGGGTCTGCTGCCCTCGGCCGTACGTCGGCGCGAACTTGCGCGCAAGAGCGTCGAGCCGTGATGCCGCCGCTGCTTCGAGCATCCGACATCAGCAAGCACTTCGGCGGCCTGCAGGCGCTCTCCAACGTCTCGTTCAGCATCGCAGCCGGGCAGATCTACGGCCTGATCGGCCCCAACGGGGCGGGCAAAACCACGCTCTTCAACGTCATCACCGGCATGACGCCGGCGGATGCCGGCACGGTGATGCTCGAAGGGCGCGAGCTCGGCCAGCTCAAGCCGCATGCCATTGCCCAAGCCGGCATTGCCCGCACGTTCCAGAACATCCGCCTCTTCGCCAATCTCACCGCGCTCGAGAACGTGATGGTCGGGCGCCATGCGCGGACCCGGGCGGGCCTGCTGCAGGCCATCATGAGAACGTCCGGGCAGCGCGCCGAGGAAGCTGAGATCGAAGCGCGAGCATTCGAGCTGCTGCGATACGTCGGCATCGAGGCGCGCGTGAACGAGCTGGCTCGCAACCTGCCTTACGGCGATCAGCGTCGCCTGGAAATCGCGCGAGCGCTGGCCACGGAGCCCAAGCTCCTCGCCCTGGACGAACCGGCGGCGGGCATGAACCCGACCGAAACAGGCGAGCTGCGCACGCTGCTCGAGCGAATCCGCAGCGACGGCGTCACGCTGTTCTTGATCGAGCATGACATGCGCTTGATGATGCGCCTGTGCGACCGGGTGCTGGTGCTCGACTTCGGCCGCGCCATCGCCGAAGGGCCTCCGCGCGAAGTGCAGCAAGACCCCGCGGTGGTCGCCGCCTATCTCGGCACGCCCACCCCATGAACGCCCGGGCTCCTCTGCTGCAAGTCACGGGTTTGGCCGTCTCGTACGGCGGCATCAAGGCCGTCAAAGGCATCGATCTGGAAGTCGCCAGCGGCGAGATGGTCTGCCTGATCGGCGCCAACGGCGCCGGCAAGACGTCCACGCTGAAGGCGATCGCAGGATTGTTGCCGGTGGCGCGCGACTCAGTCCGGTTCGAGTCCGAACCCATCGGTGGACGACCGGCCTTCGAACTGGTGCGGCGGGGCTTGGCACTGGTTCCGGAAGGGCGCGGCGTCTTCTCGCAACTGACTGTGGACGAGAACCTCGCCATGGGCGCCTACATTCGGCGGGATCACGCGGAAATCCGCCGCGACCTGGACAACATTTTCGATTTGTTCCCGCGCCTCAAGGAGCGGCGCCAACAGACCGCCGGCACGCTCTCGGGCGGCGAGCAGCAGATGCTCGCCATCGGGCGCGCCCTGATGAGCCGGCCTCGGCTACTCCTTCTCGATGAGCCCAGCATGGGGCTCGCCCCGCTCGTGGTGGCGCGCATCTTCGAAATCATCACCGAGGTCGCTCGCCAGGGCGTCACCGTACTCGTGGTCGAGCAGAACGCACGGCTGGCACTGCAGCGATGCGACCGAGGCTACGTCATGGAAAGCGGTGTCGTCACGCTGCACGATACGGCGTCCGCATTGCTCGACAACGACCAGGTTCGCAAAGCCTATCTGGGTGAGTAAGCGCTCTGCTATGCTGTCGAGTTAGGATCGAGCATCCTGGACGCGCGACACCCTGCTCGAGTCTTCTTGCGCGGTGTCGGCGCTTCCCAGGAACAATCGCGACCCACCCCCGATTCATCAGCCTTCGGGGTGCTCGCGAAAGCCGTATCGGTGCAAGCGAGGGAGGCGAGTTGAATTCAGCGAAGATGGCTGCGGTGACGGTCCTGGCAGTCGTGCTGGCTGCGGCGCTGGCGTTTCTCTACTACAAGACGGACATCGGACAGTTCCGCAAGCAGGTGCAGATCGCCTCCTATCTGCGCGAGATGAAGGACATCGACACCCGCTGGGAAGCCGAACTGCTGCGCCTCAGGAGCGAGAGCGGCCCCTCGTCGATCACCACCGCGCATCTGGCCGAGAGCCTGCGCCGAGCCCTGCGGGGCCTCGACGAGGAAGTGAGCGCAAGCCGCATGGTTTCGTACAGCCTGCCCGAACTGAAGCGCGCCTTCACGGACAAGGCGGAGCTGATGGAGAAGTACCGGTCGGTCGCTGCAACGGCCAAAGAGCGCCTGGAGACCGCGCTCGTCACGGTGCCCGACATCAACAAGGAACTGCGGCAGGCGCTGCTCAACTTTCCCCGGCAGCGTGATCGCATCGGCGCATTCGAACAGAGCCTCGGTCGCGTGCAGGCCGAAGTGCTGCGCTTCAATCTTTCACCGGATGCGACGCAGATCGGCCGCCTCGAAGCGACCCTCGGCGCGCTTCGGCAGGCCGAGTTGCCGACGAGCCCGGCGCTCGGACCGCTGCTGCAGAAATTCCTCAGCAGCGTCGATGAGTTCTACAAGACCAAGTACCAGGAACAGCAACTCTATAACCGGCTCTCGTACATCACCGCGGGGCCACGCCTCGATACCCTCACCAGCGCATTCCATCGCGAGCTGGAAGACAGCGTTCAGGAGAAGGAGTTGTTCCGCACGGCGCTGATCACCTATGCTGGGGTGCTGCTCATTCTCCTGTCGCACATCGGCGCCCGGCTGCGCCAGAGTTACCTCGAGGTCGCCGAAGCCAATGCGGCACTGAAAGAGGCGAACGAAGGCCTGGAACAGCGGGTGGAGGAGCGCACTCAGGCGCTTTCCGCGGCATTGACCAGCCTCGAAGAATCCCAGGCGATGCTGGTGCAGTCGGAGAAGATGTCTTCGCTCGGACAGATGGTCGCCGGCGTCGCGCACGAGATCAACACCCCGCTTGCCTACGTGAAGAACAGCCTCGAATCCGTCGAGGCACAGCTCAACACCATGGGCGGGACGCTGAACGAAACCGAGAAGCTGCTGCGCATGCTGCGCGAAGGCGCCGACGAGCAGACGTTCGGCAAGCAGTTCGCCGCGGTCACCGCCCAGCTCGGCGAGCTGCGCAACGCGCACACCATCGAAGAGTTGCCGAAACTGATCCGCGACGGCCAGTACGGCATCGGCCAGATCGCCGAGATCGTCAGCAATCTGCGCGATTTCTCGCGACTGGACCGCAAAAAAGTCGACCGCTTCAATGTCGCGGACGGTCTGGACAGCACGCTCTCGATCGCCAAGCACCTGCTGAGATCCGTCGAGGTGAAGAAGCAGTACGGCGCCATTCCGGCCATCACGTGCTCGCCTTCGCAGCTCAACCAGGTGTTCCTCAACCTCATCACCAATGCCGCTCAGGCGACCGAGGGCCGCTCGGGCGAGATTCGGCTGATCACCCGGGCACCGGATCCCGACCACGTCGAGATCGAGGTGGCCGACAACGGCAAGGGCATCCCCGCCGACGCACTGCCCAAGATCTTCGATCCGTTCTTCACGACCAAGGATGTCGGCAAAGGCACCGGACTCGGCTTGTCGATCGCCTATCAGATCATCGAGGCGCACGGCGGCCAGATCACCGTCGACTCCAAGCCGGGGCAGGGCACCCGTTTCGTCGTACGACTTCCCGTGCACCCCCCGGCGCAGACGGCGCTGACATGAACGCTCCCGCCATCGACGCAGCAATGCCCCCGACACCATGACGCCTCCGCAAACGATCGGCAAGTACACCATCGAGCGGCTGATCGGCCGCGGCGGCATGAGCATCGTCTACCAGGCGATCGACCCGACCATCCATCGCACCGTTGCGCTGAAAGTGGTCGACAAACTGCTGCTCGACGACAACGAGCGCAACATCGTGCTGGAGCGTTTCAAGTACGAAGCGCAGGCGGCCGGCCGGCTCATCCATCCGCGCATCGTCACGATCTTCGAATACGGGGAAGACGAGCGTAATGCCTTCATCGCAATGGAGCTGGTTCGCGGCGACAGCGTCCACGAACTCCTTCTGCGCGATCACCAGCCTGCCTTGGAGCGGGTGCGCGACGTGGTCTTGCCGCTGCTCGATGCGCTCGAGTATTCGCATTCCCAGGGAGTCACCCACCGCGACATCAAGCCCTCCAACATCCTCATCGGCCCGCAGGGCGAAGTGAAGGTGACCGACTTCGGCATCGCGCGCATCGAATCGTCCGCGCTGACCCAGTACGGGCTCGTCGTCGGCACCCCGTTCTACATGTCGCCCGAGCAATGCATGGGCGAAGACACCGACGCCAGAACGGACGTCTACTCCGCGGGCGTCATCGCCTACGAACTGTTGACGGGACGGCGCCCCTTCCCGGGCAAGGGCAGCAATGCCAGCGTAATGCGCGAGGTGCTGGACAACACCGCGCCCAATCCGTCCGAGTTCAACGCGCGATTGACAGGCCAGATGGATTACGTGATCCAGAAGGCGCTCGCCAAGCGCCCGGAGGATCGGTATCAGTCGTCGCGCGAGCTGGCCGACGACTTCCGTCTGGCCATCGAGGACTGCATGCGCAGCGCGACCTTGGCGGCATCGGCACCGACCACGGTGGAAACGCCGCAGTCGGGCATCTCCGCCGACATGCTCAGTCTGGCACGCAGGGTTCGATTGCCGTCGATCGAGGACGGAGATCCGGCATCGGACTTGAACTTGCCGGCAGCGAGCGCGCTGCCCGACACCGCCACGTCGGATCAGCCCAAGGCAAAGATCCTTTTCGTCGACGACGAAGAGCGCATCCTGAACGCACTGAAATCGATCTTTCGCAGCCGCTATCATGTCTTCACAGCAACCAGCGGCGACCAGGCATTCGAGTTCCTGCAGAAGTTCCGGGTGCACCTGATCGTGAGCGACCAGCGCATGCCCGGGATGCTCGGCGTCGAGCTGCTTCGGCGCGCGAAGGAGCTCTCGCCCAATACCGTGCGCATTCTGCTCACCGGGTACTCGGATCTCGCCTCCATCGTCGGTTCGATCAACGAGGGCGAGGTCTATCGCTTCATCAACAAGCCCTGGAACAATCAAGACATCCAGGGCATCGTGGCCGAGGCCGTGGCCATCGGCATCGAGCTGGCCGACACGTCGGTTTCAACCGGGCCGCCGCCCGAGAAGATGGACGAAGCCATCCTGGTGGTCGACCCCGCACAGAGCTACAAGCGGGCCATCGACGAGCTGTTCGGCGACAGCTATCACGTCGTGCATGTCGCATCGCTGGCCGATGCGCTCGTTGTCATGCAGTCGCGCGCGGTCGCCGTCATCATCGCGGATATCGGCACTGCCCAGTCCGAAGAGACGGCCGCGTTCAAGCTCCTCAAGCAGGAGCATCCCGAGATTCTTTCGATCGTCCTCACCGACGCGTCCGACTCCGAACTCGTGATCGAGCTCATCAACGAAGCCCAGATCTTTCGCTTCCTGAACAAGCCGCTCAATTACAAGCTGCTGAAGGGACACGTGCAAGCGGCCTTGAGCCGCTATCTCGCCTTCAAGCAGGCACCGGCGTTGGTGAAGCAGCACAAGGTGAGCTCGGCGGAAAAGCTGCGTGCATCGAACCTCGGGCGCGTGCTGCTCGACAAGATCAAGCGGCTGCGAAATTTCCTGCCCGGGTTCAAGTAATCCCCTCGGTGGGTCGGCACGCCATGAACCGCCCTCGGCGCAACGATCGTTCGGAATGATCGCCTCATGAGCCTGCCTCGCCCCAAGGTCCTGATCGTCACGCGCATCCCCTTCTGGGTGCTGGGCGATGGCGAGCGGATGCGGCTGCTGGCGCTCGTGTGGATGCTGTCCCCGCGCACCGGGCTCACGATCCTGTATCTGGGCAAGCTGCAGCCGGCGGACATCCAGCGTCTGAAGGAGTTGCGTATCCAGGCGCAAGTCGTGAGCAGCGGGACCGAGAACGACCCCGCGGCCGAAGCTGCCGCGGTCGCACGAGAATTCGCACGGTGCGACCACGAGGTCTGCATCGTGGAGCGCATCTATCTGCACCATGTCCGCACGGCGATCCCGCCCTCGTGCCGTGCGGTTCTCGACACCCATGACCTGCTGAGCCGTCATGCCGAATCTCGGCGTGCGCTGAACATGCAGGCGGCCTCGGTGACCTTCGAGGACGAACTCGCGGTCTTCGGAACCTACGATCGCGTGCTGCTGATCCAATCGGACGAGCATGCCGCGGTCGAATCCAGGCTAGGCGCGCGCGCCCTCCTCGTGCCGCATCCCGTGCAGTTTCCGCGGCGGCCGGTCTTGGCGTCGGGCCGACGGCTGGGATTGGTCGCAAGCCGGTACCAGGCGAACGTCGATGGCCTGATCTGGTTCATGAGCGACGTCTGGCCGCAACTCGCCGATTTGGAGGCGCAGTTGCACGTGTTCGGGACGATCCGCGAGGTCTGGGATCCGCCGCTCGACGAACGCATCGTCCGGCACGGATTCGTCGCCGACTTCAACGCCGTGTGGGGGTGCATCGATGTTGCGATCAACCCGGTGCGCTGGGGATCGGGCCTCAAGATCAAGAACGTCGAGGCGCTCGGCAACGGGCTGCCTTTGGTGACGACCTCCCATGGCGCCGGCGGGCTGCAGGAGGGGGTCGGGAGCGCGTTCGTATGCGCTGATACGCCGCACGCCTTCGCGAGCGCCTGCCGCGAACTGCTGATCCGACCAGAGAAGCGCGAAGTGCTGGGAGCGGCTGCTTACGAATTCGCACGCAGCCACTTTTCGCCTCGTCGCTGCTTCGAATCACTCCTCGAGTGGATCCTTCATAAGCGGTAGTCGACA
>LNFM01013589.1_pt1 | contig 10331 bp, 8 predicted proteins | sample 596031 | NCBI WGS metagenome assembly LNFM01 (sample SAMN04254537, study PRJNA301005) | activated carbon metagenome | isolation source: dual media filters at the Ann Arbor, Michigan drinking water treatment plant | place: USA: Ann Arbor | reverse complement strand
AGCGGCAATTTCGGCACCGTCATTCGCCGCAATTATCCTGTGGCGATTGCCAACAAGTTTGGCGCCGAACCGGAAGAAGTTGCTTCAATTGTTGGTTGCCTATGCACGCCGCTAGACAAATTGTCCGACCAGGCGCATTTGCCGCGCGCTGATGTTGGCGATCTGGTCGCGGTATTCTGTGCCGGAGCCTATGGAGCGAGCGCCAGCCCTGCCAATTTCTTGGGGCAGGGGTCAGCCAAGGAAATGCTGATTTAGTTAACCCTTGCCGTTATCCGCAGCCCCGCCAACGAGCACAAAACGCCGGTCACAATAGCCGCAGTCAACATAGCCTTTTTCATCAATCTGCAACCAGACCTTCGGATGACCTAACGCCGCCGGAATGTCGCCGCTTCCATCGCAGGCGATGCGGGGTTCACGTACGCGGATGGTTTCGGGTTCGAATTTGCTCATTCGGCGCGCTTAGCAAAGCGTGGCACCGCCCGCAACGGCTCAGAAATAGTTGAGCGTAATGTTCCAGGTCCCGGTATATTTGCCAGGAGCCTGGTTGGCGCCGACATCGAGCGTCGCGCCGACTGGAAAAGCGAATACGCCGGTCGCCGAGTTTATGCGGAAACGCTGGGGTGTAGTCGTCAGCACAGCGGTTGGCGTGCTGCCCAACACAAATGTATGAACGCGCATGGGCACACCGGGACCTGTAATAAAGATGCTGTTCGCACCCAGCGATACATCGACGCGCTGGTTATTCGTGCCGCGTCCGGCAAAGCTTGCAGGTTTGTGGCCGCCGCCATTGGCCAGGATAGCGCCGCCCGTTCTCGTTCTCGTGCCGTCCGGGGCAACGGTAACAGTACCTGCGGTTGTTCCACGAATAACGTTTCCGAAATCGAGATTGTCATCGATGACAAAGGACAGCGGGCGAACGATGGTGATCTCGGCGGTTGCGATCTCTGTATCGGCCATTACTGGTACGGCGACGAAGGCCGCAGCAAGCGCCATGCCGGTACCCCGAACGATCCAGTTTCTGTATTTTGCCCCACGCATTTGATCGGCGCTATACGAACCATGTTAAGATGGGTTTAATTAACGCTGGGGCGGTTCATAAATAATCAAGCGTTGCGTCAAAAGTTCCTGAATATAGACCTGCAGGCTGGTTGGCGCCGACCGATAGTCGGCCGCCGACCCGAAACCAGAAAACCCCGTTAAGCGGCTGGATAATGTAGTTCGGCGAAGCGCCGAGCTGCAATAAAGTACCTTGTGGGTCAATGGTCCAGTTGTCGACCCTCATCGTCGGGCCTGGGCCCGTTAGCAGAATGTTGTTGGGCGTAATCCGGATGCGGACGCGCTGCAATACTGTGCCCATTCCGGCAAAGCGCGCGGATTGGTGGTCGTTGCCGACAAGAATTGCCCCGCCCGTGGAGGTGCGGACGCCCAAGGGTGTCAGCGTTACCGTCGAAGCTGTATTGCTGGGAATGATACTGCCGAAATCAAGGTGATCGACTTCGATAAAGGATAAAGGACGGACGATAGCTATTTGTGCATCGCCCGCCATGGTTTCGGCGTGCGCTGTCGGCGACAGCATTGCCGTCAAAGCCACACCCAAAGCTAGTTTAGCCGCCGAAAGAGATGGTGCCCCACGCATTCATTTCGCCATAGCTCTTGCGGCCATAAGAATTGGCAAGTGCTTTGGGTTAACGGAAAAGCTGAATTTGTTTACGCCTGTACGCAACCAAGGATGAATTGCACGCGCCGACCCGCTCGGCTATCGAATCGCGATGTCCGATCAAGCCATCACCATTCGCAATCTTTCCAAAACCTATGCAGGCGGCAAACGCGCGCTTGATGACGTCAGCTTTGATGTGGCGCAGGGCTCTATTTTCGGCCTGCTCGGCCCCAATGGGGCGGGCAAATCGACCTTGATCAACATCTTGTCGGGTATGGTGATGAAGACCAGCGGACAGGCGGTAATCTGGGGTTTTGACATTGACGCCAACCCACGCAACGCCAAGGCGTCGATTGGCATCGTCCCACAGGAAATCGTGTTCGATCCGTTTTTCACCCCGCTCGAAACACTCGAGTTAGTCGCCGGTCTTTATGGTGTACCGAAAGCGAAGCGGCGTTCGATGGAATTGCTCCGCGCCGTGCGCCTTGAAGATAAGGCAAATGCTTATGCGCGCACCTTGTCAGGGGGAATGAAACGCCGTTTGCTCGTTGCAAAGGCAATGGTGCATTCACCGCCGGTGATCGTTCTCGACGAACCGACCGCGGGCGTTGATATCGAACTCCGCCAGCAATTGTGGGAGTATGTCGGCGAACTCAACCGGCAGGGTGTGACCGTGGTGCTGACCACGCACTATCTCGAAGAGGCCGAACAATTGTGCGACCGAATCGCGATTATCAATCATGGGAAATTGATCGCCAACAAGCCAACACGCGAACTGGTTGGCATGGCACGCGAAAAGGCGGTGGTGCTGACGCTTGACCGCGATGTGAGCGAGGCGCCAGTGCACGCTGCTTTCGAGAAATCGGAACTTGTTGGGGACCGGGTGGTCGAGATTACCTATAACAAAGACCGGATGAACGCGGGTGAAGTGCTGGCCGCGATGCAGGGCCTCGGACTCGGCATTGTTGACGTGACGACCAAGGAAGCCGACCTTGAAGACGTGTTCCTCCGCCTGACGAGTAATCAATGATGGAAGCAGATGTCCTTATCATCGGCTCTGGCGCTGCGGGTCTTACTGCGGCGTTGCAACTGGCGACCACCAAGAAAATCATGGTGCTGGCCAAGGGCTCGCTATCCGACGGTGCGACCGCATGGGCACAGGGCGGGATTGCTGCGGTTCTTGAGCCGGGTGACAAGTTCGAAAATCATATCGAAGACACAATGGTTGCAGGCGCTGGGCTCAACAATCGCGCAACAGTCGAATTCGTGATCGAAAACGCGCCCGAAGCTATCGAGCGGCTGGCAAAGCTGGGGGTACCGTTCAATCTGGAAGGCAATGACTGGCACCTAACGCGCGAAGGCGGGCACAGCCATCGCCGCATCGTTCATGTCGATGACGCGACCGGCTGGGCCGTACAGCAGGCGCTAGAGGCAGCAGCGAAGGCAAATCCGAATATCATATTGGTCCCCGACATGGTCGCCATCGACCTCATAATGGGACGTCATCAGGAGCGTTTTTCAACGTCGGGACGCATCCACGGGGTGTATGCGCTCAATCGTCAGACGGGGAAGGTTGAAACTTTCACCGCGCGCGCGACGATACTGGCGACCGGCGGGGCAGGGCGGACCTATTTATATTCGACCGCGCCGCGCGGCGCGACCGGTGACGGCATCGCGATGGCATGGCGGGCGCGATGCCGGATTTCCAATATGGAGTTCATGCAGTTCCACCCAACATGTTTGTATAATCTTGAGGTCAAGAATTTCCTAATTACCGAGGCCGTGCGCGGCGAGGGCGGGATATTGACCAACCCCAAGACCGGACATCGCTATATGCCGGACTATGATCCGCGCGCCGAACTAGCTCCCCGCGATATCGTCGCGCGCGCCAATGATGCCGAAATCAAGCGCGATGGTCTGGATTATGTCCATTTGGACATTAGCCACAAACCTGCAGAATTTGTGAAAGAGCATTTTCCGAATATCTACGAAAAGCTGATCGGCCTGGGCATCGATATCACCAAAGAGCCGATCCCTGTCGTGCCTGCGCAGCATTATACGTGCGGCGGCGTGCTCGTCGATCTCGATGGCCGCACCGATGCACCAGGATTATATGCGGCGGGTGAGGTCACGCAGAGCGGCCTGCACGGCGCGAACAGGCTGGCATCGAATTCGCTGCTCGAGTGTTTTGTATTCGGCGATGCCTGCGCCGCGCATATCGAAGCGAATTGGGACCGTTTGCCGCCGCCGCCTGCGATTCGCCCGTGGGATGAAAGCCGTGTTACCGACAGCGACGAAGAAGTCGTCATCGCCCAATGCTGGCGCGAAATCCGGCAGTTCATGTGGAATTTCGTCGGCATCGTTCGCACCACCAAGCGCCTCGAACGCGCGCAGCACCGCATCGACCTGCTCCGCCGCGAGGTCGAGGATTATTACAGCCACTTCCGCGTTACCCCTGACCTGATCGAACTGCGCAACCTGGTCGAAGTCGCCGACCTCATCATCCGCTCGGCCCTGTCGCGGCATGAAAGCCGCGGACTTCACTTCACCCTTGATTATCCGGAAACCAATGAGGAGGCGGTTGATACCGTGCTCGTGCCATGAAGACTTTGATATCATTGTTTGCGTTGATTGCGCTCTCACCTGCTTATGCCACGACGCCTGAAGAAATTGCGCGCGAGGTGCTTTCAAAAATGCCGGTTATCGATGGCCATAATGACACGCCGCATCAGATTGCCGAGATATTTGCGCGCGATTTTTCGAAGTTCGATTTGAAGCGGCTTCCGCCTGAAATCCTGGCCAAAACGCACACCGATATTCCAACCGCGCGCGCCGGATTTCTTGGCGGACAATATTGGTCGGTCTATGTCGACGCGGCCCTACCCAAGCATGAGGCAGTGACAAGGACCATTCAGCAGATCGATGTCGTTCGTCAGATGATCGCGCGCTATCCTGAAGCCTTTGCTTACGCATCAACCGCCGCCGAAGTTGAATCTGCCATGAAAGGCGGCAAAATCGCTTCGCTGATCGGCATGGAAGGCGGACATTCGATCGGCGACTCGTTGGAAATCTTGCGCCAGACGCATGCGCTGGGTGCACGGTACATGACTATCACGCATAGCCTGACCACCGACTGGGCGGATAGCGCGACCGATGCACCCAAACATGACGGCCTGTCGCCATTTGGATTCGAAGTCATCGCTGAAATGAACCGGCTGGGTATGATTGTCGACCTAAGCCATGTGTCCGAGGCTACGATGTACGACGTGCTCGACAAAACGACAGCGCCTGTGCTGTTCACACACAGCAACACGCGCGCCGTTACCCCGCATCCCCGCAACGTCCCTGATACCGTGTTAAAGCGTTTGCCCGCCAATGGCGGCGTCGTAATGGTAACCTTCGTGCCCGGATTTACCTCGGCAGAGCGCCGCGCATGGGAATATGAGCGGTCTGCCATTGCTGGCCGCGCCAAGACCGAATTTGGCGGAAATCCGGATGGTGAAAAGGCAGCAGTTGCTGCTTGGATCGCTGCTAACCCTCAGCCCAAGGCGACCTTAAGCCAAGTCGCTGACCATATCGACCATGTCCGCAAGGTAGCGGGGATCGATCATGTTGGCATTGGGGGCGATTTTGGCGGTGTGGACGAATTGCCAGTAGGGCTTGAGAATGTGTCCACCTATCCAGCGCTGTTTGCCGAGCTGGTGAGTCGCGGATATTCAAAAACCGATCTTGCCAAAATTGCGCAGGGAAACGTGCTGCGCGTTATGCGCGGAACCGAAGCGGCCGCGGCAAGGCTTCGTTAGGCGTCAAACCCTTCGGCCAAGAACCGTTCGGCCATCGCGGCGTGTAGAGCCGCGCCGCGGGCCATCACGCTGTCGTCGAGTACCATGCGGTTTGAGTGCAGTCCGCAGCAGGATCGCCAGTCGTCGCCTTCATGGCTCGCGCCCAAAAAGAACATCGCGCCGGGCACTTTTTCGAGGACATAGGCAAAATCTTCTGCGCCCATGATTGGCGTGTCGAGCGTAATCCAGCTGGCTTGTCCGAACATATCCTCGACTACCTTTTGGCCAAAGCCGACGGCTCGGTCGTCGCACACGGTAACGGGAAAGCCCGGTTCTATATGGACTTCGGCCGTGCAACCATGGGCAGCGGCGATACCTGGCGCCAGTCGGTGCAGTTCTTCTGCTACCCGTGCGCGTTGCTGCGCTGACAATGTCCGGATCGTGCCCAGCATCTCGGCTGTTTCGGGAATTATATTGTTCGTTGTGCCAGCGCTTATTTTCGCAATTGTGACTACTGCTGGATTAAACACGGAAATCTTTCGCGTCACCATTGCCTGGATTGCGGAAACAATCTCGCACGCCACCGGAATGGGATCGATCGTATCATGTGGCATCGATGCATGTCCGCCTGCGCCCTTTATTTTGATGCTGAGTACATCGGATGAGGCCAAAAGAGGCCCGGCGCGTCCCGAAAACACGCCTCGCGGCGCATTAGGCATCACATGGAGTGCAAAAGCTGCGTCGGGCATCGGGTCGATCAAACCGTCGTCGAGCATAAACCGCGCGCCGTGGTGGCCTTCTTCCCCCGGTTGAAACATGAACTGGACAGTACCTGTTAGGCTTTCCCGCTTCGCGCATAACATTTTGGCTGCACCAACCAGCATGGCAACATGCGTATCATGGCCACAGGCATGCATCGCGCCTGCCGTTTGCGACTGGTAATCCAGCCCGGTATCTTCATTGAGCGGTAGAGCGTCCATGTCGCCCCGCAACAACACCGTGCGTCCGTTCGACGGACCTTTCAGTGTGGCAATAAGGCCAGTCGTGGACGGACCTTCTCGAAACTCAAGCGGAAGTCCTGCCAACGCCGCTTTTATCTTGACGAGTGTTTTCGGATTTAGCAGCCCCAGCTCGGGCTCGGCGTGGATTGCCCGGCGCAACTCGACAAGGTCGGGGAGCAAGTTTTCGGCGTCGTCACGCCAGCTGGATTGGTCAAGGGTCATGCCTTCAACCTAACACCCAACCGGCGCAACCGACAAGCTTAGTCTTCGATCCGCACCGTTGCATATTGCGTGGTGCCGCCACGGCGTTTGACGCCGAGTAGGACAGCGGTACGACCGGCAGCCTTCGCTGCACGAACGGCAGCGGCAAGCGCGGCTGGAGTGGTTACCGGCTGATAGGTTGCCGAGACGATAACGTCACCGCGCCGCAGGCCAGCCGTTGCGCCGGTTCCTTGACCGGCAACGTCAATGACGACGCCCTTTGTATCCGCACCCATGCCAAGCTGGCGGGCGATTTCGGCATCGAGTGGAATGACGCTGATACCTATAGCGTCACGAACGACCTTGGCGTCAGGCGTATCCGTGTCTTTGTCGAAGTCCTTGTTTTCTTCTGGGTTGAAGTTGCTCTGTGCCAGCTTTTCTTCGGGTGGACGCGTGCCGACCACTGCGTTGAGACGCATAGGCTTGCCTTCGCGCAAGATGTCGAGCGGGATGCGTGTGCCGGGTTTGATATTGGCAACAATATAGGACAACGTAGCCTCAGGCGAGACATCGCGGCCATCTACCTTGAGGACGATATCTCCCTCTTTTAGTCCCGATTTATCGCCGCCTTCGCCCGCTACAACGCGTGCGACAAATTCGCCGCGATTCTTCTCAAGTCCAAGCGCGTTAGCGAGGTCTTCTCCGACGGGCGTGATGCTGATGCCAAGATAGCCGCGCTCGGGGCGAACGCCTTTCTTCAGCGATTCGATAACGGGTGCGGCTTCTTCGGCGGGGATTGCGAAACCGACGCCAATATTTGCTCCGATTGGCGAAATCAGCCGGTTGTTGATGCCTATGACTTCGCCGCGAAGGTTAAACAAAGGACCGCCCGAGTTACCGGGATTGATCGCAGTGTCGGTTTGGATAAACCGGTCATAAGCACCGCCCGCGCCAATATTCCGCTGCAATGCAGAAATGATTCCCGCAGTCACCGAACTGCTCAGGCCAAGCGGGTTACCGATAGCAATTACCCAGTCGCCAACGCGGCTTTTGGTTGAATCGGCCATCGCCACAAACGGCAGACTGCTTGCTTTGATCTTTAGCAGCGCGATGTCGGACTGCGGATCACGGCCGACGATTTCGGCAGTATATTCTTTGCCGTCGAACAAGGTCACGGTGACGCGGTCAACCGCTTCACCCGCCGGACCACCGGCGACGACATGGTTGTTGGTCACGATGTAACCATCGGCCGAAATCAAAAAGCCCGAGCCGCCGCTTGCCTGCTCCTGTGTCACCGGACGACGTTCGCCGGTGAACGGATTGAAGCTGGTTGCAACCTGAACTTTTTGCTTTGTGGCGATATTGACCACCGCTGGTTGCAACTGTGCGACCAGATCGGCAAAACTGGCAGGGGCACCAGCAGGAGCTAGATTGGCTTGCGCCGAAACTGGAAGCGCAGATTGCGCCGTGACGGGCGAACCATTGACCAGTGCAAAGGCACTTCCCGTCAGCAAAAGCGCGGTTGTGGCTGCATAAGCGTAACGCACGGATTTCATTCCTCTCGTCTAAGACTGGGGCAAAATGCCCGAAATTCAGCCGTTGGATGGCGTGGCTAATCTTAACGCCAATTGAATGGGCGCCGGATGACCCGGCAAATGTCGTTCGCCTTTCGACTAACGACCGTTACGGAATTTTTCCAGATAGGCGTTTTGCGGCGACAAGATGATATTGCTTGCGCCTTCACCATTCTGGAAAGTCTGGCGATAGCTTTGCATCGCCCGGTAGAAATCGTAAAATTCGGGGTCCTTGCCATAGCTAATCGCGTAGATGCGCGCGGCTTCGGCCTCGGCATCAGCGCGGATGATTTGCGCTTCCTTTTGGCCTTCAGCGTCTATCGCGATTGCTTCCTGATTCCGCGCACTCCGCATCCGGTTATAGGCCGATTGCAAAGTGGCGGCGGGAAGATCAGCGCGCTTGATTCGCACATCGATGACTACGGCGCCATATTTGCTGGCTTCGCGGTTGAGTGCAGTTTGGATGTTCTCCATTACCTGACCGCGCTCGGCGCTTAGCAGTGCTGCAAACGTCCGCTTACCGAGCTCGTTACGCAGAGATGATCCAAGAATAGTCCGAAGCTGATCGCGCAAACGATCTTCGGTACGGATTGTACGATACATGACATCGGGCTGTGTCACCCGGAACCGGGCAAAAGCATCGACTTGTAGTCGCAACTGATCAGTCGACAACACTTCCTGCTGTTCCATTTCAACGCTGAGCACACGCTTGTCGATGACCTGAATCTGCTCAACCAAGGGAATGCGAAATGTCAGGCCAGCTCTGGTTTCGCCGAATTCTTCATTCGGACGATACTTATTCACCACGCGGTCTACCTTACCGTAGCTACTGATAATAGCTTGTTGCGTTTCGGGCACGACCGTGACTGACATGCTCAACAATATGAGCGCGCCGAACGCTGCGATGGCGAGATAGATCGGGTTTCGCATGAATGTCTGGGTCATTGCTTCTTACCTGTCACGGTGACGGTTTCATCCTTTGGGGCCGGACGGCTTTTGAATTCGGGAATGGGGAGATATGGGGTAACACCGCCGGTTTCGACAATCGTCTTGTCGACCTTGCCGAGCACCTGCTCCATAGTTTCATAATATAGCCGGCGTTTGGTAACTTCCGGTGCTTCGCGATATTGGACATAGATTTTGTCAAACTCGGCGGTCTCACCCAAGGCAAGCTCGGTGACGCGGCTCGCATAAGCGCGGGCATCGTTCATGTAACTTTCGCGGCGCTGCTGCGCTGCGTTGACTTCGCGGAACGCATCGTTGACTTCGGCTGGCGGGTCCGACTGCCGGATTGAGATGCTCTGTACCAGTACGCCTGCGCGATATTCGTCGAGTATCTGTTGCATGCGCCTGCGCACCTCAAGTTCGATGGCACCGCGACCCGGACCGATGGCCTGCGTCAGATCGAAATTGGCCACGGCGGCGCGCATCGCGCTTTCAGCCACCTCTTTGACCGTCCCGTCGGGGCTATCGAGCTGGAAAAGATATAGTTCAGGATCCTTGATCGACCAGCGTACATCATAGGCCATGTCGATGATGCTTTGGTCCCGCGTCAAAACCAGATTTTCGCTGCTTGCCTTTGGCGATCCGACCGCTGTGGTCTGGATTTGCTGCGTATCTATCTTAGTGATGTTTTCAAATGGGGAAGGCAATGTGAGCTGGATGCCGGGCGGTACCGTCCGGGCAAATTTACCCAATCGCGTAACGACGCCTTCCTGCTCTGGCCCAATGCGGTGGACGCTCGTCCACACCAGCCACAGCGCCACAAATGCGATAACGATAATCGGCCACCAGCTTTTGCCGTTGGCGCGCTTGGGCATGCCGGTAAAACCGCCGCCGCCTTTGCCGCCGCCTGCGCGGCGCAAAAGATCCTCAAGTGAAGGTCCGCGCTGGCGACCGGTTTGTGCGCCGCGGATGGGAACGGGATCCCACGGGTTGACAGGCTCAGGTTTTGAACTGCCATTGTCGCCCGCCGAACCTTTCGGTTTGTTCGTGTCGCCCGTAGAGTCCCAAGGACCCTTGCCATCTACCGCCAAAATTTCACTGCCCTGATCGTCGATTATTTTGCTCATGGAACCTTTATAGGAACGGTTTTTCAGAAAAACAGTGTCAATCC
>LNFM01033449.1_pt1 | contig 10334 bp, 7 predicted proteins | sample 596031 | NCBI WGS metagenome assembly LNFM01 (sample SAMN04254537, study PRJNA301005) | activated carbon metagenome | isolation source: dual media filters at the Ann Arbor, Michigan drinking water treatment plant | place: USA: Ann Arbor | reverse complement strand
CAAGATCGGCATCATGCCCGGCCACATCCACCGCAAGGGCCGCATCGGCGTGGTCTCGCGCTCCGGCACGCTGACCTATGAAGCCGTGGCCATGTTGACCGAAGTGGGGTTGGGCCAGTCCAGCGCCGTCGGCATTGGTGGCGACCCTATCAACGGCCTCAAGCACATTGATGTGATGCAGGCTTTCAACGACGACCCCGACACCGACGCCGTGATCATGATCGGTGAAATCGGTGGCCCGGATGAAGCCGAAGCCGCCATGTGGTGCAAGGCGAACATGAAGAAGCCCATCGTCGGTTTCATCGCCGGCGTGACCGCTCCTCCCGGCAAGCGCATGGGCCACGCCGGCGCGCTGATCTCCGGTGGTGCCGACACGGCCGATGCCAAGCTCGCCATCATGGAAGAGTCGGGCTTCATCATCACGCGCAACCCATCCGAACTCGGCAAGTTGCTCAAGGCCCAGCTGTGAATCTGCGTTTGGGATGACGTGACAAAGGCAACGCTTGCGTTGCCTTTTTTTTCGCTTGCAGCGTGTGTTCGGCGTCAAACACACAGATCGGCTTGCTCCCGGGGCGGGCCTTGAAACAGAATGCAACAACTCGGGCTCAATGTCGGCCGTGGATGCCCGATGTCTCTTGTAGGGTCGCGCTGCCATGCGTGCTCGACAGCCCGCATTGCAACCAACCCGATCACTCCCATCCGTGTCCACCCCACAACGCCAGAGCCGGCCCCAGCGCAAACGACCTCTGTGGCGGTCGGACGCCGCGATGGGCCTGGCCGTCGTTGCAGCGGTGTTTGCCTTGCACGCCGCCACCGATTTTTTTGGTGCGCTGGAGCGCCGCTTCTTTGATCTGGCCAGCACACAGACGTCCAGGCAGGCCAGCGACCGCATCGCGATCATCGCCATCGATGACGAAAGCATTGCCAACATTGGGCGCTGGCCGTGGCCGCGCGAAGTGCACGCCCAGTTGATCGACCAGCTCAGTGCCGCCGGTGCCAAGACGGTGGCGCACACCGCGTTTTTCTTCGAACCCCAGACCGACCGGGGCTTGGTTCAGTTGCGCGAACTGCGAGGTCTGCTGGACGGCTCCACCGCTGGTGCTGAGCCCTTGAACGACCTGGGCGACGCCGGACGGCAGCGCCTGCTGGGCTTCATCGGTGAGGCCGAGCAGCGGCTGGACTCCGACGCCCGGCTCGTCGCCAGCATGGCCCGCGCGGGCAACGTCATCGTGCCCTCGGTGTTCGAGCTCGGTGAGCTGCAAGGCCGTGCCGATCAGCCCCTGCCCGCGTTCGCCCAGCGCAGCGCGGTGCCGGACAGCTCGGCCTTTGGCGTGCCCGCCCTGCGCTCGCAACAGCCTTTGCCAGCGATCGGTGAGGCGGCCCGGGCCGTCGGGCATCTCAACCAGCTGCCCGACGTGGACGGTTCGGTGCGGCAGGAGGGATTGCTGGTTCACTTCGATGGTTTCGCTGTGCCCTCCATGGGCCTGGCCATCGCCGCCAACAGCCTGAACCTGACGGCCAGCGACTTGCGGTTGTTGCCGGGCGAAGGCGTGCAACTGGGCCGCAGCCTGATCCCCACCGACGCCGCCGCCCGTTTGCTGCCGCAGTTCTATCCCGATCGCGACGGCAAACCGGCGTTCGCGGTCGATTCGTTTTACGACGTGCTCTCCGGGCGCATCCCGGCCACCAAATACGCCGACAAGATCGTGATCGTCGGCGCCACCGCTGCGGGCGTGGGCACCTTGTTCACCACGCCGGTGTCGGCCGCGATGTCGCCCGCTGCGATCCTGGCCCACATCACCTCCAGCATCCTCAACGGACACCACATCACCCAGCCGGTGTGGGGTGGCCTGGCGGTGCTGGCGATCTTGCTGCTCATCGTGGGCTATGTGGTGTGGTTGCTGCCCCGGCTGTCGGCCGCAGCGGGTGCTGCGTGCACGGCCGTGCTGTTTGTGGCGTTGCTGGGTGCCGAGTTCGGTTTGCTGTCCATGGCAGCCACCTGGCTGCAGCTGGTGTTTCCGGCAGCGCTTCTCTTCATGGGTCATCTCGCACTCACCACGCGGCGGTTCCTCGTCACCGAAGCGGGCAAGGCCAAGTCCGACGAAGAATCGGCCGAGACCAACCGCATGATGGGCTTGGCGCTGCAAGGCCAGGGCCAGCTCGACATGGCGTTCGACCGCATGCGCCGCGTGCCGTTCAGCGACGCGCTGATGGACAACCTCAAGCACCTGGCGCTCGATTTCGAGCGCAAACGCCAGTTCAACAAGGCCGAGGCGGTGTACGAGCACATGGCCAAGCTCGATCGTTCCGATGCCGATGTGCAGCGGCGTTTGAAGCGCGCCAGGAACCTGTCGGAAACGGTGGTGCTCGGCGGTGGATCGTCGCATCCGGGCGGCACGCTGCTGCTGGACAACGGCGGCGTGGAGAAGCCCATGCTGGGCCGCTACCAGGTGGAGAAAGAGCTGGGCAAGGGCGCCATGGGTGTGGTTTATCTGGGCCGCGATCCGAAGATTGGTCGCACGGTGGCCATCAAGACCCTGGCGCTGAGCACCGAGTTCGAAGGCTCGGAACTCGTGGATGTGCGCGAGCGCTTCTTCCGCGAGGCCGAAACCGCGGGCCGGCTGCAGCACCCCAACATCGTCACCATTTTCGACGCTGGCGAAGAACACGACCTGGCCTTCATTGCCATGGAGTTCCTGCCGGGCCGCGATCTCGTGGAGTTTTCGCGCGCAGGCAACCTGTTGCCGGTGTCCACCGTGCTGAGCATCGGCGAACAGGTGGCCGCCGCACTGGACCACGCGCACCGCCAGCAGGTGGTGCACCGCGACATCAAGCCCGCCAACGTGATGTACGACCCGTCGACCCAGTCGGTCAAGGTGACCGACTTCGGCATTGCGCGCATCACCGGTTCGAGCAAGACCAAGACCGGGATGGTGCTGGGCACGCCCAGCTTCATGTCGCCCGAGCAGCTCGCCGGCCTGCACGTGGACGGCCGCTCCGATCTCTATTCATTGGGTGTGATGCTGTTCCAGCTGCTCACCGGCGTGCTGCCGCTCAAAGGCGACTCGATGGCTGCGCTGATGTACCAGATCGCCAACCAGCCCGCGCCGAGCGTGCGCAGCCTGCGGCCCGAACTCCCGCAAGCCCTGGCCGAGGTGCTGGACCGCACCCTGGCCAAGTCGCCCGGTGACCGGTACCAGACCGGTGCCGAGCTTGCTGCCCAGCTGCGGCGCTGCCTCCATCCCGGCGATGACGTGGCCGCGCCACCGAACCAACCCGCCCAGGGCGGCGCAGATACGTTTGAAGCCACACACGCCTTCCCGCCGGCGTCGGAAAACGCCATGGCTGCCACGCTTGTCACGGCGCGCCCCGACTCGATGCGCGGTTCCTGAAAAGACAGCATCGTTCTGCGGGTATAACTTGAACACTATGAATTTTGAGTATTTTTGCCTGACCGACCCGGGGCTGGTTCGAGACAACAACGAAGATTCGGTGTCGCTCGATGCCGAGAACCAGATCGCTGTGTTGGCCGATGGCATGGGTGGCTACAACGCAGGCGAAGTCGCCAGCGCCATGGCCACCACCTTCATCAAGACCGAGCTGGGACGCTGGATGGCCGAAGGCGGACATGAAGCCAGCGTGCGCGAACTGCGCCGGGCGATGGAAATCTGCATCGACAACGCCAACCGCTCCATCTTCAACGCCGCCAATTCCAACCCGCAGTACGCCGGCATGGGCACCACGCTGGTCATGGGTGTGTTTCTGGGCACGCGGGCCATGATCGGTCACGTCGGCGACTCGCGCTGCTACCGGCTGCGCGAAGGCAGTTTTGCGCAGATCACTCGCGACCATTCGCTGCTGCAGGAGCAGATCGACGCCGGCCTGATCTCGCTCGAACAGGCCCAGTACGCGACCCACAAAAACCTCGTGACCCGCGCGCTCGGTGTCGAAGACACGGTGTTGCTCGAAGTCAACGAATACCGGGTGGAGGATGAAGATCTCTACCTGTTTTGCTCGGACGGGCTCAGCGACATGATGAGCGACGAGCGCATCGCCGCCATACTGATCACCGCAGGCACGCTGGAAGAAAAAGCACAGGCCCTGGTCGACGCTGCCAACGACAGCGGAGGGCGGGACAACATATCGGTGATACTGGCGTATGCTCGTTCGAAGCCGGTGCGCAAGGGCATTCTCTCGACAGGTTCCAGAGGAGTCGGCCATGCCGAAAATGATCGTTTCCATCGACGGTGTCGTCATCAAGGAAGTGCAGCTCACCAAAGACCGCACCACGCTCGGCCGCCGTCCCTACAACGACATCGTGATCGACAACCTGGCGGTCAGTGGAGAGCACGCCGTCATGCAGATGTCCGGCATGGACGTGTTCCTCGAAGACCTCAACAGCACCAACGGCACGTACGTCAACGGCAAGGCGATCAAGAAGCAGCAGCTGCAGAGCGGTGACACGGTCGAGATCGGCAAGTACAAGATCAAGTTCGTGCACGAAGGTGCCAACGAGAACCACGAGAAGACCATGGTGATCAACGCCGGTTCGGTGGTTGCGCCCGAGCCCACGGTGGCCATGGTGGTTGCCAATGCCGCGATCAAGGTGATGTCGGGCACTGCCGCAGGCCGCGAAGTGCCGCTGGTGAAGGTGGTCACCACCATTGGCAAACCGGGTGTCGCCGTGGCCGCCATCACCCGTCGCCCGCATGGCTTCGTGGTCGCTTTGGTCGAGGGTGTGCAAAAGCCCACCATCAATGGCAACCCCATCGGCACCGACGCGGTGAACCTGCGCCACGGTGACATGCTGGAACTGGCCGGCACCAAGATGCAGTTCGTGCAGCAGTAACCACACCACCGCTGGCCTGGCCTCTGTCGCGAACGACCGAGGCGCCCGACCACCACGGTCCAGGCGGGCCACCACAACCCCATGCAGCAGACCTTGAAATTGCGCGGTCTGCGCTTTCTGATCATGCTGATCCCGCTCGGGCTGGCCCTGCTGCATGCATTGGGCTTTGTGCCGACGGATGCGCTCCATCAAATCGACAACCAGGCGTACGACGTCCGCTTGCGAGCCAGCATGCCCGGCACGTTCGAGTCGCGTGTCGTCATCGTGGACATCGACCGTGCGAGCCTGGCAGCGGTGGGGCCGTGGCCCTGGCCGCGGGAGCAACTGGCGACGCTGGTGGACGCCTTGTTCGAGCAGCAGGGCATCGCGGTGCTGGGTTTCGACATCGTGTTTCCACAGCCCGACCCCCAGGCCGGCGGCGACGCGTTGATGGCCGAAGCCTTGCGCGACCGTGAGGTGGTGCTGGGCTATTTTTTCAGCAACGAACCAGCCGCCCGCAGCAGCGGCGTGCTGCCGGCCCCGGTGCTGAGCGCCGACGTGCTGCGCGGCCACCCGGTGCGCATCACCCAGTGGGACGCGGTGGAGTCCAACATCCCGGCATTGGCCGAGGCCGCTCCCCATGCGGGGGCGTTCAACGCGTTGCCCGACAAGGACGGCGTGGTGCGCTCGCTGCCGCTCCTGGCCGAATACCAGGGCCGCGCCTACGAATCGTTGGCATTGGCCATGTTTCGCCGGGTGTTGGGCCTGCCCCCCGTGGAGCCCGGTTTTGCCTCGGGGCTGATGATGTCGCGGCGTTTCAGTGGCCTGGAGAGCCTGCGCCTGCAGCACGACGGCCAGACCATCGCCATCCCGGTGGACGAGCGGGTGTCTGTGCTGGTGCCCTACCGGGGGCGCGGGGGCCCCGAGGGTGGATCGTTCGCCTACGTCTCGGCCGCCGAGGTCTTGTCGGGGCGGCTGGCACCAGAACAGCTCAGGGGCAAAATCGTGCTCCTGGGCACCACCGCCCCCGAACTCAAAGACCTTCGCCTCACGCCTGTGGGGGCCAACTACCCCGGTGTCGAAACCCACGCCAACCTCATCACCGGCTTGCTGGACGGTCACCTCCCGGTCAAGCCCGACTACGCGCTCGGCTACGAGCTGGTGGTTCTGGTCGTGTCGGGCCTGTTGCTGGCCTTTGCCCTGCCGCACCTGGGGCTGTGGCCGGGTGCGGCGCTCGGATTGGCCGTGCTGCTGGCCGTGAGCGGCCTCAACACCTGGCTGCACTGGCGTCATGGCCTGGTGCTGCCGCTGGCGGCCACGGCGCTGATGGTGGTGACCTCAACCTTGCTGGGTCTGGCCAGCGCTCGCCTGGGACGATTGTTGGACCAGGACACCAGCAGTTCACCGCTGCTGAACCCGGCCGCCCTGCGCGCCGTCTACGGTGTCGACCGCATCGCCACCGAACCAGAACGGCAGCGCCAACCCGACCTGGCGTGGCAGGAGATCGATCGCCTGCGTGTCACGCCCGATGACGCGCCCACCGTCCTGTACACCCCACTGGGCAGTGCCCACGATCTTCCCGCCGACGTGCGGGACGAACTTCGCCTGTGGCAGCAGGCCTTGCGGACTTGGCGTGCGCAGGACTGGGATGCGTGCGACGTCCACCTGCTCAACCTCCAGCGGCTAAATGCCAAAAAAGTCCTTTACCGCTTGTACGCGCAGAGGGTAGCCTCCCGCAGGCGATTGCCGCTGGACCCCGCGTGGGACGGCGCAACACCGATCGAAACCCTTCAAGCCCCGCAACCCGGGACCGGCGCGGCCGGCCACACCAAGCCAAACAGCCCATGAGGGTACGCGTGCTGGGGTGCTCCGGAGCCATCGCCCATGGCTGCCGCACCACCTCTTTTCTGCTCGACCACGACGTCCTGATCGACGCAGGCACCGGCGTGGGCGATCTCACCCTGGATGAGATGGCGCAGATCGACCATGTGCTGCTCACGCACTCGCACCTGGACCACGTGGCCTCGCTCCCGCTCATGCTCGACGCCGTGGCCGCGCGCCGGCTCTCGGCTGGCGCTCAGCCCCTGCAGGTGCACGCCCTGCCCGGCACCATCGCCGCCCTCAAGGCCCACATCTTCAACAACCTGATCTGGCCCGACTTTTCCGCCATCCCCAGCGCCGAGCGACCACTCATGCGTTTTGTGCCCATTGCCGTGGGCGAGGTCTTGTGGGTGTGTGGCAAGGCGGTGGAAGTGCTGCCGGCCGTGCACACCGTGCCCGCGGTGGGTTTTGCCGCCAACACGCCGTCGGGCCATTGGGTGTTCAGCGGCGACACCGGGCGCAACCCCGCCTTCTGGCAACGTGTCAACCAGTTGCACGTGGCCCAGTTGGTGATCGAGACCGCCTTCAGCGACCGAGAAGAAGCGCTGGCCCGACGCAGCCTGCACCTGGCGCCCGGCCTGCTCGCCGAAGAGCTGGCGCAGATCGACCCCGGCCGGCGATACCCCATCTACATCACCCACACCAAGCCCGCCGAAACCGGCCTGATCATGGACGAGATCCGGCGCTTCGACGATGTGCCGCAGGCCGCCGACCACCCCCGCCACGACATCCGCTGGCTCAGCGCCGGGCAGACCTTCGAGCTCTGACGCCCCCTGGGCCGAGGTGACAAAAACGGTCCCGGCCCACCAGGGTGACAAAAAATGTCGGTCATCCACCGACCCAGATGTCACAAATCGTCACCGGGAGGCGGTGAAGCGTGAAATAGGCCTCAGAAAACACCCCAGTTCGACCCCCAAGGAGTTTTTTCCATGAAGCGTTCCATGCAAAAAGGTTTCACCCTGATCGAACTGATGATCGTGGTGGCCATCATCGGTATTCTGGCCGCTGTCGCTCTGCCGGCTTATCAGGATTACACGATCCGAGCACGCGTAACTGAAGGCTTGAATTTGGCTGCATCCGCGAAGACTGCCGTATCGGAAAACGCGGCCAACGGTGCTGCGTTCGCTTCCGGTTGGGCTGCCCCCGGCGTTACCAATAACGTGTCCGCTGTTGCTATCAGTTCAGCCAACGGCGAGATTTTGATCGACTACACGACGCGTGTTGCCCCTGCGGGTCAAAACCGTCTTGTTCTTTCGCCTCGGGATGGTACTGTTGCTTTGACAGCGCTGACGCCGCCTACTACGGGTTCGGTTACTTGGAGCTGCAATGCATCTGGTACGAATGCATCACGTGGTACCGCAGGTACCATTAATCCCCGATTTGTCCCTAACGACTGCCGTTAATTATTTAACCTAGTTGTAAAAAAGGGCGCTTCGGCGCCCTTTTTAGTATCGATTTTCAAGGTGTGTTCGTTTTGAAGCGGCTACTGTTAATCTTATTGGCCGGGCTCTTGATCCTGAACTTTGCTTGGCCAAGGAGCGTATTGCCATCTATCTTGGTGACGCCGTTTCTGATGGGTGTGTTCACCGTGGCTGCATTTGGGGTGGCGCTTCGTCCTCCCTTGCCACGTCATGCCGGCTTGTGGTTTTGTGTCGTGCTTCTCGCCGTGGCGCTTGGGCCGGACCCCGAACCTCTTGCTTTGGTTGGCTTAGCCGTTGCCGGCTTGTGCGCATGGATCACGATTGCATTGGGGCAACAGGTGATGGGTGAGGCCAAGCTCCTGACCGGCTTCATGTGGGTCCTCGTGTTCGGCATGCTCTTCAACGTCGCAGTGGCATGGATGCAGTATTTCGACGTAGAGCGGATGTTCTATCCGTTCGTCAGTCAAAACGACTCTGATCGCCCCTATGGCAGCCTTCGCCAAGCCAATCATCTGGCCACTTTTTCTGTGATTGGTTTGTTGTCGGTGTGGTGGCTTTTCAGAGAGCGCCTGCTGACCAGCCGATCTGTGGTCCTCTTGGCGCTCATTGCCTTGTCTGGCGTCGCCCTCTCTGCATCACGTACGGGGATGCTTGAACTGGTTGTCCTGTCGTGTTTCTTCTTGCTTTGGCGAAAGCGGGACAACACGCTGGAATTCCTCCTGTTTGTCTTAGCGCCTGTCTGGACTTACGTGTTGATAGAGCTGCTACAAGCCTTGACCTTGTTGATCGGCACGGATCTTGATGGCATTCGTGGGCGCGACATGATGTCAGTCTCGATTCGCTTTTTTTACTGGCAAGAGGCATGGACTCTCGCACTCTTGCATCCCGTGGCCGGTGTGGGTTGGGGCAATTTGGGTGCTGCCCGATTGCTCGAGATACCTTTCAATCCTCTTTCGCACAACACGACCAATGCGCACAATTTGATATTGCACCTGCTGGCCGAAACTGGCTTTGCCACCACCTTCTTGGCGCTCGCCCCTGTTGTCTGGCTGCTGTGCCGCCGTCCACCATGGCGTGCGGTGAATGCCAGTGCTCAGTGGGCTTGGATGGTGATCGCGGTGGTGGGCCTGCACAGCTTGCTGGAGTACCCGATTTGGTACATGAATTTCCTGATTCCCACAGCCTTCGCTTTCGGGGTGTTGTTTGCAGCCCAGCCTGTGGCTGTTCAACCGAGCCCGTCTCTGCCTGGAGTCTTGGCAGCCTGGATGGGGGCGGTGTTGCTGTTGGCCAGCGCATGGGCTTTTGTTGACTACATGCGCGTGGCCAGTATTTTCAAAGAGGATGGCCGCGCTTCGGCCGATCTGTCCGAGGTGGCCTCCGTCCAAAATACACTCCTCTTTCGGTACTACGCTGACCGGGCATTGGTGGAACGTGTTCCATTGAACGACTCAAACGCACCCAATCCGCTGGTGCTTTGGGTGCGGCTGGAGGCACTGTGTCGGACGGGCGATTCGCTGCGCGCGCTGGAAACAGCTGCGTTTTTTCGGAAAGTGTTCCCCAAGTCGCATGCGGAATTCATGGAAATGAACAGCCCCGTAGTGCTTCGGGCGTGTGGATTTGAACAACCGTGAACACTGCAGCGTCTCACACCAAACGCGCGCTCTACATAGCCGTCGCCATTTCGCTAGTGATCCTGCTTGTTGGCGCATGGCTGGTTTTGTACTGCTGGTATCCGCAAGCCTTTTGGCAAGCCTCTGGCGTCTTTGCTGTAGCAGCCTACGCTGTATGGGCTCATTTGGGTATCACAGCTTTGTTGCTCTTGCCTTGGAGAAACCGCACGAAGAGCCGGGCCAGCGTGCAGTCCGATGTCGCACTTCTGGTGTTTGTCATGCTCAGTGCCGCTTTGTTCAGTCTGTCGTACCTCTTCTCCGGACGACCAGTGGCTCTGGTGTTCGCCGTTGATCGTGTGGTGTTAGTTCGCGCCAACGAAATAAGAACGGTTGAGTTGGCGACGGACAGAGTTTTGAGTAATGACCTTCGGGTATCAGGACCTCTTCAACTGATTGCTGCACGACCGTCTAGTGACTCAGAGCGCCTGAATTCGATCCAACTTGCAATGGCGGGATACGACCTGCATCAGAGACCTGGGTTCTGGATCGATATCGATGCACAGAGAACATCATTCAGCCAAAAAGCCCGAAGTG
>LNFM01013587.1_pt1 | contig 10334 bp, 8 predicted proteins | sample 596031 | NCBI WGS metagenome assembly LNFM01 (sample SAMN04254537, study PRJNA301005) | activated carbon metagenome | isolation source: dual media filters at the Ann Arbor, Michigan drinking water treatment plant | place: USA: Ann Arbor | reverse complement strand
CCAGAAATGACGCCGGTCACAATACCGTGCCAGCTCAGCCACTGCAAGGCAATTCCGTCTTGTGAATCGAAAGCTTTGGTTTCGAGAATCGAACCATCCGGAAACGGGATGTTGTAGAGACGGCCATCGGTAAGGACACCGTCCACGTCCATGAGGAGAACCTGGATCTTTGCGGCACGCGCTTGCAGCTCGGGGCTGAGTTCAGAGGGCATTGCCGCTATTTTCGCACCTAGGGAGTTTCAAAGAGACGGCGATAAAGCGTTTTCTGTTCTTCGAGCAGTCGCAAGTACGCATCGGCGAATTGGGGCCGCGGCAGGAAAGTGTCGCCAGTGGTTGAAGGAATCTCACTCAAATGAGCAACTGCGCCGATTCTTTCGAGCGCCAGCATCGCAGCGCCCCGCGCGGAAGTCTCCTTCTCAAGACTCGCGACAACCGGGCGGCCCAGCGCATCGGCCATCATTTGCGTCCAGACGGTAGATTTGCGCAGCGCCTCACCAGTGGCGATCACTCGTTCAGGCGCGCCAAGCCGGTCGGACAAAATATCGTAGAGCAAGCGGAAGCGAAGGGCTACCGATTCCAGAGAAGCGGCCAGAATCTCGACAGGGGTCGTATTGAGGTTCAAACCGGTAATCGCACCACGAGCATCGGCTCGCCACTTGGTGCTTCGCTCGCCGGCAAAAAGCGGCATCACGGTAAGCCCATGTGAACCTGGAGTGATCTGCGAAAGCTGCTGCTCCCAGTCGGCCGGCATCTGAAAGCGTTCCATGACCCATTCAAAAACCTTGCCGCCATTGGACAGGGCACCGCCAAGCACAAAACGGCGCGGGTCGAGGCGATAGCACCACAGCCCCTCAGGAATCTCCACTTGCGGCCGCTCAAACACCGCCCGCATCGCCCCGGTAGTACCAACCATCAATGCAAACTCATTCGGTGTGTCACAGCCACAACCAATGTTGTTGGCAGCACCGTCGCCAATCGAAGGGAACCACGGAATCTCGGCAAAGAGTGGCCAACGAGCGGCGTATTCCGCAACTAAGCCCTGTGCAGGTTGATCGAGCAGGCTCAAATCGGCCAGTTGCTCGCCTCGCAACCCCAGATGCGCCACAAGTTCTGCGTCATAGCTTTGCGTGTTTGAGTTCCAAAGACCCGTTGCCGACAGCATCGAAGTAGCCGCATGCGCACGGCCAAAGAACTCCAGAAAAAGATATTCCCCAAAGCTCATCCATCGCGCCGAGGCATCAAACCAGTCCCGCCGATGCTCGCGCAACCACATCATTTTCGCGGGCCAATAGCTGGGATGAAAGACCGTACCAACGCGGGAATGAAACTGCGACTCGTCCAGATCGCGCTTGAGTGCTTCCGCTGCCGGTTGACTGCGAGTGTCCAGCAAATGCAGGATTGGGCTCGAGGGCTTGCCCTGTGCATCAACACCAAGAAACGAATGCCAGAAGGTACACATCGAGACGGCGTCTGGCTTGCGGCCCAGTTGTGCCAGCGCTTTGTGAGCCTGATCGAGACTGGCGAGTGCGGCGGCCAAAAGATCGGGTGCCTGAATCTCCACACCGCCGTCAGAGGTGGTGTGCAGCTCGTAGCCAATTTGGGTAGTCGTAATCACAGGCCTTGCGGTCTGATCGAATACGAGGGTTTTGACAGAGGTTGTGCCAGCGTCAAAGCTGACCACAAGGGCAGAGTTCATCAACCGCTACTTTACCTTGAGAATCGGAATCAATTCGATGATCAGAATAATTACAATCGTCAGCTCCAACAGAAAACTGCGTGCTTCGCGGAATTCGCTCACCATGAAGTGATAGAGCTCACCAGCGGTTTTCAGTTTCTGATCCACCAGATTGCGATAATCGTTGGCTCCCACTTTTGCTGCCGCCAGCCGGTAGGCACGGGCATAGAACATGTCACTCAGAAACTTGATCGCATTGTCGGTGCGTTCAGTAAGTTCGATCACCTCAAGACGCAACCGGTTCATTTGTTTGGCCTCACGCGCCAGCCGCCAGCTTGCCCACACGCCACCCCGGCGATCCAGTTCGCTGTAGGCATGCTTGAGCACGCCAGAGAGGATCTCGTCGTAGCGCCGGTATTCCAGCAACTGCGTATTGGCATACTCCAGCAGGTCGAGAATTGGTGCCGCAGCGTGTGGCGTATCATAAACCACCGCTGCCAGCCAGCCCACCAGCAAGGCGTCGGCGGGAAAGTAAGAGAGGCTTGACGAAAGAATTTCTTTCTGTTCCCCTTCCGACAGAGCCTGCGTCTCACCGCGCAGGATTTGCGCAAGATCACCGCCATTCCTTGCTAACAATTCCGGGCCAGTCAGTAGTACCCCGGCTCCGTCGCGTACCTCGTGCAAATGCACGACATAATAGGCCTCGTCCAGCCACTCCGCATAAGGCTTCTTTACTGCTGACTTGATTCGATTGACATGGCGGTGGGCGATCTCAAGCCCGCGCTGCTCCACTTCGCCCGCCTCAATCCATCGATGTGAAAGCGCAATCAATTCAGGCCATTCGCAGTGAAAGTGAAGCTCGATCTCAAGGCTCACCACCCCGTAGTCGAAGTAACGAAGCCGCGCATCAACCGCCTCTCCCGTTGCCAGGTGAAACGAATCTGTTGGCTCAGCCACGGGAGGCTGCGCATATCGGACATAAACCGGCGCGGGCTGGCGGAACTCGGGAGACCGCACCGGTGCAGCAGAGCCCAGCAAGCGGCGCACTTCTTCAAGGTCTAGCTCTTCGGCTATGTCAAAAAGCAACAGCGCACTGATCGATCCACGGCAGGCGGGCATAACGCTACCAGTCTACGCGTTCACCGCCCAGATAGACCTCTTCCACTTCAAGATGCCTCCCCAGAATCAAAACGTCAGCAACTTTGCCTGGCGCAAAGCTGCCCACAAGATCGGACACCCCGGCTCGTTCAGCCGGAGTCAGACTGGCCATGCGAATCACCTCAGGCAGGCTCGCGCTTGTGTCACGTGCCATCACGCGCACCATCTCATCCATTCCAACTACAGAACTCGCCAGCCCTTGCCCGGGCACAAAGCCGACCTTCCCGTCACTCTCAAACCAGCTACCAGTAACTGGATGGCCAAATCGATAGCGTCCGGCAGGCAGATCCAGCGCACGATTGGCATCGGTCACCAGACAGAGCCGCGTTGCACCTTTCATGCGGAAGGCGAATTCCAGCAGTTCAGGCGAGAGGTGGCAGCCATCGGCGATCACCTCTGTGCTCATCTCAGCATGAGCCAATACAAACTGCTCCATACTGGCCTGCATCGGCGTGCCATAGCGAGAACGTAAAGAAGCAACAGAACTCATCGCACACCAGAAATGATCCACGTGCCGCATACCGGCAGCGTAAGCGCGATCCATTTCACTCCAGGTGGAATTGGAATGGCCGCAAGTCACCAGACACCCTGCTTCGGTCGCAGCCCTGTAGAAGGCCTCGGCTCCATCCAGTTCGGCAGCGCAAGTCGCGATTCGAATTAGTCCTGTCGCGAGAAATGCTTCGTATTCCGCAGGGTTGGGGTCGCGACGCCCTTCCACCGAATGGCAACCTACTTTGTCTTCAGCAAAGTAAGGCCCGTAATAATGCACACCACCGATCCGCGCACCATCGCATAAACCCCAGCTTGCTTTTACCTCGGCACAGGCAGCCAACATGGCAGCCAGCTCTTCAGTATTCCCGGTAGTTGTCGTTGGAAAGATCGTAGTTGTGCCATGCCGGGCATGTGCGCGATTGGCGGTTCTTACTGCGTTCGCTGTACCATCCATATAGTCGGCACCCGCACCTCCATGGACATGCAAGTCGACAAATCCAGGCGAGATGTAGGTTCCCTCGATCACTTCGGTATCGTGTGGGACATCCATTTCGACGGAAAGAATTCGGCCTGCCTCGGTTACAAGGTAAGCATCAGGCACAGTACGGTCCGGTAGTATCAGCTCACCATGGAAGCTTTGTTTCATCTTGTTCACCATGCTACGATGCCGGGTATGCTGACATCATTCCTGCTTGCTGCAAGCACTGTTTTTGCTGCCGATCCAACCTTCTATAAGGACGTAATGCCGATCCTGCAGAATCGTTGTCAGGAATGCCACCGCGCCGGAGAAGCGGCTCCCATGGCATTTACTTCTTACAAGGATACGCGCCCCTTTGCCAAGGCCATCGAGAAAGCTGTGCTGTCCAAAAAGATGCCACCCTGGCATGCTGACCCTCACTTTGGAAAGTTCTCAAACGACCGCTCGCTCACCGAACAGGAATTGAATACGCTGTCGGCGTGGGCCAAGACTGGTGCCAAAGAAGGCAAGGCGGCGGATGCGCCTGCACCGCGCGAATACGCCACCGGCTGGACCATCGGCAAGCCTGACGTTGTCATCGACATGGCAGTCGACTATAAAGTGCCTGCCAGTGGCACGGTCGAATACACCTATTTCATTGTCCCCACCGGCTTCACTGAGGACAAATGGGTAGAGAAGATCGAAGTACGCCCCGGCGCCGCAAGTGTGGTCCATCACGTGGTCTTGCTCAGTCGTCCGCCTTCCTCAAAGTATCTTGCTGATGCCCCAAAGGGCGTAGCGTATCTACCGAAAAAACAGCCCGAAAAGCGAGTGCCGGATACGGGCAAAGGGATCTTTTCCGGTTTGACAGGAATAGCATCGGCTGAGATGGTTTCCGTCTATGTCCCCGGTGGCCTTGCCTACGAAACCCGCCCCGGACAGGCTCGTTTGATTCCAGCCGGCAGCGACCTGATTTTCCAGATGCACTACACAGCCAATGGCAAAGAGACGATCGACCGCAGCCGTGTAGGCATGGTCTTCGCCAAAGAGCCACCGAAAGAACGTGTTGTGAATACATTCATTGCGAATCTAAATCTGGTGATCCCTGCAGGTGCCGAGAACCATCGCATAGACGCGAATGTGAAGGTCCATGAGGATGTCGTGCTACAGAATCTCTTTCCCCATATGCATTTGCGAGGCAAGGCCTTTGAATACGTGGCAACCTACCCAAGTGGCGAGAAGGAGACCCTGCTCAAAGTACCTGCTTACGATTTCAACTGGCAGCTCACCTATCAATTGGCCAAACCCTTACTACTGCCCAAAGGCACTGAAATCAGAGCCACCGCCTGGTATGACAATTCTCCGAATAACAAGTACAACCCCGACCCAAAATCAGAAGTGAGATGGGGCGATCAGAGCTGGGAAGAAATGCTGGCTGGTTTTGTTGATTTTGCGGTTCCTGTAAATGCAGATCCCCGGGATATCGCTGTCCCGAAGAAGACCGTCGCGCCCGCAGGCCCAGCCCGTTAATTTGCCTTCTTGCGCGGCATGGCAGATGACTCGGCCAGATAGTCGACAGCAATTTTTAAGAACATTTCGGCAAGATTCGAATCGATATCGAAAAGGGCCTGATACTGCCGCCTCAACTCATCCCGGTCGGCGTGCGCGACAGGCCCTGTCCAGCCTCTTTTCCCCGCTCTGAGGTATGACCTCAGCGCCCCGATCACCGCTGTTTCCACCGTACTTTCAGCCACCTTGGCATGAATCCCGGCTGCGCGCATCGCGTCTACCGCAGCTGCGATCATCGGAAAGGTCATGCCCGCAGCAAAGGTCAGCCCCGCTTCATAGACGGGTCTCATCCCTGGATTCATCTCAACAATACGTGCGGTTCCTTCTGCTTCCACCAGCCGCCTGAGCCGGTGTAGCGCGATGTTGTCACCCTCAAACAGATAACGCTTCCCGGCGAAACCTTCCATCTCGCTCAAGGAAGCTGTTTGCGCACCGCAGCGCTTTAGAGCCGACAATGCTCCACTATCCAGCCGGTTCGAACACAGTACAAAGCTGAGCTTCGTCAGGTTGTGACCGCAATTGACCAACTCATCCACCCAAACTGGCAACCTCGCATCTGGCACATCGATCAGCACCACTTCACACTTCAAAAAGTCGCTGTAGTCATCGGAGGACACGCCAGCCTTTATTACATTCACCGCTCTGCTGGCGTTCCGCAAGGACACACCCCTAACCGGACCCAGATTCTTCTGAAGACCAGGTAACTTGCCAACCCACGATTGAGTTACGGAACCTTCAGCGATTAATGCTGTCCGTGGTGCCTTGCGCATCTATGAATTTGCTCCTCAAAGCTTTGAGTCGATCACGCAGTTGGGCAGCTTTTTCAAACTCGAAGTTCTTGGCGGCTTCCCGCATCTTCTGCTCAATGTCGGCGAGATGCTTTTCACGCTGGTCGGCTGTAAGCAAATCCACCTCATCCGGCTGCTCTTCTTCTAATGGAATCGTGACATAGTCCGCTTCGGCCAAATGTACAAGGTTCATGTCGATCGGTTTTATGATCGACTGCGGAGTTATGCCATTTCGCTCATTGTAGTCTTTCTGGATCTCGCGGCGTCGATTCGTTTCATCAATTGCCCGTTTCATTGAGTCGGTCATGACATCGGCATACAGGATGGCCCGGCCATTCAAATGACGTGCGGCCCTGCCAATCGTCTGAATCAGCGCCCCCGTAGAGCGAAGAAAACCTTCCTTGTCGGCATCGAGAATGGCAACCAGCGAGACTTCCGGCAAGTCGAGCCCTTCACGAAGCAAGTTAACCCCAATCAACGCATCAAACTCACCTTTGCGAAGATTTCGAAGTATCTTCACACGATCGAGTGTCGTGACTTCCGAGTGTAGATACTCACACTTGAGACCCGCTTCCTTGTAATATTCAGCCAGATCCTCAGACATGCGCTTGGTCAATGTGGTGATCAGGACACGCTCATTACGGTCGATACGCAAGCGAATCTCTTTGAGTAAATCGTCCACTTGGCCCTTGATCGGACGGATGTCGAGTTCCGGATCCACTAGCCCGGTGGGGCGAATCACCTGTTCCACGATCACACCGCCGCTCTTGGTCAGCTCATAGGGGCCAGGCGTTGCCGAGACAAAGATCGCCTGATGAATGCGGTTCTCAAATTCCTCAAAAGTCAGGGGCCGGTTATCGAGCGCGCTCGGCATTCGGAAGCCGTACTTCACCAGATTCTCTTTACGCGATCGGTCACCGCCCCACATCCCTGAAATTTGCGGCATAGTCACGTGTGATTCGTCGACAAAGAGAACTGCGTCGGCAGGCAGGTAATCGAGCAGGGTGGGCGGCGCTTCTCCCGGTAGCCGCCCGGTAAAGTGACGCGAGTAATTCTCGATTCCGTGGCAAAAGCCAATCGTCTTGATCATTTCGAGGTCAAACTGGGTGCGCTGCCAGATGCGCTGAGCCTCAATCAACCGCCCCTGCTTCTCAAGCTCGGCATGCCAACTCACCAGTTCCTGCTCGATTGTGACGATCGCCTGCTCTTTGTTTACAGGTGTCAGGACATAGTGACTCTTCGGATAGATCGGCAATCGTTGATAAGTCTGCCTAATTGTCCCGAGAAGCGGGTCAATTTGAGAGAGGCCCTCGATCTCGTCGCCCCACATCTCTATGCGAAAGGCATTGTCATCATAGGTGGGGTAAACCTCGATCACATCGCCGCGAACTCGAAATGTGCCGCGCGAGAAATCGTGGTCGTTGCGCTGATAGAGGATCTCGACAAGCTTGGCAATGATGTCGGCGCGCTTGATCTGCTGGCCCTTTTCGAGCATCAACAGCATGCCGTAATAAGCTTCGGGCGAGCCCAGGCCGTAGATACAGCTCACGCTCGAAATAATGATGACGTCGCGGCGCTCAAACAGGGACCGGGTAGCCGCCAGCCGAAGCTTATCCAGCTCATCGTTGACGGTCGATTCCTTCTCAATGTAGGTGTCGCTGTTGGGGATGTACGCTTCGGGCTGGTAATAGTCGTAGTAACTGACGAAATACTCAACTGCGTTCTGTGGAAAGAACTGCTTGAATTCCTGGTAGAGCTGAGCAGCCAGCGTCTTATTGTGGGCCATGATCAGTGCGGGGCGGTTCACCGCCTCAATGATCTTGGCCATCGTAAACGTTTTTCCCGAGCCGGTAACGCCAAGCAGCGTCTGGTGGGTCTCGTTTTCAGCCAGTCCTCGAATTAGCTCCGCGATGGCGTTCTCCTGATCGCCGCGCGGGCGGTAATCTCCCGCGAGTTTGAATGCCATTAGTTGCTAGATGACTCCCTGATCCTTGAGGACTGCAATGTCTTTTGCCTTGCGTGTTCCCTGACGGCGCGGCCCGTCTTCGATAGTTTGCGCCTTCTGGTTTATGACACGCGCAGCATGGTTTCGTTTCTTGGGGGCCTTGGCGATAATCACCGTCGTTGGCTTCTTGCTCTTCATTCGATGATGCCCTCCTTCTTTAGTTTCTCCGTCTCGGCATTGTAGGCGCAACCAAAAAGTGCGATCAGGCTGAGCATATACATCCAGATCAGGAGCGCGATTGCCGCGCCGATGCTGCCATACATGATGTTGTAGGTGGCTATGTTGCGAACATACCAGCCAAAGCCGAGGGTAGCAAGGCTCCAAAGCACGGTCGCCACCATAGCTCCCGGCCATACGCGCTTCCATCGTTTCGGGAGACTGGGGGCGAAGCGGTAAAGCCAACTGGTCACAATCACCAATGTGGCGATTGCAATCGTGCTGGAGGCCACCCGGCTGAGAAAACTCACTAATCCTGAGAGCACGCTCCCCGGGTCCAGCAGGTTAAACCAGAAGAGAACGAAAGCTGCAATCCTTTCGCCAAAAACAAGTAAGAGCGAGGCACCGAGCGCGGGCAGGATAGCAGAAAACACAAGCAGAATCGCAATCCAGCGTTGATGCCAAAACCCTCGCGTATTCGGAGTCCGGTAAGCCGCCTGAAAGCCGGACATCAGGCTGACAATGACATCGCTGGCTGACCACACCGAGACAATAGCCGCACCGGCGATCAGCCAGTTTGGCCGGGCACCTCGCAAAGTAAACGCATATTGAACAAGGTCTTCGGTTCCAGGTGGCACTACTTCAAAGAGAAACTTGGCGATCGCCTGTGAGACACGTTCAGCGTTAGCCTGCACCAGCACGGTGGCCAGAGTCGTCAACACCGGGAAGAAGCTCAGAAGCAAAGAAAAGGCCGCTCCCTTGGCAATATCGATCAATCCGTTGCGATAGGTCGAGACGGCAGCGTGACGAAGAATGATCCAAAAGCGGTCGACTACTCGCATGGAGAATGGAGATCGAGAAAGGCCTCGGCGCCCCCTCCAAAGGCTGCTGCTATAGGAGCCAGATCTTCGGGCGTCCACCGCTTCTGCCAGGCCCAGTTGGTCGAACAGGTCATGAAAGCCTCTAGATCAGGGCAGCCCTCTTCAGTCTTGGCCCAGGCGATACGGGCTTCGATCGTCTGAGGCCTTTTTGTTGGCACGGCAAAAGGTGTCGTCCGGGTTGGAAAGATCGTCGAGAGGGAATCGTCAGGTGCGATCTTCGTGCAGACGAGGTTCGCCGCCTCTTCCGCCATCGAGCGATAAGTGGTGTATTTGCCGCCCTTGATTTCAAGAACCCCATCAGCCCGAAAGCCGATCTGATGTTCACGGCTGGTGGCGCTGGCGCTCTTGCCGACAACCGCAAGCAAGGGCCGTAGAGAACTAAAGCACCCAACCGTTGGCATCTGCGCACTGGCGGGGAAAAGCTGCTCGGCGATACTTCGCAAGTACTCAGTCTCGCTCCAGGAGATCTCCACCTTGTCTGGCGTCTCCGCATGGTCGACATCGGTGGTTCCAATCAACGTAACCGGCTCAAGATCACCCCAGGGAATGAAGAAAATAATCCGGCCGTCGGAATTGAAATGAGCGATGGCATGATCGCCGGCATAAAGCCTTGGCAGGACAATATGCGAACCACGAACCAGTCGCATTTCTGCGCCACCCATCCAGGGGCCACGGGCGTCAATCACACAACCTGCCTTGACGCGGATGCCGTTGTCGAGCTCAACCGCGTCTGCCGACAGCCGCTTCACCCCACGGCCTGAAATACAAGTGGCCCCATAGTGGCGGGCATCGCGAACATTATCGATTACAAGTGCTGCCGAATCGCTCGCTGCATCCCAATAGGCGAGGTGCTCTCCGAGATAGGTGCTTTTGCCAATGCGATGTTTGCCGGCAAGCAGGTCGTAGAGTACGATTCCGGCACCATAGAAGAGCTGATCGAAGAGCCCGTTGGTAGTCAGTTCGAATTTCAACGGACGTACGGTATTCGGTGCCATCTCAAGCAGGAGGGCCCGCTCGCGCAGCGCCTCGCTTACCAGACGGAAATCAAGGTATTTGAGATACCTCAAGCCTCCGTGTATCAGGTGTGAATTCTTGCCGCTGGTGCCTGCACCCCAGAACCGCTTTTCAAGCAAAAGGATTCGCAGCGGGTGAC
>LNFM01018906.1_pt1 | contig 10335 bp, 8 predicted proteins | sample 596031 | NCBI WGS metagenome assembly LNFM01 (sample SAMN04254537, study PRJNA301005) | activated carbon metagenome | isolation source: dual media filters at the Ann Arbor, Michigan drinking water treatment plant | place: USA: Ann Arbor | reverse complement strand
GTCTTCGCCGCCTGGCTGAAGGCGCGTCGCCTGCCGGGCTATGCCGCGGCGCGTGCCAAATTCCACGCCGACCTGGAACGCGACCGCACGTCGAACCGTGTCCGCCGCTGGGGCCAGGCGTTGGTGCTGGCCGCTGAGCTGCCGCCCACGGTCGAGCGGCTCTATGCCCATTTCCTCCATACGCCGGCGTCGGTCACGCGCTATGCCGCCGCGATGCGCGGCCTGCCGTGGAGCGTGTCGGCGCATGCCAAGGACATCTGGACCAGCGAGGACTGGGATGTCCGCGAGAAGCTGGACGACTGTGCCTGGCTGGTGACCTGCACCAACGTCGGGCTGCAGCGGCTGAAGGAACTGGCGCCGAATCCGGAGAAGCTGCGGCTCGTCTATCACGGGCTCGACTTCGCCCATCTGCCGGCGCCCCCGCCCGCGCGTCCGCCGCGCGACGGCTCCGATCCCCGCGATCCGGTCGTGGTCCTGTCGGTCGGGCGCAAGGTCGAGAAGAAGGGCTACGACGATCTGCTGAACGCGCTGGCCTCGCTGCCGGCCAACCTGCACTGGCGCTTCGAGCATATTGGCGCCGGTAGCCTGTCCGATACGCTGAAGGCGCAAGCGTCGTCGCTCGGCATCGCCGATCGCTGCGTCTGGCACGGCGGCCAGCCGCAGAAGGCGGTGTTCGCGGCACTGGCCGCCGCCGACCTGTTCGTGCTGGCGAGCAAGAAGGCCGCCGACGGCGACCAGGACGGCCTGCCCAACGTGCTGATGGAAGCCGCCCATCAGGGCCTGCCGCTGGTATCGACACAGGCGGCGGCCATCGGCGAGTTCGTCGAGGACGGCAGGACAGGCCTGCTCGTGCCGCCGGCCGCGCCGCGCGAACTCGGCCTCGCGCTTGGCCGCATGATCGCCGATCCGGCCCTGCGGCAGCTTCTGGCGCAACGTGCCGCCGAAGTCGTGCGCACGCGCTTTTCCTACGAAGCCGGCGTCGACTGGATCGCCTCGGCGCTGCAGGGCGAGCGGAGCGAGGGCACCGTCACCGCACGCGCCGCGGAGTAGTCATGCGCGTGCTGCTGCACACGCCGCTGAAGGCGCCCGACAATCCTCTGCCTTCGGGCGACCGCGAGATGGCGCGCGGACTGGTGCGACTCCTCGAACGTCTCGGCCACAAGGTTCTGATGCCGGAAGCGAGCCGGGTCGCTCCCGGCGCACCGCCGGTCGCCACGCATCTCGGATTGGAGCGACGGGCAAGGGCACAGGCCGCACGGCTGATCGATCTTTGGCGTGCATTGCCGGCCCATCATCCCGAGCGCTTCGATCTCTGGTTCACCTACCATTGCTATTACCGGAAGCCCGACTGGCTGGGGCCCGTCGTGTCGCAGGCGCTGGGTATTCCCTACGTGATCGCCGAGGCCTCGCATGCGCCGCGGCGTGCCCAGGGGCCGACGCGGATCGGCCATCGCGCCGTCGAACGCGCACTGGCGGCAGCGGATCTGGTGCTGACCGTCAATCCGCGCGACGTGGCCGGCGTCAAGGCGAGGTTGCGTCCCGGTGCACGTCAGCTCTGGCTGCCGCCATTCATCGACGTCGCACCGTTCCGTGTTCCCTCGCGCCGCGATCCGGGACAGCCGCCCTTGCTGCTGAGCGTCGGCATGATGCGCACGCGTGACAAGCTCGAGTCCTACCGCGTGCTGGCGCGCGCCTTCGCCCTGTTGAAGGACCGTGCGTGGCGGGCGCTGCTGGTGGGCGACGGCCCGGCGCGCGCCGAAATCGAGGCGCTGATGGCGCCGTTCGGCACGCGTGTGCGCTTCGCCGGTGCCGTGCCGCATGCGGAACTGCCGGCGCTTTACGCGGCGGCGGACCTTTACCTTTGGCCTGCGATCAACGAAGCCTACGGCATGGCCTTTCTCGAAGCCCAGGCGACCGGCCTGCCCGTCGTCGCCGGCCGCACCGGCGGCGTGCCCGCGGTCGTGGCCGACGGCGTGAGCGGCTTGCTGACGCCGATCGGCGATGCAGCCTCCTTTGCGGCTGCCATATCGCGCCTGCTGGATTCACCGGACGAGCGTGCGCGTCTGGGTGCCGCTGCGGCCGCGCGCGTTGCCTCTCGGCACGACGAACGGGCCGCCGCCCAGGCACTTGCCGCCGCCCTGGCGACCTTGCGGCGATGAGGGCGATACCATTCGCCCTCCTGCGTCATGCCCCCACGGTCTGGAACGGCCACGGCCGGCTGCAGGGCCTCACCGACACCTGTCTCAGCCCCGAGGGGGAAGCGGCAGCCCGGAACTGGCGCCTGCCACCGCCTGCCGCCGGCTGGAAGCGCGTGAGCAGCCCGCTGCAGCGTGCGCGCCGCACCGCCGAGCTCGTGCAGCCTCCGACGCCGATCGTTCTCGACTCCCGCTTGCGCGAGATGAGCTTCGGCATCTGGGAAGGCTTTACGGTGAAGGAACTGCGCGCGACCGGCGGCGAACGGTTCGCGGCGGCGGAAGCGGCGGGGCTCGACTTCCACCCACCGGGCGGCGAGTCGCCCCGCATGGCGATGATGCGCCTGTCGCAATGGAGTTCGACCCTGACCGAGCCTGTCGTTGCCGTATCGCACAAGGCCGCGATCCGGGCGCTGCTGGCGCTGGCGACCGGCTGGAACATGCTGGGCCGGCCGCCGCACAAGCTCGACTGGAAATGCGCGCACTTCTTCGTCGCCCAGGATGAGGGGCGCGTGGCAATCGAGCGACTGAACGTGCCGCTCGAAGGCGTGCCATGACGGCGCGTGTCTTCTTCTATGTGCAGCACCTGCTCGGCATCGGCCATCTGCGCCGCGCCGCGGCCCTGGCGCGCGCGATCTCCGCCGGTGGTTTCGACGTGCTGCTGGTCTCGGGCGGCGCGCCGGTCGACGGGTTGGCGCTGGGCGGGGCGCGGTTCCATCAGTTGCCGCCGCTGCGCGCGGCCGATGCACGGCTGAAGGAACTGGCGCAGCTCGACGGCACGCCGGTCGACGAAGCCTTCAAGGCGAAGCGGATCCGGCAATTGCTCGACCTGTTCGAGGCCGAGCAGCCCGACATCCTGCTGACCGAGCAGTTTCCGTTCGGCCGCACGCAGCTCCGCTTCGAGCTGATGCCGCTGCTCGACGCGGCGCAGGACCGGCCGTCGGCGCCGTGGATCGTCTCGTCGATCCGCGACGTACTGCGCCGCACCGCCTCGCCCGCGCGCGTCGACGAGATGGTGCAGACCTTCGAGGCCTTCGATGCCGTGCTGGTCCATGCCGACCCTGCGCTGGTGCGAATGGACGACAGTTTTCCCGCCTGGCCCGACATTCGGGACCGCGCGCTCTATACCGGCTACGTCGCCGATGCGGGCGCGGAACTTCCGCCGAAGACCGACGTGGGCAAGGGCGAGGTGATCGTGTCGGCCGGCGGCGGCGCCGTCGGTGCGCCGTTGTTGCATGCGGCCATCGCCGCCCGACCGCTCTCCCCACTGGCCGATCGCCGCTGGCGCCTCCTGGTCGGGCCGAACATGCCGGATAACGACGTCGCCGCGCTGCACGCTTCGGCCGGAGAGACCGTCATCGTCGAACCGGTGCGCTCGGATTTTCCGTCGTTGCTGCGCAACGCAGCTCTTTCCATTTCACAGGCGGGCTACAACACCGTGGTCGAGACGCTCTGTCATGGCGATCGCGCCGTGCTGGTGCCGTTCGGCACGGCGCGCGAAACCGAGCAGGCCGACCGTGCAAGGGTGCTCGTCGAGCGCGGCATGGTCGCCGCCGTCGCTCCCGACGCTCTGACGCCGGCGAGCCTCGCGGCGGCAATCGCCAGGGCGTGGGCCGGTCCATCGATCCGCAGCTTTCCGCCGGTCGATGCCAGCGGCGCCGCCGCCACGGTCGCGGCGCTGAAACAGATGGTGTCGCCATGAGCCGTTGGCAGGCGCTTGCCGACGAGGACGCGCGTTGGGGCGAGGCCGGCCGCACGGCCACGCTCTGGTGGCGCGACGACGATGCCGTCGATGTCGGTGAACCCCTCGACAGGCTGCTCGCCATCGCGCGTGACACCGCCACGCCGCTCGCGCTCGCGGTCGTGCCGGCCCGGGCCACGGCGGCCCTGGCGAGTCGCCTCGCAGGCGAGGCGGGTGTCGACGTGCTGCAGCATGGCTATGCCCACACCAATCATGCGGTCGCGCCGGACAAGAAAATCGAGATCGGCCTGCAGCGGCCGGCAATGCTCACCCTTGGGGAATTGGGTACCGGGTGGATGGCGCTGGAGCAGCGCTTCGGATCGCAGGCGCTCGCCGTCATGGTCCCGCCCTGGAACCGCATTGCGCCGGTCCTCGTGCCGACCCTGCCGGAGATCGGCTATCGCGGCCTCTCGACCTTCGGACCGCGTCCCCGCGTCCATCCGGTGCGCGGCCTGTTGCAGGTCAACACGCATGTCGACCTGATCGACTGGAAGGGCGGCCGCCGGTTCGCCGGCGAGGAGACCGTGGTCGATGCACTGGTCGCATCGCTTTCGCGCGCACGCGCGGGCGACGGCGAACCGGTCGGCGTGCTCAGTCATCATCTTGCGATGGACGCCGGGGCATGGGATTTCCTAAGGTCGTTGTGGGAAATAACAAAGACACTGGAGAACGTCCGTGTGCTCGGCGCGCGCGAGCTGTTCGGTGCTGAGGTCAGGGGTCAGGGAGGGCGCGGGTGAATTCCGCCGATCTGCGCTATCCGCAGAAGACGCTGGTTGCAGACTATACGCGTGCGGCGACGGGCGTCGCCCTGTGCGGCGCGCCTCTGCTGCTCCTCGACGTGAACCGCTGGCTGGCTGCCATCCTGCTGGCGGGCCTGGCGCTGTTTGCGCTGTTTCTCGTCCGTACGGCGCTGCGTCACCGGACGCGCTATGTGCTCAGTCCGGACACGCTCTGCGCGGACGGGCCGGGGGGCACGCTGGTGGAATGGAACCGTCTCGACCGGCTGAAGCTCAGCTATTTCTCGACCAAGAGAGACCGGTCTGATGGCTGGATGCAACTCAGTGTCGGCTCGACAGGCGGCAGGTTGATAAAGGTCGATTCCGCCCTTGAGGGCTTTCACGATATCGTGGAGCGGGCGGCGCAGGCGGCCGAGGCCACCGGCGCGCCGCTCAGCGACGCGACGCGGGCGAATCTGAGGTCGATGGGCATCGTGGTCGTGGGTCAGGAAGAAACCGTATGAAGGATCTGCTGCGCGTCGAGGACCTGACCGTCGAGTTCGGTGTGCACGAAGGCGTGCTGCGCGCCGTCGACAAGGTCTCCTTCTCAATCCCGCCCGGCGGCACGGTGGCGCTGGTCGGCGAATCGGGCTCCGGCAAGTCGGTGTGCAGCCAGGCCATCATGGGCCTGCTGCCGCGCACCGCCACCATCGCTTCCGGCTCGATCCTCTTCCAGGATCCGCGCGTCAACGAAGGCGTCGTCGACATTGCCCGGATCGACCGCTCCGGCCCGGCCATGCGGCGCATCCGGGGCGGCCAGATTTCCATCATCTTCCAGGAGCCGATGACCTCGCTGTCGGCACTGCACACGGTGGGCGACCAGATCGGCGAGGCGGTCGAGCTGCACGGCGCCCGGCCGGGCGGCCCGCTCGGCGGCAAGAACGGGCGCAAGCTCAGCCGCGCCGAGATCGATGCGCTCACGGTCGACATGCTGCGCATGGTCGGCTTCCCCGATCCCAAGCGGGCACTGCGCACCTATCCGTTCGAGCTGTCGGGCGGCCTGCGCCAGCGCGCGATGATCGCGATGGCGCTGGTCTGCCGGCCGGCGCTGCTGATCGCCGACGAGCCGACCACCGCGCTCGACGTCACCATCCAGGCCCAGATCCTGCGCCTCATGAAGGACCTGCAGTCCGAGCTGGGCATGGCGCTGCTGATGATCACCCACGATCTCGGGGTGGTCGCCAACGTCGCCGACGACGTGGTGGTGATGTATCGCGGCAAGGTCGTCGAATCGGGCGACCTGCACGACATCTTCCGCGATCCTCAGCATCCCTATCTCCGCGCGCTGCTGCACGCGGTGCCGCGCTTCGACATGAAGCCCGGCGAGCGCCTGCAGCCGATCCGCGAGATCAAGGGTACGACAGGGCATCTGTTGAAGGAGAAGCCGGTCTCGTCACCGACCGCGACCTTCAATCCCGACGCACCGGTGCTCAAGGTGCGTCACGTCACCAAGACTTTTCGTATCCGCAAGGCCGACACGCTGATGGAACAGCTGATGGGCAGCGGCACGACGCGCGCCATCCGCGCCGTCAACGACGTGAGCTTCGACGTCATGCGGGGCGAATGCCTGGGCCTCGTCGGCGAATCGGGCTGCGGCAAGACCACGCTCAGCAAGATGCTGATGCGCGGCATCTCGGCGGACACCGGCCAGGGCGGCCGGGTGATCTTCGACGACTGGGGTCGCAAGATCGACGTGATGAGCCTCGAGGGCGAGGAGCTGAACCGCTTCCGCACCAAGCTGCAGTTCATCTTCCAGGATCCATTCGGCTCCCTGAACCCGCGCATGACAGTGTACGACATCCTGGTCGAGCCGCTGGTCATCCATAAGATCGGCGACGATGCCTATCGCCGCGAGATGGTCGCCGAGCTGATGGAAATGGTCGGCCTCGACCGCCGCCATCTCAGCCGCTATCCGCACTCCTTCTCCGGTGGCCAGCGCCAGCGCATCGGCATCGCCCGCGCGCTCGCGCTGCGCCCCGACATGGTGATCTGCGATGAACCGGTCTCGGCGCTCGACGTCTCGATCCAGGCGCAGATCCTGAACCTGCTGAAGGACCTGCAGAAGCAGCTGGGCCTCACCTATTTGTTCATCAGCCACAATCTTGCGGTGGTCGACTACATCGCCGACCGCATCGCCGTGATGTGCGCCGGCCGGCTGGTCGAACTGGCGCCGGCGGGCGAGCTGTTCCGCAATCCCATGCATCCCTACACCAAGGCCCTGCTCTCGGCGGTGCCGATGCCCGATCCCGATTCCCGCCTGGATCTCGGCGCGCTGATGGAAGGCAAGGCGTCGGACCCGACGGTCTGGCCCGAGCCGTTCCGCGACGACGGCGGGACGCCGCTATTCTGGACCGAGGCCGAGCCCGGCCACTATGTCCGCGTCTCGCGGCCCAACGGGCGAGAGGTGGTCTGACATGCTGCAGTTCATTGTCCGCCGCGTTCTTCTGATGATCCCGACGCTGTTCGTGATCAGCGCGCTCGTCTATTTCATCATCGACCTGCCTCCTGGCGACTGCGTGACCTCGCAGATCGAGGAGCTGCTGGCGCGCGGCGATCCCGATGCCCACGCCCGAGCCGCCGAGTTGCGCGATCTATACGGCCTCAATCACCCGCTCTGGCTCCGCTACTTCGAATGGGTGGGTGGAATCTTCTACTGGGATTTCGGTCTTTCCTGCCAGGATACGGTGCCGGTCGCCGACCTGATCAGCGAAAGGATGATGCTCACCATCATCATGGAAACCTGCACGATCGCCTTCATCTGGATCGTGTCCTTCGTCATCGGCGTCTATGCCGCGACGCATCAGTACAAGTGGGGCGACTACGTCGCGTCGTTCCCGAACTTCCTGCTGGCGCTGGTGCTGCTCTATGTCGGCAAGGTCTATTTCGGCCTGTCGATCGGCGGCCTGATGGACCCCGAGTACATCGACAAGCCCCTGAGCTGGGGCAAGGTCGTGTCGGTGATGCAGCACCTCATCATTCCGGTCATCGTGATCGGCATGTCGGGCACCGCCGGCATGATCCGCCGGCTCCGCGCCAACCTGCTCGACGAGCTGCAGAAGCAGTATGTCGTCACCGGCCGGGCCAAGGGCCTGCCGCCGATGAGGCTGCTGGTGAAGTATCCGCTGCGGCACGCGATCAATCCGTTCGTCGCCGACATCGGCGGCCTGCTGCCCGATGTCATCTCGGGCTCGGTCATCGTCTCGGTGGTTCTGTCGCTGCCGACCACGGGCCCGATGCTGCTGAGCGCGCTCAAGACACAGGACGTAAATCTCGCCGCCACCTTCCTGCTGTTCGTGGCCGTCCTCACCGTCATCGGCATGCTGATCTCGGACCTTGCGCTCGCCGCGCTCGATCCGCGCATCCGCTTCGGCAGTTCGGAAAAGTGAGGGTGCCATGACCGACACGACACCCACCGGCACCACACCCGATCCCCGCCGCCGCGCGCCGCACTTCGTCTCGCAGGAGCCGTGGGACCCCTACGTCGCCGACAAGCTGACCGCCGAACAGGAACGCTACTACATGGCGGGCCAGTGGAAGCTCATGTGGTGGCGCTTCCGCCGCCACAAGCCGGCCGTCGTCTCGATGGCCTTCCTGCTGCTGATGTATTTCTCGACGCTTATCAGCGAGTTCATCGCGCCCTACGATTTGCACACGCGGCACTCGCGCTACATCTTCGCGGCCCCCCAGTCGGTCCATCTCTTCCACGAGGGCTCGTTCCTCGGGCCGTTCGTCTATGGCCTCAAGATGGAACGCGATCCGGCGACGCTGCAGCGCATCTATTCGCCCGACAAGACCAAGCCGCAGCCGCTGCGCTTCTTCTGCCTGGGCGAGAGCTACGAGTTCTGGGGCCTGATCGAGGGAAGCTTCCATTTCGTCTGCCCGCCCAAGGATGGCACCTTCTTCCTGCTGGGGACCGATCGATTGGGACGCGACATGTTCAGTCGCATCGTCTATGCCGCGCGAATATCCCTCACCATTGGCATCATCGGCATCGCGCTGTCGTTCGTGCTCGCCTTGGTGCTGGGTGGGCTCGCGGGCTATTACGGCGGCTGGATCGACAGCGTGGTCCAGCGACTGACCGAGATCATCAAGAGCTTCCCGCATTTGCCCTTGTGGCTCGCATTGTCCGCCGCGCTCCCCGTCACCTGGTCGCCGCTGCTGGTCTATTTCGGCATCACCATCATCCTGGCGCTGCTCGACTGGCCGGGCCTCGGGCGCGCCGTCCGCTCCAAGCTCCTGTCGCTGCGCGAGGAGGATTATGCGGCGGCCGCCCAGATGATGGGCGCCAAGCCTGCCCGCATCATCGGCCGTCACCTGCTGCCGGGCTTCATGAGCCATCTGATCGCCTCGGCCACGCTGTCGATTCCGTCGATGATCCTGGCCGAAACGGCGCTGTCGTTCCTCGGCCTCGGGCTGCGGCCGCCGATCACCTCGTGGGGCGTGCTGCTGAACGAGGCGACGGACATCAACGTCGTCGCCGTGAACTGGTGGCTGATGTTGCCGGTCGTGCCGGTCATTCTCGTGATTCTCGCCTACCAGTTCATGGGTGACGGAATGCGCGATGCTGCGGACCCCTACGCCTAAGCGCGAAGCGCTTAGGCGTGGCGGGTTTCAGGGCCTGTAACCAGGCCCGGGAGCCCGCGCGGTTCAGAACGGATGGGGGTGTTGCGACACCTTCAAGTCCTTGAAATCCTTATCTATTCTGCACGGTGCCGGCTCCCGGGCCTCAGAAGGCCCTGCCGCCGGCCAGTGCGCCGCAAGCGGCGCACTTTGCTCCTGCAGGCCCTGCCGCTCGCCGGGGTTACACGCCCAGCGCTCCGCGCCGGGCGTGTAACCCAAATACCCCGATTTTGCCCTATTTGGGTCTAGCGGAGGCCACCCGGGACTTCCATTTAGGTTGGGTATCTCCCCCGAACGTGGTCCCCCCAAAGCCACGTTCCAGCCTCCTCGGAGGCGCTCAGGCCGTCATCTCACTCTCCCCCGAGATGACGGCCTTTTTCTTTGCCTGCTTCCGGCGTGCTAGGACGGCGCCCATGGCGCCTCCGCTTCTCGAAGTGACCGGCCTGTCGTGCCGCCGCGGCGGCCGGCTGGTATTCGACCGCCTTTCCTTCGCCCTGGGCGAAGGCGAGCTCCTGGCGCTGACCGGGCGCAACGGCAGCGGCAAGACCAGCCTGCTGCGCGCATTGGCCGGGCTGACGCCGCCTCATGCCGGCACGATCGCCTGGCAGGGCGCCGACATCAGCCTCGACCCCGAGACCTGGCGGGGGCGGCTGGCCTGGCTCGGCCATCTCGAGGGGCTGAAGGGCGACCTCACGGTGATGGAGAACCTCGTCTTCGCCGAACGGCTGCGGGGTGGGGAGGCGGGGGACCGGCTGGAATGGGCCCTCGTCGCCCTGGATCTGATCGGTCTTTCCGCACGGGAGGTGCGGACCCTGTCGGCCGGCCAGCGTCGTCGCACCGCGCTCGCCCGGATCGTCCTGTCGCAGGCGCCGCTCTGGCTGCTTGACGAGCCGCTGAACGCGCTCGACGTGCCCGCCCAGGCCGCTTTCCGCACGGCGCTCCAGAGGCATCTCGCGGCCGGCGGTCTCGCCATTGCCGCGACGCATGCCGAACTCGGCATCGAGGG
>LNFM01013586.1_pt1 | contig 10335 bp, 8 predicted proteins | sample 596031 | NCBI WGS metagenome assembly LNFM01 (sample SAMN04254537, study PRJNA301005) | activated carbon metagenome | isolation source: dual media filters at the Ann Arbor, Michigan drinking water treatment plant | place: USA: Ann Arbor | reverse complement strand
GGGCGGCGCGTACACGGTGGTCGGCGACATCCTGCAATCGTCGGGCCGCAACCCGCCTTCAATGGATGGCCCGGAGCTTGTGGGCATTGTCTCGCTGGACTGGAGCACGAAGAAGTGGACGACGCGCTTCCCGCTGCTGAACTCTGACTACGGCGGCCCCAACTCTGCCGGGTGGGTGGGCCACACGGGGGTCTCGGACTGGAACGAGTTTTCCAACTCGATGCTGTTCATCACCACGGGTACGGCCGGGCGCACGTACCTCAAGGCTTGGCACCGTTCAACGAACACGCTGCAAGACCTGGGGTTCACCGATGTCATCGGCGGCGCCAGCGGCGTCGGCGACAACGGCGTGATCGTGCGGCACTTGGAAGGCGAAAAGTACCTGATGGTCCGCAGGGGAACGGGCGCAACTTTCGCGGATGTTCACAAGTGCATTCTGTTCAACCGCGCGATGGGCGCGGGGGAGGCGCGGTTCGCGCAGCTTACTTGGCCTGCGGAAGCCTCGACCGGTGTGGTGGGACTCGACCATGACGTGGTGACGTTCTGCGTGGACAAGAACTCTCGCCGCATCTTCTGGCTCATCGCCCCCGGCTCCAACGTGCCGATGCGGTTCTACGTTTCCTTTTTCGACACGCCGATGACGTGGATACCCCTGGTGATGGACACCAGCTTCACCACTCCCGGCGCGGCCATCTTCGACGTGCACAAGACGCCGCTGTGGTTTCACGACGGCTGGCTGTACGTCGCTACGGTGTGGGACAACCAGACCACCTACTCGTGGTCATCGGGGCAACTCAAGGTCAAGCGTTCGTGGATAGACGGCGGGGAAGAACTGCCGGCGATGACATTCACGCGCTACGACTACGACGCGCAGAACTTCGCTTTTAGCTCCGACCCGGGCGTTCTGTCGCTGCGCTCTACCAAGCACGCCAACATGGCATGCCGCACCTCGACCGGCGAGCACATCCAGTGCAGCGGCGACCTGGGCGGCAACGGCAACACCAGCATGGCGAAGCTGACGATCAGCGGCGCCGGCCCGACGCAGTATCTGTTCACCGAACTACTGAACGAAACGTCGTTCCCGGGCAGCGGCGGCGTGCTTGGAGCGCCCTTCGACCCGGTGGGTGGTGCACGCATGAAGCGACCTGCTGCGCCTGACGATGGGGCCTGGTGGTACAGCAGCGCGGCCAACCCGAACCCCGCATTCCGCGACAAGTTCATCTTCATGCGCGGGTCGGACGGGTACAACTTCTCCCACAACGCCTACTGCCGCACCGCCTACCGGCCGCAGGTTGACGTGGGGGAGCGGGCTGCATGGGATTCAGGCAACGACCCCGGCGCACCGTCCGGCGTTGCCGCGATGCAAGCCGATGGGTGGACGCTCGACAAGCTGATGGTGTACGACCCCGACAAAAACGGGTTCTTCGACCAGGCGCTTTCGTCGTGGACCATAGATTCGGCGGGCTGGTCAGTCACCAGCCCCTTCGATGTCAGCCAAGCCGCGTGCAGAAACGGCTGCTTTGATGAGTCCACGAACACCGCGTTCCGGTTCATCAACTACGGCGGCACGATGGTGCTGGCCTCGTTCAACCTGACCACGCGAGTCGCCAAGCTCTACAACTGCGGCACCTGGGTGGATACCGCAGGGATCATGGGGCCGGCTGGCCGGTCTTGGTACACCGCAGGGCAGCAGCCGACCACGGAAACGGTCACGGCCAACGGCTTCGGCTGGTTCTACGCAGATGCCGGCCGCTGGCAGACAGGCGCAGCCGCCCCGTGGGAGCACAAGGGCCTGTGGATCGACAAGCGCGACGGCAAGCTGTACGTGGTCAGCGCGCAGACCGGCTACCTGTGGTGCTACGAAACGCGAGGCACTGAAACCAGTGTCCCCGGCGACGGCTACCGCTTGCCGTTCTACCCGGTGGGCGCTCGCATCCCCCTGTCTGGAACGTACCCGGCGGTGATGAGCCTGCGGCAGTGGCCGCCTGTGCGCTGGGACCAGCCTGGGGCGATTGGCAACGCCGACACCAGCATGAACAGCTACCTCGTGCCGTTCAAAGGCGGGCTGCTGTGGTGGTCTTCGGCGCACCACGACCAGGGCGCGTTCGGGCGCCCCCTGTACGCATTCTGGCGTCGGCTTGGCTACACCGGACCCTGGACCGTGGTGAGCATGCCCCGCGAGTTCGCGGCCAACAGCTACTCCTGCGGCACGCACTTCCACGACAACGCCGAAGTCATCGGCTTGAGCGGCGGCGGCAATAGCGAGGACGGCACCTACGGGAATGGAGCCGCCGGCTTGCCGGCTGGCCGACAAAAGTATTTCTGGAGGATCACGTAATGCCGCTGCGCCTAATTCCCGGCCATGCCGCACTGACTGGCATGTCGTTGTGCTATGTCGCCAGCGAGGGCCTGAAAAATCTCGTGAACGGTGCAACGCTGACCGCGACCGGCGAAGTCACCACCGAGGTCTCGGCCAACAACGGCAAGACGCAACTAGTGCTCGACATTGACGAGATGCTGAGTGGCGCCATGACGGCCCCGGCAGGCTCTAGCGGGGACTTCGGGCTCATAGCGGTTTTCGAGCAAATCGGCAGCGGGAACCCTGGGTTTCAGTGCCTGATTGCAAACAACACCAGCGTCGAAACGCCGCGCCAGGTCTTCATTGGCCACCACGGCGGCAACGGCTGGCTGGTCATGGTGCGGGGGCAGCGATTCTTCGGCGGCGCGGTCAACGGCGAGGGCGTTCGCCGCTATGGCCTCGGCCTGACCGTATCTCCGACGCCAGCGAGTTCGACCCACCTGCAACGTGTCAACGGCGCGGACATTTCAGGGCTGACCTACGCAGACGGATTCACGCCGAACTCTGACGGTTCATCCATGACCGCCGTCAACATTGGCCGCAACCCCTGGGAAGACTGGGATTCTCAGAACTGGCGCATTCAGTTCTTGGCCGTCTATCCTGCCACCCGGCCTTCGGACGCGAACCTTCGCGCCTGGGCGGATGATCCTTTCGCGCTGCTGGAAGAGGATGTCGGCACCCCTGTTCCGGTCCTTTCCGCCCCCACTGCCGGCACGCCTGGCACCACCACCATCACCATCGGCGCGACCAGCGACCGTGCCAGCGACGGCACGATGCGCTTCCTGCGTCGCGTGGGTGGCTCCGCGGCCGATGGCCCCACCATCGCCAGCACCGGCGAGAGCCAGGCCGCGACCGCCAACCCGCAGAGCCGCGCGATGTCCGCTTTCACAGCCGGCAGCGCGAACAACTACGTCGACATGGTGCAGGTCGGCGCCGGCGGCAACAGCAACGTGGTGACGGCCGGGCCGTTCACGATGGCTTCGGCTGCCGCCACGGCCGTGACTCTGAGCGGCCCCAGCGGCGGCGTGAACGGGGTGGCCAGCACAAACTTCACCGCCGGTGCAAACGGCGTGATCTCGGGCAGCCTGGTGGTGACACCCAGCGCTGGCGGCGGTGGTGGCACCTTCAGCCCCACCAGCGTGACCCTGACCAGCGGCAGCCCGACGGCGACCTTCACCTACACGCCGGCAAGCACCGGCGCGAAGTCGATCACCGTCACCAACAACGGGGGGCTCAGCAACCCCTCGGCCATCACCTACACGGTGACGGCGGGTGCTCTGTCGATCACCACCGACCCGCTGCTGGACAAGGACGGTGCCGCGCGCATCGGCTACACGGTGAGCAAGGTGTACGCCACCCGCCTGAGCGATGACGTTCAGGTCAAGGTCTGGACCAACGTGGTGACGAACGGCACCGGCCGCCTGGTGCTGACCGACGCCGCCCTGACGGCTGCCGACCACCTCATCAGCAGCTACACCGCGGGCGGCGTGAAGCCTGCCGGCGCCAAGGTCTACCTGCCGGCCTGACGACATGGCACACCTGCACGACACCATCACCGGCGGCCACGTCCACGACGACGGCTCTTGGGCCGCCGGCGCTGTTGCTCCGCCTGCCCCTGCGCTGGTGGTGGGCGCAGCAGCTGGTGCCACGCTGGCCGGCATCACCGTCACCGACGCCAGCGGCGGCACCGCAGCGCATCGCGTGCAGGTGCGCCAGGTGGGCAGCAGCACGTGGGCCGACGCCACCGGCGAGACAAACCCCATGCCGGCCGGCACGCTCGTGTTCCCGGCCAGCGGCCTCGCGGCAGGCCTGCAGCACGAAAGCCGCGCGCGTGCAGAGCGCGCAGGCCTGAACAGCGCCTACGTTGGCAGCGATCCCTGGTGGCAAGACGTGCCAGTCGGCGGCGGCGGCGTGCTCCCTGGTGGCCCCGCTGATGTCGCTGCGCCGGTGCTCACCTCGGGCTTCGTCACCGGCGGCACCGAGACGGCATCTGCAGGCGTCACGAGCGACGAGGCGGGCACGCTGTTCTGGCGCGTGAACCAGTCGGCCACACCGCTGACGATCCCGGCTGTACCGGGCGCGATGACCGGCTGGACCGCGCGCGCCATGACCTCGGGCGCGAATGCGTGGTCCCTGGCCGCCCTGGCCGTCGGCGCGGGCAACTACCTGCACCTGTGCGCGCAAGACGACGAATCGACGCCGAACCGCCGCACCACCGACCTGGTGCTGGGGCCGTTCACCGTGGCCGCCCCGGCGCCGGTTGCGCCCAGCTTCACGCTGCAGCCGATCTCGCAGGCCGTGGTGGCCGGCCAGGCCGTCACGCTCACCGTAGCGGTGGCCGGCACCACGCCCATCGCCGTGCAGTGGCGCCGCGGTGGCGTGGCCATCACCGGCGCCACGAACCTGAGCTACGGGTTCACCGCGCAACTCAGCGACAACGGCGCTGTCTTCGACGTGGTGGCCACCAACGCGGTCACCAGCACGGCCAGCAGTGCGGCCACGCTGACCGTCACCGATCAGGCCCTGGTGCGATACGAGGTCTTCATCTCGGACGCGCTGGCGTTCGCGGCGCACGCCCCGGATCCGCTGATCGTGAAGTACGCGCGAGAGGCGGCCATCGAGTTCTTCCAGCGTACCGCTGCATGGAAGCAGCGCCTGCCGTCGATCCAGAGCGTTGCAGGCCAGTCCGTGTACCAGCTGCCGCTGCCCAGCGTGCAGTGCGTCATCGCGCGGATGCTGGGCTACTGGGTCGACGGCCGCGAGGCCTCGCTGGTGGATGTGCACACCGGCTCCTTCCTGTCGGGTGAGGGCGATGCGATGGATGCCGCGTGGACGACCGAACGCGCCACGGTGCACATCAACCCGCCACCGCCCGCCGGCAGGACGCTTCAGTTCGACGTTGCGCTCAAGCCCTCACGAAGCTCGGTCGGCCTGCTGGAACCGCTGTGGGAGCAATACGCCGACGCGCTGTTGTCCGGCCTGCTGGCCAGGCTGCTGGCCGTGCAAAACCGCGAGTGGTCAAACCCGCAGCTGGCAGGCGTCTACGCGGCGAAGTTCAAAGCCGAGATCGACTCGGTGACGATTCAAGCGGCCAAGGCCTTCGGCAAAACGCGCCCCCGCAAAAACGCAGTGTGGTTCTAAGTCATGAGCAACGAAAGCATGAGCCCCGTCGCCCAAGCAGCTTCCGACGCGCTGACCAGCATCGCCCCCAAGGTGATGACAGGTGGAGGGGTGGCCGGCGCGCTGGGCTGGCTCCTCAGCAGCGAGGTGCTGGGCCTGGCCGGTCTGGTTGTGGCCCTGCTGGGCTTGCTGCTGACGCGCATGGACAAGCGGCGGGATCACGCGCGCAAAGCAGTCGCCGACGCGCGTGCTGCCGAGATTCACTCGCTGATGGTGGCCCGGCTCAAGGCCGGCCTGCCGCCGGCGATTGATCAGCACCTGGTCAAAGACACCGAGTTGGACGAGTGAGGGAGCCATGAACCGTCTTCGCATTGCCATCGGTGCCCTGACTCTGAGCGCGGCCGGTTTCATCGGCATCGCCACGCGAGAGGGCTTCAGCGATGTCGCCTACCCGGATCCTGTGCACGGCACCGCGGTCCCCACCATCGGCTTCGGCAGCACCGAGGGCGTGCGCATGGGCGACGTCATCACCGTGCCCGGCGCCCTGCAGCGCACTCTGCGCGAGGTGGGCGTCTACGAGCGGGCCCTGAAGGGCTGCGTGACCGTTCCGCTGCACCAGCACGAGTTCGACGCCTACGTCGAGCTCTCCCACAACATCGGCGCCTCTGCTTTCTGCGGTTCAACCATCGTGCGGCGCTTGAACGCTGGCGACTATGCCGGCGCCTGCGACGCCATCCTCATGTGGCGCCGCGCCGGCGCGCAGGACTGCAGCGCGCCGGGCAACCGCGTGTGCAGCGGTCTCTGGAAAGACCGGCTGCGCGTCCACGCGAAGTGCACGGGGGCGTGATGCAGCCGTCGCCATGCCAGACCTGCGGCCGCAAGGCCCAGCACCCAGGCTGGGAGTGCGCGCACGCCCAGTGCCCCAACCGCCGGCCGGTGACAGCTGCGCCGCGCGATCCCGTTCCACCACCGAAGGAAAAGCAATGAGCACAACCATGCGCGCCAAGCTGCAAGTCGGCTTCGTTCAGCAACATTTCGGCGACGTTGAGCGCACGAAAGTCTCGGGCGAGAGCCTGACCATGCACGCGGTCGCCGCGACGAAGTACGAGGGTGACGGCGCGGACGAAGACAACACCTACGCGCGTTATTCCCCGAGCGCGAAGTTCGACATCCACGTCGCTAACCCTGCGCTGTTCGGCAAGTTCAAGGTCGGCGACAAGTTCTACGTCGACTTCACACCGGCGGCCGCGTGATGTTCCTGGCCGGCATCCGCTCCAAGCTGTGGGCCGCAGGCCTTGCGCTGGCGCTGCTGGCCGCCTGGGCGTACCTGGGCCACATCGAGCGCGCCGCGCACAAGGCAGGCGACACCGCGGGCTATGCCCGCGGCCATGCCGAGTACCTGGACCTCCGGGCCTCGGTGGCCGAATCCGCCCGCCTGGCCGAGGCAGCAGAGCGCCTGAAGGAAACCCGCCGCACCGCGGCAGTACAGGAGGTCATCGATGCCAAGGATCTGGAACTGCAGCGCCTTCGCGCTGATCGCGCCATTGCTGATGCTGCTGCTGGCCGCCTGCAGCAGCGTGTCGCCGCTCTCATCGCCGCCGCCCGCAGCAGTTCGGCCAGCGGCCATCCCCAAGCTGCCGCAAGCAGCCCGCCAGCCGAAGACGCCACCGGAGTGCTTGCCGACGTGCTCGGCCGCTGCGTCGCGCGAGTTCGATTCCTGGCTGACCTCGCCGACCAGCGCGGCGCCGCCGGCGCGGCCTGCGAGCGCATCCACGACGCCATGACCGCGGAGGCAACGCCATGAGCAAGTTCGAGTACTACAAGGACGCCAAGGGCGAGTGGCGCTGGCGCCTGAAGGCCAGCAACGGCCGCATCGTGGCCAGCGGTGAGGGCTACAAGACCCGCGCCGGCGTGCTCAACGGCATCGCCGCGCACCGACGCGCGGCTGCCACCGCGAAGCTCGTGGAAACGCGCGCCTGATGCGTCCGATCACGCTCACCGGTTTCAGCGGCTCGAACAGCGCTGTGGACCCTCGGCAGCTGCCCGAGGCGGTGGGCGTTTACATGGCCAACGCATACCCGGGCCTGGGCGACCTGCGACCGCTGAACAACCACCTGACGGTGGCCACGGTGCCGACAAGCCCGCAGCGCCGGACCATCTGGCGCATGGGCCGCGACGTGGCCAGCGAATCGCTGTACTGGCTGGGCTGGTCGGGCGTGGTCAGCGTGACGCCGGGATTCGGCACCGACCCCACGGAGCGCACCTACTACGCCAACGACGGCACGCCGAAGTGGACGAACAACGACATCGGCCTGACCGGCGGCCCACCGTACCCGCAGGGCTCGCGCGAGCTTTCGGTACCGGCGCCCACCACCGCACCCACGGTGGTGCTGGACGTGAACGGCACCACCGGCAGCGACGCAACCCGCTTCTACGTGGAAACCTACGTGAATGACCTGGGCTGGGAAAGCGCGCCGTCGCCGCCCAGCACTGGCATCGTGTGCAAGCCCGGGGCGACGCTCGACATCACCGGCCTGTCGACGCCCCCGTCGGGCAGCTATGGCCTGGTGGCGCGGCGCATCTATCGCACGCAGAACGACACCGGCAACTCGGCCGACTTCTACCTGCTGCGCGAGATCACCATCGGCACCACGACGACCGAGGATGACGCGCGCGTGCTGGGTGAACTGCTGCCCACCGAGGGCTACCTGCCGCCACCTGCCGACTCCACCCACATCCTGGCGCTGTGGAACAGCATCATGGTGGTGCTGGCCGGCAAAGAGGTGTGCTTCTGCGAAGCAGGTTTCCCCTACGCCTACCCGCTGCGGTACCGCAAGGAACTGAAGTCCAAGGGCGTCGGCCTGGCGAAGTTCGGGCAGAACGTCGTTGTCGTCACGACTGGCGCGCCGGTGCTGTACCAGGGCCAGTCCCCCGACGGCATGCAGGAGATGCCGCCGATGATGGCGCAGGCCTGCGTGTCGGCCACCAGCGTGGTCAGCTTCCCGCACGGCGCGGCCTGGGCATCGAACGAGGGCTATGCCTATTGCGGCGACCGCGGGCAGCTGAACCTGACCGAGAACGTGCTGACGGCAGAGCAGTGGCGCGCGCTGGTGCCCAGCACGATGGTGGCCGGCCGCTGGGGCCGCTTCATTGTGTGCTCCTACGACGACGGCACGCGCAAGGGCTTCATGCTGGACCCGCTGCGGCCCGAGGCTGGCATCGTGTGGCTGACCACGGGCTTCAACGCCTGCTACTACGACGAGATCTCGGATCAGCTGTTTGTGCTGGAAGGTGGCAACGTGCGCAAGTTCGCCGGCGGCACCACGAAGATGACCGCGGTGTTCTGGTCGAAGCAGTACCTGCAGCCGTTCCCGATGGTGTTCGGCGCGGCCAAAGTGGTGGCCACGGGCTACCCCGTTTCGCTCGAGGTCTGGGCCGACGGCGCGCAGAAGCTGGCACGCAGCGTCGCCAGCCGCGAAGGCTTCACGCTGCCCGACGGCTTCACCGCTGAAGAGTGGCAGCTGCGCCTGAGCACAGCCAACGACCTGCCGGTGGCGCGCATGGCCACCCGCATGCAGGAACTCAAGGGCATCTGATGGCCCCGCCGGTGAACACGCCGCGCGACATCCCGGCGGTTTCACCGACGGTGGACGCCGCAGTGCGCGAGCCTTTGAGCCGCGTGCGCGAAGAGGTGCAGCGCCTGCTTGGGTTCGTCGGCGTAGACAAGCTCGACAAGGCCGTCACCTGGCGGCAGGCCATAGCGCAGGGCTGGGTGCTCACGGTGCCAGGCGGGTCCGGTTTCGGTGGCGGCGGTGGTGGCGGCACGGGTGGTGGTGGCACAGGCGGACCGATTGACCTGACGCCGCCGCCGATCCCGACGAACTTCGAGGTGTCGGCCGGCTTCAGTTCGCTGGTGCTGGAATGGGACCCGCCCATCTACACGCAGGGCAACGGGCACGGCCAGACCAATGTGTACGGCGTGCAGCGTGAGGTGGGCGACACGGATCCTCCGCCGGTGTTCGGCGATGCCGCGCTGGTGTCCACCGCCTACGGCAAGACGACCATCACGTCGCTTTCGAGCGAACTGAACACGCGCTGGCACCTGTGGATCAAGTGGCAGAGCGTCGACGGCGTGGAAGGCCCGGCCGCCGGCGGCACCAACGGCGTGATGGTGGAGACCGGGCAGGACATCTCGCAGCTGCTGACGCTGCTGACCGGCAACATCAGCGGCTCGCTGCTCGACACCGCGCTGAGCGCGACGGTGGACCTGATCACCGCTGGGATCGGCACGCCCGGGTCTGTGAATGCCCGGGTCAAGACCGAGACCGATGCGCGCGTGGCGGCCATCCTGGCGGAAGAGGGCGCGCGGATCACGGGCGATGCCACCACCCTGGCCGGCGCCCAGACGTACACGCAGACCTGGGCCTACTCTAAGTCGACGGTGGACAGCGCCATCGCGGCGATGGGCTCAAGCGTCACCTCGGCCTTCACCATCGCCGACGGCCTTGTGCTTTCGGACGCGCAGGCCTACGTCGGCACCTACGCCTACAGCAAGGCGACCATCGACGGCGCATTCAGCGCGCTGGACACCACGCTGCGCGCCGCCTTCGCCACGGCTGATGCAACAGTCCTCGCTTCAGCCAACGCCTTCACCTACTCGCGGGCGACGATAGACAGCGCCTTCGTCAGCCAATCGAGCACGCTTACCGCGGCATACGGCTCGGCCATCAGTGCGGCGGTGGGCGTCGAAGCCTCGGCCCGGGCTGCGCTGGACGGCTCGGTGCATGCGCTCTACACGCTGCGGGTGCAGACCACGGCGGACGGCCGCACGGTCGTGGGTGGCTTCGGCCTGGCGG
>LNFM01013584.1_pt1 | contig 10337 bp, 9 predicted proteins | sample 596031 | NCBI WGS metagenome assembly LNFM01 (sample SAMN04254537, study PRJNA301005) | activated carbon metagenome | isolation source: dual media filters at the Ann Arbor, Michigan drinking water treatment plant | place: USA: Ann Arbor | reverse complement strand
ACAGCATTCGAAGAAATACCCACAGTGTTTCAATCTCTAGTGAAATTTGAAGTAACACTTTAACTCTATCTTTTGTGCCATTGGCAATAACAAGGCCTCTGATAATTTTTAAGCAAGAATTCAACGTCTTTTCGCCTAAATCGAATTTCAAATTTTTTGGTAACTTTGTTTTAATTTGGTAAACTTCACGCGTGAACTTATAAGCAGATTGATAAATTTCTAAATGTTTAAAACGAGCCACATTTTTCCTTTAAATATAATGGCCGCCCATACGGGCTGCCACCTCAAGCTGTGCGCTTGAGGAATAATCAGATCATCAAATCATATTTTCCACGCTTCAACGACCCACACAACGCGCGCCGCCTGTACTGCTGCGATCGTCGACGTTCACGAAGCCAATGTCTGCGCCGAAAAACCACGCGTAGTACCGACTGAAGGACACAACCGAGGACGACCACTCGGCGCCTCCGGCTACAGATCCATCTGGTGCTGGTCTACTTGATCCGCCAATACCCATATCAGGCATTACAAAACGAACTCCATTTGCATCAGCAATTTTGTAATCATCAATGCTCGGCGATCGCCATCGCACCCCTGGAGTTGAGTTTTTTCCAAGCCCACCTTTGGCTGTAAAATAGCTTCCTGTGCCCCAGTTTTCTCCGGCGTCACTGTTTAACCCAGCAGCCTCAGCACAATAACTTAAAGGTGATGCTGGCTGTAGTGGCCCACCTGGTGCACAACTATATGATGCGTTAGCGACACTTTGAAGTGTGAATCTATCGTTGGCCGCAAAATTTACAGCACCTTGAGTGAGCGTAAAACTACACTCTCCTGCATCTGAGTATGTGGCCGTAGATCCAGCTGTTGTTGTAAGTCCTCCAGCAACTGATCCTCCCTGGCATCCACCAGCACCACCGGTACTTGCCACCGTGAATGTAGTCGCATCTGAAAATGTAATCGTAATGGTTTCTTGATTTGAACCTGTTCCTGATGCTAGCGCACCAATGGTGCCGTTTCCTGTGATTGGTGTTCCAGCCGTATTATTAAATGAATTTATGAACGTCAGTGGCGTAAGTTCTGTGTTGCCAGTAGCACGACACCAGTTGATCGCCGTATTGACAATTGAACTCCATAGAAGTCCCGTGCGTTGATCCTGCCAAACTTCTTTGTTGGCTCCACTTCTCACTACTAGTCGCCACAACCCTTGCCCACCATTGCACTGAGTGGCCCCATTCCAAGAATTAGTCGACGGGTTCGCTGTCTGACAATCCGCAATTCTCAAAGCAAGTGTTGCTTGTGATGTTCCACAGTTAGAACTTGGGCGCGGAGCGTATTTACAATTGGTTCCGTAATAACCTTCATCATCAACCGCCATCGAAGGCACATCACGGTAGTTATAACCACCTGTTGTTGGTAAATCCGCACCAGCGTAGAGCGTGTTTTCATTGTTTAAAGTTAACTGCGCCGATGTTGTTGCAAGATCTGTTAAATTCGGAATCACTTTAACGCCAGGATCTCTTAAAGCGCTTGATGCCGTTAAATGCGAAAACGATAAAGTTCCATTTACTCCAAAAAGAGTAATCCCAGTTCTTATATTTCCAGCCACCAAATCCGTATCACTCATCGTGGCCGTTTCGGTCCCTGCGTAATACCCAGACGGAATGGTCGCCGATAGTAATCCATCAGCGCCATTCACGTTAGCTCCAGCTGTGCTTGTCGTGTATTGATTAATTGCATTGGTCCAACAAGCAGCTGCATTTAGCCCCGTAGAACAAGTGGCATTACGGCCACCATAGGCTGCTGTGTAAACATATCTGCTGGCAGCAGTCGAACACTGGGCTGCGTTCAAAACGTCATCCGTACAAGCCGCATACGGCCCGCTCGCGGTCCCTAAAACTCCAAAAACATTAATTCCATTTGCAATATTGGCTGGTGTTAAATCTAAATCTTCAAAACTACACTGCTTGGATTGATAATACCCGTCCGGAATACTGGCACTTACCGTAGTCCCCGATCCAGCATTACTCCAAGACGTAACGTTTGATCCCATCGTTGAGGTGACGATCTGGCCAGCATCGGCCGCGCACTGACCTGAAAGAATTTGGTCTGGAGAACACGCACTTAAACTTGAAAGCCCCGTCGATTTACTGGTAATACTACTTTCCAATGAGCAACCCGAAACGGCCAAAGCACCCATTACAAAAAATAAAAATCGGCACAGACCTGCAGTCTTGTTTTTCATACATATAACTTATCGGCAAGTTTCAGGCTTAACTTAAAACGCTTTACCCCCCCCCGACACATTTTTATATGTATATGATTTTGTTATTATTTTTCAATATCAAACTAGAATAAATCACTGTCCAAAACACCCTTTTTGTCCGCATCCTTTGTTTCTGATGGCCTTGGTATATCCGGCGCAAATTCAAGCTTGGCTTTCAATATCTGATTTTCCGCCAAGAGCTCAGCCCGTACTTTTTCCAAATCTCCGATTTTCACCTTAAGCGCCGCTTTGTTCGACTCGATAATCTGATTCAAATTATCTTCTTTGGTCTTTAATTGATCCCGCTTCGTTTTGGTTCTCTCGTCAGCTAAACCCTCAACAATCGCATTCACTTTTTCAGGATCATTTCGCGAAAGCCAATAATAAAATGCTGGCCCTCCTAAAAACAATGAGCACAACAATATCCAGCCAACCTCAAGCCGGTCATAAATCACACCCGTTTGCGCTGCTTGCTTTAAACCATCAAACGGAGATCCTGCATAAGTTGAACTGCGCCACTGATTAAAATGTTGATTTACCCTTGGCCAATCTAAAACATATTGTCCTGTTAAATTTCCTTTTTTATCAATCACCACAGCTCTTGTAACATTACTAAAACATGTGATGCCAACAACCAGCAAACAAACCGCATAAGTTAAAACAACCGCGCGATATCTTGATAAACTTAAAACCCCATCCCCGGGTTCACCAGCCATGCGTAAAATAAATCCCACAAACAAAGATCCAACCACAAACGGGAAAATATAAAAAATCAGATAGGGAAGAAACAAATAAAATACGTACAGTACGCCGGCTAAGATCAATCCACCGACGATTATAAATAATAAAAAATTTTCTGCGTGATCATTTCCGCTTTTTGAACTCATTCAAATCCCCCTAAACTTTTTCAGCTATTCCGCGTGGCCAAAGCTTTGATAAAAAATGACTGTAGGATTCAATAATAAATCCATCCGTACTTCCTGCCACATCCTTCAAATCCTGATAAACCCGATCACTAAACCCAGTCCAAATTACCCGGTGAATAAGTGGCTTATGCCCGTGCATGACCGACAAAAAACCATCCCGCTTTTCTTCGTAGCGTATTTTTTTCCGAGGCGTGGCCTCAATCTCAAATGCCACCCGCTCCCCTTTTGAAGTAATAAAAATTCCATCCGGCACAAGCTCTTTTGGCAGCTCGCTCCAGGAAAACTCACTCTCAAAACCCTGAGATCTGAGCCGCTTTTCTGGCAGCCAGCGAATGATCTTACCCGTGCGCTCAATCGCGATCCGGCAATCATTCACTTTGGTGTCGTGCTCATAATTCCTAAAATCGACTTCCTTTGCCGGCGTGCTGAACGCAGCCTCTGGCCTTTTAGACCTAAAAACTTGATAACCAAGGCTTGTTAGCAAATACAAAGATCGAGGCTCCGAATACACCCGTTGCGTCGATATAAAGCCCGCCTGACGAAGCAACTGAAGCCGTTGCCGGGTTACATGAAGTCCTGAAGGCATTGGATCTGTGACAGCCTTCCTTGCATCAAAAAACCTAAAATAAATCTGCTCAAGGCTCGCAAACTTCTGATCCAGCAAAAATCCAAAGATTTCAAAATCCCGATCCGTAAGCCTAATTTTTAAGCTTTTATCAGATTTAATCTTTTTAATACTTTTGCTCAATTTTAAATCATTTATATTTTCTATTTCCATTTTTTATCTTTGCCTTTTTCTTCCTCAAATACCCTTAACCACCCTATTCAATCTTATCCACTTATTAACTTCATTTCTTAATCCATTTTTCTTCGTTCCCTACCCAATCCTGCTTCGTGACCACTTCATCACGTAGGGAGGGAGTGGTCACGAAGCAGGATTGGGTTCCTCACTCTTGTAAGTTATTGAAACTACTTGCTTTAGTTCCTTTATTTTCCGCTCAAAATCCTCAATCAAAATAAGGAGTATTTTGAGGACTCAGCTGTAGGACTTTTACATGATTAATTTTAATTTTAAAATACGTAGAATTTACACGAGCCGCAGACTCGTTTTTATGGGACTTTTTAAAAAATGAGCTTTTTGAAAAGTGAAAAATCGGTTGGCAACCAGCAACCGAGATGCCGCTTAAACGAATACAATTGGCTTTTAAGGCACTTTAACCAGCCAACAGCAAATAACCATTAGTTGGAGACTAAAATAGAACCAACGGCCGTTTATGGCGCTTTAAAGATGCTTGCTATTTTTACGTGCATTTGATGATCGATGCGGTGAGCATCTCAAGGTAGCGAGCCTTTAAATCTTTTAGACCTGGTCCCGAATCTGCTCCAGGGGTATGGGTGCAGCAGGCCCCACTTTTTGGGTGGTGTGATATCACAACCCTATCTTGCCAAAACGAAAAATCATCCCAAAATCCAGAACCCTAAAAATCAAATCAGAGGAAAAACCGTGACTCCAAAACCAGAAAAAGTTCACGCCGATTAATAAACAAAGCCATTCTCAAAAACAAAAAATGCCTATGCAAAAGACCTAAAGTATTTATCCCTCAGAAAAAACGCGCCAATTGCTAAAATGAAAATGACCAAAACCGTTCGTTGAAAAGTCTTTTTTTATTCACGGCTTTGCCTCTGCGGCCTCAAGGCTTGGTTGTATGCTTTGGGATTTTCTGTACTCTTCAAGCCACATTTTGTAACCAACGGAGCCCAGTTCAAAGTTTGTGAGGTACTTGCTCATGGGTTTTATTTGCTCGGCTTGGTCTGGGAACTTTGCTCGGAAAGACTCAAACTCTTCTTGCAACTGCTGAGTGCTGTTTGCGGCTTGGATCTGCTCCATCTCCTCACGGGCTTTTGCAACGTCTGCTAGAGAGGCTTTAAGCTCAGAGAGATAACTTTGGCTGATGTAGCCGCCGCTCTTCACTGCACCAATTAGAATTGCAACAGGGTTCCCATTCTTGGCCCTGATGGAACCTTTTTCTAAATCATACGCAAAGCCGTCCAGGGAACTTTGCAGGTCTTCGGCTGAGATCAGGTTTTGTTTTACGAAGCCTCGAAGCTGGCGGATCGAAACTCGGCCATCAAGGTTTTTAGGTACGCTGAGCCATAAATCCGGTTCCGTAGTTGTTGTATTATTAATATTTAAATTACTACTACTACTACAGGGAGGCTCTGTTATCTGTTCTGTTACCCGTTTAGTTACCTGTTTGTTATCCGTTTGATATCCAATTGTTACCTGTTTGTTATCCGTTTGCCTAATTCTAAGGTCTCGATACAGGTCTTTTGTAATGCTGAATTTAATCCAGCCACCACGCCCAGTTTTGCTTGAGGCACGTTCAATAAAACCTTTTTTAACTAGGCGGTGGATTACCATTTTAGCCACGCCAGGACTTATTTCTAGCCTTTCAGAAATATGTGAAAGCGTGATTTCTGGTGAAACTAAACTTCCGATTCGGAGACATTCTTCAAAGACCAAAACCAACAAGTTTTTTTCATTTCCGACAAGAGCTTCAAAACCGACAATTGTTATCCGTTTGTTATCCGTTTGTTGCTCAATTGTTATCTGTTCTGTTACCCGTTTAGTTACCTGTTTGTTATCCGTTTCTATTTTTGAGGAAATTTTTGTTATCCGTTTGTTATCCGTTTGTTGCTCAATTGTTATCTGCTCCAGAGCCTTAATGTTATCTGTTTGATACCCGTTTGTTATCTCTTTGTTATCCGTTTCTGGCTTTTGGAAATAGAGCGGGCGAAAGGCAGCAGTTTGCTGATCAGCTTCATCATCCAAAAGGTCCAAAAAGTCTTGAGAGGATATCTTCTTACTTTTCGCCATTAGATCATCCCGGCAAGCTCGCTTGTGAGCTTTCTATACCCATCAGCAGCTCGGGAATCAGTAAAGGCGTAAATGATCTGCTTTTTTACTTGGGCCTTTTTTACGGTGCTATCAATTCCGATGGGTTCAAAGACACGGCATTTTTCACCAAACTTTTTCTTTATAGCTTCGTATGCCTGAAGAGAAACAGTTGTACGCTTATCAAACATTGTTGGCAAAATGCCCAAGATAGAGGGTGATTTTTCGTAGAAATCTTCGATTATTTTTTTTTGTTCAAAAAGGTAATTGATATTCGAAATAGCAAAAGCATCCATTGTTGCTGGAATTAGCCAATAATCAGCGAACGTCATGAAGTTTAGTAGGACTAAATTCATGGCGGGGCTGCTGTCGATCACACAATAGTCGTATTGGATGTTTTGTTTTTTAAAGCGACCCTTTAAAGTTTCTTCTCGACGATGAAATGCCGCCATTCTGACGTCGGCCTCTGATAAGCGGCGAGATGAGATCATTACGTCAATGCTTGTATCTCCAACGGGAATTTTTTGAATAGCATCTTCGAAGGGCGTATCCTCTACGAGAAAAGAGGAGAAGTCCTTATCAGAGTTTTGAAGCTTCAATCCAAAATAGGTCTTGATACTACCCTGTGGATCTCCATCAATAAGTAAAACTCGACTGTCAGGCTTCAGCAGCTTCAAACCCGTAGCAATAGCGACGGCTGTAGAGGATTTTGCGACCCCACCCTTAATGTTTGTAACTAGGAGAGACTTCATTGTTACCCCCAAGGTATTGAAATTATTTGAACTCCAAAGAGACGAGGGGGCAACAAAATTTTTCGTATGCTGTGCGTAAAAGCGTTATATTAGCCGGCAATGCTCTCGAGCTTTTCCTTACGTTTTTTGACTTCTTTGAATTCAGGTTCTGCATCAAACCCATTTGGGTAAAGAATAATTTCTGGAGAAAGCCCCATAAAAGCGGCAAGGCGGAGGGCAATCCGAGGGCCAACATCCCTGCGACCGTTTTCAATTGCACTTAAGTTTGCCTGAGAAATTCCACAAGCAAAGGCCATATCATCCTGTGGAATTTCAAAATTTGTACGCCAAGATTTTACAAGACTGCCAGCTGTCGTTGCGCTACGAAAGACATCGAGAGGTTTTTTTAATTTAGGCTTCATGATTTTCCACCTTTTCTGTAGTCATGCACATCAGTAATTCGAGCTATTTTGATTTTCACCACTTTTTCTTCAATTCGGTAAATGATGCGACCACGAACTGAAAACGAAGAAGAGCGATAACCGAGCCAGTCACCTTCAAGGTCATGATCGGCCCACTTTTTGTCAGCTCGAATAGACTCAGGACCGTGTAAAGATATCTGTCGGATCCAAGCTGCAAGGACCTCCTCATCGGCTTTCGAAATTCGTCCGGCCTTGATGAGCTGCTCTACTTCAACTTGAGTTTTTATGTTTTCGAACTGTACTTTCCACATTATTCCAAGCTAACGGTACTATATTGACATGTCAATAGTGATAAGTCAAATTGTTATATTACTAAGCTGGTTTCTGGCCTATTTTGAGACGTCGTAGGTCTATAAGCTCCTATAAAGTGTTCCTTTAGAGATCCCTAGGGTCCTACAAATCTCTCTTATCGGGATGCTTTTTTCGCTGTGGAGGGCCTTTGCAAGCTGGATCTTGTTTTCATCCATAAGCCGAGGCCTGCCGCCTTTACGACCACGGTCTGCGGCCGCTTTCAAGCCAGCAAGGGTCCTTTCCCGAATCAGCTCCCGCTCAAACTCAGCCAGAGCTCCAAATATATGTAAAAATAGTTTTCCACTGGCTGTTTCTGTATCGATGTTTTCTTGAACCGATTTTAAACCGATCCCACGCTTTCCAAAATCAGCCACAAGCTCCACTAAATGTTTCAGTGACCGAGCCAGCCGATCAAGCTTCCAAACAACTACAACGTCACCACGACGCAAATACTGAAGCATTTGATCCAGCCCTTCACGGCTTGATTTCGAACCACTTGCGGTATCTTGATAAATATTGCGATCTTCGCATCCTGCTTTTTTCAAAGCATCAATTTGTAGATTAAGACTCTGCTCTTGTGTTGATATCCTGGCGTAGCCGATAAACATAAGCCCCCTGTGTTTGGTAACCAAAGAGTTTCAAAAAGGTCAGCACACGGCAATTGGTAATTTGATTTTAACCGGAGGTTTTAAGACGGGTTATGAAACCAAAAATTCCATGTAACATAAAACTTTATGTTACATGGAATTGCTTTTTAAAAAGTCCCACAAACGAACGTTTTAGAGACTCCGCTATCGGCGAAATTAAACCGAAAAATAACGACAATCCGTTACGGCAAGCATGGAGTTGGATATTCATCTCCATCTTTTCGGGGCCCGCCCCAAGCCCCGCTCAAAGCTCAAAAAGGGACTTACCCATCATATTTTAAACTGTTAAAATTTCCTTTAACCTTCAGTAATTCACGGCCAATTTCTCTTTGCTGTTCGGGTCGCAAAAATTTTTCAATCGTTGCCTTCCTGTGCGTGAAACTTTTTGTATTTTTAATCATTCCTAGCCGTGAATTGATTGAACTCAGCTTTTTTCGATGTGCAGTTTTATCGAAAAAAGCTAATTCGTGAGGGAAAAACATTATGTTCCAATTCCAGTCTCTTAATTTTCTAAAGTCCTGAACCAAACTAAATTTCTTTTTCTTCGATGGTAAAATCATGAGTGGATTTTTAGGTTCAAAGATTTGCTTCACTCTGAATCCTAAGTAATCAAGGCCACTGGTCAGCGGAACTAGATATGTCTTTGCGCGGTTTAGCTTTTGATTTCTATGTTTTTGAAGCCAGGAATCAACCATTTCTTCAATGCCAATGAGCTTATCCTGAGAAGACGCCAGGATTAAAATATCATCCATGTAGCGCAGAAATCCCTGGGGCTTCAGCTCTCGCTCTATAAAGTGATCTAAAGCGTTTAAATACAAGTTTGCACCAAACTGACTTGTTAGGTTCCCGATCGGAATTCCCTGGTTTTCCGAATAAGACAACCAACTTTTGTTTTTTGGAACTTTATCCAAGTGCTCGCGCCAGCCAGAAAATTTGAAATGTAACCGTGGATCAATCGAAAAATTTTGCTCAATCAGCCACCGTATCTCTGGGCACTTTACTTTCTCAAGCATCAGGTTTTTCAGAATCATTCGATCGATTGTCACAAAAAAAGATTCAATGTCTAACTTCAAGGCCCAGACTGTTACCCTGCCGCCACGTGAAATCCTGCGAACCTGCTGACCTAGATCATTCATACAGGCGTGATGTCCCAAGCCCCTTCGACAAGCAAAGGACTTTGATGAAAAACTACGTTCATAAATAGGTTCTAAATGGGACACAATAATATGATGGATCACGCGGTCCCGATAATGAGCGGCCCATATTTCTCTTGGCTTAGGGTTTAAAACTGCAAAACATCGGCTGATCGATGGCCGATAGGTTCTATTGTTGACCTCATTGCACAACGTGGTCAGCTCCAGGCCAAGCTGGGATTCGAATTTAGCGCAATTTAAACTACGCCGCTTTCCTTTGGCACTTTTTTGATAGGCTTTTAATATTTCTGCAAATTTCAAGCGCCATCCTAAAAAAAGTCCAGCGCCCGATTTTACGGGGCGCTGGTAGGTTACCTTCCAAGCTTCAACGACCCACACAACGCGCGCCGTTTGTATTGTTGCGATTGTTGTTGTTCACGTTGCCATTGTCTGCGTTGAAATTCCACGCGTTGTTCCGATTGTTGGACACAACCGAGGACGACCACAAACAATTTTAAAAGTGTCCTTTTCTGCAGCCACCTAAAAGAGCTCAAAAACTTAAGCGAATCTAGGATCGTAACTTTAAACTTGATAAATATGACTCGAATGAACGATCACTATCACCAAGAGGACTCCCGTGGAAGATTTTTGCACTCCTTGAATTTCCATTAGAAACCCAAGCTCTGGCTAAAACCCGAAAGCTGGTATCAACTAAATTGCTTTGGTTGGCAAGTGGCGCGTAACTATGTCATCGATTTTTCTTTGCCAAGCTGCTCTTTTGACCACTTTATCCATGATTGATTTTGTTTGGCTACATTTGAAAGTAGGTTCGATAAAACCTCAAACTCACCGCGACTGATGCCTTTAAAATCAAACAGCATTCGAAGAAATACCCACAGTGTTTCAATCTCTAGTGAAATTTGAAGTAACACTTTAACTCTATCTTTTGTGCCATTGGCAATAACAAG
>LNFM01013583.1_pt1 | contig 10337 bp, 8 predicted proteins | sample 596031 | NCBI WGS metagenome assembly LNFM01 (sample SAMN04254537, study PRJNA301005) | activated carbon metagenome | isolation source: dual media filters at the Ann Arbor, Michigan drinking water treatment plant | place: USA: Ann Arbor | reverse complement strand
CGAGCGAGCCCGGCGCCTCCTCGGCGATGATCCGCAACAGCTCGCGGTTGCCCTTCGACAGGACCCTGGCGAAGGACTCCGTCGAGGTGAACCAGACCTTGGGCTCGCTGGCGGCAATGCGCCGCTTGCCCAGCGCCACCGCCATGGTCCGGGCCTTCATCTCCTCGTAGCTGGCAATGCCCACTCTCAGTGTCGTCATGGGACCACTCCTCTGTCGCGCAGCACCGCATCCACCGTCGTCCAGAAATCGCCGAGCAGGGTCGCGGCATCTCGATAGTCGTAGGCCCTGATCGTCCGCAGGCGATGACGATGATCCTGCGGATCGCCACGCCTCTGCCGGCCTACCGGATGGGCGTTGTCGAAGCCGACCAGGCGCTCGCCGTCCGGCCCGTGCAGGGTCAGCGAATAATCGAGACCATGCGGCTTCTCCGGAGACACCGGCACCCTCTTCACCACGAACCGGACCCAATGCCCGCCGGCCGGATCGACGACGAGCACCTGCCCGTCGAGATCGAGCAGCACGTCGAGCGTCGGATCCCGCGTTTCCGTCACGAACCCTAGGTTATCAGAAAGACATAACTCATACAATCGGCAAGCACCCCCGCCCCAGAGCAGGCTTTGCCTGAACCGCCCCGCGTGCAAAATGAAGACATGCCGCTGCAGAACCGCGTGACGCCGTTCGGCGAGATCGTCGCCTCCGAAGCGCGCGGGACGCTGATGGGCAACCGCGGCTGCCTGCACGACGCACACCGCGCGCTCAGCCGGCGCCGTTGGACGACGAGAGCGTGGGTGACCTGCCTGCTGTCGTTCAAGGGACGCCGGCGGCAACTCATGCGGCCCGGCTACTACACCGAGCTGTTCTTCCTCGACGAGGCGACGGCCCTGGCGGCCGGCCACCGGCCCTGCGCCGAATGCCGCCGGGAGGCCTTTCGCCGCTTTGTCGATGGCTGGGCCACCGGCGCCGGCCGAGCCGGCGAGCGCGTGCGCGCGGCCGACATGGATCGCGCCATCCAGGCGGAGCGGATCGAGCGATGGCGCGGCAAGATCACCTTCGACGCGCCGCTCGCCGACCTGCCCGATGGGGTGATGGTCGCGGCGGGCGGCACGCCCTTCCTCAAGTGGGACGGTGCGATGCGGCCGTGGTCCCTGGCGGGCTACGGTCCGCCCGCCGACCTCGCGCCTGATGAGACGGTCACGGTCCTGACGCCACGGCCCATCGTCGAGGCTTTGCGCGCTGGTTACCGGCCGGACGTGCATCCGAGCGCAGTGGTCTGAGGAACGGGCAACTACACCGAGAACGCATCTAGGCCTCAGCGTAGGAGGTCGCGTTCAACGAGCAACCCGCACTAGGGTCGCCTGCTTGGGATCGTAAACATACTCACTGATCGTCCCGTCCTTGATCTTCTCAACGGCATCGTCGATCGCCTTGAGAGGAACCAGAAACCACTCCTCAGGAACGATGGGCCGACCAAAGCGGTCCAAAATTTCAATGTCCAGCCGCGCGGGCGCGAAGATGCGGTGGATCAAGCTTTCCAGCTTGGCTCGACCCAAATTGAACAGCTTGTAAGTCGCTACAACCTCTACATCTGCCATCAGGAAGGTTGGTTGAAGGCGTGCGCCAGCGAGGCGGCGCTCAATACTCGAGTTGGTGACACCGATTTTGTGAACGAGCTTGCGGTTCGCCGCCACGGTCGGGTGGTCTGATTTGCTGCGAAGCACATAGATCGTTCCGCTGGCTTGATCGCCATCGGCGGATTCGCCTGAAAAGAGCGGACCCGCGACAGGATCGGTGATCCGCCGCCCCGCCTCGTCCTTGTTGAGGGCGCGCTGCAACGAGCGCATGAGCATGTTGCTCTCGGTGCCATTGTCGAAAATGACCCTGAGCCGCGCGTCGGTGCGGCCTTGCGGATTTGTGAAGATTTCCCCCACCGTCGCGACATAGGCCTTCTGTCCGCCGACGATGAACCAGCTCCCAGGCTCGATTTCAGCCTTGAGTTCGAAGGGGCGTGTCTGCCGCAAGCCGTTGTCGAGCTCCACTTGCACCTGCTGAAAAAGCACTTTGAAGCGGTCGAAATCCTCGCACTTCTGGCGATTGGCAATCTCCTCCGCCTCCCGCTTCTCGACGAACGATCGCACATGGCGCAACTGGGTGATATCGGAAGGCGCCGTCGCGTTCACGCCGAGCTGCTCCAACAGCGCGTTATCGTCGATCCCCTCCGAGAAGCCGGGTCGGGCACGCTTGCCCTCCTCCAGAAGTCCCTGATGATCGAGAGGCTCGAGCAGGGTACGGCAGTCGGCCTGTTCGCGAAGGCGATCGAGCCGCACAGCGCATAGCCGCTCGAAAATGTCACGATCCTCACCATGCTGCGGGGCGCGGCCATGCTGGTCGACGAAACGCTGGATTTCCTCGAAACCGGCAATGACGCGTTCCTCGCGGGGCGTCCGGTTAGCGTCCCTGTCCGCCTCGGTCTGGACGCCAAGCTCGTCGAGAAGAGCATTGTCCTCTTCGGTGAACCCGGCTCTAGCCACGCGCGGCCTCCGCCCTCACGCGGGCGAGGAAAGCTACGCCTTCGGCCATGCGCTTCTCCCATGCATCGGGCGACGTGATCGAGGGCAATCGTCCACGTTCCTGCTTGAACTTCAGGGCACGCTTCGCCAGTTCGCGCGCCTCCTCTATCGTAAGGGCCGCTCGCTTGCTGGCGATTGCCGCCGCCACCTGCTTCAGACTTTCCTCGCTCATCGTCTTGGCAAGAATGGCGTAGGCTTCGCCGAATGGATTGATGCGGTCGATCAGGTCAATATCCAGCTCTCGCACATCCATCGCGAACTTGCGGACTCCGTCGATCAAAGCGGTATTCGCTGTGGGCTCCCCATCGCCGCCGTCAAGCGCGACCTTCTTGGCCTGCTGCGTCAGAGTAAGCGCGGCGATTGCATGCTGGCGCACCGCTTCCTGATCCTCCTCGTCGAGGTCGGGATACTTGTCCTTGACGATCTTGCCCATGCGAACCTGGGTTAGCTCCTCGGGCACCAGCTCCTCGTCGAATAGCCCGCGTTCGATGGCGGTCTTGTCCTGCACGAAAGCGGCGACTACCTCGTTCAGGTCCTCTCGGCAGATGCGCGTGGCTTCCTTGCTCTTAGGCTCCACGAGCCCCTTGATCTCTATCTGGAATTTCCCGGTCTGCTCGTTGAACCCGACATTGCACTTGTTCGGATCGTATCCGCCCTCGCCATAGTCGAACCCCTCGACCGGACCATTCGTCGGGTTCTTCGGCTTGAACTCGAACCGAGGCGCAAGTACCTGTTCCATGAGCAGGCTCGCGGCAATGGCCTTCAAAGTATCGTTGACCGCTTCGGCTACAGCCTCTTCAGAAGCGTCGGGCTCGGCGATCAGGTTCGTAAAGCGTGCACGCGTCTTACCCGGCGCGTCGCGGGTGGCGCGGCCGATGATCTGCACGATCTCGGTCAGGCTCGCCCGGTACCCGACGGTCAGCGCATGCTCGCACCAAATCCAGTCGAAACCCTCCTTGGCCATGCCGAGCGCTATGATGATATCGACATGGTCGCGGTTGTTCTTCTGGGCCGGGTCTTTCAATGCAGCGGATACGCGATCGCGCTTTCCGGGGTCGTCGTCGACTAGGTCAGCGATCCGGAGCACACGGCCATCCGGTGTCTTGACCAACTGAAAGCCAGTCGCGGCGTCCGTACCTTGCCAAGTGCCCAGCGCCTCGATGACGTGTTCGACTTCCTTGATCTTGTCCTTCGTGCTCTCGCGCGAATTGACGCTCGGGATATGGACGATCGTCTTTTCCGTCGGCGTGAGCACGCTGAGAATGTCGTCCACGTACGGGCCGGAGTAGAAGTAATAGCCGATGTCGAGTTGCTTGAGATATTCGTAACCGTTCAACTGCTCGTAGTAGGTATAGGTGACGGTGTCGAACTTCGCTTCGTCGTCCGGGGCCAGCACCGGCACGGCGTCGCCCCGAAAGTACGATCCGGTCATAGCAACGATATGCGTGCGGCCTCGGGCGATGAGCTGGCTCAAATGCGTGCCTAGCTTGCTGTCAGGATCGGCCGAAACGTGGTGGAACTCGTCGATTGCGATCAGCCGGTCGTCGAATTTCTCGACGCCGAACCTGTCCATGGCAAAACGGAAGGTAGCATGGGTGCAGACCAGTACCTTGTCGGCGCTTTCGAGGAAAGCCCCAAGCGAGCTGACCTTGCCGCCATTCTCCGAACCGGGAGCATCGCAGAGGTTCCATTTCGGCTGAACGATCCAGTCGGCCCCAAAACCGAACTTGGTCAACGGCTCGTCGTGGAAACTTGCGCCGATCGTTCTCTCTGGCACGACAATGATCGCTTGCTTGACTCCCTGGTTCTGTAGCTTGTCGAGAGCGATGAACATGAGCGCACGGCTTTTGCCAGAGGCCGGCGGCGACTTGATGAGCAGGTACTGCTCACCGCGCCGCTCATAAGCGCGCTCTTGCATCGGCCGCATGCCAAGCGCGTTCACCTTGGTCGAGCTACCGTTGCGCGCGTAGATAACTGAGACCGATGGGACCGACTGCGTCTGACTTGTCATACCGTCGCCCCAATCTTGCGCTGCTTGGTAGCCGCGTGGCTCTTTGTCATCTTCGCATAGAGGTCGAACAGCTTTTCCAGCCGCTCGGTGTCGTTGCGGAAGCGGCGCCCGATATAGATGCGCTCCAATACTTCGTCGTTGCGTTGGTGCGCCTCGCGGAGGTCGTCGGGCATAGTATTGGGGTCGTAGAGATCGGCGATCGTCGCCGGGAAGTGTTTCTGGCGTGCCAGTAAGATGTCCTCGCCGCAGCGCGTCAGATCAACCTTGTGCTTCTCCGTCAGCAGCGGCACAGGAAAGGTATTCCAGCCGAGTGTCTTGGAAAAACGAAGATCCGTTTTCATTCGCCCGCAAACTGCAGCAACCCAGGCTAGATGAAGCTTTGACACGAGAATACTGAATTCAAACAAGCTGCCGTCGTAAATGGCATAAGCCGCATTTGAAATTACAAGTCCATCATCACAGATATCGGCAGGCAGATACTCTCTGTTTTCTGAGCTGGTCGCAGATATGATTATTGCGCGAGACGCCTTGTGCGATCTCTGCGCGAACTTATGTGGTATCCGCGCATATCCCCGCGTCGTTTTCGCTGTGGATGCCAATCTGAAAGTACGCACGTCGTCGATTCTCTTGCGGATCGGCGGAATCGCCATTGCGGTCTCAAGATTGTGGTCTTCCAGCCAAAGGCACCAACGAACCGCTCCGCTCGTGAGTTCACTTGTTCCAGAAAGTCGCTTTACTAGATCGCCTGCTCTTGGATAGGCGCTAACCAATGCGGTTTTCTCGTCATTGCTCAGTATGAGATGACCACCATCACGCGGCATACTGCCCGCGACAACTTCCGAGATGCTAGGTGAAATTGGAAGATTTGCGGCCGCAACAAACTGCGAGGAGCCAGGCACGAGATAGGGCGATATTGAACTACAGACTTGCAACGTGCCGTCATCGAATACTCCAAGCACCGGCCGTTGAGTTTCGCCTAATCCAACAATGACGCACGTCACCATGGCGTTGTTGCTTGCGTTGTTGCGCCAAGCAAACGGCCGATGCGCAAACGTTATGTGACAGCCTTTTTCAAAGATGCGGCTCCAAACATGCTGAACCTGCTCGCCTTCGCACACGGAGCTTGTAGAGACAAATGCAAGCCCACCCTGAGTCGCTTGCAAAAGTCGAGAGCCCTTTATGTACCACCCGGAGACGTAATCGCAGTCCTTATAGTCATCACCTCCGCCAAATATCTCAGAGAGGTCCGCCTTTTGCTCGGCCGTTTGCTTTCGTGCGCCCTTGAAGGGAGGATTGCCGCAGACGTAGGTCTCACCGCCCTCATTTTCGAAATCGATTTGTGCTTGATCGAGCGGCGTGTGAAACAGATCGTCAGCCTGATGCTTAACGCCGATTCCCGTAGGCGGGCATATGCTCAACCAATCTAGCCGCAAGGCATTGCCGCAGGTGATCCAGTTCTCGGCGTCGAGAGGCAGAAAATCCTGCAGTGCCTCTTTCTGTCCACGATAGAGCACATCGCTCTGGTATTCAGCGATGATGAGCGCAAGGCGCGCGATCTCGGCAGGGAAGCTGCGCAATTCGATTCCCCGAAAGTTGGTTAGGGGAATTTCGCTCTTCTGCTCGCGCTCGTTGCGGCGCTTGTTTACCTCGGCTTCGATCGCCCGCAATTCCTTGTAGGCGATGACGAGAAAGTTACCGGAGCCGCAAGCTGGATCGAAAACTCTGATCCGTGACACGCGCCGGCGCAGGTTGAGTAGCGTGCGCGGATTGTCACCCGCTTCCTCTAGTCGCGCGCGCAAATCGTCGAGGAAAAGAGGATTGAGCACCTTCAAGATGTTCGGGACGCTGGTGTAGTGCATGCCAAGCGCGCCGCGCTCCTCGTCCTCCGAGACGGCCTGAATCATCGACCCGAAGATATCTGGGTTGATCTTCTTCCAGTCGAGAGCGCCGATATGGAGTAGGTAAGAGCGCGCGATCCGGCTAAAACTCGGCACGTCCAGGCTGCCCGAAAAGAGTCCGCCATTCACGTATGGGAAAACATCTGCCCATCGCGGAATGTCAGAGCTTGCTCGATCGACGGCCTTGGTGTTCATCGCGCTGAACAGCGTACCGATCACCTCGTGGGTGTTGGACGAATCCCGCTCGCTCATGCGCTCGATCGTCGTGGTAAACAGATCGGAACCATGAAAGATGTCGGTGTCCTCGGCAAAGAAGCAGAAGATCAGCCGCGCCATGAAATGGTTCATGTCGGGGCGGCGATCGGCCGTGCCCCATTCGGGATTGTCCTTCAGCAGCTCGACATAGAGCCGGTTCAGGCGGCTGGTCGCCCGGATGTCGAAGGAACTCTCGCGGATTTGAGCAACGGTCGTGATGCCGGCCAGCGGCAGGAAGAAGCCGAAATGATCGGGGAAGTCGGCGTAGGCACAGGCGATCGTCTCGCCGCTCGTCAGGTCTTCGGCCTCGAAGGTGTCGCCGTCGGTCGCGAGGATGAACTTCGCCTTGGCCCTGTTTGTCGCGGGACTGGCCTTCAGTGCAGCTAGTTTCTTCCCGACGTCGCCGGGAGCGGCGACGGCAATATGGATGTTGCTCGTCTGGAGAACGCCGCCCAGGTCGGACTTGTTCGACTCGCCCTTGCGCAGGCGCTTGATCGTCGTCTCCTTGTTGCCGAAGGCCTGCAAGAACGCGAACGGAAACTCCTCGCAATCGAACGGCTGCTCGGCGAGCACGGATATGGCCTGTTCAATCTCGACGGCGTTCATCAGTTATTTTCCCTGCCCACCTGCGAACTGGTGCGCGAGTTCCCTAGTTCTTCACCAAGTCCTCCGGCAGCTCGACGCCCCGCCACTTGGCGATGAATTCCTCGGGCGTCATTGGCGCCCGCCGCCCGTCCGTCGCTCTCCCCGCTTCATGAATGCCACTATAACGTGTCCCTTGGCCGCGACCAGCGATTGACAGGTCAGCGCACCAGATCGACGAACGGTTTGCAGCCCAGCCACGCCTGCGCGATCAGGTCGACGGCCGACGCCCTTCGCAACCCGGCGCACTTCGCATAGTCGAAGCCGACGCCGATCTGGAATTCGTAGTTGGAGCCGCGCTTGTCGACAAAAGCGCCGTAGGCGGCCGACAGCCAGAGCGGCTGCTTCTTGGGCTTGCCCGCGGCGCCCGGAACGGTGCGCAGGTCGAAGCGGATTTCGGCATCCATGTCGGCCTTGGCCCGGCGGTGCCGCCAGCGCCTCTGCTGGGCATGCAGGATCGGCACGGCCCCAGGCTCGGCCCGCAGCAGCGGTTTCAGATTGGCGACCACGCGCGCGAGCAGCCTGGCGAATTCCTCCTCGCCGATCTCGCGCAGGGCGCGCCGCGCCCCGCCTTCGACCTTGTCCGGGATCGTGACCATGACCCCCAGACCCCGCCTGCTGATCCCGAGGCTGAGATGCGGACGGGCGGTGAAGCCCTTCTTGGAATCACCGCTGAGGCTGAGGTAATCCCAGACGAGGTCTCCCCTCGATCCGGTGATGGCGCCCCTGCCGGGTGCGTTGGGATCGACCCCCAGCCGATCGCGCAGGTCTTTCCGGCCGCGAAGATCGTCGAGCACCAGGCGCAGGACGCGCTTGGCTTCCAGATAGGTGTAGGGGTTATCGTCCGAGAAGGGCACACCCGAGAAGCGCGTGAGCGCGCCGCGGACGAACTGCTGATCCATGATCATCCTCGCTTCGGAAACTTCGAGATATTCGGCCGTCCGCCGTGCCCACTCCCGGTCAGGGTGGCGGCGCAGCCACACGTAGACATCGCGCCATTCCAGAACCTTGAGCCGCCGCTCAACCGCGACGCGCTGGCGCGTTGCTTCCTCGGTGGTGATGGCGAGGACGAAAACCCGGGTAAAACCGAGGCGCTGAGCCATGCGGCGATGGCGCTGGATCTGGTCGGCGCCCAGCCGGATCAGCACCTTGCTCTCGATCACGACACACCACTCCTCTTCGACGCTGTAGATCCACCCGTCGGGAATGCCGCGGCGCTCCGCCTCGTCCTCCGAGACCGGCGGCGTCTCCGGCAGCTGCTGCGCCAGAACGGACAGGCGGGTGGCGGCGACCGGCGGCTTCACCCCGGCGATCTCGCGCAGAAACAGGGCGAGCAGCCCGCGATCCTCGTGCAACGCCGTCATCAGCGCGTGAGTGAGGCGGTTCTCGGGTTGCGAATATTGGTCGAAGACGTTGCGCATGGCTTATCGAAGCATCCTAGCTTCGATCGTGACGCGGTGTCCCCTCGTCAGCCCGTCACTCGGCGGCCACAGCCACCTGCTTCGCCCGAATCGCGGCGATCTTCGCCTGGGCCCGCGCGCGGCGCTCGTCGAACTTCGCCAGCCGCCGCTGCGGGTTGCGCTGCACGACGTTGTCTGCCGCTCCCGGGTTCTTCTGCGAGCCGACCCAGCCGTGGGCGGCGATGTCGAAGATGATGCCGTCGAGGTCGGTGTGCTTGATCTCGTAGCCGTTCGGGTTGTTGGTGTCGCCCATGATCCAGGTGGCGCCGGTGTTGCGCGCGATCCTGCCCTGCTCCACCACGTCATCGACCCAGAAGCCGATGTGGTGGATGCCGACAAAGTCCGTGCCGGTGCCCTGCGCGGCCTCGTCGTTCTTGAAGTGCAGGATGGCGAGGTTGACCACGCCGTCGCTCAGGAACACGCCCTCGGCCAGCGGGCCGTCGAGCTCCAGGACTTCCTCCAGGCCCACGGCCTGCTTGTAGAATTCGGCGGTCTCCCAGGGATCCTTGACGCTGAGGGCAATGTGACGGATGCGGCCTCGGGTCTGAGCGGTCATCGACTTGCTCCCTTCCATCAGGAATCGGCCGGGCAGTGTAGCGGAAACCGGGGCCGCGACCTACCCGCGACCCAGACGAGAGGCCAACCCCTCCCTCGGCAAAGCGCGCCGGCGCCACTATATTTCTCCCAACACGAAGCGAAACGGACCGGAGGGTTTTATGGCCAACGACGCACGATACGCCAAGACGGACGAGGCGCTGAAGCGGCTCACGCCGGAGCAGTACCGGGTGACGCAGCAAAGCGGCACCGAATATCCGGGCACCGGCGAACTGCTGCACAACAAGGAGCCGGGCATCTATGTCGACATCGTCTCGGGCGAGCCGCTGTTCGCCTCGTCCGACAAATATGAATCGGGATGCGGGTGGCCCAGTTTCACCAAGCCGATCGAGCCGGCCAATGTCGCCGAGCTGAAGGACGGCTCGCTGGGCATGATGCGCATCGAGGTCCGCTCCAAACACGGCGACAGCCATCTCGGGCACGTCTTCCCCGACGGTCCGCGGGACCGCGGGGGCTTGCGCTACTGCATCAATTCGGCCTCGCTCCGTTTCGTTCACCGCGACGACATGGCGGCGGCGGGCTATGGTGCCTATCTCGACCAGGTGGAGGACGTGACATGAGCGAAGAGCGCGCAGTTCTGGCCGGCGGTTGTTTCTGGGGCATGCAGGACCTGATCCGCAAGCTGCCCGGTGTCCTCTCGACACGGGTCGGCTACACGGGCGGCCGCGTGGCCAACGCGACCTATCGCAACCACGACGGCCACGCCGAGGCGATCGAGATCGTCTTCGATCCGGCGAAGATCGGCTTCCGCACGCTGCTGGAATTCTTCTTCCAGATCCACGATCCCTCGACCCTGAACCGCCAGGGCAACGACCGCGGCACCAGCTATCGCTCGGCGATCTTTTACACCAGCGACGCGCAGAAGCGGGTCGCCCTGGACACGATCGC
>LNFM01013579.1_pt1 | contig 10339 bp, 12 predicted proteins | sample 596031 | NCBI WGS metagenome assembly LNFM01 (sample SAMN04254537, study PRJNA301005) | activated carbon metagenome | isolation source: dual media filters at the Ann Arbor, Michigan drinking water treatment plant | place: USA: Ann Arbor | reverse complement strand
TCAAGGCGGGCTTCGAGACGCTGGTGGAAGCCGGCTACGCCCCCGAGATGGCCTATTTCGAGTGCCTGCACGAGGTGAAGCTGATCGTCGACCTGATCTATGAGGGCGGCATCGCCAACATGAACTACTCGATCAGCAACACGGCTGAGTACGGCGAATACGTTACCGGCCCGCGCATCATCACCTCCGAGACCAAGAAGGAGATGAAGAAGGTCCTGGAGGATATCCAGTCGGGCAAGTTCGCCCGCGACTGGATGCTGGAGAACAAGGTGAACCAGGCCAGCTTCAAGGCCACCCGCCGCCGCCTGGCCGAACACCCGATCGAGGAAGTCGGCGAGAAGCTGCGCGGCATGATGCCCTGGATCAAGACCAACCAGCTGGTCGACAAGGCCAAGAACTAAGCAAGGCTTGTCGCGCCCCCCGCGATCGCGGGGGGTTGCGGCACTGCCGCAACGCCACCGGCTGGTCGGGGTGGGGGCAGGGGACCACCATGCGCCACATCGTCTGCCTCCACACCGCCGCCTCAAACATCCCGCTATTCGACGCCGCCTGTCCCCCGGGCCTGGCGCTGCACCACACAATCCGCCCCGACCTGCTGGCCGAGGCCGAGGCCGCCGGCGGCCTGACCCCCGCCATCGCCGCCCGCACCGCGGCCGCGATCGAGGCGCTCGCCACCCCCGGCACCCACGCCGTCCTCCTCACCTGCTCCACCCTCGGCCCCGCTTTGGCCCAGGCCCGCGCGCCCATCCCGCTGCTGCGCGCCGATGCCGCGCTGGCCGAATCCGCCATGCGCAGCGGCGGCCGCGTGGTCGCCCTCTGCGCCGTCGAGACCACGCTCGCCCCCACCGGCGCCCTGTTCGGGCCGGATTGCGACACCCGCCTGGTCCCCGGCGCCTGGGCCGCTTTTCGGGCCGGCGATGCGCAAACCTACGCGCGCATGATCGCCGCTGCCGCCGACGCCGCCTTTGCCGGGGGCGCCACTTGCGTGGCGCTCGCCCAGGCCAGCATGGCACCCGCCGCCGCGCTCTGCCGAAACGGCACCCCGCTCACCAGCCCCGCCGCCAGCCTGGCGGCGCTTGTGTGAGGCGCGCGCCGCGCCACATGCCAGGCGTAGCCCGGAGCATCCCATGCGCAACCGCCTTGCCGCCGGCGCCTCCGCCCTGTTGCTCGGCGCCTGTTCGGTGGTGGGCGTGAGGTCCGGCACCGAGGAGCCGCGCTTCGAAGTACTGGAACAGCCCAACGGCCTCGAAATCCGCCGCTACGCCCCGCGCCTGGCCGCGGAGACGGAGGTGGTGGCGGATGAGATGGCCAGCCGCAGCGAAGGCTTCTCCCGCCTTGCCGGCTATATCTTCGGGGCCAATCGCGGCAGCGCGCGCATCGCCATGACGGCGCCCGTGGCCCAGGAGCCGGTGCGGATCGCGATGACCGCGCCCGTCGCGCAATCCACCACGGCCAGCGGCCACCGCATCCGCTTCTTCCTGCCCGCCGAGCTGCGCGACCCGCCCGTGCCGAATGACGCCCGCGTGCGCCTGGTGGAGGTGCCGGCGGAGACCTACGCCGTGCTGCGCTTCACCGGCAGCATCAGCCCGCAATCGGTGGCGGATGCGCAGGCGCGGCTGCGCGCAGCGCTGGGCGATACCGCCTGGCAAGCCTCCGGCCCCGCCACCGCCTGGTTCTACGACCCGCCCTGGACCATCCCGGCACTCCGCCGGAATGAGGTGGTGGTCCCGGTCGCACGGCGCGTCACCACAACCCCTTGACCATGCTGCGCCGCACAGCCGACTTTGTGCACATGACCAAGCTCGCCGCAGATACCGACTACCCCCGCGATTTCGCCGGCTATGGCGCGACGCCGCCTGATCCGCGCTGGCCGAATGGCGCGAAGCTCGCGCTGTCCTTCGTGCTGAATTACGAGGAGGGCGGCGAGAACACCGTCCTCAATGGCGATGCGGGCAGCGAGCTGTACCTGCATGAAGTCCCCGGCGGCACGCCCATCCTCGGCGAGCGCAACCGCACGGTGGAAAGCCAGTTCGACTATGGCGCGCGGGCCGGCGTGTGGCGGGTGCTGCGGCTGTTCCAGGAACAGGGCTTTCCCCTCACGGTCTATGGCGTCGGCCGCGCGCTGGAGCTGAACCCCGATGTCGCCCGCGCCTTCGCCGAGGCCGGGCATGAGGTCGCCAGCCATGCCTGGCGCTGGATCGACTACCACAACATGGATGAGGCGACCGAAGCCGCCGAGATCGCCCGCTGCGTCGAGACCATCACCCGCCTGACCGGCACGCCGCCGGTCGGCTGGTACACGGGGCGGATTTCGCCGCGCACCCGCACCCTCGTCGCCCGGCATGGCGGCTTCCTCTATGACAGCGACGCCTATGACGACGACCTGCCGCATTACGTGACGGCGGAGGGCAAGCCGCACCTCGTCATCCCCTATACCCTCGACAACAACGACATGAAGTTCGCCGTGCCGCCGGGCTTTGCCGGGCCGGACGGGTTCGAGCGCCACCTGACGGACGCCTTCGACCTGCTGCTGGCCGAGGGCCGGGCAGGGGCGCCGAAGATGATGTCGGTGGGCCTGCATTGCCGCATCGTCGGCCGCCCGGGCCGCGCCGCCGCGCTGCGCCGCTTCCTGGCGCATGTGGCGCAGCATCGCGACGAGGTCTGGGTGACGCGCCGCGCCGATATCGCGCGGCATTGGTGGAAGGAACACGCCCCGGCATGAGGCGCTTCGCCCCCATCCTGGTCCTGCTCGCCGCGGCCTGCGCCACCGAGCCAACCACCGGCCCCCTGCCGCGCAGCGACCGCGCCTTGCCGCCCCCCTATCTGTCCGAAGGCCCGGCCGGCGCGCGCTGCGCCGATCATGCGGATGCCCTGCCGGCGCTGGTCGGCCGGCCGGAGGCCGAGGTGCGCAGCGCGCTGGCGGCCATGCCCGGCATCCGCAGCATCCGCCTGCTGGCGCCCAACCAGCCGGCGACGCGGGATTTCCGGGCGGACCGCGTCGGCGGGGTGGTGCGGGGCGGGGTGGTGGAGAGCCTGGCCTGCGGCTGAGCTTCAGCCCCTCTGCAGGATTTCCGGGTTCACCATCATCGAAGGATCGGCCTTCCCATCCAGCACATCCAGGATGTTCTGGGCGGAGATCCGGGCCATGCGGTTCATGCCTTCTTCCGTGCTCGCCGCGGAATGCGGGCTGATCACCACATTGGGCAGGCCCAGCAGCGGATTGCCCGGTGTGGCCGGCTCCACCTCCAGCACATCGAGGCCCGCGCCCATCAGATGGCCCGACCGCAGCGCGGCGACCAGCGCGTCCTGGCTCACCACCGGCCCGCGGGCGGTGTTCACCAGGATGGCGCCGGGCTTCATGGCGGCGAAGGCGGCCGCGTTCATCAGGTGATGCGTGGCGGGTGAGAGGGGGCAGTGCAGCGTCACCACATCCGCCTCCGCCAGCGCCGCATGCAGGTTGCGCGCGGGCCGAAAGCCGTCGGCGGCGATGCGGTGCGGGGAGAAGCCGGGGTCCAGCACCGCGACATCCATCCGGAACGCCTTGAGATACTGCGCGACCCGCGTGCCGATGCGCCCATAGCCCACCACCAGGGCCCGCTTGCCCGCCAAATCCACCATCCGCAGCCCGCCCGCCGGCCACCAGCCACCGCCGGCGACATGGTTGTGGATATCCACCGCCCGCCGCGCCACCGTCAGCAGGAGCATCATGGCGTGTTCGGCCACCGAGAGGTCGTTGGACCCGTTCGCCACCATCACGGCGACGCCGCGCTCGGTGCAGGCGGGCACGTCCACCGTGTCGTAGCCAACCCCAATGCGGGAGACGACGCGCAGCTGCTTCGCCACGCCGATGGCCGCACGGTCCATCCGCTCCAGCCAGCACAGCGTGCCATGGGCATCCGCGATCGCGGCGTGCCATTCGGCCGCCGGGGGATTGTCCAGCACCACCAAATCGAGCTCCGGCCGCGCGGCAAACGCCGCCATCCCGGCCTCCGGCAACCTGCGGCCGAGCACCACCTTGAACGCCATGCGCTGTTCCTCCGAAATGATTTTCGCCATGGTGGTCCGGGATCGGGCGGCAGGCCAGTGCCTGGCGCGGCATGGAATCACGGTATGGCGAAACACCCCGCGAAGGCGCGCCCGGCGAAGGACACAAGGCCGGGCAGCCTGCTGACCGTGCGACTGGAGGTCGATGGCGTGCCGCGCGGCCGCGTCGCCCTTGGCATCTCCTTCGTCGAGGAGGACCGCAGCACCTGGCGCTGCCGCTATGCCGTCACGGGGCTCTCCGAGACCCACCGGCGCTATTGCTGCGGCGTGGATGCGGTCCAGGCGCTGATGCTGACCCTGGACCTGATCCCGGTGCTGCTGGAAGCGACCGAGGAAGCGAAGCAGGGGCGGCTGACGCGGCTGGGTGAGGGCGCGCCCTGGGGTTTCGGCCGAGGCCTCTACGATCTGGACCGGGAGCCTGATCCGGGCGTCGTTCCGTGACAGGGTGCTTGCGTGATCGGTTTCGCCCCGGTAGCGTCACGTCAGCCATGATGCCCCGCGCCGCCCGTATCGAGCTGACCGCCGCCCTTCGGGCCGGTCTGCTGCCGCGCGCGCTCCTTCTCCTTCGACTTAGCCACCCCTGGGCGTAAGCTCCGGCCGGTAATGGCTGGTATCGCTCAGGGGACCCTGGGGGCAGGCTTGCCCTCGCGCATGGCATGACGAATCAGAAAACAAGGAACGCCCCCATGGCCATCAATCACCCCTCCTTCGGGGTCATGGACCCCGACCGCGTCATCATCTTCGACACCACGCTGCGCGACGGCGAACAGTCCCCCGGCTTCTCCATGAACCTGGAGGAGAAGCTGCGCATGGCGGAGGCGCTGGCCGAGCTGGGCGCCGATGTGCTGGAGGCCGGCTTCCCCATCGCGAGCCCCGGCGATTTCGAAAGCGTGCAGTCCATCGCCCGCCGCTTCGCCAAGGATGGCCCGGTGGTCTGCGGCCTGGCCCGCACCTCGCCGGGCGATATCCAGAAGGCGGCGGATGCCATCAAGGACGCCGCCCGCGGCCGCATCCACACCTTCGTCTCCACCAGCCCCCTGCATATGCGGGTGAAACTGCGGATGGAGCCGGAGGCGGTGCTGGAGATGGTGACCGCCTCCGTCACCATGGCGCGCAACGCGACGGCCGATGTGGAATGGTCCGCCGAGGACGGCACGCGGACCGAGATGGACTTCCTCTGCCGCTGCGTCGAGGCCGCGATCAAGGCTGGCGCCACCACCATCAATATCCCGGACACCGTCGGCTATGCGGTGCCGGAGGACATGTTCCGCATCTTCAACACGGTGCGCGAACGGGTGCCGGGGGCGGATCGCGTGGTGCTGTCCACCCACAACCATAACGACCTCGGGCTGGCGGTCGCCAACACTATTTCCGCCATCCGCGCCGGCGCCCGCCAGGTGGAATGCACCATCAACGGCATCGGCGAGCGCGCCGGCAATGCGAGCCTTGAGGAGATCGCCATGGCGCTGCGCACGCGCCATGACGCGATCCCGGTGACCAATGGCGTGAAGACGCCGAACATCCTGCGCACCTCCCGCCTGCTGGCCACCATCACCGGCTTCGATGTGCAGCCCAACAAGGCCATCGTCGGCCGCAACGCCTTCGCGCATGAATCCGGCATCCACCAGGACGGCATGCTGAAGGATTCTTCCACCTATGAGATCATGACCCCCGAGAGCGTCGGCTGGACGAAATCCTCCCTGGTACTCGGAAAACACTCCGGCCGGGCGGCCTTCAAGGACAAGCTGAAGGCGCTGGGCTACGAGGTCGGCGACAATGCGATGAACGACGCCTTCAAGCGGTTCAAGGATTTGGCCGACCGCAAGAAGGTGGTCTACGACGAGGACATCGTGGCGCTGGTGGATGACGAGGTCGTCCGCGCCAATGACCGCATCAAGCTGGTCGGCCTGTCCGTCTCCACCGGCATGCACACCCGCCCCATCGCCTCCATCGCGCTGGAAGTGGATGGCGAGCAGCGGGAAGGCGTGGCCGGCGGCGATGGCGGCGTGGACGCCACCTTCGCGGCGCTGCGGGTGGCCTTCCCGCATGAGGTGAACCTGAAGCTCTACGCCGTGCAATCCGTCACCGGTGGCACGGACGCGCAGGCGCGCGTGACGGTGCGGCTGGAGGAAGAAGGCAAGCTGGTCGATGGCCAGGGCGCGGATACGGACACCATCGTCGCCAGCGCGCGGGCCTATGTCCACGCGCTGAACAAGCTGCTGGTCAAGCGGGCGCGGACGGCGCCGGAGGCGTTGCAGGCGGGGACGACGGCGCTTTCGGCCTGAGCGCAGGCGGCGGGCGCGGCGTGGGCGGGTGCAGGGGGAAATCCAGCGCCAGCCCCGTCTCCTCCCGCTTCAGCTCCGCGCCCAATTGCCGCGCCAGGCCGCGCAGCAGCAGGGCGCGCAGCTGGTCATCCGGGCGCGGCGCCACGCCGTCATCCTGGATGGTCAGCGAAGCCCGGCGTTCATCCGCCACGACCGTGATCTCGATCCGCCCCGCATGGCCCTGCGGAAATCCCTGCTTCAGCGCGGCTGACACCGCCTCCGTGATGATCAGCGCCAGCGGCACCGCCTGGTCGGAGGAAATCCGCATGGCCGGCGCGGTCACATCCATGCCGATCCGGCGGCCGGGCTTTTCGCCGATGGCCGCGAATAGCTGCACGCCCAGCTCCTCGATGAAGGCGCCGAGGTCGATCGCCTCCGGGTCGTGATGCGCATACATGTGCCGGTGCAGCGTCGCCAGCGCGCCGATCCGGTCGCGCGCCGCCTCGAACTCCGTCCGCGCCTGGGCATCCGTCACGCGCTGGGCCTGCAGCGCCAGCAGGCTGCTGACGATCTGGAGGTTGTTCTTCACCCGGTGATGGACTTCGGCGGCCAGGATCTCCGCCCGTTCGATCGCCGCCTGCAGCTCCCCTTCGCGCTCCGACAGCGCCTTGGCGCCGGCCTGGAAGCTTTCCGCCAGGTCGCGGATTTCATCGGGCATGCCACTGACGCCCGGGATTTCGAAGCGGGCCGCGCCGGCATCCCATTGCGCCACCGCCCGGCGCAGCCGCGACAGTGGGCGGGTCACGGCGTAGTTGGCGCCCAGCACCACGGCCAGGATGCTGAGGCCGAGCAGCGTGCCCACCTCCGCCAGCCGCTGCGTCGCAACGAGGGAAGCGGCGGTACGGATCGGGGCCAGCGGCCGCGCCACAACCAGCGATGCCTGGCTGGATAGACGACCGAGTGCCGTGATGACCGGCGCGCCGCCAAAGGCCGCGGCCGTCGCGGTGCCATCGGGTGAGGCCAGGGGCAGGGGGGCGGTGGCGGCGGTACCGCCGATCGGCCAGGCGCCGGTCTCCCCATCGACGAGCCAGGCCAGCAGCCCCGCCGGCAGGGGCGGGGGCGCCACCCGCGCCATCAGCAACTGGCCAGAAACCGGCAGCAGGCGCAGGACGGACACCACGCCGGAGCTTCCGGCGGTCATCAACGAATCAGTGGCGCCGCCCAGCCTCGCCCTCACGTCAGGCGCCACGCCTGGCAGCGCCGTGCCCCGGCATTCCACCATCACGGCCACGCCGTCCGGTGCCGCGTCGCGCAGCCATTCGCCGCAAATACCAAGGCCCGGCTGCCAGGTTCCGGCAATGCCGCGCAGGGTGCCGTCGGCGGCAGCGATTCGTCCGGCGAAGGAGGCCAAGACGAGGTCGCGGTCGCGGGACAGGTCGTTCTCCGCCTGGCGAATGGCGCCGCGATATCCCATCATGGCACCGGCCAGTACGACGGCCACCACAGGAATGGCGGCGATCAGCAGAAGGAACAGCAGCCGGCCCCGCAGGCTGGCCTGGGGGCGGGGAAGTCTCCAGCGTCGCGCCGTCCCGCCAGGCTTGCTCATCTTGGCTGTGATGTCATTCCGGAACAGCGTGGCTACTTGCCGCGCCGGGTCCGATCCTCCTCGATGAGTCGCATGAGCTCCGGCGGAATTGGTTCCGCCGCAACATCGTCATAAAGCTGGTGCAGACCACGCTGCAGCCAGATGTCGAATGCATCCTCGCCCGCACGCTCCGTCTTGCGTTTCGGGGTTTTGGGGGAGGGCGCGGGCTTGCTGCTGTCGCTGCTGTCCATGTCCATCGCCGAAGCCGGCGCCGCCCGCAACCCATGCCCGGTGCGACGCCTGGCACCTTCGACTTAGGCCAGCAGATGGTGTTCGCCAACCCCCGAACCGTTTCGGGCGCGCTGGCCCGTGCGCTCACCGCTGCGGCCGCTGATGCGCGCCCGTTCCGCCCGCTGCTCCTCGGTCGTCGCCTCGGCGGATTCCTCGCCGGCGAGCCAGGTCTGCAACTGGCGGCGTGCGCGAAAGACGCGGCTTTTGGCCGTGCCCACGGCGCAGCCCGTGGCTTCCGCCACATCCTCGTACGACATGCCCTGCAGCACCACCATGAACAGGGCTTCCCGCTGGTCGGCCGGCAGGCGGTTCACCGCATTGCCAAGCTCCTTCAGAATCAACCGGTCCTCATGCGTGGCGGAAACCGCGAAGGCGCTCGCCGGCACATCCTCGATATCCGTCGTCTCCCGCTGCTTGCGGAGCGTGCTGATGAAGCGGTTGCGCAGGATGCGATGCATCCAGGCGGCGAAATTGGTGCCCGGCGTGAAGCTGTTCTGGGCGGCCAGGGCATTGGCCACGGCATCCTGCACCAGGTCATCCGCGGCGGCGCGGTTGCGGGTCAGCGCCAGGGCCTGCACCCGGAGACGGGGCAGCAGCGCAATGACCTGACCGTGGAACTCGTTTGCCATCTTGTCCGCTCCATCCTTCATACATCCTGAATGAATGGCGCAGCGGGATGGTTGCATCGCGCTTCCGTTACTCGTTCACAGGGGCGAGAGCGCGCGACAGGGTGGCGCGGGCGCGGGAGACGCGGGCCTTCATGGTGCCGACCGGCACCTCGCAGATTGCCGCCGCCGCCTCCAGGCTCAGCCCGCGGGCGGCCACCAGCATCAGCGCCTCCCGCATCGCGGGTGGCAGCCGCGACACGGCGCGGGCCAGGTCGCGCACCTCATGCGCGCTTTCCTGGTCCGATTGCCGGCTGGCCTCGGCCTCCGGCGGGTTCGCCTCCGCATGGTCGCGTTCCCGCCGCGCCTTGCGCCAGCCCTCGCGGAAGGTGTTGCGCAGCACGGTCAGCCCCCAGGGGCGGAGCGCCGCGCGCGGATCCTCGGCCAGGTCCGGCGGCGGCACGAAGCTGGCCAGGCCGCGCAGCATGCGCAACAGCGTCTCCTGCACGAGATCATCGGCTTCGGCTCTCGAACGCGTGAGCATTCGGGCCGCGGCGCGCAGTTCTGGCAACAACTGCGCGATTACGGGGCGCAGGGCCCCGGAGTTCTCTTGTTCGTCCACACCACACTGCATATCAAGCCCGGGAGGTATGCGGCAGCGCGCGCCGCCCATTTGGGAGATGAAAAAGCGATGAGCGAGATGGATCGCACGGCGCTGATCGGCGCCCTGCCCTATGCGCGCCGCTTCGCACGTGCGCTGACCGGTTCCCAATCCCATGGCGATGGGCTGGTGGCAGACGCGTTGCGCGGCGCGTTGGCGGCGCCGAAGGGGCCGCGGGACACCGCTTTGCAGGCAAGGCTCGCGCTGTATGGCGCCATCTGCCGCATTTCCGCGGCCGGCCCGGATTCGGATGAGGCCCAGGCAGGCGGCCTGAGCCGGAAGCAGCGCATGCTGCTGCTGCTGACCTCGCTGGAGGAACTGGAGCCAGCGCATGCCGCGACCGCGCTGGGTCTGACACTGGACCAGGCCATGGCGCATGTGGAAGCCGCGCGCAGCCACCTGCGGGCCGGCGCAGTGGCGCGCGTGCTGATCATCGAGGATGAGCCGATCATCGCGCTGGACCTCCAGCAACTGGTCGAGGCGGCCGGCCACGAGGTTGTGGGCATCGCGGCGTCGGAGGATGAGGCGGTGGCGATCGCGGCTGCCGAACGTCCGACCCTGGTGCTGGCGGATGTCAATCTCGGCGCCGGCGGCGATGGCACTTCCGCGGTCGCCCGCATCATGCGGACGCAGAAGGCGCCGGTGATCTTCGTGACCGCCTATCCCGAGCGGCTGCTGACCGGCCAGGACCTGGAGCCGGCCTTCATCATCACCAAGCCCTTCGAACCGACGACGCTGGCCATTGCCACCTACCAGGCGGTGACGCGCGGGGTGCATCTCGACCCCGTCTAGGGCCTGTGGACAGTTGGGGCCGGGATGCGGCCGGCGAGGGATTTTTCGCGCTGGGAAGGAAGACAGCGGAGCCGATGGCTATCCATCGGCGAGCATG
>LNFM01013578.1_pt1 | contig 10340 bp, 11 predicted proteins | sample 596031 | NCBI WGS metagenome assembly LNFM01 (sample SAMN04254537, study PRJNA301005) | activated carbon metagenome | isolation source: dual media filters at the Ann Arbor, Michigan drinking water treatment plant | place: USA: Ann Arbor | reverse complement strand
GCGCTGGGTGAAGATGCCCTTTTCCCCGCCTATATGGCAAAACCCGACCATTCAGCCAATGCCGCGATCATTGTGATTCCTGAAATCTTCGGCGTAAACGCCGGCATCCGACAGAAATGCGATAAGTTGGCATCCGACGGCTATCTTGCGGTCGCACCTGATATATTCTGGCGTTTCGCTCCCAGCGTCGAACTCAACCCCGATGTCGAGGCCCAATTGCAGGAAGCATTTGGCTATTTTGGCCAATATGACCCGGATGACGGGGTTAAAGATATCGAAGCTGTCATCCATGCAATCCGTGGTGGCCTTGCGGGGCAGGAACCTGTGCAAAGGGTGGGCTGCGTCGGCTACTGCCTCGGCGGACGCCTTGCCTATATGGCCGCAACCCGCACCGATATCAGCGCATCAGTGGGCTATTATGGCGTGATGATCGACCAGATGCTCAACGAAAGCCACGCCATCGCTAACCCATTGATGCTCCACATTCCGACCGCAGACCATTTTGTCGGGCCCGAAGCGCAGGCGGCGATTCATGCCGGATTGGATAACCACGCCAAAGTCACGCTGTATGATTATCAGGGCCTTGACCACGGCTTTGCCGCCGAGAGGGGCGATCGTAGAGATGAGGTCGGAGCACGGTTGGCCGACTCACGAACCGCAGCATTTTTTGCAGAGCATCTCGCCTGACATTTTATCGGCCGGAAATTAATCCGGCCGATAAGTTTTGGCGATTAACTGAACAACGTTCCAATCCCGACAGCGGGATCGATCCAACCGTCGTAGATCATCTTACCGGCAACATAGACGATGACGGCGAGCCCGATATAGGCAATCCAGCGATAGCGTTCGATATATTTCGCGATGATGTTTGCAGCGACGCCCATGAGCAATACAGCGAAAATCAAGCCCACGATCATAATGCCCGGGTGATCGCGCGAAGCTCCGGCCACAGCGAGGACATTATCAAGGCTCATGCTGACGTCGGCAATAGCAACAGCCCAGGCCGCACCTGCAAAGCTCTTGGCCGAACGCAGACCAGACGTTTCGTCGCCTTCAATTTCGGGAGAACCCGCCGACTGACCTGCATGGCGAAGTTCCCGCCACATTTTCCAGGCTACCCATACCAAAAGCAAACCGCCTATGAAGATCAAGCCGATGACCTGCATCAGCTGGCTAACGACCAAAGCAAAGGCGATGCGCAGCACGAGTGCTGCCAGAACGCCGATGATGATAACCTTGCGCCGTTGATCGGCTGGAAGTCCGGCGGCAAGAGCGCCCACCACGATGGCATTATCGCCCGCCAGCACCAAATCGATCAATAACACCTGCACAAACGCCGCCATGGCTGACGGCTGCGTGATGTTGGAAAAATCGGTGACTATAGCCTGCCACATTTCGGCGGGCCCGCCGAGTGATGGTGCTGCGGCCGCAGCGACCAAGAGAAAATCAAACATATTCAAACCCTATTGCTTACTGATTCATTGAATCGAAGAAATCTTCGTTGGTCTTTGAATCCTTCATCTTGTCGAGCAGGAATTCCATCGCGTCGATGGTACCCATCTGCATGAGGATGCGGCGAAGCACCCACATTTTCTTGAGCTTGCCTTCCTCGACCAGCAACTCTTCCTTGCGCGTACCGGACTTGCCGACATCGAGCGCAGGGAAAATCCGCTTGTCGGAAACCTTGCGATCAAGCACGATTTCCGAGTTGCCCGTGCCTTTGAATTCTTCAAAAATAACTTCGTCCATGCGGCTGCCCGTATCGATCAAAGCAGTCGCAATAATCGACAACGATCCGCCTTCCTCGATGTTCCGCGCAGCGCCAAAGAAGCGCTTCGGACGCTGCAACGCGTTGGCATCAACACCGCCGGTGAGCACTTTACCCGAGCTTGGGACAACGGTGTTGTAAGCGCGACCAAGGCGGGTAATCGAGTCGAGTAGAATGACAACGTCATGCTTGTGCTCGACCAGACGCTTCGCCTTTTCGATCACCATTTCGGCGACCTGTACGTGGCGTGTGGCAGGTTCGTCGAAGGTCGAAGATACGACCTCACCCTTCACCGAACGCTGCATGTCGGTGACTTCCTCAGGCCGCTCGTCGATCAGCAGAACGATGAGGAACACCTCTGGATGATTGTCGGTAATCGCCTTGGCGATATTTTGCAGCAATACGGTTTTACCCGTACGCGGCGGCGCAACGATCAGCGCGCGCTGGCCTTTGCCCTGCGGACTGACAATGTCGATGACGCGCGCTGATTTGTCCTTGATCGTGGGATCAAGCGAGTCGAGCGTCAGCTTCTCGTCAGGATAAAGCGGCGTCAGGTTGTCGAAATTGACGCGGTGGCGGACGGCGTCGGGATCGTCGAAGTTGATCTTCATAACCTTGGTCAAAGCAAAATAACGCTCGCCATCCTTGGGCGCGCGAATTTCGCCTTCGACCGTATCGCCGGTGCGCAAACCGAACTGGCGGACCATATTCGGCGAGACGTAAATATCATCGGGGCCGGCCAGATAATTGGCTTCCGGCGACCGCAGGAAGCCGAAACTGTCGGGCAACACCTCTATCGTGCCGAGCCCCATGATCTGCTCACCGTCGTCGGCTAGTTCCTTGAGGATCGCGAACATTAAGTCCTGCTTGCGCAAGGTCGACGCGCCTTCAACGCCCAGTTCTTCGGCCATCGAGACGAGGTCGGCGGGGTTTTTGCTTTTCAGCTCTTTCAAATGCATAATATATTCCGTGTGTTGGGCCATTGGCCCGAAATGACAGCCGGTTTCAGAAAGCTAACCGGCAAGTGATGATAAGTTTGGTGGCGCGGTTGTTGTGGAAGTCGCGCCTCACGCCCAGGACGGGCTTGGAAATGCAGATACTCCCCGCCGACGCTTTCGTCAACAGTGTCGCTATGGGTGCGAAAGGTAACGAAGTTCACGACCTGTTGATAGGTCGTGCATCTCGGTGCACTGGGACGAGGGATATCGAGAGAAATGCGAGAAGATAAAGCAGTACCTATCATCCCCCAGTCTATGCTCGATCTGGGCAATTGTAGTAGGAAAGTTGTTTATACCTGATCGCGGCAGCAACATGAATTGACAACCAGACCGCAAATTTCCGGTTTAGCCGATAGCAGATGCCTGCGGACCGAACGACTTGCCAATGACAAGACGCAAAGGCCCATCAAACAACGGCTGGGACCGATAATGTCCATATTTTTCGTCCCATCGACCGCTCGCTAAATCGGCTGACAATTCAGCTTCGAACCGTTCAACGGAGGACTTCGGCACCAGGCTCCAGCTTGAGCAGGCCAGCCGGGCCTTTTCATTCAAAAACATTTCCGGTCTGCCGTAATACGCTTCGTTGAAGCCATCGCGGCAATCAAGCGGAACCGGTACTGATAGAATCTCAACCTCACCGCCCAACGCAATCCTAATTCGCTCGATCGATGGAAATCTGCTCGATTCGACCTGTCGTACTTCCGGAATATAATCGTTGAGCCAATAGTCGCTCATTAGGTCAGGATCGCAGACTAGCAAAACCACATTGCCGCGCGTCACACGGCGCATTTCGGCCAATCCTTTTTCCAGATCAGACCATTGATGGACCGTGACTATGGCCATTGACGCATCAAAACTGGCGTCTTCAAACGGCAAATGTTCCGCAACTCCGTTGATTGCAGGTGGAAGACCGAAAGGACGCTGGGCCCTCATTGATTCCGAAGGCTCCAATGCAGTGACCATCCGGTCGTCAGGTTCGTACGAGCCGGTTCCTGCGCCAACATTCAGAATCGAGGTTGCATCGCCCAATGCTTCGGAAATCTGCTTGGCTATAAGCGGGTCCGGCCTGCGAAAATCAGAATAGCCATCACCGATCTGTCCGTAATCGACATCGCCAGCACTTCCGTCTTCATGGCGCGTTATTTTCATATCATCCTCCAACGACCACAAGTCGTGAAGCAAAGGGTCGATGGCCAATTAAAAAGGCTTAGCGACCACCAATATTACGATAACTGCAGCCGCTATGCCCGGAACTTCATTGAACAATCGCAGTTGTTTGCCACTCAATTGCCGCACGCCGCGCGCCAGTTTCTTTGAATAGCCGATAATCCAGCCATGATAGGCAGACAGGCCAAGCACGAAAAGCAATTTGGCGTGGAACCAACCTTCGCTGAGCGCGCCGATATGCCAGGCCAGTACCAGACCCAATATCCAAACGACAATGATCGACGGATTGAGGATTATCTTGATCAGCTTGGACTCGCGGTCGACCCATTTGGTCTCCTCGTCTGAACCTTCCGGACTTTCCTGATGATAGACAAAGAAACGCGGCAGCATGAACAGGCCCGCCATCCAGAAAATAACAAAGATAATATGCGCGGACTTGAGCCAGATATAGAGCACTGCGATGGTTTCCGTCATTGGGCGGCCTTATTCGGGTTATCCCTTGCGGACCAGAGTAAGCAGCTTTTCTACATGTTCAATGGGGGTATCGGGCAGGATGCCATGGCCCAGATTGAAAATATGCGGCCGGTTGGCAAACGCGCCGAGTATGCGCTGTACCGCTGTTTCCAGTGCCGCGCCGCCAGCGATCAACGCCAGCGGATCAAGATTCCCCTGAACCGGCATGCCCGCTGGCAAAAATTCGTTAGCCCAGACCGGATCGACGGTCTCATCGACGCCAACCGCATCGACGCCGGTCTCACGCGCATAAGCAGGTAGTTTTCCTCCAGCGCCCTTTGGAAAACCGATAATCGGCGTATCGGGATGGCGGGCTTTTAACCCAGCGACGATTTTCGCATTGGGGGCAATCACCCATTGCTCAAATTGAGCCGGCGATAATGAGCCTGCCCAGCTGTCAAACAATTGCACCGCGTCAACCCCGGCTTCGATCTGCCCCGAGAGATAATCGACCGTTGCCGCGATAATCCGGTCGATGAGTTCGCCGAACCGCTCAGGCTGTCCGTACGCCATCCGCCGTGCTTCTGCCTGGTCCTTGCTGCCTTGGCCTGCAACCATATAGGTAGCGACAGTCCACGGGCTTCCAGCGAAGCCGAGGAAGGTTGTTTCGGGTGACAGCGCAGCAGCTACCTTGCGAACAGTTTCAAATACCGGATTCAACCGCTCGGGCGCTGGCACCAGTTTTTCGAAATCATGATCAACCAATGGGGGTGCCAGCCGTGGACCTTCGCCCGTTTCGAACCAAAGATCCTGACCCATTGCGTGCGGGATAACCAATATGTCGGAGAATAGGATAGCGCCGTCAAAACCGAAGCGGCGGATTGGCTGGATCGTGATCTCGGCGGCACAGTCGCTGTCATAAGCCAGCTCAAGAAACCCGCCTTTTTCTGCGCGCAACGCACGATATTCAGGCAGATAACGGCCAGCTTGACGCATAAGCCAGACGGGAGGAACTTCTTCCTGATTGCCCTTCAGGACGTTAAGCAATTTCTTATGTGCAGGCGCTGACATCGAGGCGTGAATCCAATCAAAATATATATTTATATAAGGATGATGAAAGATGATGGGCTGTTGGTAACCCGTGCCTTAAAAGCTTTTGCGGATATTGCCAACAGCTTGACCGCAGGAGTCGGGCACAGCGGTCACGAGTCGCATTTTTCATCCCCGTTATTCACAGGCTGTGGATGCAGCAACGCCCCTGTGCATAGCCTGTGCCCGAATCGAGCGCTTGTTGGCCGGTATCGGGGATGGAACGGAGCGCCTAAACTTGTCCCTTGATTTATCCCCAGCCTGCCAACAAGACTGTGAGTCATGAGCCAGCGCTTCCACCTACATTTGTTGTCCGATTCCACCGGCGAGACTCTGGAAAATATCGCGAAAGCCGCGCTGGCACAGTTTGACGGCGCGGAAAATGTGGTCAAGCATTTCTGGCCGATGGTGCGCTCCGAAAACCATCTTGAGCGCATTTTGGTCGATGTCGCCGCCAATCCCGGGCTGGTGCTGTTCACTTTGGTCAACCGCGACACGCGGCGCAAACTGGAAACCCGCTGCCGCGCTTTGGGCTTACCCGCCGTTGCCGCGCTTGATGCAGTCAGCGACGCGATGTCCAACATGCTGGGGCAGGAGGCAAAGGCCCGACCCGGACGTCAGCATGTGATGGACGCCGCCTATTTTGCTCGGGTCGAAGCGATCCAGTTCACAATTGCCCATGACGACGGCATTAATTCACAGAACTGGGAGGAGGCAGACATCTTACTGGCGGGTGTGTCGCGTACCTCGAAAACGCCGACGAGCATCTATCTCGCCAATCGCGGGTATAAGACCGCCAATATCCCGATTGTCCCCGAAGCGCCGCCGCCGCCGATATTATTCACGGTCAAACATCCGATGGTGGTCGGGCTGGTCACCAGCACAGAGCGGTTGATCCAGGTGCGGCGCAACCGCCTGCTATCGCTCAATCAAGCGCCAGATACTGATTATGTTGACGAGGAAAAGGTCAAGGCCGAGGTCGCGCATGCACGCCGAATGTTTGCCGATAATGGCTGGCCGGTGTTGGACGTAACGCGCCGCTCGATCGAGGAAAGCGCGGCAGCAATTATCAATCTGTTCAATGAACGCGAACTGGCCCAGGCCCCTCCGCTTTGACGCTGATCCTCGCTTCGCAAAGTGCGGGTCGGATTGCGATGTTGCGCGCCGCCGGGGTCGAGGTTGAGGCACATCCCGCATTAGTCGATGAGGCGGCCATCAAAGACAGCATGATTGCGGATGGCGCAAAAGCACGCGATATTGCCGATGCGTTGGCCGAAGCCAAGGCGCGCAAAGTCTCGCGCAAATGTTCAGGCGCATTGGTGCTGGGATGTGACCAGATATTAGTTACGGCAGAAGGACAGATATTCGACAAGCCGGAAACCGCTGAAGAAGCACAGGCGCATTTGGAAAGGCTGTCGGGAAAAACGCACAAGCTAATCAGTGCCGCGGTGATCTGCGAAAATGGAGAACCGATCTGGCGGATTGTCGATACGGCAAGTTTGACGATGCGAAGTTTGAGCAGCGCGTTTATCGATCAATATGTTGCCGAATATTGGGAGCAACTACGCCATTGCGTCGGCTGTTACCGGATCGAGGCCGAGGGCGCGCAGCTTTTTTCCAGCATCAGCGGTAGCCAGTTTACGATCATCGGGCTGCCCTTGTTGCCTGTGCTTGACTATTTGCGGCTGCGCGGTCTTTTGCCAATATGAAATATGCCGAAGTCATCGGGCACCCCATAGCCCATTCAAAGTCACCGCTGATTCACCGGTTTTGGCTCGAACAACTGGGCATCGTTGCCGATTATAAAGCACAGGATGTGCTGCCTGATAATCTCGGTGGCTATTTTGCCGAACGGGCCGATGACGCAAACTGGCGCGGGTGCAATATCACCATACCGCATAAAATAGCGGCTTTAGATTTCGTTACTGATCCCGGCGATGTTCGTGGATCAATTGGTGCGATCAACACCGTCTTTCGTGGCGATAAAGGGCAATTGATCGGCACGAACACCGATGCTGGCGGATTCTATGGTCCGATATCCGAGGTGCCGCTCGCGGGCGAGACCGCTGTCGTGATCGGTGCGGGTGGCGCGGCGCGGGCGGTGTTATTTGCGTTGGCGCAGGCCGATATCGGCGACGTGCTATTGCTGGCGCGCAATGCTTTGAAAGGTGCGGCCTTGCTCGCGCATTTCGGCCTAAAAGGTCGTGTATTGCCGATGGATGCGCGATTGCCCGAAGCAGCGCTTGTCGTGAATGCCAGCCCCTTGGGAATGACCGGACAAGCGCCGCTTGATATCGATCTTTCGCCGTTGCCCGAACATGCTTTGGTCTATGATCTCGTCTATGCGCCGATAGAAACCGGATTGTTGAAATCCGCGCGTGCGCGCGAACTAGAGACCGTTGACGGCCTTGAGATGCTCGTCGGGCAAGCCGCAATTGCGTTCGAATTATTTTTTGGCGCTGCACCCCCGCAGGATGGCGAAGATAAGCTGCGGATTAAGCTGCTAGCATGAAACAACCGCTGACAATCGGACTTACTGGTTCAATCGGCATGGGCAAATCAGCGGTCGCTGCGATGTTTGCCGACGAAGGCGTGCCGGTGTTCGACGCAGATGCAGCGGTGCACGCGATGCAAGCCGCGGGAGGCCAGCTTGTCGCCGAAATTGAGGCATTGTTTGCCGGGACAACGGGACCGAGCGGCGTAGACCGCAAAGCGCTCGGTGCTGCTGTCCTAGGTGATCGCGACCGGCTGGCAAAGCTTGAGGCGCTGATTCACCCGGCGGTCGCGCGGCAGCGAGCGGATTTTCTGAAAGAGCACGCAAGCGCTGACATGGTCGTTTTTGATGTACCCTTGCTGTTCGAAACAGGCGGCGACGAGCGGGTCGATGTCACCGTCGTGGTATCGGCACCGGCGGAGATTCAGCGTGAGCGCGTGCTCGCGCGTCCCGCCATGACGCCGGAAAAATTCGAACATATCCTCGCGTTGCAAATGCACGATAGCGACAAGCGGGCACGCGCCGATTATGTGATCGATACCGGACAGCCGCTCGCCGATACTCGCTGCGATGTGCGGCAACTTGTCGAAAAGCTGCGCGCGGGTCTTGCATAAGCAATCAAACAGGCTCACATTCGCTAACAGAATGCGCGAGATTATTTTCGATACAGAGACCACAGGCTTTGATCCCCAGACCGGGGACCGGATGGTCGAAATAGGATGTATCGAGATGCTTGGCCGGGTGATGACCGGCGAAACCTATCACGCCTATTTCAATCCGCAGCGCGCGATGCCGCCGGCCGCCGAACAGGTGCACGGCCTGTCCGACCGCTTTCTATCCGACAAGCCCTTGTTTGCGCAAAAGGCGGGCGAACTTATCGCGTTTCTTGGCGATAGCCCGCTGGTTGCACATAATGCGAGCTTCGATTTCGGGTTCCTCAACAAGGAACTGGAGCTTTGCGGTCGTCCGCCGGTGGCGATGGACCGGATGGTTGATACCGTCGCATTGGCCAAGGTAAAGCATCCCGGCGCAAAGCTTTCTCTCGACGCCCTGTGCACGCGCTACGGGATCGATCGCAGCCACCGCGTCAAGCACGGCGCGTTGCTTGATGCGGAATTGCTCGCGCAATTATATATCGAACTGACCGGAGGTCGGCAGATCGGTCTGGGCCTAGTCGACGATCGTGCAGCGGAAGGTTCGATGAACGCCGCATTTGCGACGAATACCCAAATCACCCGTACATATCGCGAACCGCGCCAGCATTCGGCATCGGAAATGGAACTTGCGCGCCATGCGGAGTTTATAGCCAAGATAAAAAACGCGCTGTGGCTCGAGCCGGGGTCGGCGCTGTAAAAAAGAAGGAGACAGGCAATGGATATCAGGGTTTCAGGACATCAGGTAGATACCGGCGAAGCGCTGCAAAGCCACGTCGAGAAGCGCTTGGGCTCGATTGCCGACAAATATTTTTCCAAGGCCCTGTCGTCGCATGCAACATTCGGACGCGGACCTCATGACGGGTTTACCAGCGATATTGTGATGCATGTCATGCAAGGACTGGTGCTCAAGGGCCGCGGCGAGGCGCAAGACGCGCATGTTGCGCTCGATAAGGCTGCCGAACGGATTGAAAAGCAGCTGCGCCGCTATATGCGCCGTTTGCAAGACCGACATGAACAATCGGCGCATGCTCTGCGCGAAGAAGAGGCAGCGTATACCGTATTCGATGGTGGCAACTTCGAAGAAGAAGCATCGCCACCCGATGCACCAGTAATTGTTGCTGAAATGAGCGTCGATATTCCCGAATCAACGGTTTCCGATGCGGTGATGCTCATGGATTTGCGTAACACCCCTGCGCTGCTGTTCAAAAACACTGGAACTGGCCGACATAATATGGTTTACCGCCGCGAAGATGGCACGATCGGGTGGGTTGAACCAAAATCTGCACTTTAGAATTCGGCCGCTCACAATCTAATTACACGAATTTATTCAAATATTTGGGGTTTGCTTCCCGGGTTAAAACCGGTCGCATTTGAAAGATTTATGATTCGACTTTCTACAAGGCTCGTCGAGGGAGCTATCGCCGCAAATCTGGTTTGCACGGGCAAATCCGACCTGCTGGCGCGTCTTTCGGTGATTGCCGCAGATAATTATTTGCTCGATGCGAGCGCTGTTCTGGATGGCCTTGTCGAACGAGAGCGTTTGGGGCCGACAGGCTTTGGCGGTGGAACCGCAATTCCGCATTGCAAGGTGGCAGGTATCGATATGCCGGTGGCTGTTTTTGCAAAGCTGGCCAAGCCGGTGGATTATGACGCGGTCGACGATGAGCCTGTGGATCTGGTTTGCGCCTTGGTGTCGCCGGCACAGGATGGCG
>LNFM01031536.1_pt1 | contig 10341 bp, 10 predicted proteins | sample 596031 | NCBI WGS metagenome assembly LNFM01 (sample SAMN04254537, study PRJNA301005) | activated carbon metagenome | isolation source: dual media filters at the Ann Arbor, Michigan drinking water treatment plant | place: USA: Ann Arbor | reverse complement strand
CTATCGCGCAGGATAAGTCCAAAGCCTATGTGTTCACCAGTAAAAGCAACAGTGTGGCGATCGTCACGGACGGGTCGGCAGTGTTGGGACTGGGTAATCTCGGTCCGGAAGCAGCGTTGCCCGTAATGGAAGGCAAAGCGATGCTGTTCAAAGAACTGGCCGGTATTGACGCCTGGCCGCTCTGCCTTAATACGCAGGACCCGGATGATATCGTGCGGATCGTGCAAGGGATCGCGCCGGGATTCGGCGCCATTAATCTGGAAGATATCGGCGCGCCCCGCTGTTTTGAGATCGAGCGACGGCTGAAACAATCGCTCGATGTGCCGGTTATGCATGACGATCAACATGGAACGGCCGTCGTCATCCTGGCTGCCCTCACGAATGCGCTACGGGTGGTCGGGAAGCGGATGGAGGAGGTGCGTGTCGTCGTCAACGGGCTCGGTGCGGCGGGGACGGCGTGCTGCCGAATGTTGCTGGCGGCCGGCGTGTCGCATCTGCTGGGCTGCGACAAGGAAGGCATCATTTTGTACGGTGAGGCTGAGCAGTTACGGGCCTGCCGGGCCGATCTGGCTGCCTGTCTTACCCCCGGCTATCCCAGAGGGACTCTGCGCGATGCGCTGAAAGGGGCCGATGTCTTTATCGGCTTGTCAGTCGGAAATATTCTGAGCGCGGAGGACCTCGACGCGATGGACGGGGACCGGATCGTCTTCGCGATGGCGAATCCAGATCCGGAGGTTTCTCCGGAGCTGGCCGCGTCGCACTGTCGAGTCTTTGCCACCGGACGCTCGGATTATCCCAACCAGATCAATAATGCGCTCGCGTTTCCAGGCATCTTCCGCGGGGCGCTCGACGTGCAAGCCGCCGAGATCAACGAGGCGATGAAGTTGGCCGCGGCCAATGCCCTGGCTCATACGATCTCTGAAGGCGCGGTGAGTGAGGATTACATTATTCCCAGTCTCTTCGACAAAGCAGTCGTGCCGAACGTGGCCCAAGCTGTCGCCGCCGCTGCCCGTGAGACAGGCGTAGCGCGCCGGCGGAGCAAAGGGGACGTAAGGGGTGAGAGGACGTGAGGCGTAAGGCGTTGGAGCGCGTGGTAAGTGGCCAGTACTGAGTAGCTAGTGGTGAGTGGCGAAGAACGCCCAGCACGTCGGCGTCATCGGCTCTTGCTGTGGCCGTCATAAACAAAGGGGGAGCCTCCCTTCCGGAAGACTCCCTCTCCGGTCGCATCTTACTCTGTACCACTTACCACTTGCTACTTGCCACTCGCCTCTTATCCCCCTCGCGTCAGGCGGGTCCCGAAGCCCCTTCTGGCGCTAAATCCTACTGTGGTACAATGCGGCGCGCCTCTTTTCAGCCGACGAGCTATGCCTTTTTCAACGAGCAAGTACATCAAGTTCCGCCAGGGGATGCAGACGCGCATCGGGTCGCTGCGCTCCAAAACGGAGGACAGTTTGGAGCTTGCCGTCGACGTGATGATGGAAGAGCGGGTGGACAGTTTCTTTCGCGTCGAACAGGGGCTTGAGGAGGTCATCCGATCGCTGATCGAGATTGAAGAGGAGCTGGAAGTCATTCGCGATTTGTCCGGTGCGATGCGTCTCGAATCCAGGCTGGAGTTTGTCGAAGATCGCTGGGACGAGTTCGATAGCGAGATCCGGGAACGGCCCAGACGGCGGCGTAAGAAGATCAGTCTTGCCGATATGTTGAAAGCTGCCAGCGGGGGAGGCGGGGCTCTCTCGGAGAATCCGAGCGGAGTGAATAACGCGGTGGACGCCTATGCGATCATGGGCGTGGAGTTCGGCAGTTCCCTCGCCGAGGTGACCGCCTCCTTTCGTATCAAGGCCAAACAGCTGCATCCTGACGCCAACAACGGTGACCGCAGCGCTGAACCGGAACTCCGGCGCATGCTGGAGGCCTATCAGTTTCTTAAAGAATATCTCAGTTTGAGCAATACCGAACCGATGCGCCCGCCTGACCGACCCTACAGTCCTGCAGAGTAAATCCGGAGATTTATGACGACACCGCTGCACTACATTACGAGTCCCACGGCGCTCGGTGAATTCTGCGAGCGGCTGAAAGATAGCCCGCGTTTGGCGATCGACACTGAGTTCGTCGGCGAAGACAGCTTCGTTCCCAAACTCGAACTCATTCAGGTCGCCACAGACAATGCGGCGGCGGTCATTGATTTCCCTGCGATACAGGCAGCCGGGTCGCTGGATGGCTTCTGGGAAGTGGTGTGCAACCCGGCGATTCAAAAAATCGTGCATGCGGGCCGGCAGGACTTGGATCTCTGTGCAGTCCATGCCGGGCGAATTCCCAAGCCGTTTTTCGATACGCAGATCGCCGCGGCTATGGTCGGATATGGGCCACAAGTGGCGTATGCCAACCTGGTTCTTCGGGTCCATGGCATGCGGTTGGACAAGGCCCATACCTTCACCAACTGGAGTGCCCGTCCGTTGTCGCAGGAGCAATTGGCCTACGCGCTTGAAGACGTGACCTTTCTGCTCGCCATTCATGACCATCTGCATGCGCGCCTGTCAAAATTCGGCCGGCTCGATTGGGTCGATGAGGAATTCGCTCGTTTAGAAGACGCTGTGGGGGACACACGCCGAGAGCCCCAAGAACGCTACCAACGCGTGCGAGGGTGGGAGCAGCTCAAGCCAAAATCGGCCGCCGTCCTTCGGGAGTTGGCTTCCTGGCGAGAAGGAGAGGCCAAGCGCCGCAATGTTCCGCGAGGCAGGGTGATGCGGGACGAAGTGTTGCTCCAGTTGGCGCGGCATCCTCCACGACACATCCAAGAGTTGCGCGCGGTGCGCGGTCTGCACGGATCGGAAGCCGATCGCAACGGCGAGGCGCTGCTCGAAATTATCCGCACTGCGCTCGCGCTCCCTCCATCGGCCTGGCCCGAGGTTCCGAAAGACCGGAAGCCTGAACCGGAGTCCGTCGGTTTGGTGGAACTGCTGCAGGCGGTGCTGAAGGCGCGTGCCACAGAAGCGGAGATTGCGCCGACCCTGCTGGCGACGACGTCGGATCTGCAGGCACTGGTCGATGCCAAAACGAATCGTGAGACGCTCGATCTTCCGATTTTGAAAGGGTGGCGTCGGCTGTTGCTGGGAGAACTGCTCCTTAATGTGTTGGATGGAAAACTTGCTCTCATGGTCGATCCCAAGTCGGGGATGATTACCTGGTCGCCACCCTCGATGCGGACGGATATCTAAGGTAGCCTAGTCCTCCCTCCTGTCCAAAAGAGGACAGAAATACAGCCTGCTCTCCCGTAGGCCTCCAGGGCGTACTCTAACCAATTGAAAATCCGTTGGGTATCCCGCCGACTTTTAGGAAAACTCCGTGAATGTTGGTATGGTTCTCGCTTCTGTCCACCTGGAATCAGACGGTGGCTAGTCCCTATGTCCTTATTGAAAAAATCGTTGCTCGACTTCATGATCCCGGGCGGGATCATTTTTTTGGCTGCCCTCGGCTTTCTCCGCCCCCACGGCTTGCCTCCATTGGTCCAAGGACCGGTCCATGCCTTTCCCGTCATCGTGCTGGTATTCGGGTTATTTTTCGGCTGGTATCTCTCCAGCAGCCGTCTCATTCTGTCACTCATCGTGTTGGTCATGGCCGACCGTAGCCTCATCTTATCTTCGCCGGCAGATCCCGAATCATCAGGCTATGTGACGTTTTCGGCTGTTGCGCTTCTGGTGCCGCTGAACCTCATGGCCCTTTCCATCATCAGGGAAGAGACCATGGCCACCTGGCGCGGGGTTCTGCGTCTGGCGCCGATTCTGATCCAACCGTTCTTTGTCTGGTGGCTCTGTCAACCTGAACAGGCTGGTATTGCCCGATCGTTTCAGCAGCCCCTGGTTCCGATCATGGGAGGCAGCCGGACGGCGATTCCTCAATTGGCGCTCCTGGCCTATGCCGGCGCGGTGCTCCTGATCGGCATACGTTTTATCTTACGGAACGACCCACTCGACAGCGGGATGTTCTGGGCCGTGGTTGCGTCGTTCGTCGCCTTTCAAGGATTTCACCACGGCTGGTCGCCGACCGGTTTTTTCGCGGCAGCCGGCCTCATTCTCTTCGTGACACTCATGCAAGCGTCCCATCAACAGATCTATCGCGATGATTTGACGGGGGTTCCGGGAAAGTTGGCGTACGATGAAGCGGTGGCCGGCCTCGGAAAAAAATACGTGTTGGCTGTCGTGGGGATCGATCAATTGAAACAATATGGAAACCAGCACGGCAAGCCGGTGAGCGAGCAAGTATTGTGTCTGGTGGCGCCGAAAATCCTGGCTGCGGCCGGCGCCGGCAAGGTGTACCGGCTCGCAGGCGAAGAGTTTACTGTCTTGTTTCCAAGGAAGACGGCAACGGAAACATTGGTCGATCTTGGAGCAATTCGCAAGGCGGTGGAGGAGACCGCGCTCTATTTACGCGGCCGCGATGTGGTCCGGGAAGGCGTGAGCACGAAATCCACGGATCAGGCGCTTGCGGCCTCGCGGAAGCGGGGGGGGCCAAATCGTCGCTCGAGCTGGTCACAAAGTCCGCCTATCGGGCACTCTATGAGGCCAAAGCGGAAGGAGGAAATCGCGTGAAGCGAGGGGCGATTTTAGCCGATGTCCGGAAAGCAACTCCCGCGGGAACAGGGCATATCGTCGCGTATAGCGAATACGAACAGTAACCGCACGTTACAACAATTTCTCGATAGACTCCGCCGGTCTGGCCAGCATGGCCTGCTCGCCTTTTTCCACAATCGGCCGTTGAATCAAATCCGGGTGTTTCACCATCAGGTCGAGCAGCTCGTCGTCCGATAAGGACTTCTTCGCCAGCCCCAATTCCTTGTAGAGATCTTCCTTCGTGCGCAGCACGTCCTTGGGAGACAGCCCGGCCTTTTTCAAAAGACTTTTCAGCTGCCCTTTGGTGAAGGGCTGCTCATAATAGTTGACCGCCTTGAAGGGTTTTCCACTCTCCTTCAACAGCCGTACTGCCTCGCGGCAGGTCGAACAGGTGGGTTTCTGATAGATCGTAATGTCGGCCATAGAGACTCCTTGGTGAGCGGTCTGCCTTGACGATTTTTTTCACGCTGTGCTAGGTCTTATAGTCATGTCTCTTCGCGGGGTCGGTGTATGCCGTTAGCGGGAACAAGCTCGTCCGGTCAGTATTCTTGCGCCACTGCGTCCCAGCATACGCTGAAAGATCTTCGCATCAAGCGCAAAGGCCAGCCGGTCGTGGCGCTTGGCCATCTGCTGGATCGCAAAGGGCAGGAAGCGGCCTTCGAAGCCTTCAACGACCGGATCGCCCTCGTCAAGTTCAGCGACGGTGGACTGTTGGGCTACGACCCGATCGAACTCCTGCTCCCTACCGAAATCGACGACAAGGGGGTCGCCTATTTTGAAATCCGCCCCTGCCGTACCTGCCACGTTCTCTTTCCGCTGACCCTCGAAGAGGCTGAATCGGAAGAAGAGCCGGCGCAATGCCAGGATTGCCGAGGCTAGTCGACAAACGGGGCCAGGTCCAGAGCTTTTCTCAGTAAGCAATCTCCCGCAAAGCCCTGCAGCGTCATCGGCAACATAGCGCTATCGATGACGCGCACTGAGTTGACGTGGAACCCTTCCGGCACCTTTTGCCCCTCCAGCTTCATCGCGTGGCAGATCTCCAGCTTTTTCCAGATCGGATTGGCCAGGATCTGGTGTGATGCCAGCAGTTTCAGGTCCACCACCGTTCCCTCGATCGCCACCTTCGCCGGTATGCGCGCTGTATCCTTCGGCGGCTCGCTGACGACGGCGAACGCGATCACGTCGTCATCGGCTAAGACGAGCGATGGCCTATCAATCCCGGCGATTGGCGCGAATAGACACCACAGGCTGATAGCCGCTCGTATTGCCCAATGCCGTGAAGCCGTAGAGGTCGGCGGCGCATGCATGGTTCCCTTCTTTCTTGCGGGTTAGTATGCCAAGCGGGATGGTTCATTTCAAGGATGGCCGCAGCCATTTTGTCATGTTCATGATAGGCTAGAGGCGAAGTTGCCGTACAATTGTTTCCATGGAGAGGTGCGATCATGCCCCATGATTTCATGCCCGGACTAGCCGGCGTTCCTGCTGCCACGTCTTCGATCAGCGATGTCGACGGGCAACGAGGCATTCTCGAGTATCGTGGCATCAAGGTAGAGGAACTCTGCGCGAAGTCATCCTATCTCGAAACTGCGTATCTATTGCTCTTCGGGCACTTGCCGACGCAGGGCGAGTTGCAGCGATGGACGAACGACGTCACGCATCATCGGCGTATCAAATTCCGCATCATCGACTTGATGAAATGTCTGCCTGAACAGGGGCATGCCATGGACGCGCTGCAAGCAGCAGTGGCGGCGCTGGGCATGTTCTACCCGGGCCGAAACGTGAAGGATGTCGAGAATAACTATTGGAGCGCCGTGCGGTTGGTCGCGAAGCTGCCGACCATTGTGGCAGCCTGGGCCAGGCTGCGGTATGGCGATGCGCCGATTCCTCCGCGAGACGATCTGGGATTCAGCGAGAATTTTTTCTACATGCTCACGGAGTCGGTGGCCCATCCGTTGTGGTCGGAGATTTTCGATGATTGCCTCATTCTTCATGCCGAGCACACGATGAATGCCTCCACGTTTACCGGACTGGTGACGGCCTCGACGCTGGCCGATCCCTATACGGTCGTCGCGTCGTCGATCGGGGCACTCAAAGGACCCCTGCACGGGGGCGCGAACGAAGAAGTGGTCGTAATGCTCAAAGAGATCGGCACAGCAGACAAGGCGCGGTCGTATGTCGAGGGCGCTTTGAGCAACAAGAAGAAGCTCATGGGATTCGGGCACCGCGTGTACAAGGTGAAAGATCCACGCGCCACCGTGCTCCAAGGTCTCTGTCAGAGTCTCTTCAAAGAATGCGGGAGTTCGCCGCTCTATGAAGTCGCTCTGGAGGTCGAACGAACGGCAGGGGAGTTGCTTAAGGGGAAGGGCATCCATCCGAACGTCGATTTCTATTTGGGGATCGAGGTCGATCTCTTTACCCCGCTCTTTGCCATGGCTCGGGTGTCCGGCTGGCTTGCCCATTGGCTTGAACAGCTGCGGGAAAACAAGTTGTTCCGTCCGGATCAAATCTACTCCGGCGAGCACAACCGGCCCTATGTACCGCTGACACAGCGGTAACAGGATGCTGAACAAGCCTGTCTGCATCGTTCTCGCAAATCGTGAAACGTGAAACGTAAGAAGTGAAATGAGGAATTCTAGAGGGTGGTACTCCCAAAACCTTTCACGTTTGACGTTTCATGGATTGTAAGCCCCCCTTGACTCCGCAAGCACCCGATTTATCTTTCCCCCAAGCAGAGAGTCGGCGCCGCGCCAGTAACAGTCACTCACAAAAACGATAGCGACAACGAAGGAGGTCTATGATGACACTCGTACGGTGGGATCCGTTCCGTGAGCTTGAGGAAATGTCCGATCGCCTGAATCGCGCGTTTGCAAGGCCTGCGTTGCGCAACGGGGGCAAGGAACACTTGACCGTTGCTGACTGGGTGCCGACCGTCGATATCAGCGAAAACGAGGGTGAGTATCTTATCAAGGCGGAATTGCCCGAGGTGAAGAAAGAGGATGTAAAAGTCTCGGTTGAGGACGGTGTGCTGACTCTCTCGGGAGAACGACGTCAGGAGAAGGAGGAAAAGGGCAAGAAGTACCACCGGGTCGAACGGTCGTACGGAAGCTTCGTGAGGAGTTTTTCGTTGCCAGAGTCGGTCGATGAGAGCGGGGTCAAGGCCGAATATAAAGACGGCGTGTTGAACCTGCATCTCCCCAAGAGTGAAAAGGTGAAACCGAAAGCGATCGAAGTGAAAGTGGGGTAACGAATCGTCTGCTTCCTCGGTAGTCTCGAAGGCCCGCCATTCGGCGGGCCTTTTATTTCTGCACACTCCGTTCTTGCATCACCAATTCCCATACCCCATCGTCGAGGTGATACCGCAACACGTATCGTGTGCCGTCGCCGGCGCGGACGCGAAAGCAGCTGTGCGTTGCCGTGTACCAGCGATCGAGAATCTCGTTCACAGAAACACGGACTCCATCGATCGTGAAGGCGCGGGGAGTTTCCTCGCCTTTATAGCCCGCGTAGGCCTCGACGGTTAGAGATGGCGTGGTCATGTGTCATGCTCTTGTACAAGCCGGGGGCCTGAGTTTATCATGGCGCCCGCAGTGGTTAAGAACCTTCATTAGGGAGTGTTGCACATGAAGACAGATCGAAACGGATCATCAACGGGGTCCACCAGAATCGAACGCGATACGATGGGAGAGCTGGCCGTTCCGTCTGATGCCTATTACGGCGTGCAGACGGCGCGCGCGATCGAGAATTTTCCGATCAGCCCGCTGCGCATGCCGCGTTCGGTTATCCGGGCGATGGGCATGATCAAACGGGCGGCGGCCGGCGTGAACCAGTCGCTGGGCCTCTTGGACAAGAAACCCGCCGACGCGATCAGAGCAGCCGCCACCGAGGTTGTGGACGGCAAACTTGACGCCGAATTTCCAGTCGATATTTTTCAAACCGGCTCCGGCACCTCCACAAACATGAATACCAATGAGGTCATCTCGAATCGTGCCACCGAACTCCTCGGCGGCGCGCGCGGTAGCAAGCTGGTGCATCCGAACGACCATGTGAATCTCGGCCAATCCAGCAACGACGTGATTCCGACGGCCATTCATATTGCCGCGTCGGAGCTGATGCAGCAGCAGCTCCTGCCGGCGCTGACTCGCCTGCGCAAGGCGCTGGATCGGAAGGCCAAAGAGTTCGACAAGATCGTGAAGATCGGCCGCACCCATTTACAGGACGCCACGCCTGTGCGGTTGGGGCAGGAATTCGGCGGCTATGCCCGCCAGATCGAGCTCGGCATCCAGCGGGTGAAGCGGGCGCAAGAGGCGCTGAGTGAAGTGGCGCTCGGCGGGACTGCGGTCGGTACAGGTTTGAACTGTCATCCGCAATTCTCGAAAAAAGTCATGGCCGTCATTTCGAAAGAAACCGGCTGTTCATTCAAGGAAGCCAAGAATCATTTCGAAGCGCAATCGGCGCAGGATTCCCTGGTCGAAGCGAGCGGCGAGTTGCGGACGATCGCCGTGAGCTTGATGAAGATCGCCAACGATATTCGCTGGCTCGGCTCTGGACCACGCTGCGGATTGGGAGAAATCAATCTGCCTGAAACCCAGCCCGGCTCCTCGATCATGCCGGGGAAGGTCAATCCCGTCATTGCCGAGTCGGTCACGATGGTCTGCGCGCAGGTGATCGGCAACGACGTGACTGTGACAATCGGCGGGCAGGCGGCCAACTTTGAACTGATCGTTATGATGCCGGTGATGGCCTACAATCTTCTGCAGTCGATTGAATTGCTCGCGGCCGCCTCCAACAACTTTTCGGCGAAGTGCATCGAAGGCATCAAAGCCAACGAAGAACGCTGCAGGAGCTTGATCGAAGAAAGCCTCGCCATGTGCACGGCCCTGGCGCCGGCGATCGGCTACGAAGCAGCAGCAAAACTGGCCAAGGATGCCTATAAATCAGGGAAGACCGTCCGGCAAGTGGCCAAGGAACAAAAAGTCCTGCCGGACAAGAAGCTCGCCGAACTCCTTGATCCCTGGCGCATGACCGAACCGGGCGGGCCGGTGGGGAGTGCCGGGGGATAGGCCGTTCGGGACTTCAACCTAAGCCATAGGAACTAATGATCTACAGATGACAGCTCCAACGACTCCAACTCTCTCCGACGCGGCGCAGCTCAAAATTGTTTCCCTCATCGCCAAGGAACTCGGCGCCGGGGCCCATCAGGTCGCGGCGGCGGTGGCGCTGCTCGACGAGGGTTCGACCGTTCCGTTCATTGCGCGGTATCGCAAGGAGGCGACCGGTAATCTGGACGATACGCAGTTGCGCACCCTGGAAGAGCGCCTGCTCTATCTGCGTGAGTTGGAAGTGCGGCGTGCCGCAGTATTGGCATCGATCGAAGAACAGGGAAAGTTGACCGATGTCTTGCGTGCCGGCATTGAGGCGGCGGCGACAAAACAAGCCGTGGAAGATTTGTATCTGCCCTTCAAGCCCAAGCGCCGGACGCGCGCCCAGATTGCGCGCGAGGCAGGGCTGGAGCCCTTGGCCGATGGCCTTCTGGCTGATCCGACACTGAATCCTGAGCAGGAGGCGCTCAAATATATTCGTGTGATCCCTGCCGCCGAAGGGATCGAAGCGATTAATGTGCCCGATGCCAAAACGGCCCTAGAAGGAGCCCGCGACATTCTCATGGAGCGGTTTGCCGAAACGGCCGACCTGCTGGCTGCGCTGCGGACGCGGCTGTGGGAGCAGGGGGTGTTGA
>LNFM01013577.1_pt1 | contig 10341 bp, 7 predicted proteins | sample 596031 | NCBI WGS metagenome assembly LNFM01 (sample SAMN04254537, study PRJNA301005) | activated carbon metagenome | isolation source: dual media filters at the Ann Arbor, Michigan drinking water treatment plant | place: USA: Ann Arbor | reverse complement strand
CTGCTGACGGGGGAGATCCTCGTGGTGTACGGGCTGACGGGCGGTTGAGGACGCGCTACGCTGGGTCAGCCCGATCCGGCCACGCGATCGATCATGCCCCAGCAACCCGCAGTGGACGAGCGACTGGTCATGCCCGAGTCCGGGTTCGAGGTGGTCGGCGGCGAGGTGTTCGCCGTGAGCCCCGCGCACGAGCCCCATGGCAGTCGGCACTCGAAGTTGTCGGCGCTGCTCGAGGCGTACGTTGCACCCGGGTTCAACGCCGCGACGGACATGCTGACGCGGACCAGTCGCATGGACGACTTCGCACCCGACGGCAGCGTCTACCCCGTCGCGCGCGATCCGGTCACCGGCGGTCGGCAGCTCGAGCAGCTCGCGTTCGAGGTCACGAGCGCCGAGTCGCTCGCCCACGCCGGGCGCAAGGCGGCCGAGCTGGTGCGACGTGGGGTTCGTCGGGTGTTCGCGATCGACGTCGAGCGGCAGCGGGGGCTCGAGTGGTCGCCGCGGACCGGCGGCTGGGAGATCCTCGGCCCCGACGCGGTGATCGATGACCCCGCGCTGGTGATCCCGCTGCCGGTGCACGATCTCGTCGCGGCGGCGCACAGCGATGACGCGGTGGCGCGGGCACTGCTGGCGAAGGACAACCCGGTGCTGGTCGCGAACATCGCCCGCGAGCGCGCTGAGGCGGCGAGCGCCGCCGCGTCGCGAGCGAGGCTGGAAGCGACCGTCGAAGCCACCGCGCGCGCCGTCGTGGCGGTCCTGGAGGCCCGTGGCTTGGCGCCGACCGACGCGCAACGCCGCACGATCGCGAGCACGGACGATCTCGCGACCCTCGAGCGCTGGCACATCGCCGCCATCGCGTGCGTGGACGTCGACGACCTGCTCGCCCAAGCCTGACGGCTGGCTGACCGACGGGAGTTGTCCGACCGGGGCCGGAGGTTCCCGCGCCCGTTCACCCACCCGATCGCGGAACCTTCGGGCCCGCGCGGGCAACGTGGGATCCGTGGCGGTGCGGCAGGGCATGGCGGAGGCGAGCGCCGAGCGCCCGGACACCGCGGCGCCGTCGTACGTCCTGCGCGCGCGTTACCACGATGGGAAGAGCGCGCTGCTGCGGCTCGATCGCCCGCGCACGCGCATCGGCACCCGCGACGCGGAGCTCGTGCTCACGGACGGCGGCGTGTGCCCGCTGCACGCCGAGCTGGTGTTCCGCGACGGCCTCGTCGGCGTCCGCGATCTCGGCAGTCGCCGCGGCACCTGGGTGTGCGGTCGCCGGGTCGATCGCGCGGTGCTCGGGCCCGGCCGGTGGTTCCGCGTCGGCCACACCACGTTCGAGCTCGTCGAGATCGACGCCGGCGCGCCCGGTCGCATGGCCGATCCGCTGCAGACCCAGCTGTGGTCGGCCACCGGAGGCCTCGGCGCGCGGCCCGAGTCGATCGCGGGCGCGATCGCGGTGGTGCCGACGCCCAAGTCGCCGCCGCCGCCGATCGACGCCGCCGTCGTCCGCGAGCCGCCGCGCGAGCCGTCGCGGGCGATGGTGCCGCGTCGGCCCGCGGGCCCCGAGGGCGCGGCGCCGCTGCCTGTGATCGTCGCCGAGCACGACCCGGGCGCCGCCACGTGGCTGCGTCAGGCGCTCGCCGAGGGCGTGCCGTGCACGTGGGTCACCAGCGCCGCCGAGCTGCTCGCCCACGCCGGCGCGCACCCGCGAGTCGTCGTCGTGCTCGGTCGTCGCCTCGCCGAGGGCAGCGCCGATGACCTCGCGCGCGCGCTCGCGAAGCCGCCGTGGTCCGATCGCGTGGTCCGCATCGTCGCCGCGGGGATCGGCGACGACGACCCCGGCGTCTACTACCGCATCCGCGGGGGCCTCGCGCCCGCGGCCCTGCGTCAGGTCGTCGGCAGCGCGGCGCGTCCCCGCGGCCCGGGCCTCGCCCCGCCGTCGTCGTCGACGCGGGCGTGGGCCGATCGCCTGGTGTTCGAGATCTGCGCGGCCGCCAGCGCGCGCCCCGATGCGGCCAGCGCCGCCGCGGCGATCGAGGCCGGCATCGCGCAGCTCGTCGGCTGTGCCCGCGCCGCGTGCATCTTCCACGACGGGGCCACGGGCGCGCTGTGGACCGAGTCGAGCGACGAGCCGATCGAGGGCCACGCGTCGGGCGGCATCGTCGGCTTCGTCGCGCGCACGGGCTGCCCGGTGATGGTGCCGGTCGCGTCGGCCGACGCGCGCTACGATCGCCGCGTCGACGATCCGGCCGGCGGCGGCGCGCAGTCGATCCTCGCGGTCGCGGCCCGCTCGCACGGTGAGGTGCATGCGGTGCTCGTCGCCGCCCGCGAGCCGACGCAGGGCCCGTTCGAGCCGCGGATCGGCGAGGCGCTCGCGTACCTCGGCACCGAGCTCGGCCCGATCCTGCATCGCCTCGGCACCGCGATCCTCGCCGAGGGCCACATCGCGCGGCTGGTGCGGCCCGCGGGAATGCAGCTGTTCCGCCCCGAGGCGATCGCGGCGCAGGCGGCCACGCGCGACGACGGCGAGGTGATCCGCGTCGCGCCGTCGTGGAGTCGCACGCTGTACTGGGCGCTGCTCGGCCTGCTCGTGCTCGGTGTGCTCGGCCTCGCCCTCGGCGAGATCAGCCAGTACAGCACCGGCCCCGCCGTCGTGCGCCAGCGCGGCCGCGCCGAGGTCACCGCGCTCGGGGCCGGGGCGATCGCGACGATCGACGTCGAGCCCGGCCAACGCGTGCGCCGCGGCCAGGTGCTCGCGCGTCTGCGCGACGTCGCCGAGCGCACCGAGTACGAGTCGGCCCGCGCCGACTACGACGCCCAGCTCCGCAATCGCCTGCTCGATCCCACCGACGAGGGCGCCGCGGGCCAGCTCCGCCTGCTCGGGCGCCAGCGCGACGTCGCCGAGGCCGCCCTCGAGCAGCGCGTGATCCGATCGCCGCACGACGGCGTCGTCACCGACGTCGGCGCGACCGTGGGTCAGCACGTCGACGCGGGGGACGCCGTGATGGCCGTGGTCGACGATCACGAGGCCGCCCTCGAGGTGGTCGCGTTCCTCCCCGGCGGCGACCGCCCGCAGATCGAGGTCGGCATGCCGCTGCGCCTCGAGCTCACCGGCTTCGACTACGCGTACCAAGACGTCGTCGTCGAGTCGATCACCGAGGGCATCGTCGGGCCCGCCGAGGCCAAGCGCATGCTCGGGGCGCAGCTCGCCGACACGCTGCCGCTCGGCGGTGGCCTCGTGATGGTGCGCGCGAGCCTGCCGACGACGAGCTTCACCTCGGGCGATCGCACGTTCGGCTACCACGACGGCATGGGGGGCGTCGCCGAGGTCCGCATGCGCGACCAGACGATCCTCGAGGTGCTCATCCCAGGATTCGAGGAGCTATGACCGACGCACCGCTGCCCCAGTCACCGTCGGCCGGCGCGTACCCGGCCCTGCACCGGCTCGACGTGAACCGCCGCAAGCGGCTCGAGTACGTGCCGCAGATGCAGGTCGCCGACTGCGGCGCGGCGAGCCTCACCTGCGCGCTGCGCTACTTCGGCCGGCACGCGCGGCTCGACGACGTCCGCGCGGTGCTCGGCGTCGGCCGCGACGGCGCGACGCTCGGAGGCATGCGCCGCGCCGCCGAGCACTTCGGCCTGCGCGCCCGCGGCGTGCGGACCGAGCTCGCCGACGTGCGGGCCCTGCCGCGCGCGACGATCCTGCACTGGAACCTCGCCCACTTCGTGGTCCTCGATCGCGCGACGCCCAAGGGCGTGCAGATCGTCGATCCCGCCAACGGCCCGCGATTGGTGTCGTGGGAGCAGTTCGGCAAGAGCTACACCGGCGTCGCGCTGGTGCTCGAGCCGACCGAGGCCTTCGCGCCGATGGCCAAGGGCGGCAACCGGCTGTTCGCGTACCTCGCTGCGCTGCTCGGCCACCGCGGCACGCTCACGCGCGTCCTGACGATGTCGGTGCTGCTGCGGGTGCTCGCGATCAGCCTGCCGCTGCTCACCGCGCTGGTCGTCGATCGGGTGATCCCTCGCTCGGACACCAACCTGCTGATGGTCACGAGCGTCGGGCTCGTCGCGGTCATCGCGTTCCAGTTCGTGTCGCAGCTGATCCGGGCGCACCTGCTGCTCGAGCTGCGGACCAACCTCGACGTCCGGCTCACGCTCGGCTTCCTCGAGCACATGGTCAGCCTGCCGTTCGTGTTCTTCCAGACCCGCAGCGCCGGCGATCTCATGATGCGGGTCAACAGCAACACGCAGATGCGCGAGCTGCTGACCTCGAACACGCTGTCGGCCCTGCTCGACGGCACGCTGGTCATCGTCTACCTGGCGATGATCCTCGTGATGAGCCCGCTGCTCGGCGCGGTGGTCACGGTGCTCGCCGCGATCCAGATCGTCCTCTTCTGGCTGACCAAGACCCGCTACCGCGAGCTGTCGTCGCAGCAGCTCGAGGCCCAGGCGCAGACCCACGGCTACCTCGTGCAGCTCATCGCGGGGATCGAGACGCTGAAGGCCGCGGGCGCCGAGCGCAACGCCGTGGTGCGGTGGTCCAACCTGTTCGCGAGCTCGCTCAACGTCGGGCTCGAGCGCGGGCGGCTCGAGGCCCTGGTCAACGCGCTGCTCGCCGCGGTCAAGGCCGCGGCGCCGCTGGTGGTGCTGTGCACCGGCGCGGTGATGACGATGCGCGGCGAGATCACGCTGGGGGTCATGCTGGCGCTCAACGCCCTGGCGGCCGGGTTCCTCACGCCGCTCGGCACCTTGGTCGACAACCTCGTCACGCTGCAGGGTCTCACCAGCTACATCGAGCGCATCGACGACGTGATGGGCGAGGCGCCCGAGCAGGACGCCGCGCGGGTCCAGCCGGCGCCGCGGCTCACCGGCCACATCCGCCTGTCGAACGTCTCGTTCCGCTACGCCGGCGGAGCGCCCTTGGTGGTGCGCGGCGCGAGCCTCGAGATCGTGCCGGGCATGAAGGTCGCGCTCGTCGGCCGCTCGGGCTCGGGCAAGTCGACGCTCGCGTCGCTGATGCTGGGGCTCTACTGGCCCGAGCAGGGTAGCATCGAGTTCGACGGCCGCGATCTGCGGCAGCTCGACGTGCGGACGGTGCGGCAGCAGATGGGCATCGTCACCCAGGATCCGTACATCTTCGCCGGCTCGATCAAGGACAACCTGCTGCTCAACGCGCCCGATGCCTCGCCGCACCAGATGATGCGCGCCGCCCAGATCGCGCGGATCCACGAGGATGTCATGGCGATGCCGATGGGCTACCAGACGCCGGTCGCCGAGGGCGGGGCGTCGCTGTCGGGCGGACAGCGGCAGCGGCTCGCGCTGGCCCGCGCCCTCGTGAACGCGCCGGCGGTGCTGCTGCTCGACGAGGCGACCAGCGCCCTGGACGCGGTGACCGAGGCGGAGATCGCCCGCAACCTGTCGCAGCTGCAGTGCACCCAGATCATCATTGCCCACCGCTTGAGCACGATCATGTCGGCCGACGCGATCGTCGTCGTCGACGGCGGGCAGATCCTCGAGGCCGGCAGCCACGCCGATCTGCTCGCGCGGGGCGGGCACTATCGGCGCTTGGTCGAGGCCCAGGCGATGCAGGGCAGCGCGACGCAGGCCCCACCGCTGCGGCTCGCGGCGGGGGCTGGGCGCGGCGCGACGGAGGTGGCGCGATGATTCGATCGCCTCGCGTGGCGATGGTCGTGGCGCTCGTGGCGGCGCTCGTGGGCTGCGCGGCGCCGGAGGTCACGCCGACGACCGCGGTCGTGCCCGCGTCGACGCCGGCGCCAGCGCTCGCGCAGCCGGCCGCGGACCCCGGCTACGTCGGCGTCGTCATCCCCGCGGCCGCCGTCGATCTGGCGCCGACCTACGACGGCGAGATCGAGCGCATCGCCGTCGCGGTCGGTCAGTGGGTCGAGGCGGGCGCCGAGGTGGCGCGCTTCGATCCCGCCGCGGCGCGCGAGGCCCTCGCGATGGCGCAGGCCGAGGTGCGCGTGGCCCAGGGCGAGGCCGCGCAGGCGTCGGCGATGGCGCGGCACGCCGGCCGTCGCCTCGCGACCGAGCGCGTGCTGGTCGAGCAGGGCATCAGCGCGGCGCACGAGATCGACGACGCCCAGGCCGAGCGCGCCCGCCACGGCGCGGCGAGCTCGAGCGCGGCGGGTCGCATCGCCGGCGCGAAGGCCCGCGTGCTGCAGCTCGAGCGCGAGCTGGCGCAGACGAGCCTGGTCGCGCCGTTCCGCGGCCAGATCTCGCTGGTCTACCGCGAGGCCGGGGCGCAGGCCGGCCCGAGCAAGCCGGTCGTGCGCCTGGTCGACACCTCGTCGAGCTTCGTGCGCTTCGCGGTGCCGCCGGTCGACGTCGCGGCGTTCCGCGCCGGCGCAGCGGTCGAGGTCGTGCTCGACGGCGTCGGCGTCACGCTGGCGGCGACGGTCCGCGACGTCGCGCCCGAGGTCGATCCGCCGAGCGGGAAGATCTTCGTCGAGGCGCAGATCGCCGCGGCATCCGTGCCCTACGCCCGACCGCACAGCCCGGCGTCGGTGCGGTTGGCGGGCAGCCCGTAGCGCGCCGCGTCACCCGGTGACGCAGGAGCCCACGTCGGGCGCGCCCGGGATCGGTGGTTCGATCGGCGTGCAGGTCCCCGCGGCGCACGGGTGCGCCGGCGAGCAGTACGCGGCGCAGCACGATTCGTCGCAACAGCCGGCGACCTCGTCCGCGGGCGCGCACAGCAGGCCGCCGCCGCATGAATCGTCCTGGGCGCAGCCCACCCCATCGGCCCTGCCGCCCGATTCCAGGCAGCCGAAGCCGCGGTCCGTCCGCTGACACGTGCCCTCGCCGCACGCGTTCGGATCGAACGGGTCGCACGGGATCTGGCACTCCGCGACGATGCCCTCGTCGTCGATGATGCACACGCGATCGGCGGGGCAGATCGGATCACTCGGCGAGCCCGTGCACATCGGCGTGCACGAGGCCGTCGCCCCGCCCGGATCCAGGGCGCACCACGACGTCGGGCCGCAGGGATCCGATCCCGCCGCTGGCTCGCACGCGTCACCGTCGGCGAGCGGCTCCGGGTCCTGCGTCACGCACTCGAGCGTCGCGTGCTCGACCGGCACGCACTTGCCCCCGTCCTCGCAGTCCTGCTCCCAGATATCGCACGGCAGCGCCACGCCGACGTCGAACTTCGGCGGCTCCTCGGTCTCGTCCGGGGGGCACTCCGCGTCGGTCGTGCCCGCCGTCGAGCCGACCGAAGTGTCCGCGCCCGCGGTGCCCGTGCTCGCGCCGACCGTCAGCGTCGACGGGCCCCCCGAGGAGGATCCGTCACCGCCCGCGGTGCTGCTCGCCGACGCGGGCGAGTCGTCGTCGACCGACGGTCCACACGCGAGCAACCCGAGCAGTGCCAAACCCCCGAGCCGTCTGTGCAACGTCATGGTCGGTGAGACGGCACGTGCCCGCCGCTTCGGCTCACGAGGTTGCCTTCATCCGTGGGCCGCCGGCTGCGCGTCGCGCCGGCGGGCCGTCGCTGACCGCCACGGCGAGCGAGGGCGCACGCACGCGCGTAGGCTCGCTCGCCTGGCTCTGTCGCGCAAGTCGACGCCCCCCCGAAAGCGAGATATCGTGCCCCTTGGTGAGCGACGCCATCGCAGCGGAGGTCCGGGCGCTCCTGAGCGACCTCGAGAGTGATCGCGTCGAGCGCACGATCTCCACCAAGAACCATGACAAGTTCCGTCTCGCGATCTGTGCGTTCGCGAACGACTTCCCAGGCAGCGGACGGCCGGGTTTTCTGCTCGTCGGCGCGAACGACGATGGGACGCCGTCGGGGCTCACGGTCACGGATCAGCTCCTGCTGGAGCTTGCCGGCTTGCGGAGCGAGGGGCGGATTCAGCCGATCCCGGCGATGACCGTCGAGCGCGTGGTGCTCCCCGAGGGCGAACTGGCCGTGGTGAAGGTCCTGCCGTCCGACATGCCGCCGGTCCGCTTCGATGGTCGCGTGCACATCAGGGTTGGCCCCCGCCGCGCAATCGCGTCGGAGCAGGAGGAGCGGGTCCTCACCGAGCGTCGCGTTTCGAGTGCGCGCACGTTCGATCTCCAGCCATGCCGCGGTGCGACACTCGAGGACCTCGCGATCGAGCTCTTTGTGGCCGGCTACCGACCCCAGGCCGTCAGCGCCGAGGTGATCGCGGAGAACGGCCGACCGATCGAGCAGCAGCTCGCAGCACTGCGGTTCTTCGATCTGCGCACCCAATCGCCGACCCATGCCGGGATTCTTCTGTTTGGCAAGGACCCGCGTGCGTGGCTGCCCGGTGCGTACGTTCAATTCCTGCGCGTCGAGGGGACGAGCATCGCGGACGACATCGTCACCGAGCAGGAGATCTCCGGGGACTTGGTAGCGGTGTTACGTCGGCTCGACGACGTGACCTCCGCTCACCTGCAACGCAGGCCTGTGGCTCTGCCAGGCTCCATGCTCGCCGAGCGAACTGCGCAGACCTACCCGCCCACGGCTCTCCGCGAGTTGCTCCTCAATGCAGTCATGCACCGGAGCTACGACAGCAACGCGCCGGTGCGCTTCTACTGGTTCACCGATCGTATCGAGATCGATAATCCCGGCGGGCTCTATGGTGCGGCGCGACCCGAGAACTTTCCGAGTCGCAACGACTATCGTAACCCCGTCCTCGCGGAGGCGATGAAGGTCCTCGGTTTCGTCAACCGATTCGGCCGCGGTGTCGTGCGTGCGCAGGAGGAGCTGCGCAAGAACGGTAATCCACCGCCCGAATTCGCCTTCGACGATCCTGGAACGGTTCGGGTGATCCTCCGGATGGCAGCGTCATGACCACGGTTGGGTTCTTCAACCCGCTCGCGAGCCGCTCGCGCTCGCGCCTCGTCCTCAACCTCGGGTGGGTCCTCGCCGACTCGGGTTTTCGCGTTGTCCTGGTGGACCTCGATCCCTCCGCGACGCTCACAGGGCTCAGCGGTGCTCTCGAGCGGGCCGGTCGCACCGTGTTCGACGAACTCACTCGGCGAAAAGTTGCCGTTCCTGCGCTCGCCGTTCCTACGCCTGCGCTCGCGGAGATCGGAGAATCGATCTGGATCGCAAAAGCCGATCCCAGGCTCGCCATCCTCGACGCGGCAGTCGCCGCCGATCCGGCAGCGCCACCTCTTGGCGACGCGCTGAGATCGATGATCGACGCGGCCGCAGCTGAGGTCGACGCAAGTTTCGTGCTGTGCGACCTGCCCGCGGGGTTGGGCCACATGGTGCGCGCCGCTATCGAATGCTCGAACGTCATCTGCGTGCCCGTCTCCGGCCGAAAGCTCGAGAGCTACGTCGCGGAGGGGCTCGAGGCGAGTTGGGGGTCGTGGCGCGGCGAAGGAGTGCCTTTCCGCGATCGCTTCTCTTGGATCGAGGTCCACTCCGGCCATGACGCCGAGAACGCCCGGATCGCTGCGGCTCGGTTCCAGGAGAGGCTCGGCGGCGCGGTCATGGGGAGTCTGAAGGAGTTCCCGAGCTTGTCGGCGACCGCCAGCGCGGCGCAGAAGGCGGATGTCGCGCTCACCATGGCCGACGGTGTGAACGTGTCACAGCTCGCAGCGGTCGCGGATCTTCGGCGGCAACACGAGGTCTTGGCAACTGCGTTACTGCGGGCCAGTGGAGTCACCGACGACGACGCCTTCCGCAAGGAGGTCGAACTGGCGCTGTACACCGTTCTCTCCGAGGAGATGCCGGCTGCCCTCGATACCCTGTCATCCGGGACGTCGATCCACTCGATTGAAGACGTCGAGATCGAACGCGTCGACGTCCAGCGAGGCGGCGTTCGTGTCGCCGGCGCTGCGTCTGTGTCCGTCGGTCGCGACGGTGAGGATACGACGATGTCGTTTCCGATGAAGTTCGATGTGGCGCTCGATCGGTCGCATGCATCGGCGAACCGGGTCATGCGGCTCGACGTCGATACCTCGTCGTCCCACGAATGAGGCATCACGGCCCGCTGGCCGCGTCGCCCCGCGATCACCCGGGCACGATCTGCGTCAGCGCGAAGCCGGTCATGTCGCTGTACGTGTACGGGTACTGCAGCCCGCCCACGACCTCGTGCATCTCGGGCGCGGTCGGATCGATCTTGAACGCCTGGTCGCCGAGCGTGTCGACGAGCCACACGTAGCCCTCGACGTCGATGCTGACGCCCGCGGCGTGCTCGATGCCGCCGAGGGTCTCGGGGCCGAAGAAGTCGATCTCGATCGGATCGGTGTTGGGATCGACCCGCAGCAGCCCCGGGTTCGCCCCGCCGCTCCACGCCCCGGCGGCGATGCTCGCGATCCACAGCACGCCCTGCTCGTCCGACATGAGCCCGCGCAGGATGTTGTCCGCGTTCGAGTCGG
>LNFM01013575.1_pt1 | contig 10341 bp, 11 predicted proteins | sample 596031 | NCBI WGS metagenome assembly LNFM01 (sample SAMN04254537, study PRJNA301005) | activated carbon metagenome | isolation source: dual media filters at the Ann Arbor, Michigan drinking water treatment plant | place: USA: Ann Arbor | reverse complement strand
TCTGGTGCACTGCTGCCACGGTGACGATCGACCCGACTGCCCGATCATCGACACACTCGCCCACGAGGGAGCGGCGCCAGCGGGAGCGGCGCCTCACGCGCTCGGCAGGACCGCCGGACTGCAGCCGGGTCGGGCGCGTCGCCGGCCAGGCTGATCGGCACGGTGGACGGCGGCCGGCAGCCCGACCCCTCTCGGTCGGGCCCGGCGCAATCTACTTTGCCATCTGCATCTCTGTGACGGTCAGCTTGCCCGCGTCGCTGATGGCCTTGAACTTGATCTTGTCACCCGCCTTCAGCTTGTCGAGCATCGCCTTGTCCTTGACGACGAAGACCATCGTCATCGCCGGCATGTCCAGGCTCTTGATGTCGGCATGCCTGAGCGTCAGCTTGCCGCCCTCCTTGTCCACCTTGCGCACCTCGCCGTCGGTCATCTCGCCGGTGGCGGCCTGCGCGGTCGGCTTGCCATGATCGCCGTGCGCACCGTGGGCGCCTTGGTGGCTGGCAGCCCAGGCCGGCGTCACCGTCGCGGCCGAAAGGACCAGAGCCAGCCCGGCGGCGCGGAAGAAGAATCGTTGGTGGTTCATGAGCGTTCCTTTTGCTTGAAGTAGCTGTTGAAGACTCGCGTGCTGCCGTCGGGGGCGATGAGCAGCACGTCGTAGGGGTCCTGCTGGTTGTCGTAGGCGGGCCCATCCATACCGGGGGAGCCGATGGGCATGCCAGGCACGGCCAGGCCGATCGCGGCGGGGCGCTCCTTCAGCAGGCGCTGAATGTCCGCCGCCGGCACGTGCCCCTCGATGGCGTAGCGGCCTACCCATGCCGTGTGGCACGAACCGAGCCCGGTGGGTATCTTGAACCGTGCGCGAACTGCGGTGTTTCCGACGTCGTTGACCTTCACGCGGAAGCCGTTCGCTTCGAGGTGGGTGATCCAGTCCTTGCAACAGCCGCAGCTCGGGCTTTTCCAGACCTCGACCAGCACCTTCTGGCCCTGTGCCTGCAGGCCGGCGGGGATCGCCAGCAACCCGCCCGCGCCCATCAACGCAGCCAGTGCGCGACGCCGCTTCATGCCTTGACCCCCGACTCCACCTTGAGGGTGCCGACCATGCCGCTTTGGCAGTGCCCGGCGATCAGGCAGGCGAACTCGAATTCGCCAGCGCGGTTGGAGGTCCAGGCGATCTCGCCCGTTATCCCGGGCGGGACATGGGCCATGCAGGGCTCGTCGTGTTCCATGTTCGGGACGTTCACCATCATGGCCGGGTGCTTCGCGTTCGCGGCCGCGCGAGGGGTTCTGAGATGAGTTCTTTCATGCATGTCTCCTGGGGGCATGGCGGTCAGTATGGGGCGGGTGGTTAGCGGCCTGAGTGGCCACCTGGGTGGGCGCGGCCAGAAGCGTCTTGACCAGCAGGCTTGGAAGTCGCACGGCTGGCGCTGGTCGCGCGTCGCTGCACGCGCGTCGGGCCGGTCCTTTACGCGAGGACGCTTCGAGGCGGGCGGTCAGGGCCGTCCGCTGCGAACGGGTCGACGGTCGGCACGACGGTGGTGAAGACCGTGGGCACGGGTTCGGTCGCCGGAACGCCCTGCACGGTGGTCAGGATGGCGCCTGCCGAGCAGCAGGAGGCGCTGGCGCTGCACTTCTGCGTGGCCACCTGATCCGCCGATGCGATGGTCGACGAATCGTCGGCAATCGCGGCCTCGGCCGATGCGCCAGGGTGAGGCTCATGTGCGGACATGGCCTCACCGTGATGCGCGTGCTGGGGCAGACTCGACCTGGCCTCCGTGAGGGGAGAAGCGGCACCATGATGATCCGGGCTGCAGAACGCCATGGTCGCAGCAACCGCCCCTTGTGCCGGGACCGCCAACACCAACAACCAAATCAAGAGCGTTCGCACCAGGAGCCCCATGGCGACACTTTACAGCACGCCTTCTGCGAGCCCCACCAGTTCTGCCCCGCAACCCTTACGGACGAGTTGGCTTGCGCCTTGTGCGGTTCGTTTCCCGCTCTTTCAACGAGGGGCACGCCTGGTCCCGGCCGGGTTACGCCCCAGGTGCGGCAGCTCACCCGGTCAGTCCCGCTTTCTGGCGCAGACCCAAGTCGCCCGCCTTCACGGCGCGCCTACTCTCCGCGGCCAGTTGAGTCGTCGGCACGCGCTGCCGATAGGCCAGCAGCGCCTTACGCGCGCTGGGCCGGGCCGTTCGAGCGGCTGGTGGCGTCCTGTCATGGCAGCGAAGACCCGTACTGCACGATCCTGGAAGAACTGGCTGTCGACCGCCCCGCCACGCCGACCTGAGGGCGTGGACTCGTCAACTGCACGCTGCGCACCGCTCGCACGAAGACCGGCCGCCCAGGACCGTCAGGCCGTGGCACGGCGAACGTCGTGACAACTGCTCAGGGGGTCCGACACGGACGCGCGCCGCCGCGGCGACTTGACGCTACTTGTTCAAGGCGTAGGTGGCGCGGCCCGTGGCGTAGATGTCGCCCAGGTTGCCGTCGACCTTGAGGTCCATGCCGCGACCCTTGAACTCGATGGCGCCGCTGATGCCGGCGAACCGCCCCGTTCCCTCGACCAGCTTGCCGCTGGCCGACGTCGTCAGCGGGGTGCCAGGGGGGCCGTACTGCGTGACGCCCTGCATGTCGAACGTGAAGGTCGCACCGTCCTCGAAGCGCATCAGCATGCGTCCGCTGAAGTCTTGGCGGTCACCTTCGATCGGTTTGGCGACGCCCCGGAAGGTCAGCGTTGCAGGCTCACCATTGGCGAACATCGCGACGCCGCGGCGCACATAGTTCAGACCCTGCGCCTCGGTGCGGATGCTGCTCTGGCGCCAGCTCAGTTCCTCACCTTGGGCCGGTGCCGCGCCCGCCAGCAGACCCGAGCCGATCACCAAGGCGGCCGCCGCGGACTGCAGTTGGTAGGTTCTTCCGCTTGCCATTTTCATCTCTCCATGGCCGTGACGTTGGCCGTTCCCAATGTGGACCGATGCCTACGCCGGCGGTTGAGTATTCGCAATGGCCGTCGAGTATTCGCGAGCCTTGCGCACCTGCGCAGCGGCTGACGCGTCGCAGGAAACGCCATGTCGCCGCGTGGCCCGCGCCACAGAATCTGGCCCGTGACGGTCTCGGTTGCGTAGCGAAGACTCGGCGCCTGCGCGCTGGCGCGACGCGGCCGCCGGTGGGCGCCTACGGGTCTTCCTCATTTGACAGGTAGATCATGTCCAGGGACTATTCGTCCATGTATGTGAACAAATCGGCGACGGCATGAGCGGCGACAAGCGCCAGCCGCGGCTTGCAGCGACTGTGGTGCTGACACGCGACGCCCCCGGCGGTCTGGAGCTGCTGCTGCTGCGTCGCGCCGAAAGGGGCGACCACAACAGCGGCGCCTGGGTCTTCCCGGGTGGCCTCGTCGACAGCGCCGACCGCCAGTGCCACGCCCTGTGCAGCGGCCTTGACGACGCCGAAGCCAGCCGGCGCTTGGGCGTCGAGAGCGGGGGACTGGACATGTTGGTCGCCGCGGTGCGCGAGTGTTTCGAGGAAGCCGGAGTGCTCTGCGCCACCGGGCCCGACGGCCGCTTCGTCGACCTGCAGAGCGCGCGCGGCGCGGAACTGTCGGCACAGCGCGGCGCACTTGCCGCCGGCGAATGCAGCCTGGCGGATCTTTGCCGGGCGCACGCCCTGCGCCTGTGCGTCGACCGCCTGCACTACATCGCGCACTGGCTGACGCCGATAGGCCGCGCAAAGCGTTTCGACACCCGCTTCTTCGTCGCCGTGCTGCCAGAAGGTCAGGAATCCGCGCACGACGCCGTTGAGACCGTCGAGCAGGTGTGGCTGACGCCTGCACAAGCCCTGGCGCCACAGAACGCACGCCGCCTGATGACACCTACGCGCGCGGTGATCGAGCAGCTCGCGGCCTTCACCGATACCGCTGCGCTGCTGAACTGGGCGCGCGCGCCCCGCCAAGTGCAGCGGGTGCTGCCGCGCTTGGCAACGCGCGCCGACGGGCTCTGCCCCATCCTGCCCGGTGACCCGGCCTGGCACGAGGTCGGCCGCCTCGATCCGGAAGGCAGCGGCCAGGCCTGGTGCGAAGTCCGCACCGGTGAGCCCCTGGTACTCGCGTCTGGCGTTCTGCGGCTGACATCGGCCTCCACGGGCGCCCACAGCTACCTCGTCGAGTGCGATCCGGGCGCCTGGGCGGTCATCGACCCCGGGCCGCCGGATGTCGTGCACCACGATGCGCTCGTCGCCAACGCACCGGGCCCGCTGCGGTGGATCTGCCTGACCGATGGCGACGCCGTCCAGGCCCAGGGCGCCGCCGCTCTGGCAGCCCGCACAGGCGCGCAGCTGCTGGACGCCCACCGCCTGCCAGCCACGGCCCTGGGTACGCTGCTGCGAGCCTGGCCCGGCCCGGCGCCCGGCAGCACCTGCTACCTGCGGGCCGAGGACGGCATGCTGTTCAACGGCGCGCAAAACCTGCCGGACGAATGGCTGGCCGCGCACGGCGTCGAGTGGCGGGCCGCGCACAGCGGGTTCCTCACCCCCGCCTTTCCAACCGCGGAGCGCCCATCATGACGAACCGCCTGTGCGAGATGTTCGGCATCGAAGTGCCGATCTTTGCGTTCTCGCACTGCCGCGACGTCGTCGTCGAGGTCTCGAAGGCCGGTGGCCTGGGCGTGCTGGGCATGGCGCGCATGAGCCCCGAGCAGGTGCACGAAGAATTGAACTGGATCGACGCGCACATCGGCGGCAAGCCCTACGGCATCGATATCCTGAACCCGGCCCGCTACGAAGACCTGGGCGACCGCAAGTTCGACCCCGAACGCCTGTTCCCGCAAGCCCAGCGCGACTTCGTGAAGACGCTGCTCGACGAGGCCGGCATCCCGCCGCTGCCCGCGGCCGATGCCGATTCGATCATGAAGGCGATGGTCAACCAGTTCAGCTTCACGCCCGAAGAGAGCGCGAAGATGGTCGACATCGCGCTGCAGCACCCCATCAAGCTCATCGTCAACGCGCTGGGCTCGCCCTCGGCGGAACTGGTGGCGCGAGCGCACGCGATGGGCATCAAGGTGGCCGCGATGGCGGGTGCGCCGAAACACGCGCTGAAGCACAAGGCCGCGGGCTGCGACTTCGTCATCGCGGTGGGCACCGAGGCCGGCGGCCACACCGGCAGCACGACGTCGATGGTGCTGTGGCCGCGTGTCGTCGACGCCGTCGCGCCGCTGCCGGTGCTGGGCGCCGGCGGCGTCGGCCGCGGGCGCCAGATGGCTGCGGCGCTGGCACTGGGCTGCGAAGGCGTGTGGTGCGGTTCGGTGTGGCTGAAGACGGTGAAAAGCGAAGTCACGCCCGAAATCAAGCAGAAGCTGTTCGAAGCCGACAGCGAGGACGCCGTGCTCACGCGCACCGTCACCGGCAAACCCTGCCGCACGCTGCGCAGCGCCTTCACCGACGCCTGGGACCGACCCGGCGCACCGCCGACCTTGCCCGCGCCGCTGCAGGCGCTGCTGTGGTGGGGCCAGGGCCGCACGCGCGTCGAGCGTGTGCGTGCGAAGGACTTCCTCACCTACCCGGTGGGCCAGATCGTCGGCGACATGCACGCCGAGACCTCGGTGCGCGAGGTCGTGCACGAGATGCTGCTCGAACTGCTCGAATCGAAGGAGCGGCTCGACAGCCTGCTCGATTGAAGGAAAGCCCGCCATGCACACCATCCGCAGCCTCTTCTTCGCGCCGGCCAACCGGCCCGATCTCGTCGTCAAGTTCCCGCGCTTCGTTGCCGACTGCTACGTCATCGACCTCGAGGACGGCACCCCGCCGGCAGCCAAGTCCGGCGCGCGCGCCGGCCTCGCCGCGCTGGTGACGCAGGTGCGCCAGCAGCCGCTGCCCGGCGTACTGACGGTGCGCGTCAACGAACCCGAGTCCGACCACTACCTCGACGACCTGGCCGCCGCCTGGGCCACCGACGTCGACGGCATCGTGATCCCCAAGCTGGAAACGCTGGAGCAGCTCTTTCCGGCGCTGCACTGGCTGCGCCGCCTGGAACGCGAAGCGCCGCGCGCCGCACCGCGTTTCATCGTCGGCGGGCTGGAATCGATCGCCGGCGTCGCCAACGCCGCCGCGCTGTGCCGCGCCCACCCGGGGCTGACGGCCGTGTACTTCGGCGCCGAAGATCTGGCGAGCGAACTGGGTGCACGCCGCACGCCGGAAGCGCTGGAAGTGCTGTACGCACGTTCGCAGGTGCTGCTGCACGCCAAGGCGGCGCGCATCGTCGCCATCGACCAGGCCGTGCTGGAGATCCGCGACGACAGCCACTTCGAGACCGATGCGCTGGTCGGCCGCAGCCTGGGCTACGACGGCAAGATCTGCCTGCTGCCACGCCAGCTGGAAGTCGCAAATCGCGTCTTCCGCCCCAGCGATGCCGAACTCGACTTCGCGCGACGGCTGATCACGCGCTACACCGAAGCCATGGCACAGGGCCTGGGCACCATCGATTTCGAAGGCAAGATGGTCGACGGCCCGCTGCTCAAGCGTTCGCAGCGCCTGGTCGCGCTGGGCGACCACCTGACACGCGTCGAGGCACGGCGGTGATACGCGTCGACGCCGCACAGCTCGACCTGCGCGACTGGATACGCCCCGGCGACGGCATCGTGCTGGGCCAGGGCACGGCCGAGCCGCTGACGCTGACCGAAGCGCTGGTGCGCCAGCGCCGTGAACTCGGCGGCGTGCGTGTCTACCTCGCCGCGATGTTCTCCGACACCTTCCTGCCCGAGCGCTGCGACGGCCTGCAGATCACCGGCATGGGCGGCGTGGGCAGCAACCGCCGCCTCATCAAGGCCGGCGTGATGGACGTGCTGCCCTGCCATGTCTCGCAGGTCAGCGAATTCATCGGCGGCGGCGAGATCCCCTGCGACGTGGCGCTTGTGCAGGTGAGCCCGCCCGACGCACACGGCCGCTACAGCCTGGGCCTGGGCGCCGACCACAGCCGTGCCGCGGTGGACAAGGCGCGCGTCGTCATCGCGGAGGTGAACGCCCGTGTGCCGCAGGTGTGCTGCGACGTGGCGCTGACGGCCGACGACATCGACGTGCGGGTCGACACCGACCGCCAGCCCATCCAGCTGCCGGCCGCGCCCATCGGCGACCTCGAGCGCCGCATCGCCGCGCATGTCGACCGCTACATCCCCGACCGCGCCACGCTGCAGGTCGGCTTCGGCGCCATCCCCGAGGCCATCATCGCGATGCTCTCGAACCGGCGCGACCTGGGCATGCACTCGGGCATGGTCGGTGACTCGCTGGTCGACCTGGTGGAGTGCGGTGCGCTCACCAACGCCTGCAAGGGCATCGACGCCGGCGTCAGCATCACCGGCGTGCTCTTCGGCACCGACGAGCGCCTCTACCGCTGGGCGCACCGCAACCCGCTGCTGCGCCTTTGCCCGACTCCCTACACCCACGCCGGCGCCGTGCTCGCACAGTTGCAGCGTTATGTCTCGGTGAACTCGGCGCTCGAGGTCGACCTGACGGGCCAGGTCAACGCCGAGAGCATCGCCGGCGACTACATCGGTGCCGTCGGCGGCCAGGTGGACTTCGTGCGCGCGGCCGGCCGTTCGCCGGGCGGCGCATCGATCATCGCCCTGCCCAGCGCGGCCAAGGGCGGCACGGTGCCGCGCATCGTCGCCAAGCTCGACGGGCCGGTGACCACGGCACGCAGCGACGTCGATGTCGTGGCCACCGAAAACGGCGCCGTGCGCCTGCGCGGCCTGGCGTTCAAGCAGCGCGTGCGCGCGATGATCGAACTGGCCGCACCGCAGCACCGCGAAGACCTGGCGCGCCAGGCGCACACGCTCTACGGCGTGTGAACGTGCGTGGCGGGCCGGCGGCGCGGTGCCGCCGCGGCCAAAACCGCGAAGTCAGTCACCGCTGAAGTTCGGCTTGCGCTTCTCGACGAAGGCCTTGATGGCCTCGACGTGCTGCGGCGTCTTGTGCGCCACGGCCTGGAAACCGGCCGACATCTCGAGCAGGCCCTCGAAGCGTATGGTCTGCCCTTCGCGCAGCAGGCGCTTGGTCATGCGCAGGCCGGCGCCCGGGTTCGCGGCGATGCGTTCGGCCAGCGCGCGTGCTTCGTCCATCAGTTGCGCGGCCGGCACCACGCGCGACACCAGGCTGCAGGCCAGCGCCTCGGCGGCGTTCAGCGTGTCGCCGGTGAAACTCATCTCGGCCGCCTTGGACATGCCCACCGCACGCGGCAACAGCCAGGCGCCGCCGTCGCCAGCGATCAGCCCCACACGCACGAAACTCTCTGCGAAGCTGGCGTTGTCGGCGGCGATGCGGATGTCGCACATGCAGGTCAGGTCGCAGCCGGCGCCGATGGCCGGGCCGTTGACGGCGGCGATCAGCGGCACTTCCAGGTTGAAGACCGCCAGCGCCAGGCGCTGCACACCCTGCCGGTACCACTGGCGCAGTTGCGCCGGCGTATGGTCGAACAGCTCCTGCATGTGCTTGAGGTTGCCGCCCGACGAAAACACCGGGCCGGCGCCAGTGAGGATCACGCAGCGCACCGAAGCGTCGTCGGTGATGCGCTGGCAGGCGTCGACGAACTCCTGCGGCGCCGTGCCGCCCGTGAGCGCGTTGCGCGTCTCGGGCGAGTTCATCGTCAGCGTGACGACGGCGCCCGTTTGTTCGTAGTGCAGGAATGCGGTCATCGGAAGAGGTCCTGGTGGGGCGGGATCAGCGCGAAGCGCATGAAGTCCAGCGTGGTGCCGGTGTCGGCCAGCAGCGCGCGGCCGAGCACGCGGTTCCAGTGCGTTTCGGCACCAAAGTCGGCGCGCCACTCGTGCAAACGGCGCGAGTAGAGCTGCAGGTCGAACTCGGCCGTGACGCCGATGGCGCCGTGCACCGCATGCACCATCGGCGCGGCCAGCGCCGCGGCTTCGCTGGTGCGCGACTTGGCCAGCGCCGCGCGCAGCGGCACGGGCCAGGGGCCGGCACCGCTGCAGCCGATTTCGGCCGCGATGCGGCTGGCCGCGACGTGTTCGGCCAGCTGCGCCATCTGGTGCTGGATGGCCTGGAACTTGCCGATCGAGCGGCCGAACTGTTCACGCTGGTTGGCGAAGTCCAACGTCATGACGAGCACCCGTTCCAGCGCACCGGCCAGTTGCGCAGCGGTCAGCGCCGCGCCGGCATCGCGCCATGCGGAAGGCGCTTCAGAGACCACGGCCGACACGGGCAGCGCGGGCCAGTGCAGGTCGGCGCGCAGGCTGCCGTGGATGCCGCTGCCGTCGCGCCGGGCCTCGGCGGCAGGCAGCAGCCACCAGCCCCTGCCAGCGGGGCTGTCCACCGCCACCCAGTCGGCCAGCAGGCCGCACGGCGTGCCGGGGCAGGTGATGTGGCCGTCGTCGGCGCAACGCGCCAACGCGGCGATGGCGATGATGCCGAGCGGCGGTGTCTGCCCCTCATGCGCCAGCACCGCACGCACGAGCATCGTGTGTGCCACCGGCATCGGCAGCGCGTGGCGGCCCTCGGCGACGAAAAGCGGAAAGGCCTCGGCCAGCGCCAGCCCGGCACCGCCCTGCGCTTCAGGTACCAGCGCGTCGAGGAAACCCGACTCGGTGAGCGTGGCCCACAGCGCCGTGGGCGAGCCGCCGGCCTCGATCTGCCGCACCACAGCGGGCGGGCAGCGGTCGGCCAGCAGGCGCTCGAAAGGCGCGGTGAAAAGTTCGCTCATCGCAGCCCCAGCCCACGCGCGATGATGCCGCGCAGCACTTCGCGCGTGCCGCCGCGCAGCGAGAAGGTCGGCGCGAACTGCGTCACGTAGGCCAGCGTGCGCAGCAGTTCCGCCGGGGCGTCGCGCTGCGGCGCGCCGGCGATCGCGTCGGCGATGGCCAGCGGCATGAACTGTTCGAGTTCGGTGCCCAGGTCCTTGACCAGCGAGGCCTCGACCACCGGGCTGGCGCCCGCATTGACCTGCGCCGTCACGGCCAGCGACATCGAACGCAGCGTCGCCGTGTGGCCGACGATGCGGCCGGCCAGCGCCACGGTGGCGTCGTCGTCGGCGCCGCTGGCGCGCAGGTGCGCCAGCCAGGTGTCGAAGAGCACGATGCTCGAATACAGGCGCTCGGGCCCGCTGCGTTCGTAGGCCAGTTCGGCCGTCACCTGCGCCCAGCCAGACCCCTCGTCACCCACCAGCGCGTCGTGCGGCAGTTCGACGTCGTCGAAGAAGACTTCGCTGAAGTGGCGGTCGCCCGTCAGGTCTTCGATGGGGCGCACGGTGATGCCGGGCAACGACATGTCGATGATCAGCTGCGACAGGCCCCGCTGGCGGTCTTCGGTGCTGCCCGAGGTGCGCACCAGCGCAATCATGTACTGCGA
>LNFM01012235.1_pt1 | contig 10341 bp, 14 predicted proteins | sample 596031 | NCBI WGS metagenome assembly LNFM01 (sample SAMN04254537, study PRJNA301005) | activated carbon metagenome | isolation source: dual media filters at the Ann Arbor, Michigan drinking water treatment plant | place: USA: Ann Arbor | reverse complement strand
AAAAGAACCCATTTTACAATGTTGTAGTAGCTGATTCACGCAATCGTCGTGATGGCCGCTTTATTGAGCGCGTTGGTTTTTACAACCCGTCAGCTAAAGCTGGTGCAGAAGGTTTGCGTATCGATGCAGCTCGCGTTAGTCATTGGACTAGCAATGGCGCACAACTGTCAGACACTGTTGCACGTTTAGCTAAAATGCATGCAAAAGGCCCAGAAGCTGCTTTAGCTGCAAAAGCTAAAGATGCTGCCAAAGCCGATGCTGCCAAAGCAAAAGCTGCTGCCTTAGAAGCTGCTAAAGTGAAAGCCGCTGCAGATGCTGCCAAAGCTGAAGCCGATGCAAAAGCTGCCGCTGAAGCAGAAAAAGCAGCCGAAGCAGCAGAAGCGCCAGCTGAAGTGGTAGAAACACCAGCAGCTGACGCTTAATTGACTCATACTGATTGCTTAAGGCAGTCTTAAGCGATGAGTTTAGTTAACACTAATCAATCAGTGAATTCTCTGTCAAATCATTTTCCAGAGGATTTAGTAGTCATGGGGCGCATTGTGGCGCCCTACGGTGTTTTTGGATGGCTGAAAATTGTGCCTGATACCGAGACGATGGATAGTTTGTTTGATTACGATACTTGGTGGGTTGGCAAACACAACAATTGGCGCGAGCTAGATGTTGTTGAGGCAAAGATTCATAACGATGTGCTAGTTGTGAAATTGCAGGGTATAGATGACCGCGATGCGGCATTTGCCTGCAAAGGGAAACAAGTCGCTGTGCCGCGAGATGCATTACCAGAAACGGCAGAAGATGAATATTATTGGTCTGATTTGATTGGTTTGACCGTTAAAAATCAGCAAGATGTGATTTTTGGGTTGATTACCGATGTGTTTGAAACCGGTGCAAATGATGTAATTGTAGTAAGTGGCGGTCAATTGAATAGTGAGCGTGAGCGCTTGATTCCTTTTACCCCGCAAGTGATTTTAGATGTGGATTTAAGTGCGAAAACCATGTTGGTTGATTGGGATGCGGATTTCTAGCATTTAGATGCAAACATGCGCTTTGATGTCATTAGTTTGTTTCCAGAAATGTTCGATGCCATCACTAAGTTTGGTATTACATCAAGGGCAATTGAACGCAAGATTTATGAGTTAAATGTGATTAATCCGCGCTATTTTACGCAGGATAATCACAAAACGGTCGATGATAGACCGTATGGTGGTGGGCCGGGAATGGTGATGTTAGCCGAGCCGCTTGCGCAAGCGATTGATTTAGCAAAAAAAAATCAGGCTAATTTAAGTGTTAAGTCGCATGTGATTCATTTATCGCCACGCGGTTTGCCGCTTAATCACCAAAAAGTGATGGAATTAAGTCGGCAAAAAGGGTTGATATTGCTGGCAAGTCGTTACGAAGGCGTGGATGAACGCTTACTTAACACGCTAGTAGATGAAGAAATATCGATTGGCGATTATGTGTTAAGTGGCGGTGAATTACCTGCCATGGCACTAATCGATGCTGTTGTACGGCAATTGCCGGGTGTGTTGGGTGATGCAGATTCAGCAATAGAAGATTCGTTTGTGAACGGCTTGTTGGATTATCCGCATTACACGCGACCAGAAGCCCTATTTTTGGACGGCAGGAAAGAACAAAAGGTGCCTGATGTTTTATTATCAGGTAATCACGCAAAGATTAGAGAATGGCGATTAAAACAATCGTTATTGCTAACAAGGGCAAAGCGCCCGGATTTATTGGCCGCAAGGTCGTTGACGAAAGAGGAAGCTCGGCTGCTTAAGGAAATAGAGCAGGAACAAGCATCTTCATAATTAAAAGGAGCACAAAGTGGCAGATATTATTAAAATGTTAGAAACGGAAGAGATTGCTCGTTTAGGCAAAAACATTCCAACTTTCGCCCCAGGCGATACCGTAGTGGTTGGTGTAAACGTGGTGGAAGGTACACGTAAACGTGTGCAGGCTTATGAAGGCGTTGTAATTGCGATTCGCAATCGTGGTCTTAACTCATCATTTATCGTGCGTAAAATCTCATCTGGCGAAGGCGTAGAGCGTACATTCCAAACTTACTCACCTTTAATCGCTTCTATTGAAGTGAAACGTCGCGGTGATGTACGTCGTGCTAAGTTGTACTACTTACGTGAGCGTTCAGGTAAATCGGCACGTATTAAAGAAAAATTAGTGGCGCGCGAAAAAGAAATTATGGCGCCAGCAGAAAAAGCCTAGGTTCAGTTATTGAATTAGATTTAATGCTTTTTTAGCAATATCAAAAGCCCCAAAACAATTAATACTGTTTTGGGGCTTTTTTATTTGCGTTGGTTTTACTATTTAAGTTAAATTAGTAACTGTATAAATTAATCCTTTAATTGTCTTAATTCATTTAAAACTATGCAGACTAATAACAAGCATGCCCTGCAATATGATGCAATCGTGGTAGTGCCATTTGGCGCAGTGGGTATTGCTGTACAAGGCGTGCAAGTAGTCATTGAATTGCTGGCGGACAAACATCCAGCCAAGCCTGCACAGCACAAAATGGCAGAAAAAGTTGTTCTGCAAATTGAGGCTTATTTTAGCAATGCCTACAACGATTTTAACTTGCCTATCGTTTATAAAGGCACGCCGTTTCAACGTCGCGTTTGGCAAGCAGTTAGTGCGATTCCGTGTGGGCGAGTGCTTACTTACGGCGAAATTGCCGAGCAAATTGGTAGCGGTCCGCGCGCTGTTGCAAACGCTTGCGGTGCCAATCATTTGCCGCTTGTCATTCCCTGTCATCGCGTAGTGGCTAAAAATGGTTTGGGTGGCTATATGCGCGGCCAAGTAGACGGCTTGAAAATTAAAAAGTGGCTACTAAAACATGAAGGCATTAGTTTTCAAAAGAGTAAACCAATGTGGCCGAAATAGATCAAGATAATCATTTAAGAGAGCTAGATACGTTTATCGACCATCTTTGGCTAGAAGATGGCTTATCCAAAAATACACTTGAAAGTTATCGCGCCGATTTAAGCCAATTCCACACCTGGTTGCGTAATCAAAACAAACAGTTATTAAATGCGCAGCAAACAGAAATTCAGCGCTATTTAGCGGTTAAGTTTCCGTCTAGCAAGCCGCGCAGTATTAGCAGGCTGATTGCCAGCATGCGGCGATTCTATCGTTATGCATTGCGCGAGCGTTTAATTTCTGAAGACCCTACACTACAAATCGAATCGCCCAAATTACCGCGTAGTTTGCCTAAAAGCCTTAACGAGCAAGAAGTGACCGATTTGCTCAACGCGCCAGACATTAACCAACCGATTGGTTTGCGCGATAGAGCAATGCTGGAATTGCTATACGCCAGCGGTTTAAGGGTTTCAGAATTAGTCACCGTAAAAGTTAATGAAGTCAGCACGCAAGATGGCGTAGTGCGCGTGACGGGCAAAGGCAGCAAAACACGCTTGGTGCCAATGGGCGAAGAAGCCGCAGATTGGATAGACCGCTACTTAAAATATGCGCGACCAGATATTTTGCAAAAAAGACTATGCGATGCAATGTTTGTGACGAATCGGGCCGAAATGATGACGCGGCAAGCTTTTTGGTATTTGATTAAACGTTATGCCTTAATTGCAGGCATTAATAAACACATGAGCCCGCACGTATTACGCCATGCATTTGCCACGCATTTGCTCAATCACGGTGCCGATTTGCGTGTAGTGCAAATGCTGTTGGGGCATTCGGATATTTCGACCACGCAGATTTACACGCATGTGGCGCGCGAACGCTTAAAACAACTCCATTCAGTGCATCATCCACGCGGATAAATGGGACTTAACCCAAAATTATCATCAATATTTTCAATCACCGTGCTGGCGTCCCACGCATCCACAATTTCTTTGGCTTTAATAAAATCTGAATCACTCACGTTTATGGTGACTAAGCCAATAGCTTGAATTTCGCCAACGCCGCCCTGCAAGTAATCTCCGAAAATATAAGCGGGGATTTCTTGTTGTTCGAGCAAGTTTTTGATTAGATGCGCTTCGATGCTGTTTGCAGCGGTGTAGATGACGATCATTTCATGAGCTTACTCTATACTGTTTTGGTAAGGAAACGCATTTTGTAATGCATTTGTTATTAATTCAGAAATAGTCAAATTCCATTTTTCAGGATTATCCTTTAAGTATCTATCCAAAATGGCAATAATCTGAATCGCATCAACATCTTTGGGCATCATAAGCAAGGGTGAATAAGCTATTGCAACCTTAGAAACGGTAATTAATTTAGGGTCAGACTTGCCCTTTATTTCTTTATCTGTAGCGGTGGAAATAATTGTAGACGTAATTAAGTTATTTGATTTTTGCACGCCAACAACGCCTGTGATTGTGCCTATTAAAAATCCAGCCTCAAACAGCTCTTCTTCGCCTATATTTTTCTTGGCTTGCATTAGATGGTAAGCATCAATGCCTCTCATCAACTGAGAGCCTGAACTACTTATTGGGTCACTATCAGCAAATACAAAACCGACAAAAGTTAATTGGAAAATTAAAGTTAAACAACTAGTAATTAAATATTTATTCATTTGGATTTCTCTATTCAGTTGAGTCAATTTAAATCATAAAAGTTTTCGTTCAATCATTACCCCCAGCGCTTTCAATCCCGGCAATATCGCAGGTTTAGCCACTTTCACTTTTACACTTAATGCTTTAAATTCACTCAAAATCAATTGGCAGATATGCTCCGCTAACGCTTCAACCAATTGAAAGCTGTTTTGCCTTAATGTTTGGCGTATGCGTGCAACCACAGCGCCGTAATCGATGGTATCTTCAATGGAATCGCTTGTACCCGCTTTGCTTAAATCATAGCCAATTTCAATATCCAAAATAATGGTTTGCTCCACCATGCGTTCCCATTCGGGTACGCCGAGTTTGGTTTGTACTTTGACTTGCTCTAAAAATATGGTGTCCATGATTTTTGCGATGGTTTAGAATGTATGTAGTTAGATTTTAGAGCATCTTAATATGAATGAGTTAGGTTTTATTCCCGTGACCCTTGTGCCGATTATTTGGATTGTGGCTGCTTATTTAATTGGCTCGATTGCATTTGGTATTTTGGTGAGCAAATTATTCGGCTTGCCCGATCCGCGCACCGTGGGTAGCGGCAACATTGGTGCGACTAACGTGGCACGCAGTGGTAAAAAATTACCCGCGATTTTAACCTTGTTGGGCGATGCGTTTAAAGGCTGGTTGCCGGTTTGGCTGGCGTTGCAATCGGGCATGCTGATGTGGGTGGTGGCTTGGGTTGGGTTGGCTGTATTTTTAGGACATTTGTTCCCCATTTTTCATCGCTTTAAAGGCGGAAAAGGCGTGGCTACCGCACTGGGCGTTATGCTGGCAATCTCTTTAACGCTAGGGTTGGCGGCTTTAGTCACGTGGGCGATTGTGTTTGCAATTTCGCGCTATTCATCATTGGCGGCGATTGTGGCGGCGGTTTTATCGCCAATTTACGCGTGGCTTTTGCTACCATATAAAGATTACGTGATGTTGATGTTTGTAATTGCAGTGATGCTGGTTTGGCGACACAGAACGAATATTCAAAAACTGCTGGCTGGCACAGAAGCTGGCTTTGGCAAAAATAAAATTTAACGCAAAAACTTAACCAATTTTTGGGGTTAAGTTTTTACAACCTCTGCCATTACGGCGCTTTTAATTCCGCTAAATCCCACCTTGGCTTAACGCTGACGCTGTAATTGTGTGGTGATTCGCCAGATTGTACTTGTGATAACCGTATCGCTTCAAGTCGCATCGCGCCAGCAAACGCAATCATCGCGCCGTTGTCTGTGCAAAATTCCAAACGCGGATAACTGACTTTGCATAATTTGCGCTTAGTCGCGGCATTTAATTTTTCGCGCAAACGCGTATTGGCACCCACACCGCCAGAAACCACCAAATTATCCAAACCCGTTTCGCGCAGAGCGCTCATACATTTTGAGGTTAAAATTTCAGTGACCGCTTCTTGAAACTCCCAAGCAATGTCGGCTTTAATTGCATCGGAAAGCGGTTGATTGTTGTTGGCTAGTGTTAATACCGCTGTTTTTAATCCGCTAAAGCTAAAATTCAAATCTTTGCTATTGAGCATCGGTCTTGGCAAATTAAAACGTGATTTTCCAGTAGACGCAAGCTTTGCCAAAGCAGGGCCGCCAGGGTAATCTAAGCCCAATAATTTTGCCGTTTTATCAAAGGCCTCACCTGCTGCATCATCTAGTGTATCGCCCAATAATTCGTATTGGCCAATACCATCCACGCGCATGAGTTGGCTGTGACCACCAGAAACCAATAGCGCAACAAACGGAAATTGCGGTGGATTTTCTTCTAATAATGGCGCAAGCAAGTGCCCTTCTAAATGATGTACGCCGACGCTGGGCACATTCAGTGCAAAAGCCAGTGACTGTGCGATGCTGGTGCCAACCAATAGTGCGCCAGCTAAACCAGGGCCTTGCGTATAAGCGATGCCGCCAATATCAACCAGTGTTTTGTTGGCTTGCCTTAATACAGTTTCAGTTAGTGGCAGTGCGCGCTGAATATGGTCACGCGAGGCGAGTTCTGGTACTACGCCACCAAACTCGGCATGCATGGCCACTTGTGAATGTAGCGCGTGTGACAATAAACCGTGTTGCGTATCGTACAGCGCGACACCTGTTTCGTCGCAAGATGATTCAAAACCTAAAACCAACAAATGATGATTCCTGACAAATGAGTGAAAAATTAAGCGAATTTTGTCGTTAAGTTGTACCATTTACAATGTAAATGCACAAAATCATTGAACAAAAGCAATTATACGATTAAAATACTGGACTTTTCTTGAGTTTCTAACAGAACCTGTAGATACAAGCTCAAGTGTTATTTTAAAGCAAATTGCCGATAAGAGAGAACGAATGTCTAGTGTACGTGTAAAAGAAAATGAGCCGTTTGACGTTGCATTGCGCCGTTTTAAACGCTTAATTGAAAAAACAGGTTTGTTGAACGATCTTCGCGCACGCGAATTTTACGAAAAACCAACGTGGGAACGTAAACGTAAAGCTGCCGCTGCGGTTAAACGTCAATATCGTCGTTTACGCAACCAAACATTGCCAGCAAAACTTTATTAAGTTTAAGCAGTGAGTCAGAATGACGTAGCGGACAATCAAGCCGCTGACAGAGCTCAAAATGAAGTACCTGCATTTTTGCATATTGCAGATCGTTTTATTGCCTTAGCTAATTCCCAAGCGCAAGAAAACGATTTAGCGACAGCAAGTGCAGGTTTTTTATATGCTAACGCGCGTTTTACTGCGTTTTTAGTCGCTTCTCAATGTGGAACTGCTGAAGCACTGGAAACAGAAAAAGCCGCAGCGATTGAGTATTTTGTGAATCAATACGCGCAGGCGCTCACTAGCAATATCACCGATTATCAAAAAAACTTTGCGCAATACTTTAGCAAGTAAGTTGCCATGACGCTTAAAGCCAGCATTTCCGAAGACATGAAAACTGCCATGCGCGCAAAAGATAGCGCGCGTTTGGGCACGATTCGCTTGTTGCAATCTGCAATTAAACAGCGAGAAGTGGATGAGCGTATTGAGTTGCAAGACGCTGATGTGATTGCGGTGATTGAAAAAATGCTCAAACAACGCCGCGATTCGATTGCTGCGTTTGAATCGGCTAACCGTATCGATTTAGCTGATATTGAAAAATATGAAGTCACCGTGTTGCAAACTTACATGCCAAAGCAGCTAAGTGATGACGAACTAAATCAAATCATCACGCAAGTAATCGCCGATTCAGGCGCAACTGGCGCAAAAGATATGGGTAAAGTAGTTGGGCTAGTCAAACCTCTGGTTGCTGGGGTGGCCGATATGGGTAAAGTGTCTGGTCTGATTAAATCGCGGTTAGCTTAAAGCAAATTAGCGATAAAATGAAAAGGGGCGTAAGCTCCTTTTTTGTTTTGTAAATTGGGCTAGAATTATTCACTCATTTTAAGTGTTAAGTATCACATCAACTCACCACAATGGCGTAAATATTTTGATTCCAGAAAGCTTTATTCAAGATTTATTAAATCGCGTCGACATTGTTGATGTGATTGATAAAAGCGTGCCGCTTAAAAAAGCGGGGGCGAATTATTCCGCTTGTTGTCCTTTTCATAACGAAAAATCACCCAGTTTTACCGTTAGCCCGACTAAACAGTTTTACCATTGTTTTGGTTGCGGCGCACACGGTACGGCGATTGGGTTTTTGATGGAGTATACAGGGTTAAGTTTTGTAGAAGCCATTCACGATTTAGCCAAAAATGTCGGCATGATTGTGCCGCAACAAGACTCAACACCCGCTTCACGCGAGGCAGATGCAGCCAATAAAACCATCAAATTAGGCTTGCAGGAAACCTTGCAACAAGCAGCCAATTATTACAAATCAGAACTCAAAAAATCAGAACGTGCGATTGATTATTTAAAAGGGCGTGGCTTAAGCGGTGTGATTGCCGCTAAATTTCAAATTGGCTACGCGCCAGTAGGCTGGCAAAATTTACAAGAAGTGTTCTCGAATTACGAAAACGATGTCTTGCAAACCGCGGGTTTGGTCGTTGAGAATGAGCAAGGCCGTCGTTACGACCGTTTTCGCGATCGCATTATGTTTCCGATTCATGATCAAAAAGGCCAAGTGATTGGTTTTGGCGGGCGAGTGATTAATCCCGAAGACACGCCAAAGTATTACAATTCGCCAGAAACGCCGTTATTTCAAAAAGGTCACGAATTATATGGTTTGTTTGTCGCCAGACGCGCAATTCGCGATGCAGGACGCGTGCTAGTGGTGGAAGGCTATATGGATGTGGTGGCGCTGGCGCAATATGGTATTGAATATGCCGTTGCCGCTCTGGGAACGGCCACTACGCCGTTTCATATCACTAAGTTAATGCGTCAAACGGATGAAATCGTATTTTGTTTTGATGGCGATAATGCTGGCCGCACCGCGGCTTGGCGTGCGGCAATGAATGCATTGCCCGCTTTAACAGATGGCTTAAAGCTGCGGTTTTTGTTTCTGCCAAAAGAACATGATCCCGATAGTTATGTGCGCGAATTTGGTAAAGAAAAGTTTGAGCTAGAAATGCAAAATGCGATGCCGCTTTCACAATATATTATTCAGCATTTAAGTGAGCAGAATTCGCTTAATTCGCAAGAAGATAAAGTGAAATTTTTAAATGAAGCAGAGCCAATATTGCGTCAAATTGCAGCGCCACGATTTTCATTACTGTTGCGCAAGCGTGTGGCAGAAATGGCCGATGTTACGGACGCAGAAATGCACAGTTTGTTAAAGCTACCTGCGCTCAATAAAGCACCAGCTAAAGCCACGCAAAAACAATCGCGTGCGCCTTTGTCGATTGAAAAGCGTTTTATATTGATGTTGATGATGCAGCCAAATCTAGCCAAGCCTGAACATCTAAATTTTGGATTGGGATTTGATGAGCAAGACATCTTGCTAAAAGCAGTGGTGAGCGCTGCGCTGCAACAACCGCAATCTAAGCCAGCCGCGCTTTTGCATACAATAGAGCCGCAAGTAGAACCGCGATTATTGCGAGAGCTGCAGCGTGAATTGCAATTATTGGATGAAAGTTTGGACTTTGAGCTTGAATTTGTGGGTGCGTGTACCCAATTAATGGAAGCGACCCAGCAGAAACGTGAAGGTAACATGCTAGATACGTTAAAAGAGAAGCCATTAAGCGCTTTAACAGTTGAGGAGCGTGAAATGCTGAAGAATTTGACAGCGAAAAAATAATCAGTTTGCGAAACTAACAATGCAAAGCCCATCCTCAAAATAAAGCGCTAAAACAAGCAGTTAAATTAGCCAAATAACACATTAGCAAAACGCCTCTTACCAAAACACGGCATATTTTGCTTAAAATTTAACACCTTTTACAGTATAATTTAGGGTTGTTCGTTATAGTCGAAACTTAACAGTGACGAAGCACCGGAATCCAAGAAGTAGTTTCATAGAATAGGATCAGGCATGGCCAGACCAAAATCAGATAAAACATTAGAAAAAGAGCGTAATAAGCTAGCAGCAGAAGCGGCACTTGACCCAGCGGCAGTTGCCTTAGACGCGGAAGCACGCCGTACGCGCTTGAAGTCGCTTATTATTTTAGGTAAAGAGCGCGGCTATTTAACTTATGCCGAAATCAATGACCATTTACCTGATGATACGCAAGATTCTGAGCAGATTGATGGCATTATTGGTCTAATTAATGATATGGGTATTCAGGTGTATGAAGAGGCACCTGATGCTGAAGTATTGTTAATGTCTGATGCGCCGCCACCCGTAACTGACGAAGATGCGGTAGAAGAGGCTGAAGCGGCGCTAG
>LNFM01019289.1_pt1 | contig 10343 bp, 9 predicted proteins | sample 596031 | NCBI WGS metagenome assembly LNFM01 (sample SAMN04254537, study PRJNA301005) | activated carbon metagenome | isolation source: dual media filters at the Ann Arbor, Michigan drinking water treatment plant | place: USA: Ann Arbor | reverse complement strand
AGCGCAAGCTGCCCGCGTTTGGTCCCGGCGACACCGTCGTGGTCAACGTCAAGGTCAAGGAAGGCAACCGCGAGCGCGTCCAGGCCTATGAAGGCGTGGTCATCGCCATCAAGAACGCCGGCCTCAACTCCGCCTTCACCGTGCGCAAGATCTCGCACGGCTTCGGCGTCGAGCGCGTGTTCCAGACCCACAGCCCGATCATCGACTCGCTGACGGTGAAGCGCCGCGGCAAGGTCCGCGCCGGCAAGCTGTACTACCTGCGTGGCCTGGAAGGCAAGAAGGCGCGCATCAAGGAAGACCTGGGCTACCAGGGCGAGTAATCGCCACCTGGCTGCACCCCGAACGGCCGCCGAAAGGCGGCCGTTTGCGTTGGTGCGGCACGGCCGCGAGGCGCTAGGATCAGGGCATGGAAAAACCGGAAACGCTGGCTGCGGTGCGGCTCGACATCTGGCTGTGGGCCGCGCGCTTCTACAAGACGCGCGCGCTGGCCAAGCAGGCGATCGAGGGCGGCAAGGTCGAAGTGCAGGGGCAGGGTGCGAAGGCCTCGCGCCTGGTCAAGGGCGGCGAACAGCTGAAGCTGCGCCGCGGCGAGGACCTGTTCGAGATCCAGGTGCTGGGGCTCAGCGAACGGCGTGGCCCGGCGCCGGTGGCGCAAGCGCTGTACGCCGAATCCGAGGCGTCGCGCGAGGCGCGCCTGCGCCTGGCGGACGAGCGGCGCGCCGCGAACGCCGGCTATCGCGCACCGGCCGGGAAACCCGACAAGCGCGCGCGCCGGCTGATCCAGGCGCTGGGCGACCTCGACGCGCTGTAAGTCGCGCTCAGGGCGCCTGGACCTCGCCGCCCTTCATCACCACGTCCACTTTCTTCAGCGCCGTGACGTCCTCCAGCGGATTGCCGGAGACCGCGATCAGGTCGGCCTGCTTGCCGGGTTCCAGGCTCCCGATGCGGTCGCCCAGGCCCAGCAGGTCGGCGGCATTGCGGGTGGCCGCGACGATCGCCTGCGCGGGCGTCATGCCGTGCGCCACCATCAGCTCGAATTCGTCGGCGTTGCGGCCGTGCAGGCTGACGCCGGCATCGGTGCCGAAGGCGATCTTCACGCCGGCCGGCACGGCCTGCTCCAGCGCCTTGCCGGTGATGTCGATGCGCCAGAGGATCTTGTCGAGCACTTCGCCCTGGTAGGCCTGCGGGTTCGCGGCCAGCCGCTCGCGGTAGCCGTTCACCGTGGACAGGGTCGGCACGTAGTACGCGCCGCTCTCGCGGAACAGGCGCAGGCCCTCCTTGTCCAGCAGCGTGCCGTGCTCGATCGAGTCCACGCCCAGGCGCAGGGCAAGGTTGATGCCGTCGGCGCCGTGCGCGTGCACCGCCACCTTCTTGCCGTACATGCGCGAAGTCTCGACCACTGCGCGCGCCTCGTCCTCGAACATCTGCGCGCCGAGCCCGGCGCCGATGCGGCTGTTCACGCCACCGGTGATCAGCAGCTTGATCACGTCGGCGCCCTCGGCGACTTGACGGCGCACCGCACGACGGCAGCTTTCGACGCCGTCGCAGACGTTGCCGCCGGTGTCGAGCGCATCGTGCAGGTCGGCGCGGTAACCCAGGCGCGGGTCGCCATGCCCGGCGGTGGCCGAGATCGAGGTATTGGCGGTGAGGATGCGCGGCCCGGGCAGCTTGCCGGCGTAGATCGCGTCGCGCAGCGCGCGGATCTCGCCGTCACCGTCGCCCAGGTTGCGCACCGTGGTGAAGCCGGCCCGCAGCGTCTTGCGGGCGTTGACGGCGGCCTCGAGCGCGTTGTCGGCCGGGCTGCGCTGCACTTCGGCCAGCTGGCCTGCGACGCCGCCGAGGTCGTTGGTGAGGTGCACGTGGCTGTCGATCAGGCCCGGCAACACGAAATGCTGGCGCAGGTCGAGCACGCGCGCGTCGGCCGGCGCGCCGAACGCGGCGGCGTCGAGGTGGCCGTCTCGCACCTGTTCGACCTTGCCGTCACGGATGAACAGCGTGGCGGCGCCGCGCGGCGCCTGGCCCGGGCGATCGAGCAGTTGGCCAGCCTGCACGATAACGGTCTGCGCCTGTGCCCCCAGCGAGGCGGCGAACAGCGAGACGGCGAGGGCAAGGGTTTGGCGGGTCATGCAGGCGCTCCGGAAGGTGGGGTGACACGGACGCCGGCCACCCTAGCAAACCTCGCGTCCCGGGGCCGTCGACGCCCGTCGCGATTCGATGTCGGCGGCGAGCCGCGGACGGGCGACTGGTCCGCCGCGCGCATCCCGGTGCGGCGGGCTCGGCGCCAGGCCTTCACCGGAGAAGCTTCAGCCGGTAGAGCGCCTCGAGCGCCTGCTTGGGCGTCAGCTCGTCGGGATCGATCGCAGCCAGCGCCTCGAGGGCCGGCGAGGGCGCCGGTGCGAACAGCCCGAACTGCTGCGGCGACTCCAGCGCCGCCGGGCTCATTTCCGCCACCGCGTGCGGCGCGCCGCGCTGCTCCAGTTCCACCAGCGTGCGCCGCGCCTGCTCGACCACCGTGCGCGGCAGGCCGGCCAGCGCCGCCACCTGCAGGCCGAAGCTTCGGTTGGCCGGGCCGTCCTTCACTGCGTGCATGAACACCAGTTTGTCGCCGTGCTCGATCGCGTCCAGGTGCACGTTGGCGATGCCGCTGCCGGGTTCGGCCAGGGCGGTCAGTTCGAAATAGTGGGTCGCGAACAGGGTGTACGCCCGGTTCGAGTGCGCAAGATGGCGCGCGCAGGCTTCGGCCAGCGCCAGGCCGTCGTAGGTGGAGGTGCCGCGGCCGATCTCGTCCATCAGCACCAGCGAGTTCGCGGTGGCGTGGTGCAGGATGTAGCTGGTCTCGGCCATCTCGACCATGAAGGTCGACTGGCCCCGGGCCAGGTCGTCGCCGGCGCCGATGCGGGTGAGGATGCGGTCGATCGGCCCGATCACCGCGCGCGCCGCCGGCACGAAGCTGCCCACGTGCGCCAGCAGCACGATCAGCGCGTTCTGGCGCATGTAGGTGCTCTTGCCGCCCATGTTCGGGCCGGTGATCACCAGCATGCGGCGGTCTTCGTCCAGCACCAGGTCGTTGGGCTCGAAGGGTTCGCTGCGGACCGCCTCGACCACCGGGTGGCGGCCGCGCTCGATCCGCAGGCCGGGCGCGTCGGTGAGTTCGGGGCGTGACCAGTCCAGGGCCTGGGCGCGTTCGGCGAAGGCGGCCAGCACGTCGAGCTCGGCCAGCGCGGCGGCGCAGCGCTTGAGAGACTCCAGTTGCTCGTTCAGCGCGTCCAGCAGCTGCTCGTAAAGCAGCTTCTCGCGCGCCAGCGAGCGCTCGCGGGCGCTGAGCACCTTGTCCTCGAAGGCCTTCAGCTCTTCGGTGATGTAGCGCTCGGCGCCGGTCAACGTCTGGCGGCGCGTGTAGTGCGTGGGCGCGCGCTCGGACTGGCCCTTGCTGATCTCGATGAAGTAGCCGTGCACGCGGTTGTAGCCAACTTTCAGCGTGGCGATGCCGGTGGCCGCCTTCTCACGTGCTTCCAGGTCGACCAGGAACTGGTCGGCGTTGGTGGACAGCGTGCGCAGCTCGTCGAGCTCCGCGTCGAAGCCTTCGGCGATGACGCCGCCGTCTCGAAGCAGCACTGGCGGCTGCGGGACGATCGCCGAGGCGAGCAGGGCGGCGTGGCCGGCGTGTTCGCCCAGCGCCGCGGCCAGCGCCTGCAGGCGCGGCGAATCCAGCGGCGCCAGCACCGCGCGCAGCGCCGGCAGCATGCCCAGGCCGTCGCGCAGCGTGGACAGGTCGCGCGGCCGCGCCGAACGCAGCGCGACCCGCGAGAGGATGCGCTCGACGTCGCCCAGGCCGCGGAAACGCTCGCGCAATCCGTCGCCGGCCGCCGACGCGACGAAGGTGGCGACGGCGTGGTGGCGCTCGCCCAGCACGCGGCGGTCGCGCAGCGGGCGGTTGAGCCAGCGGCGCAGCAGGCGGCCGCCCATCGGGCTGATGCTGGCGTCGAGCACGCCGAGCAGCGTGTGCTCGGTGCGTCCGTCGGTGCGGCTGTCGAGCTCGAGATGGCGGCGGGTGGCGGCGTTGATGGCGATGCCGTCGTCGGCCGACTCGAAGGCGATGGCGGTCAGGTGCGGCAGGCGCTGCTTCTGGGTTTCCTCGACGTAGGCGAGCAGGGCGCCGGCCGCGCCGATCGCCAGCGGCTTGTCCTCCAGGCCGAAGCCGGTGAGGTCGTGCAGCGAGAAGAAGCGGAGCAGCTGGCGCCGGCAGGCGTCGGCGTCGAAGCCCCAGGGCGGCCGGCGGCGCAGGCCGGGCAGGGTGGCGACCGCGGTCGGCCAGCCGTCTTCGTCTGGCAGCAGGATTTCAGCAGGATCCAGTCGCGCGAGTTCGGCGGTGAGCTGGTCCTCGGTGCCTACTTCAGACACCAGGAAGCGGCCGCCCGCGAGGTCGGCCCAGGCGATGCCAAATCCCTGCTTGCCGCGCGAGACCGCCAGCAGCAGCGTGTCGCGCCGCTCCTGCAGCAGCGCCTCGTCGGTGACGGTGCCGGGCGTGACGATGCGCACGACCTTGCGCTCGACCAGGCCCTTCGAGGCCGCCGGATCGCCGATCTGCTCGCAGATGGCGACCGATTCGCCCAGCGCGACCAGGCGGGCCAGGTAGCCCTCCATCGCATGCACCGGCACGCCGGCCATCGGGATCGGCGAACCGGCCGAGGCGCCGCGCTGGGTCAGGGTGATGTCGAGCAGGCGCGCGGCCTTGCGCGCATCGTCGTAGAACAGCTCGTAGAAATCGCCCATCCGGAAGAACAGCAGGATGTCCGGGTGCTCCGCCTTGGCGGCGAAGAACTGGCGCATCAACGGGGTGTGGGCGGGGCTGTTCGGATCAGGCGTGGACATGAAGGCAGGCAGTCAGGGGATGGACGGCGAAAGTCCGACCGTCGGAACTGCTGCATTGTGCCGCATGCGGTCGGCACGCGCCCCGCCAACGGGAGTGTCGCCGGGCTGGCCGTCGGGCCAACCCGGCGAGGTCGCTTACTCGGCGGCCCGGGCTTCGGCGGGCTCGTCCGGCTTGAAGCTGACCGGCACGCGGACCCAGCCCTCCACCCTCTCGCCCGAGGCGCCATTTCGACCGGCGTTGAAGCGCCAGTTCCAGGCCGCTTCCACCGCTTGCTGGTCGAACAGGCCCGCGGGCGTGGATTCGGCGACCTTGATTTCCTTGGGCACGCCGTCCACGCCGACCAGGATCTCCAGCATGACCATGCCGCCCAAGCCTTGGTCGGCGGCCTCCTTGGGATACTTCGGCGGGGTCAGCGAATCCACGTCGGTGAGCGTGGAGAGGGGCACGGCCCCGGCAGCCGGTGCCACCGGCTGCGCGGCCCACGCGGCCAGGGTGGTGGTGGCTGCCAGCGCGAGCGTCAAAACGGCGGCGATGCGGCGTCGACGCGGGCTGGGCAAGGTTTGCTTGAGCATGCTGATCCTCTCCTTCAGGGGGTGGCTGGACTGCCAATGGCAGCCCACGGGAAGGCCGAAAGCGGCCAGTTGGGTCTTCAGCATCGCGTCGCCGTAGCTGCGCCGCGCCGCCGGGAAACGGGCCACCACGGCGGCATCGCAGGCGAGTTCCTGGTCGAAGCGGAAGCGCGCTGCCGCGACGTGCACCAGCGGGTGGAACCAGAAGAGGCAGCGCATCAGCGTGGCCAGGGCTTGCGCGGGGATGTCGCCGCGCTCGATATGAAGCTGCTCGTGGGCGATTACCAGGCGCTGCTCGTCCGGCGTGTAGCGGGACTGGAAATCGGAGGGCAGCACGATGCGGGGGCGCCACAGGCCGCTGACGGCCGGCGTGGCCCATTCGGACGCGTCGTGGGCCTGCCCCGGCAAGCGCGTCACGCTGCGAAGGAAGCGGCGCTGGCGGACCAGCATGAGCAGCATCCACGCCGCGGCACCCAGCAGCCAGAGACCCAGCAGGCCCGGCGCCATCGATACCGCGGCCTGCGTCGTCGTCGGCATCGCGGCGAACAGTGAGACCGCCTGCACGGTGCCGATGGTCGCGGATACCCCGGTCGGGGCAGGCACCAGGACCGCCATCACGGCCAGCGGCGCGATTGCCCAGCATGCGTAGGCCGCGCGCGCGCCGGCCCAGCGGCGCAGCGGCCGGCGCAAGGCCAGCACCAGGGCCAGGGCAAGGGTCAGGGCGACGCTGGCCTGGAGCAGTTCGATCAGGGCGTCACTTGCCATTGTCGAGATCCTTCAGCAGCCGCTTCACGTCGGCGATGTCCTTGGGCGAGAGCTTGTGGGTTTCGGTGAAATGGGCGATGAGCGGCGCAAGCCGGCCGTCGAACACGCGCTCGAGCAGGTTGCTGCTCTGGCTGCGGGCCCAGGCCTCGCGGGTCAGCACCGGCGAGTAGCTGAAGCGCCGGCCGTCTTTCGCCGCCTTCACTGCGCCCTTCTTCACCAGGCGGCCCAGCAGGGTCTTGATGGTGGACACCTGCCAGTCCTGGTCGCGGGACAGTTCGGTGATCACTTCCTCCGAACTGCGGGGGCTGCCGCGCCAGAGCACTTCCATGACGACGCTTTCGGCTTCGCTGATCTGCATGGGCTCGTCTACGTTTGTAATCCTGGCTGAAGACTACAGATGTAAACGAATGTGTCAAGCGGTGGGCGGCAGCCGACAGCGGTAGCCACTTCCGGCGCCGCGGACTAGGCTTGGCGCATGGACTCCCGACCGCTGCCCCAAGACGACCTGCTGCACGCCCTGGCCGAGCAGGTGGGCGCCGCCCTCCAGGCCCGACACCTGATGCTGGCCACGGCCGAAAGCTGCACCGGCGGCTGGATCGCCAAGATGATCACGGACATCCCGGGCTGCTCGGCGTGGTTCGATTGCGGCATGGCCGCCTACAGCTACGAGGCCAAGCAGGCGCTGCTGGGCGTGCGGCCCGAGACCCTGATCGAGCACGGCGCAGTCAGCCGCGAAACCGTCGTGGAAATGGTGTCCGGCGCGCTGGTCACCTCAGGCGCCAGCATCGCGGTGGCCGTGACCGGGATCGCCGGCCCCACCGGCGGCAGCGCGGAGAAGCCCGTTGGCACCGTCTGGTTGGGTTGGAAGCGGCGCGGCGGCTACCCCAAGGCCGAGCTGTTCCACTTCGACGGCGACCGCGAAGCCGTGCGCCGGCAGACCGTGGAAGCCGCGCTGCGCGGCCTGCTGGAACTGGCCCGCTAACCCGCGCCAAAAAGTGCTTGACAGGGCGGGGAGGATTGTTAGTAGTATTACTACTAATGGACATCACCGACACCCAGCAGGCCATCCTGGCCATGATCACCGAGCGCATTGAGGCCGACGGCGTGCCGCCGTCCCAGGTCGAGATCGCCCATGCCTTCGGCTTCAAGGGCGTGCGCGCGGCCCAGTACCACCTGGAGGCCCTCGAGCTGGCCGGCGCCATCCGTCGCGTGCCGGGGCAGGCCCGCGGCATCCGCCTGGTGGCCCCGGTCGCGCCGCGCGGACCTCGTCCCCGCGGCCGGGGACGACCTCCTTCGCCTGCCCGTGCTCGGCCAGGTCGCGGCCGGCCTGCCCATCGGTGCCGACGCCGGCCTCCACGACATGGTCCTGCTCGATCGCGTCTTCTTCTCGCCGGCGCCCGACTACCTGCTCAAGGTCAAGGGCGACTCCATGCGTGACGAAGGCATCCTGCACGGCGACCTGATCGGCGTGCACCGCACCAACGACGCGCGCAGCGGCCAGATCGTCGTCGCCCGCATTGATGAGGAAATCACCGTGAAGCTGCTCAAGATTGGCAAGGATGGCATCCGCCTGCTCCCCCGCAATCCCGACTATGCGCCCATCGTGGTGAAGCCCGACCAGGAGTTCGCGATCGAAGGACTTTACTGCGGCCTCGTAAGGCCGAACCGTTGAGCTTCGGTGGCAAGAAGTCCGGCCCGAAGAAGTCGCTTTCCCTACAGCGCATCGAGGCGGAAGCGGCTGCCGCGGAGGCCGCCGCTCCGGCAGATTCAGGGCCAGCCGCCGGTTCTCAGTCCGTGAGACCCCGCCCCGCTAACCTCGCCACACCTGACAACAAACCCCCGAGGAACCCGACGATGGACGAGAACAAGAAGCGCGCCCTCACCGCCGCCCTGAGCCAGATCGAAAAGCAGTTCGGCAAGGGCGCGGTCATGCGCATGGGCGACAAGAGCACCGAACCGGCCGAAGTCATCGGCACGGGCTCGCTGATGCTCGACATCGCGCTGGGCATCGGCGGCCTGCCCAAGGGCCGCGTGATCGAAATCTACGGCCCGGAGTCCTCGGGCAAGACCACGCTCACCCTGCAGGCCATCGCCGAGTGCCAGAAGGCCGGCGGCACCGCGGCCTTCATTGACGCCGAGCACGCGCTCGATCCCACCTACGCCGTCAAGCTGGGCGTCAACATCGACGACCTGCTGGTCAGCCAGCCGGACACCGGCGAGCAGGCGCTGGAGATCGCCGACATGCTGGTGCGCTCGAACTCGGTGGACATGGTCGTGGTGGACTCCGTGGCCGCGCTCACCCCGCGCGCCGAGATCGAGGGCGAGATGGGCGACCAGCTGCCGGGCCTGCAGGCCCGCCTGATGAGCCAGGCCCTGCGCAAGCTCACCGGCAACATCAAGCGCAGCAACTGCATGGTCATCTTCATCAACCAGCTGCGCATGAAGATCGGCGTCATGATGCCGGGCCAGAGCCCGGAAGTGACCACCGGTGGCAACGCGCTGAAGTTCTACGCCTCGGTGCGCCTCGACATCCGCCGAATCGGCTCGGTGAAGAAGGGCGAAGAGGTCATCGGCAACCAGACCAAGATCAAGGTGGTCAAGAACAAGATGGCGCCGCCGTTCAAGGTCATCGTCACCGAGATCCTCTACGGCCAGGGCATCAGCCGCGAGGGTGAAATCATCGACATGGGCGTGGACGCCAAGCTGATCGAGAAGGCCGGTGCCTGGTACAGCTACAACGGCGAGCGCATCGGCCAGGGCAAGGAAAACGTCCGCCAGTGGCTGAAGGACAACCCGGCCGTGGCCAAGGACCTCGAGGGCAAGCTGCGCGACAAGTTCGTGCCCGGCCTGGTGATCGGCGACGAGAACGCCGAGCCGGTCGAGGCCTGAGACGGCACGCGGGGCGCGGGGCGAGCGCATGGGATTCGGTGACCGCCCCGAGCGTCCGAAGCCGGACGCCTACCAGAAGGCGCTGGAATTGCTGGTCCGGCGGGAGCACTCCCGCCGTGACCTGAGGCGCAAGCTGGGGCTGCGCGGCGCCGACCCCGAGGAGGCGGAGGCCGCCATCGAAAAGCTGGCTGGCCTCGGCTACCAGGACGACCTGCGATTCGGCACCGCCTTCGCCCGCGATCGGGCGCACTCGGGCTACGGCCCCGTCCGCATCCGCCAGGAACTGGCGGGGCATGGCCTGCCGGCGGAGGCCGTGGTGCAGGCCCTGGACGCCTGCGAAACCGACTGGGCCGGGTCGGCCCGGGCGCTGATCGACAAGCGCTTCCGGCCCGCCGACCTCGCAGATCCGGCGCGGCGACGGAAAGCCGTGGATTTCCTGCTGCGGCGCGGTTTTGACCAGAACGCCGCCTATGGCGCGGTCCGTGGCCGGGCTGGAGACGTCGGTGGCTTCGGTGAGCCGGACGAGCCAGGCGAGCTCTGAACCCCTGCGGCCGCATGGCCAAAGCCTCCGGACCCCGCTCCGGGGCTGGTAATCTTGGCGGCCACGCCATCCGGTTGTGATTTCCGGCTCCGCCCCGCATCTGCAGGGCAGGGCGGGCAGGTTACGCCGCGGCCCCGCCTCCGAGTTCCCAGAGCCCCACGCCGTCCATGACCAAGACCAGCCACCAGATCCGCCGGGATTTCCTCGAGTTCTTCCGCTCCAAGGGCCACGAGATCGTTCCCTCCAGCCCGCTCGTGCCGGGCAATGACCCGACCCTGCTGTTCACCAATGCCGGCATGGTGCAGTTCAAGGACGTGTTCCTGGGCGCCGAGAAGCGCAGCTATCGGCGCGCGGTCAGCTCGCAGCGCTGCGTCCGTGCCGGCGGCAAGCACAACGACCTCGACCAGGTCGGCTACACCGCGCGCCACCACACCTTCTTCGAGATGCTGGGCAACTTCAGCTTCGGCGATTACTTCAAGCACGACGCGATCGTCTACGCCTGGGAGCTTCTCACCGAGGTTTGGAAGCTGCCCAAGGAGCGCCTGCTGGTCACGGTCTACCACACCGACGACGAAGCCTTCGAGATCTGGAACAAGGTCGTCGGCCTGCCGCCCGAGCGCATCATCCGCATCGGCGACAACAAGGGCGCGCCCTACGCCAGCGACAATTTCTGGCAGATGGCCGATACCGGCCCCTGCGGCCCGTG
>LNFM01013574.1_pt1 | contig 10344 bp, 9 predicted proteins | sample 596031 | NCBI WGS metagenome assembly LNFM01 (sample SAMN04254537, study PRJNA301005) | activated carbon metagenome | isolation source: dual media filters at the Ann Arbor, Michigan drinking water treatment plant | place: USA: Ann Arbor | reverse complement strand
TCCGACCAGACGCCCGACGGCTTCGGCTGCCTCGCCTGTCACGTCGCGAAGGAGTGAGACCCGCGCGACGCGAGGTGCGTTATCGTCTCGCCATGAAGCTCCTCTCGGTCGTGGTTATCGGTGGTCTCGCGGTGGCGTGTGGGGGCACGCAGCAGGCAGCGCCCGTCGCGACGACCGCCCAGCGCAGCAAACCCACTTGCACGACCAACGACTACGCCTGCGCGATGAACACGCTGAGCTACTTCCGCGACGAGATTTGCGGGTGTGCGGACCAGCAGGACAAGGGCTGCGCCCAGCGCGTCAACGACGAGAAGACGCAATGGAGCCAGCACCTGGAAGAACACCCGATCACGTGGCAGTTCAACGAAGCCGAAGCGAAGGACATGGAAGACGTCGGGCGGCAACTCGACGACTGCAGCACCCGGGCGATGACTGACGACGCGGCGGCCAGCTCGCCGACGCCGCCACCGGCCAACTAGCCTGAACACCCGGTAGCGCGGGAACAGCGCGCCCCGACCACGCGTTATGTTCGTCGGATGAACCTCCTCTGGGTAGCGGTCGTCAGTGCTCTCGCGGCGTGTGGTGGCTCTCAGCCACCGGCGCCGGCGCCGACGGTCGTCGGGAACGAAGCGCCGGCGCCTGCCGAACAGGCACCTGCGACGCCGGCGAAGCGCAGCGTGCCCACGTGCGAGAACGACGAGACGAACTGTAGCCTGCTCGCGATGCGGTACTTCCGCGACGAGATGTGCGACTGCGCGTCCCGGGCCGACAAGGACTGCGCGGAACGCGTCACCGACGAGATGACCACGTGGGCCCAGGAGGCGCCGAATCGCGCCGACGCCGGCCCGCGGTGGAAAGACGGCGAGCTCGACGAGATGGAGACGGCCGGCAGACAGCTCGGCGAGTGCACGACCAGGGCGCTGATGCCCGCCTCCACGTCCACCGCGCCGCCGCCGAGTGCGCCCCCGGGTCGACAGATACCTGTCGGTCCGCCGCCCGGACCGAAACCGTCGTGTGGCAACACTCCGTCATGCGCGATGGATACGGTCGTCTGGTTCGCGGACGCGATGTGCGCGTGCACCACGAAACAGTGCGCCCAGGATGTCACCGACGAGATGACGAAGTGGGCCCAGCAGCAGGCGTCCACGCAGACCTCCTCGAGCGCGAGGCCCAGTAGCGCCGACGCGAAGAAGATGGAAGCGGTCGGCAAGCGACTCGGCGAGTGCACGACCGACGTGATGATGAACACCCCGTAGCGCGGGAACCGCCCGCTCCCCCGCGGCGCGAACGGGCGTGGGGTATGGTGCGGGCGTGAAATGGCTCATCATTGCGGCAGTTCTTCTCGGTGGTTGTGACAAGCAGGCGCCGACTCCTGCCGCGGGCTCCGGCTCGGCAGCCGGCGCTGGCTCGGCGGCCGCGCCCGCCGCTGGCTCGGCCGCGGTAGGCGGCTCGGGTTCGGCGACACCGGCCGAGGTCGTCGCCGGCCCCGCTGCGGGCGATACCGTGCAGCCTCCGACCGGCGCGAGCGGCTGCAACACCCCGGCATGCGCGATGGCGGAGATGAAGCGCTTCCGCGACGACATGTGCAAGTGCACCGATAAGGACTGCGCCATGCGCGTCACGACCGCAATGACGACCTGGGCGCAGGAGATGTCGAAGTCGTTCGGGGCTGAGAAGCCCGACGACGCGATGATGAAGGAGATGGAGCAGGTCGGTAAGGAGCTCGGTGACTGCACGACGAAGGCGATGATGGCCGGCATGGATACGCCCCCGACCGGCGACCTCGCGCTGCTACCGCCGACCGCGGGCTTCCACAAGACGCGCACCACGCCCATCGGCAAGGCGCCCACTAACAAGCCGGCGTGCCTCGAGAGCGGCCAGCTCGGGTCCGTCCAGTGCGCGATCGACGCGATGGGGTACTACACTGACATGATGTGTGCGTGCCCCGACAAGACCTGCGGTGAAGGTCTCGTAGAGGAGATGACAAAGTGGGCCCAGGACGCCGCGAAGTCGGCCACGACCACGCAGCCCAGCGCAGCTGACATGAAGAAGATGGAAGAGATCGGGAAGCGCCTCGACAAGTGCACCTCCGACGTGATGTTCACCGATCCCAACGCGAAGTGATGCGGGACCTCGCCTGAACTACGCTATCCTGGAGGGATGAAGCGGCTCGGGCTCGTACTGATCATCGCCGCGTGCGGTGGTCGCGAGCCAGCCCCCGAGGCGGCGAGCGCCCCGGAGTGCGCGCCGCAGGACGACGACTGGCACTGCGGGATGGCGGCGGAGAGCTACTTCCTGGCGGCGATGTGCGCGTGCCACGACCCGAGCTGCGTGATGGCGGTCGAGGCCGAGGTCGCACAGTACCGAGACCGGGTGGCGCGACTGCCGCGCGCGACGCCGTCGGCGGACTACCAGGTGCACGTCGCGGAGGTGGCGTCGATGATGCGGACGTGCCGGAATGCGGCCGTGACCACGCAGGCCACGTCGACGCAGTAGTACGCTCGGCGCATGCGCGGGCACCCGGGCTCCGTCGAGATCCTTGCGCGCGCCGTCCTCGAAGAGTTCGGGGACCTCGATCCGGCGCGGCTCACCGCCGCTCTCGAGCGCGGCGTGGCCCGAGCCGCGAGCGCGACGCTGAACACCGAGGGGCATCGCATCATCGATCTGCACCTCGCGCGCGTCGAGGCGACAGAGGAGGCGGCGGAGCGAGCCAGGATCCTGCGCGAGCTGTCGGCGAGCCTCGAGGAGGATCGGGGCGACGCGGAGCGCGCGCTGGCCGTGCGGCTGGCCGCGTGGGCGGAGGCCGGGACCGCCCTGGACGTCGAGCCGCTGCTGCGGCTGGCGCGGGTGACGGAGCGCTCGGCCGAGCTGCCGCTCGCGGCGATGACGGCGGTGCTGTCGACGGAGGACGCGGCGACCCCCGATCGGCTCGTGGCCATCGCGAAGGTGTGGCAGCAGCTGGGCCGCGAATACGCGGCGGCCGATTGCCTGGAGCGAGCCCTCGCGCTGGCGCCGGCGCACACGGAGGCGCACGAGGCGCTCGAGCTGTTCTACCGGAGCACGGGGGAGTGGCCGGTGTTGATCGAGCTCCTGGCGCGGCGCGCGGTGCACGTCGAGCCGAAGGAGTGCGCGGAGCTGTTTCGCGAGCTGGCCGGCATCTACGAGCGCGAGCTCGGCGATGACCTCGGGGCGCTGGATGCGTACCGCGAGGCAGATCGACTCGCGCCGGACCATGCCGACGTGCTCGAGGCGATCGCCCGGGTGGCGCTGAAGCTCGGCGATGTCGACGGCGAGGCGCTCGCGACCCTGGAGCGACTCGTCGCGCTGACGCGCGAACCGGGGGCGCGGGCGCGGATGCAAGTACGGGCCGCCGAGGCTGCGAAGCTGTCGAACTGGGATCGGGCGCAGGCCCTGTTCGAGGCCGCCCTCGCCGGTGACCCCGATCTGCCGTCGGCGGTCGATGGGCTCGCGTCCCTGATGCGCGATCGGGGTGAGTTCGCGCAGGCGCTCGAGCTCTTGCTGAAGGCGGCGGCCCGCCCCGCCCTCGCGAGCGAGCGCTCGCGGTGGCTCGCGGATGCGGCCGACTACGCGGTGGCGACGGCCGACCTCGAGCGAGCCAAGACCCTGTACCGGGAGGCGCGCGTCGCCGATCCGACGAACGACAAGGCGGGGCTCGCGCTCGTCGAGCTGCACTGGGACACCGGCTCGGTGAGCGATCTGGTCCCGGTTCTCGACGAGCTCATCACGGTGACCGTCGAGCCGCATCGCCTGCACGCCTACCTCTTGCAGCGCGCGAAGGTCGCGAAGGAGCTGGGCGAGACGGAGATCGCACGGACGTCGCTGGCCCGGGCCATCGAGCTCGTCCCCGACGATCGCGATGCGGCGCTCGAGCTCGTCGGCCTGCAGTACGAGCACGGCGACTGGGCAGCGACCCTCGCCCTCGTCGAGCGGCTGCTCGATCACGAGGACCTGCTGCCCACCGACGCGCCGATCGAGCTGCACTTCCAGGCGGCTCGCAGCGCCCGCGAGCTGGGCGAGCTGGACCGGGCGGTACGCCACGCCGGGGTGACGCTGGCGCTCGCCCCTGATCACCGCGGCGCATTGCTGCTCCGGCAAGAGCTCGATACGGCCGACCCGTTCGCTCATGCCGCCACCGAGCTTCAGCTCGCGAACCTCGCGCCCCCCGAGGAGAAGGGCGTGCGCTTCGCCGCGCTCGGCGACCGGTACCTCGGGCTGGGCGATCGCGCCACGGCGCGCGAGATGTATCGCGAGGCGCTCGTACACCGCCCGCACGATCACATCCTGCTGACGAAGGCGCTGAACCTCGTCGTCGAGGAGGGCGACTATAGCTACGCGCTCGACATCGTCGAGCGGCTCGTGGCGAGCGAGAAGGACGCGAAGGTTCGCGCTCGCTACCACCACCTCGCCGGTCAGATCGCGCGCGACGAGCTCGCCGACACCGAGCGTGCCATCCGCGATCTGGCGCGGGCCGTCGAGGCGGATCCGGCCCTGTTCGCTGCGGCCGACGAGCTCGAGGCCTTGCTCGCCGCGGCCGAGGAGCGCGACGCCCTCGTCGCGTTCTACTATGGCCGCCTCGAGGCGATGCGCACGACCGAGGCCCGCGAGCGCGAGCGGCTACGCCTGTGGGATGCGCTCGGGGCGGTGTGTCTCGCCCTCGGGCGACGCGACGATGCGATCGCGGCTCTCGAGGTCGGACTCTCGCTGGCTCCCGACGACGCCGAGCGCCGCCGCCGCCTCGCGGACCTCTACGTGGAAGGCGGCGCGGCCACGCATGCCGCGTCCGCGCTCGTGCAGCACCACGCGGTGCTGCGGGAAGACCACCGCCGCGAAGCGTCGTACGACGCGCTACGCATCCTGTACGAGCGCCTCGAGCAGCCCGACCGCGCCACGGCAGCCGCCGAGGCCGCGGCCGTGATTCGTCGCCTGCCGGCCTCCGAGCCCGTGCGCGCCGTCGTGCCCGACAGGGTCGACGCCACGCATCGAGCGAGCGCCGCGAAGATCGCCGCGCTGTTCGATCCATCGCGCAACACGGGCGCGGAGCCCACACCGGCCCGCGGCCTGGCCCGGCCGCTCCTCCCCGAGGACTGGGCTGCGCTCTCCCGGATCGACGTGGACGCGGGCATCTCGGCCCTGTTCGCGCTCGTCGCACCGGCCTTCGCGCTCGATCGCGCCCGCCTGCGTCCGCCGCTGCCGATGCCGATGAAGGACCACGAGCTGCCACCCGCGGTGGCTCGCACCCTCGCCCGGGTCATCGCATCGTTCGGCATCGCGCGCCCGGCGGCGTTCGTCGATCGCGACCAGCGCACCATCGCCAAGGTCGTGATGCGGCACCGCGACGGCGCGCTCTTGCCGGCCCTCATCGTCGGCGGAGGAGCGGCCACCACCGAGGAGCACGAGCTGACCTTCCGCCTCGCGCGCGCCCTCGCCGATCTGCGCTCTGATCGCATCGCCCGCCTGCTCTGTCCCCGGCCCGGCGAGCTGGCCCAGATCCTCGAGCTCGTCCTCGCCTACGCCGCCGACCCGTCGAGCCCGGCCTCGCGGTGGCTCGCCGCCACCCTCCACCCACTCGAGCTCGACCAGACACTCGCGATCGCCGCCCGCCTCCGTGATCGCGGAGTGAAGCCGCTGCGTGCGGCCCAGGGCTGGCTCGCCGCGACCGAGCGCGCCGCCGATCGCGTGGGCTTTGTCGTGGCTGGCGACCTCTCGGCGTGTGCTCGCAGCATCGCCGCCGAACCGGGCGTGGACCCGGAGCGCGCTCCCGCACTGGTCTGGGCCGCAACGACCGAGGAGCTCCTCGGCGTGCGCTTCTCCTAGCAGCAGCGCTGGACGACGCTCAGGAGATTCTCGAGCGACACCGGCTTCGAGAGGTGCGCCAGGGCGTCGAGCGCATCGCGCTTGCGATCGAACTGGTAGTCGGCCGTGAGCAGAACCACCGGAATCTGCGCGATCGCGGGATCCGGGTCCTGCTTCTGCTCCTTACGAAAGGTCAGGCCATCGCAGCGAGGCATCATCCAGTCGAGGAGGATGAGGCACGGGGCGGGGTGCGTGTGGAGCCAATCGAGGGCATCGCGCCCATCCGCTGCCGTTGCCACCTCGTACCCGTGATCGGTGAGCGCATCCGAGAGGGCTTCGCGGATGTCGCTGTCGTCGTCGACGATCAACACCTTCATCGGGAGACCTTCGGGAGCTCGACTCGAATCGTAGTCCCTCGATTTACTACGCTCTCGAGCGAGATGGCACCGCCATGCTCGTCAACAATCTGTTTCACTAGCCAGAGCCCGAGGCCCAGGCCGGCGTGGTTGTTCGACGAGACGGCGCGCTCGAAGCGCCCGAAGACGCGTCCGTGATCCTCGGACGCGATGCCAATCCCATGGTCGCGAACCTCGAGCGAGGCATGACGGCCACCATCTGTGACGCGGAGCACGATCGGTTTCCCGGCCCCGTACTTGATGGCGTTGCCGAGGAGGTTGGATGCGACCTGCTCCACCCGCAGTCGATCCCACTGGCCGTGCACGGGCTCCACGTGCAGCTCGAGCACCGACCCTGATGCGGTGATGAGGCCCGCGTGCCGCTCGACGACCTCGGAGACCACATCGTGAAGGCCACACAACTCGCGCTCCAGCGCGAAGCGACCGTCGGCGAAGCGCGACACGTCGAGGAGCTGACTGATGAGCCCGGCGAGCCGGTCCGCGTTCCGCTGCACCTTGCCGAGACGCTCGACCACACGATCGACGGGGATCGAGCTGCGCTTCACGCCCACGACGACGCTCTCGACCTGCAAGAGCAGGGCGGAGAGCGGGGTGCGGAGTTCGTGCCCCGCGACCGCGAGGAAGTCATCCCGAAGCCTGATCGCCTTGGCCTGCGCGGCGAGGTTGGCCGCGTCATTGATGGCCGCGGCCAGCACCGCCGCCACCGTCGCGAGTAGCTCGACGAGCTAGTCGTGAAGGACCGCACGCGTCGACACGAGCATCACGCCTACGAGCTCCGATCGCACCATGAGGGGAAACGCGGCAATGCCCTGCCCCGCGTCGAGCCGGGTCGTGCGGGCATCCACCGCCTCGGCGATAACCCCCGCCGGATCGAAGGTCAGCTCGGGACAGTTCGGCGCGCTCCGCGTGACACGCACGACCGGGCGACCGTCGCTCGAGAGCAGCGCCAGCCACGCGCACTCGGCATCGAGATCGGTGACGAGCGTCGCCGCCACGTCGTCGAGCACGTGCCCCAGATCGTGGTGCCCGGTGATCCGGGTCACCAGCCCGGTGACCGCCCGCATGCGCCGCGCCGTCGCGACGGCCCGCTCGAGCTCCTCGTGCGCGCGCAGGTTGCGCATCACCGAGAACGCGACGCTCGTACCGCCGACCTGTACGACGGAGTGCTTCAGCTCGATCTCGACCTCGACCCCGTTCGCTCCCCCGATCGGGAGCTGCACCGGCAGCGAAGGACCAGGCCGGGCGTAGGCGCGGGCGAGCTCGGGATGGACGCGGGCCGGGAACAGCGCCCCGAGGGGCTGCCCGACAAGGTCCGCGACCGGTCGCGCGACCAGCTGCTCGAGGGCGGCGTTCGCATACACGATGCGGCCGTCCTCCCCTGTCACGGCGATCGCGTCGCCGAAGACGTCGAAGATTGCAGCCGGATCCAGGGAGTGCCACACGAAAACCCGCGCCCATCATAGACTCGTCGGCTCCGATGACGAAGCCCGACTCGACCCGCACGGACGCCGCCTGGTTGGACGCCCACTGGATGCCCTTCACCGCGAACCGCCAGTTCAAGGCGCATCCGCGCATGATCGTTGCGGCCGACGGTGCGTACTACACCGACGCCGACGGCAAGAAGATCTTCGATGGACTCTCGGGGCTTTGGTGTTGCGGGCTCGGGCACAACCGGCGCGAGATCACCGAGGCCATCGCGAATCAGGCGAAGCAGCTCGATTACTCGCCGGCCTTTCAGTACGGGCACCCAGCATCCTTCGCGCTCGCGAACAAGCTGAAGGAGCTCACGCCCCCCGGCCTCGACTACGTGTTCTTCACCGGCTCGGGCAGCGAGTCCGCCGACACGTCGCTCAAGATGGCGCGGGCGTACTGGCGGGTGAAGGGCCAGGGCACCAAGACCCGGCTCATCGGTCGCGAGAAGGGCTATCACGGGGTCAACTTCGGCGGGATCTCCGTTGGTGGCATCGTCGGCAACCGCAAGCACTTCGGCCAGGGCATCGACGCCGTCCACCTCCCGCACACGCAGCTCGCGCTTGGCAACAAGGCGCACGCGTTCACCAAGGGACAGCCGACCGAGGGCGTGGCGCTCGCCGACGAGCTCCTGAAGCTCATCGCGCTCCATGACGCCTCGAACATCGCCGCCGTGATCGTCGAGCCGTTCTCCGGCTCCGCCGGCGTCGTGATTCCGCCGGTGGGCTATCTGCAGCGCCTCCGCGAGATCTGCACGCAGCACAACATCCTGCTCATCTTCGACGAGGTCATCACCGGATTCGGTCGCTGCGGCGCCTACACCGGCTCGCAGGCGTTCGGCGTCACGCCCGACATCGCGAACTTCGCGAAGCAGATCACCAACGGCACCCAGCCGCTCGGCGCCGTCGTTGCGTCGAAGGAGATCTACGACACGTTCATGGCCGCCGGTGGTCCCGAGTACATGCTCGAGTTCCCGCACGGCTACACGTACTCGGCGCATCCCATCGCATGCGCCGCCGGCGTCGCGGCGCTGGACCTCCTCGTCAAGGAGAACGCCGTCGGCCGCGTCGCCGAGCTGGCCCCGTACTTCGAGGCGCAGGTGCACTCGCTGAAGGGCCGCAAGCACGTCCAGGACATCCGCAACTACGGGCTCGCCGCCGGGCTCACCCTCGAGGCCGTGCCCGGCGAGCCGGCGAAGCGTCCGTTCGAGGTGGCGATGAAGTGCCTCGAGAAGGGCTTCTACGTCCGGTACGGCGGCGACACGGTCCAGCTCGCACCGCCCTTCATCAGCGAGAAGGCCGAGATCGATCGCCTCGTCTCCGTTCTCGCCGAGTGCCTCGACGCAACGGCTTGATGCGGATGCTCCGTCGATTTTCGTGACGCGTCAGGTCCACCCTCCTACCATTCCACGCTGTGTCGAGCTCGCAGCATCCCGGTGGAGGCCCTCCCGGGTGGCCACCGCCTCACCCGGGCGCCGCTGGCCCCGCCGGCCCGGCAGCGTCAGCCCATCCACCACACGGAGCGCCGCAATACGGGTACGGACCGCCACCGTATCCGCCGCCGCACGCCCCACCGCCGGGGCCGCCCGGTCATCCGCCGCCGGGGCCGCCCGCGCCGAGCGATCCTGGGACGTTTCGGCTCTCGCTCGGGCGCGCGTTCCGCTTGCGGATCGAGCCGCACGAGGTCATGCCGGCCGAGCGGGTCGCCCTCATGCAGGCGGGCGTCGTCGATCCGCTGCTCCAGGCCTTTCTCGCGTGGCGACGTTCGGTGCTGTTCCTCGTCGCGATCGCGCTGATCCCGCTGACGCTCCTGCGTCTGGCGGACGCCAGCGGGGACCAGGTCCCAGAGAAGCTCCGCTTCATGGTCCTCGCCCCGGCGTTCGCCGAGGGACTCCTGTGCGTCGTCTGCTGGGTCCAGCTCAAGAACTGGACCCGGTGGGCCAAGCAGCGCCGCGTGCTGTTCTGGACCTGGGTGGTGTTCCTGGTCACCCCGTTCGCTGTCTTCCTCATCCCGATCGACACGATCCTCGCCGACGGTATCGATCCCGAGGCGCTCGCCGCCGCCGGGCCCGAGGCCGCCAGCGCGTTCTTCGCGTTCAAGCTGGCCATCGCGCTGTACGCACTCATCACGCTCGCCCCGAAGGCGGTGTCGCTGTTGGCCGGCACCATTCGGGCCAGTCTGGTCACGAAGCTCTTGTTCGCTGGCAGCGCCGGGCCCGGCTGGCTCGTTGTGCTCGCGGCGCCGATCTACACGCTCTTCGTCTTCACCCTCCTCATCGCGCCCTATCAGCTCACCGGCTCGGGCTGGTATCTCGGCGCGATGATCGCGCTGCTGGCGGCCCAGATCGCCCTCGGTCGCGTGGGGTTCCGTCTCGCACGCCCCTGTAGCCACGCCGACGCCGTGGTCATGGTCGCGCGTGCGCGCACGACGTACATCGGCGCCATGATCGCGTTCGGGGTCTGCCTCGTCATCGCCATGAGCGCCCTCGCCGAGCGAGTCGGCGTCGGCACCCTCGTCAGCACGGTGCTGGCGTTCGAGAGCAACGTCTTGATCTTGACGTTGATCGGGAGCGACCTCCTCATCACCAACCTCGATCGCGCGCACAGCACCACCGACGGCCAGCAGCACCTCGCCGAAACCCGCG
>LNFM01013572.1_pt1 | contig 10345 bp, 8 predicted proteins | sample 596031 | NCBI WGS metagenome assembly LNFM01 (sample SAMN04254537, study PRJNA301005) | activated carbon metagenome | isolation source: dual media filters at the Ann Arbor, Michigan drinking water treatment plant | place: USA: Ann Arbor | reverse complement strand
CGTCGCGACCTTCGAGCAGATGCAGGAGCTGCAGCAGGCCGAGGGCGTCGAGGCCGAGCGACTCTTCCTCGAGCTCATGATCGCCCACCACCAGGGCGGCGTCGAGATGGCCGAGGCCGTCATCGCGCGCAGCACCCACCCCCAGGTGACGGGCCTCGCCGAGGGCATGGTGCAGCTGCAGTCGAAAGAGCTCGACTACATGTCAGAGCTGCTCGCCGCCCGCAGCTGATCGCCGCGGTCGTAGTCGGCCGACTGCTGCTCGACGAGCCGCGCGTAGACCCCGCCGCGCGCGACGAGCTCGGCGTGCGCCCCGCTCTCGACGATGCGGCCCCCGTCGCCGACGTGGATGACGTCGGCAGCACTGATGGTCGACAGCCGGTGCGCGATCGCGATCGTCGTCCGCCCGCGGCTCGCGGTGTCGAGCGCCGCCTGCACGACGCGCTCGGAGACCGAGTCGAGCGCGCTCGTCGCCTCGTCGAGGATGAGGACGGGCGGGTCTTTCAGCAGCACGCGCGCGATCGCCACGCGCTGCTTCTCGCCGCCCGACAGCCGGTAGCCGCGCTCGCCGACGACCGTGTCGTAGCGGTCGGGGAACCCCGCGATGGTGTCGTGGATGCTCGCCGCACGGCAGGCCGCCTCGAGCTCGGCATCCGTCGCATCGGGCTTCGCGTAGCGCAGGTTCTCGGCGATCGTCGCGTGGAAGAGGTAGGTCTCCTGGCTCACGACGCCGATGCTCTCGATGAGGCTCTGCTGGCGCAGCAGCCGCACGTCGACCCCGCCGACCTCGACGGCCCCGCTCGTGACCTCGTGCAACCGCGGCACGAGGTACGAGATGGTCGTCTTGCCCGCGCCCGAGGGGCCCACGAAGGCGACGAACTGCCCCGGCTGCACCTCGAACGACACGTGGTCGAGGGTCGGCGCGCTCTCGGCCGGCGCGTCGGGGTAGCGGAACACGACGTCGTCGAAGCGGATGCGTCCGCGCTGGGCGGGCTCGGGGTCGCGCGCGTCGGCGTGCTCGGTGATGCTCGGCACCAGGTCGAGGTACTCGAAGATGCGCGCGAAGAGCGCGCCGCTCGTCTGCAGGTCGAGCGCCACGCGCATGAGCCCCATGAGCGGGTAGGTCAGTCGGGCCTGCACGGTCGTGAAGGCGACGATCGTGCCCGCGGTGACCGCGACATCCATCTGGATCAGCCAGGCGGCGACGAGGTAGACGACGGCGGGGATGACCGAGAGGAACACGTTGACGGTCGCGAAGAACCACTGGCCGCTCATCGAGAGCTGCACCTGCAGGCCGCGCTGGGTGTCGTTCTCGGCGTGGTAGCGCTCGACCTCGCTCTGCTGCCGGTAGAAGCTCTTGGCGAGCAGGATGCCCGAGACGCTCAGGGCCTCCTGCGTGATCGCCGTCATGTCGCTCAGCGACTCCTGCGTCTTGGTCGCGATGCGCGCACGCACCTGCCCGACGCGGCGCTGCGCGACGACGAGCAGCGGCAGCAGCACGACCGCGACGACCGTGAGCTGCCAGCTGAGGATGAGCATGGCGATGAAGGCCGCGATGACCGTGACCGTGTTGCCGATGACGCTCGAGACGGTGTTGCTCAGCACGCCCGCGACACCGCCGACGTCGTTCTGCAGGCGCGACTGGATGATGCCGGTCTTGGTGCGCGTGAAGAAGCCGAGCTCCATCGACTGCAGGTGCGCGAACAGCCGAACGCGCAGCTGCGCCATGACGCTGTTGCCGACCGTGGCGGTGAGGTAGGTCTGCCCGATGCCGATGCCCGCCGAGACGAGCCAGAGCACGAGCATGCCCGTGACGAGCTGCAGCAGCACGGGCACGTTCGGGGTGCCCTCGGGCGGGAAGAGGCCGCGGTCGAAGGCCTGCTGCGTGAGCAGCGGAGGGATGACGCTGAGCGCCGCCGATACCAGCACGAGCGCGATCGTGATCGCCAGCGGCGTGCGGTGCGGCCGGAAGAGCTCGGCGATGCGGGGCAGCAGGTTCGGGATGCGCGGCGCTTCGGCGTTGGCCGCCCGCTGCGCGGCGATATCGCCGCCCGACACGCGTGATCCCCGGCGGCCGCCTCCCATGCTCATAGCGCGAGCCTAGGCGCGACCACCGGGGATCCCGGTGTGAAGTGATGTGCCGAGCGGGCCTCAGCCCTTCGTCGAGCCCGCCAGCAGGCCGCGCACGAAGTAGCGCTGCAGGCTGAAGAACACGATGAGCGGCACGATGAGCGAGATGAACGCCGCGGCGGGCAGGCGCTCCTGGTTGCGCCCGAAGTTGCCCACGAGCTCGGCCAGTCGCTGGGTGAGCGGTGCGACGTCGGCCGTGCCGCCCGAGAAGACGAGCGCCACGAGCAGGTCGTTCCAGACCCAGAGGAACTGGAAGATACCGATCGAGGCGAGCGCCGGCAGCGAGAGCGGGATGACGATGCGGAAGAAGATCTGGGTGTGGTTCGCACCGTCGACCCGCGCCGCCTCGATCACCTCACCGGGGATCTCGCTGATGAAGTTGTGCAGCAGGAAGATGCACAGCGGCAGACCGAAGATCGTGTGCGCGATCCACACGGCCGGGAAGGTGCCGCTGATGCCGAGCACCTCGCTGAAGATCTGCAGCAGCGGGATGAGCGCCATCTGCAGGGGCACGATCTGCAGCGCGAAGATGAGCACGAAGATCGCGCCCGAGCCGCGGAACTTGATCCACGCGAAGGCGTACGCGGCCATCGTCGCGATGATGATCGGGAAGAGCGCGGCCGGGATGGCGATCACGAGCGAGTTCACGAAGTACGAGCCGAGGTTGGCCGACGACGCACCCTGCACCGTGAGCACGTCGAGATAGTTCTCGAGCGTGAAGCTCGGGCTCACGAAGATGTTCCACCAGCCGTTGGAGCGGATCTCCTCCGGCGTGCGGAACGACGAGACGAGCAGGCCGAACGTCGGGATCGTCCACAGCGTGGCGATGAGGATCGCGGCGAAGGTCGCCCACGGCGAGGTGAGGCGGTCTTTCACCCGGCGGGCCTTGCCGCCGCCCGCGGCGGTCGCGATGGCGCGGGTGGTGGGCTGCTCGGGAGCGTCAGCAGCGGCGGTGACGTCGGTGCTCATCGGATCTCCTTCTGCTTGCGCATGACGCGCACGTTGTAGACGACGATCGGCAGGACCATGAAGAACAGCACGACGGCGAGGGCGGAGCCGTAGCCCGTCTCGCCGCGGTTGAAGGCCTGCGTGTACATCTCGTTGGCGACGACCGAGGTATCGAAGTTGCCGCCCGTCATAGCCCGCACGATGTCGAAGACCTTGAGGGTGGCGATCGAGATGGTCGTGATGACCACCACGAGCGTGCCCCGGATGCCCGGCACCGTGACGTTCCAGAACGACTGCCAGGCATTCGCGCCGTCGAGGCGGGCGGCCTCGATGATCTCGACCGGCACGCCCTTGATGGCCGCCGAGAGCAGCACCATCGCGAAACCGGTCTGGATCCAGACCATGACGTTGATGAGGAAGATGGTGTTCCACGGCGAGTTGACGAGGAAGGGCTGCGGGTCCTGCCCGACCCAGACGAGGATCTGGTTGAGCAGACCGATCTGCTCGCTGAAGCCGACCTCGCGGTACTCGTACATGAAGCGCCAGATGATGCCGGCGCCGACGAACGAGATCGCCATGGGCATGAAGACGAGCGACTTCAGCACCTTCTCGCCGTGCGACTTGTCGATGAAGACCGCGTAGGCGAGGCCGAAGATCGTCGAGAGGGTGGGCACGAGGGCCACCCAGATGAGGGTGTTGACGAGCACGATGACGATCTCGGGCTGCGTGAACATCCACACGAAGTTGTCGAGGCCGACGAAGTCGGAGCCGTTCGCCGTCTGACGGCTGAAGAAGGCCAGCACGGTCGTGCGGATCGCCGGATAGACGAGACCGACCGCGAGGAGCACGATCGACGGGCCGACGAACGCGGCGAGCTGCCAGTAGTCGCGACCTCGCTTGGGAGCTCGATCGGCGAGGAACAGGATGAGGCCCACGACGGCGGCGAAGACCGCCAGCCCGAGGACCATGATCCCGAACTTCGAGACGAGATCAGACCAGAAAGCACTCATGCCCTATCAAACCTCCATTGGTTTGGCGTGGATGTGGGCCACGTTACCCGACAGACCGGCCCACCGGACTACGAGAGTCCGATGGGCCGGTGTGTCATGCGGTTAGTCGCTGATGCGGGCTACTGCGGGAACGTGGCGTCGATCGCGCGGAGGACATCCGTCGTCGGCGTGCCGTTCACCCAGTCGACCATGCCGGTCCAGAACGAGCTGGTTCCGACGGCGGCGGGCATCAGGTCAGAGGCGTCGAAACGGAAGATCGTGTCGTCGCCCTGCAGGATCTCGACCGACTGGCGGGCGAGGTCGGAACCGGCGAGCGACGGGTCGAGACCCTTGTTCGCCGAGATGACACCGCCGCGCGAGACGCGCTCGTTGGCGAAGGTGTCGCTCGAGAGGTACGCCTGGAGAGCAGCGGTCGCCTCGTTGTCGTTGAACGCGGCCACGAACTCGCCACCACCGGTGACGGCGTTGGGGTCGCCCTCGGCGATCGGCGGGGTGATGAAGGCCCAGACGTCGCCGTCAGGAGCAACCGTCACGCCCTCGCCCCACTGGGCCTCGTAGAACGACGCCTGGTGGTGCAGCGAGCAGGTGCCGTCGAGGATCGAGAGGCCGCCATCCTGGAAGGTGGTGGTCACGATCGACTGCACGCCGCCGAAGCCGCCGTTGACGAACTGGTCGTTGAGGAGGACCTCGCCGACGAGGTCGAACGCCTCGGTGATCTCGGGCGAGTCGAACTTCAGCTCGCCAGCGACCCACGCGTCGTAGGCCTCGGGGCCAGCGGTGCGCAGCACCAGGTCCTCGACCCAGTCGGTGCCGACCCAGCCGGTCGCGTCACCCGAGCCGAAGCCGACGCACCACGGACGGTACGGTCCGTCGTTGCGCTCGGTCATCTGCTCCGAGAGGTCGAGCAGGCCCTGGTAGGTCGTCGGGATCTCATAGCCGTTCTCCTCGAAGTCGGCCGGCGAGTACCAGACGTAGCCCTTGACGCTCGCGAGCAGCGGCGCGGCGTAGAAGGTGCCGTCGACGGTGCCGTAGCCCTTCCACGACTCGCTCCAGAACTCGTCCACGTTCGCCTCGACGGCCGCGGGGGCCGGCACGACGTAGCCGTCGGCGATGAGGCGCTGCAGCAGACCGGGCTGCGGGATGATCATCAGGTCGGGGGCGTCGCCGGCAGCGGCGCGCACGTTGATCTGCGTCTCCGCCTCCTGCGTGCCGTTGTACTCGACCGTGATGCCCGTGCAGGCCTCGAAGTCGGCCATGCTCTCGACCAGCGCGTCAGCCTCGGTGTCGATGATCGTCGCGTACAGCTCGACGCTCTCGCCCTCGAAGGTGCCGTAGGCCTCGTAGGCGGCGCAGTCGGCGTCGCCGCCAGCGCCCGGGTCGGTCTCGGCAGCGGCGCAGCCCGCGAGCACGAGGCTCAGGGCTCCGATAGCCGCGGCAGGCGCAATGAGCCTGCGTCGGAGAGTGGAACTCATGTGTTTCCTCCTCGTTGAGGTCGGTCAGCGCGCCGATCGACGCGCGTGGTTGTGGTGGTGCAAAGGGTGGAATTCGGCGTCAGAAGGGCCGTTGGACACTTCGTCGGGAACCGGTTCCAGGTGTCACCGTACGTCACCGCACGGCGGGCCGCAACCCACTGATCCCCCGACGTTACCGATCCGTTGTCGAATTCCCCGGCGGCCCTCAGGTGCGGAGCATCGCTCGGCACCGGTCGGCAACCGCTCTCACATGGCATCGGTTCCACACGCCCGCGATTCGGGCTACACTGACGCCACCACGCACCTCGCCGGGCCCGGTCGACACGACCGGCGCCGGCCGCGCATCCACCGCCACCGTCCAATGGAGGGCACGAGGCCATGAGCATCCTCGCCGATGTCGCCCGCATCGCGGGCGTCTCGAAGTCGACCGCCTCGCGGGCGCTGAGCGGGCGCGGCTACGTCTCGGACGACACCCGCCGCCGGGTCGAGGATGCCGCTGCCGAGCTCGGCTACGTGGTCTCCTCCACCGCCGCGAGCCTCGTGACCGGGCGCACGCGCAACGTCGGCGTGGTCATCCCGTACATCAACCGCTGGTACTTCGCCGAGGTGCTCGAGGGCATCGAGTCGGCGCTCATCCGCGCCGGGTACGACCTCACCCTGTACCGGCTCAGCACCGACCGCGACCTGCGGCGGCGGGTCTTCGACTACTTCCTGGTGCGCAAGAGGGTCGACGCGGTGATCTCGGTCGCGATCGATCTGAGCCCGCACGAGGTGCAGATGCTGCAGTCGCTCGGCAAGCCCCTCGTGGGCATCGGTGGGCGCATCGACGGCATCCCCTCGCTGTCGATCGACGACGTCGAGACGGCGCGGCTCGCGACCGAGCACCTGCTGAGCCTCGGGCACCGTCGCATCATGCACGTCGGTGGCGACCAGAACGAGCAGATGGACTTCCGCGTGCACTCGCAGCGGTACACGGGCTTCGCGCAGGCGCTGCGCGACGCCGGGGTCACCGTCGACGACGACTTCCGCGACGCCGACTTCTCGATCGAAGGCGGCTACGCCGTCGGTCTCGCCGTGCTCGGCGACCCGCGCACGCGGCCCACGGCGATCTTCGCGGGCTGCGACGAGATCGCGATCGGCATCATGGTCGCGGCACGGCAGCTCGGCATCAGCATCCCCGGCGAGCTCTCCATCATCGGCATCGACGGTCACCCGCTCGCCGAGATGTTCGGCCTCACGACCCTCGCGCAGCAGCCGGGCGCGCAAGGGGCGCGCGCGGTCGAGCTGCTGCTGAGCCAGCTCGAGCACGCCGACGCCGCTCCGCCCGACGAGCACCTGCTTCTGCCGACCGCGCTCACCGTGCGAGCGAGCACGGCCGCGCGGCGCGAGCAGAACGCCTGAGCCGCACCCGCCCCGAACGCACGAGAGCCCCGCACCGACTCGCGTCGGGCGGGGCTCTCGGAGTGAAGCGGGTGACTACTTGAGGGTGACGGTGGCGCCGGCCTCTTCGAGCTGGGCCTTCGCCTTGTCGGCGGTCTCCTTGTTGACACCCTCGAGGACGACGCCGGGGGCGCCGTCGACGACGGCCTTCGCCTCGCCGAGGCCGAGGCTCGTGAGCGCGCGGACCTCCTTGATGACCTGGATCTTCTTGTCGCCGGCGGCCTCGAGAACGACGTCGAACGACGACTTCTCCTCGACCTCCTCGGCGGCGGCGCCACCAGCGGCGGGGGCGGCGGCGACCGCGACGGGCGCGGCGGCGGTGACCTCGAAGACCTCTTCGAACTTCTTGACGAACTCGCTGAGCTCGATGAGCGAGAGCTCCTTGAACGCCTCGATGAGCTGGTCAGTCGTGAGCTTGGCCATGATTTCTCCTTCTAGTGGGGTGATGTCGTGAACCGGTCAACCGAGGATCAGTTGCCGGACTCCTGCTTCTGCCGCAGCGCGTCAACGGCGCGAGCGGCCTGCGCCAGCGGCGCGTTGAACATGTACGCGGCACCGAACAGCGAGGCCTTGACGGCGCCGGCCAGCTTGGCCAGCACCACCTCACGGCTCTCGAGCTCGGCGAGCTTCATGACCTCGGAGGCGTCGAGCGGCTTACCGTCGAAGTAGCCGCCCTTCACCACGAGGTTGGGGTTCGCCTTGGCGAAGTCACGCAGCGCCTTCGCCACGGTCACGGGGTCACCGTGAACGAAGGCGAGGGCGGACGGGCCGGCGAGCATGTCATCGAGCGAGTCGATGCCAGCCGCGTTGGCCGCGATCTTGGTGAGCGTGTTCTTCACCACGGCGTACGACGCGTCAGCACGGATGTTGCCGCGCAGCGTCTTCAGCTGCGCCACCGTGAGGCCGCGGTACTCGGTGAGCAGGACGGCGGTCGAGCTGCGGAAAAGCTCCGTCAGCTCGGCGACCGTTGCTTCCTTGTTCGCCATGGTGCTCCTCAATGTTTGTCGTTGGTCTCGCCTCGACCACCGGCGGGGTGGAGAACCCGGCACACATGACGAAAGGCCCATGCGCACGCGCACGAGCCTCTTCGCTCCCCCTCGTCAGATCGAGGGAGGCGGTATCAGTTCAGTACACCTGCGCGGGCCGTCGTCCGCTCCGCGAGGAGCGTGCGAGCCTTCGGTCGTCGTGCTCCGCTTGCAGACAGGTCTGCGGGCAGGCACGCTGACAACCAGCGGTCTATGGCAAGAGGCCAGCATACGTCACGACGCGGGCTCGCCGCAAAAGCGGCCTCACCGGGCTAGCGCGCGTCGAGCCACGAGTGGCGCGGGGCGTAGCCGAGGTCGCGCCGCGCGGCATCGATCGAGAGCAGGGTCTCGCGGCCGACGAGCGGGCGCGCGAGCGGGGCATCCGGGAACTCGGCGGCCACGAGCGCGGCGGAATCCTGGCGCATGACGGTATCGGCGGCCGCGATGATGTAGGTCCCGTAGCCGGGGCCGCGGGTGGCGAGCGCGCGCTCGACGGCGTGCGCACCGTCACGGCGGTCGATGTAGCCCCAGAGGTTCCAGCGGCGCACGGCGGGGTCGTCCTGCCACGACTCGAAGCCGTCGTAGTCGTCGGGCGCCATGACGTTGCTGAACCGCAGGCCCGTGATCGACAGGGCCGGGTCGAGGCGGCACAGCTTGCGCCCCAGCTCCTCCTCGAGGTGCTTGCCGATCGCGTACATGAAGTTGGGCCGCGTCGGCTGGGTCTCGTCGATCGGGATGGCGGGCGGGTCCTCCGCGAGCGGAAGGCCGAGCAGCGTCTCGCTCGAGGCGTGCACGATGCGCGCGATGCCCGCGCGGCGGGCGGCCTGGAACACGGCGATCGTCATCGCGAGGTTGTCCTGCAGCAGCACCGTATCGGGGCGGATGCCCGGCGCAGGGCTCGCCGCCAGGTGCACCACCGCGTCCAGCCCGTCGTAGCGCTCCTCGACCCCCGCGAGAGCGTCGAGCACCTGCCCGGTGTCGGTGAGGTCGACCCGTACGAAGCCCTCACCCGGGGCGCCGACGGCGTCGAGCCCGGTCACGGAGTGCCCGGTCTCGACCAGGTGGTCGACGACGGCCTGCCCGAGCTTGCCGGCCGAGCCGGTGACGGCGATGCGCATGCTCCGAGCCTAGGCGCTCGCGGCGGCCCCGCCCGGCGCGAGCGGCAGGCTCACCCGGAAGACCGTCTCACCGGGGCGCGACGACGCGGCGACCTCGCCGCCGTGGGCCTGCACGACCGCCGCCACGATCGCGAGCCCGAGGCCCGTCGAGCCCGTGGCGCGCGAGCGCGAGGTGTCGGCGCGCGCGAAGCGCTCGAACAGCACGGGCTGCACCTCGGGCGGGATTCCCGGCCCGGTATCGGTCACGGTGACGATCGCGCGGCCCTCGAGCGTGCCGAGCGCGGCCGTGACGCGCGTGCCCTCGGGCGTGTGCACGCGCGCGTTGGCGAGCAGGTTGGCGACGACCTGGTGCAGGCGGTGCTGATCGCCCGCGACGATGACCGGGTGGTCGGGCACCCGCACGACCCAGTCGTGCGCGGGTGAGGTGGCGCGGGCGTCAGCGAGGGCATCCGTCACGAGGGCCGCGAGGTCGACGGCGTCGCGCCGCAGCTCGCGCCCCTCATCGAGACGGGCGAGCAGCAGCAGGTCGTCGACGAGCCCCGACATGCGCACCGACTCCGACTCGATGCGCGAGAGCGCGTGGCGGATGTCGTCGGGCAGCTCGTGCCCGCTGCGGCGCGTGAGCTCGCTGTAGCCGCGGATGGCGGCGAGGGGAGTGCGCAGCTCGTGGCTCGCGTCGGCGACGAACTGGCGCACCTTCTGCTCGCTCGCCTGGCGAGCGTCGAAGGCGCTCTGCACGTGCTCGAGCATGCGCGTGAAGGCCGCACCGAGCTGGCCGACCTCGGTGCTCGGGTCGGTGTCGAGCACGGGCAGCCGATCGGCGAGGGCCACGGCGCCACGGTGGAGCGGCAGCGTCGTGACGGCCGTGGCCGCTTCGCGCACGCGCGTGAGCGGGCGCAGCCCCAGGCGCACGACCTCGCGCCCGAGCACGGCGGCGACGATGAGGATGCCGCCGAGCACCGCGGCGATGACGGCCGCGAGGCGGGCGGTCGTCGTCGTCACCTCGGCCGTCGGCAGCCCGACGATGAGCACCGAGCCGCCGTCGATCGCGGTCGCGAGCACGCGGAACTCGCCGAGCCCGCCGGGCAACCGAACCGTCGCGGGGTCGCCGAGCGCCCGTGCGGCGATGACGCGCACCTGCACCGAGCTGAGCTCGCGCACGGTCGCGTCGTTGTCGAGGTAGGCGGCCACGGCCGAGCCGTCGG
>LNFM01013570.1_pt1 | contig 10347 bp, 11 predicted proteins | sample 596031 | NCBI WGS metagenome assembly LNFM01 (sample SAMN04254537, study PRJNA301005) | activated carbon metagenome | isolation source: dual media filters at the Ann Arbor, Michigan drinking water treatment plant | place: USA: Ann Arbor | reverse complement strand
CGAAGCGGTCGCGCAGCGGGTTGGTCAGCATGCCGGCGCGCGTGGTGGCGCCCACCAGCGTGAAGGGCTGCAGGTCGAGCTTGATGCTGCGCGCCGCCGGGCCTTCGCCGATCATGATGTCGATCTGGTAGTCCTCCAGCGCCGGGTAGAGGATCTCCTCGACCACGGGCGACAGGCGGTGGATCTCGTCGATGAAGAGCACGTCGTTGCGCTCGAGGTTGGTCAGGATGGCCGCCAGGTCCTTGGGCTTCTCCAGCACCGGGCCGCTGGTCTGGCGCAGGTTCACGCCGAGTTCGTTGGCGACGATGTGCGCCAGCGTCGTCTTGCCCAGCCCGGGCGGGCCGAAGAGCAGCACGTGGTCCAGCGCCTCGGCGCGCTGCCGAGCGGCGCCGATGAAGATCTCCAGCTGTTCACGCGCCTTGGCCTGGCCGACGTACTCCGCCAGGCCTTTGGGCCGCAGTGCCCGTTCGATGGCCTCTTCGTTGGGCGAGGCCGGCGTGGCACTGACGACCCGCGCCGAAGGCGGCGAAGGGGCGGCGGCGAAGTCGTCGGTCTGGATGGCCATACAGTGATTATGACCAGCGGCTAGACTGCAGCGCCTGCCATGACGCACCGCCGACGACATCCCCTGATCTGGTTCGCCCTGGTGGCGATGCTGGCCGTGGCCTTGCTGCCGACGGTGTCGCACGCGCTGGCCCACGCCCGCGGTGGCGCTCCGGCCTGGGCCGAGATCTGCACGCCGCAGGGGCTGCGCAGCGTGGTGCTGGCCTCGGCCGCTTCGGGAGGAGACGCCACACCGGTGCCATCCGCCGTGCCGCTGGAACACTGCCCGCTGTGCACGCTGGCGGCCGACCACCCGGGCCTGCCGCCCGTGGCTGCGCAGGCCGGTCTGCGACTGCCGTTCACCGAAGTGCGCCTGCCCGCCGACGCGTCACATCTGCGTGCGCTGCCAGCCAGGTGCATCGCGCAGCCGCGCGGCCCACCGGCTGACGCCTGATCGACCGCGGCACCCGCCGCCGGCCACCGACCGTGGCCCCGAACCCTGCGAAGGCGATGCCGCGCGCCCTGAGCGCCGACGCCGCCGCACCCCCTGCGCCATTCCGATTCAAGGTCTTCCCATGCAAACCCTACGACGCACCCTGCTCGCCGCCACCTTCTTCGGCGCCCTTGCCACCACCAGCCCTGCGCTGCATGCCCAGACTGCCCTGAAGGTGGAGGGCGCCTGGGCCCGCCCCACCGTGCAGGGCCAGGCCGCCGGCGGCGGCTTCCTCAAGATCACCGGCGGCGCCACCGCGGACAAGCTGGTTTCGGCCAGCGCTGCCGTGTCCAAGACCGTGGAACTGCACTCCATGGTGATGGAAGGCGACGTGATGCGCATGCGCGAGATCGGCGTCATCGACGTGCCGGCGGGCAAGACGGTGGAGCTCAAGCCCGGCGGCCTGCACGTCATGTTCATCGGCATCGCCCAGCCGCTGAAGAACGGCGACAGCTTCCCGCTCACGCTGCGCTTCGAGAAGGCCGGCGAGGTGAAGGTCGAGGTGAAGGTGATGACGCAGGCCGGCATGCCGGCCATGCCCATGGGCCACGGCGGCCACAAGCCCTGAGCGAGCACATGGAGGTCCGCCGGGGACCTCCGCGCCCCTGCGATCAGCGGTTCAGCGCCTTGAGCGCCAGCTTGATGCCGTCGCTGACGCCGACATCCGCAGGCAGCGCCTTCAGGGCCGCCTGCGCCTCGCGGTCGCTGTAGCCCAGCGCCTGAAGCGCCTGCGCGATGTCGCCCTGCGCGTCGCTGAGTGCGGCGGCGTTCGGCAGCGCCAGGTCGGCGCCGAGCTTGCCCTTCAGTTCCAGCAGCAGGCGCTCGGCGGTCTTCTTGCCGATGCCGGGCACCTTCACCAGGCGCGCGCCGTCCTGGCGCGTCACCGCCTGCGCCAGTTCACTCACGCTCAGGCCCGATAGGATGGACAGCGCCGTGCGCGGCCCCACGCCGCTGATCTTCACCAGCAGCCGGAAGGTGGCGCGCTCGGGCGCGGTGAGAAAGCCGAACAGCACCTGCGCGTCTTCGCGCACGACGAAGTGCGTCAGCAGCGTCACCTGCTCGCCCAGGGCGGGCAGGTTGTAGAAAGTGCTCATCGGCACGTCGACCTCGTAGCCCACGCCGTGCACGTCCAGCAGCACCATGGGCGGCGACTTCTCGGCCAGCAGGCCACTCAGGCGGCCGATCATGTGGGCGCGCGCCCTGGAATGACCCGTGGGCCACGGGCCGACGCTGGCGCCATTGCCAGCAGCGCGCCGCAGCGCGCAAGATCGGGTTCTTGCAGTGGCATAGAGGGTGAATTCATGGATCGCAGGCATCTTACGGCAGCACTCGTGGTGGCCATCTGGCCAGGTTGGCTGCGTGCTGCGGCCAACGAGAGCGACGCCGCCATCGGCGTGCGCACGGCGCTGGAGCGTGGTGCGCTGGCCGCCGTCTCGTTGCTGGGCCGCACCGACGGCTTCCTGGGCAACCCGCGGGTACGCATCCCGCTGCCGGGCTACCTGGAGAAGGCCGCCAGGCTGATGAAGGCCACCGGCCAGGGCAAGCGCGTCGACGAACTGGTGACGGCGATGAACCGCGCCGCCGAAGCCGCCGTGCCCGAGGCGCGCACGCTCTTCGTCAGCACGGTGAAGGCCATGAGCGTCGAGGACGCTTTGGGTGTGGTGCGCGGTGGGCCCACTTCGGTCACCGACTACTTCGCGGGCAAGACACGCGCGCCGCTGGGCGAGAAGTTTCTGCCCATCGTCACCCGCGCGACAGAGAAGGTGAAGCTGGCCGAGCGCTACAACCAGCTGGCCTCCAGGGTGGCCGGCATGGGCCTGGTCAAGGGCGACGAGGTCAGCGTGCAGCAGCACGTCACCGCGCGCGCGCTCGACGGCCTGTACCTGATGATCGGCGAGGAAGAAAAGAAGATCCGCGCCGACCCGCTGAAGACCGGCAGCGCGATCCTGCAGAAGGTCTTCGGGCGCTGAAGCTCAGCGCTGGGCGCGCGTCAGCTCGAAGACCAGTGCCTCGGGCAGGGATTCGATGATGGCGTCACGGCCGACGCTGGTGAGCTGGTGGCCGCCGACGTTCATGACCTGCATCGCCTTGCCCTGCTCGGCGATCTGGATGAAGGCCAGGTGCCGGGCCTGCGCCAGCAGTTCGTCGCGCAGGCGGTCGAATCGCTGGCCGCCCAGTGAGGCTTCGTAGACCACGACGTGCGGCATGGCCTCGGCGCACTGCTGCTGCACTTCCTCGACCGAACTGACGAAGTCGACCATCAGGCCCATCGGCCGCAGCGCCTCGCGCACGACGTTGCGCACTTCACGGCGCCCGGCCAGCACCAGCACGTGGCGTCCGGCCAGGGGCAGCGGGGCCAGCGCCGGTGCGATGCTTTCCTCGAAGTCGGTAGTGCCTGCGGGCTCGACGCGCGCCGACAGCGTGTCGGGGAACTCCAATTCGAGCACCGTCCGGCCCGGCGGGTCGCTGCGGTGCATGCGCAGCGCGAGCACGGCAGCGGTCTGCTGCAGCAGCCGCCACGACATCGTGTTCAGCGCCGGTTCCTCCTCCGTCGGTGCCGCGCTGTTGCCGGTGTCGACTTCATCGGGCGGCCGATGCGCAAACGCCACCGACAAGCGTGCATGCGGCGGCCAGTTCTTCACGTCCAGCGTCAGGTCGATGCGCGAGAGGCTGTGCTCGAAGGCCCAGTCGAGCACCGTCTGCAGCAGCGAGAAGAGCAGCGTGGCGTCGCTCTTGACCAGCGCCGGCGCAAGGAGCTGGCGCACCTCGATGCCGCGCAGTTCTATTTCGCGGCCGCGCTGGCGCAGCGCCTCGCGCAGCAAGCCGGTCAGGTCGAGGCGTTCGTTGGCGAGCTGCACCTGCCCGTTGCTCAGCCGCACCACCTGCTGGCCCATGATGCCGGCCCGACGCGCGAGGTCGATTTCCTCGCGCAGCAGGCGCAGCGTCTCGCCGTCGACCTGGCCCGAGGCTTCCAGCGCCGTCACGCGGTCGAGCGCCGCCGACAGCGTGGTCGCGACCTCGCTGCCCAGTTGCGCGATCAGCGCCTGGGGGTCGAGTGGCTCGACGTTGGAGCGGCCGGCGAGGGTGGGCAGTCGGCCTGGGCCCGACAGATCCATGGTGGTCTTTCTGTGAAGCGCTGCCTGGGCGGGCGGCGCGTTTGTCGCTTGCAAGCGTAGCCGGTCCGGCGGGCGGATGCGAGTGCGCGAGGCAGGCGCGGCTCGTCAACCTCCTGGATTCGCAATTTGTTACACATTTGCGTCGGGCGCCACCCCGTGAGCTCGGGGGGTGGCATGCGGCCGTGTGGCCGCGCTCACGTCGGCGCCGGCCCGAGCACGCCCTGCGCGCGCAGGGCCGCCGTCTCGTCGGGGCTCAGCCCCAGCTCCGCCAGCACCTCGTCGGTGTGCTGGCCGAGCAGCGGCGGTGCGCGGCGCAGTTGCACCGGCGTGGCCGACAGCTTCATCGGGCTGGCCACGAGTTCCAACCGGTCCTGGTGCGGGTGCGGCACCGTGGCGCGCATGCCGCGGTGCAGCACCTGCGGGTCGGCGAAGACCTCGGCCAGGTCGTTGATCGGGCCGCAGGGCACCTTGGCGGCGTCGAGCGCGGCCAGCCAGTCGGCCCGGCGTCGCGTGCGCATGGTCGTGGCCAACAGTGGCACCAGCACTTCGCGGTGGCGCACGCGCAGGGCGTTGCTGCTGAAGCGTTCATCGCGCGCCAGCTCGGGGCAGCCCGCGACGGCGCAGAAACGTTCGAACTGGCCGTCGTTGCCTACCGCCAGGATGAGATGGCCGTCGGCCACCTCGAACACCTGGTAGGGCACGATGTTCTGGTGCGCGTTGCCGGCCCGTTTCGGTGCCTGCTTCGTCACCAGGTAGTTGGCGCCCAGGTTGGCCAGCATGGCCACCTGCGCGTCGAGCAGCGCCATGTCGATGGCCTGGCCTTCCCCCGTGGCGTCGCGGTGGCGCAGCGCGGCCAGGATGGCCACCGTGGCGTACATGCCGGTGAAAAGGTCGGCCACCGCCACGCCCACCTTCTGGGGGCCGCCGCCGGGCAGGTCGTCGCGTTCGCCGGTCACGCTCATCAGGCCGCCCAGGCCCTGGATGGCGTAGTCGTAGCCGGCGCGATCGCGGTAGGGGCCGGTCTGGCCGTAGCCGGTGATGGAGCAGTAGATCAGCCTTGGGTGCCGGCTGCGCATGGTCTCGGCATCGAGGCCGTAGCGCGCCATGTCGCCGACCTTGAAGTTCTCGACCATCACGTCGCAGCCGGCGGCCAGGCGGTGGATCAGCGCCTGACCGGCAGGCTGCGCGATATCCACTGTCACCGAGCGCTTGTTGCGGTTCGTGCCCAGGAAGTAGGCGGCCTCGGTGGTGTCGTGGCCGTCGCGGTCCTTCAGGAAGGGCGGGCCCCAGCCGCGGGTGTCGTCGCCGCCGGGGTGGTCAGCGGCGGGTGGGCGCTCGATCTTGATGACTTCGGCGCCCAGGTCGGCCAGCGTCTGCGTGCACCAGGGGCCGGCAAGCACGCGCGACAGGTCGAGCACACGCACGCCGGCGAGCGCGCACTGTGGCCAGGGAGGGGTTGCCGTGTTCATGCCCCGGATTGTCCGGCACCGCCCCGGGATAATCCCGTCGGATGACCTCCTTGCTTCGAAGCCGTGTGCCTGCGGCCGTGCTGGCTGCCTGCGCCGGGCTGCTGGGCTGCGCGCCGGCGCTGGACTGGCGCGACACCCGGCCCGAGGGCAGTGCCCTGCAACTGCAGTTTCCCTGCCGCCCCACGACACAACGGCGCGACGTGCCGCTGGCCGGCGTGCGCGTGAACCTGGCCCTGCACGCCTGCGCCGCCGGCGGCCAGACCTGGGGGCTGGCGGTGGCCGACGTCGTCGAGCCGGCGCGCGTCGGCCCCGCCCTGGCCGAGCTGGCTGCCGCGGCCGGCAGCAACCTCGGGGCCGCCGCGGGACAGCCGCTGGCGCTGAAGGTGCCGGGCGCGACGCCCAACGACGCCAGCACCCGCCTGCGCCTGCAGGGCCGACTGCCCGACGGCAAGGCGGTGCAGATGCAGCTGGCGGTGTTTGCACGCGGCACACAGGTGTTTCAGGCCTCCGTGCTGGGCGAGGCGGTGCCCGACGAAGCGGCGCAGACCTTCTTCGCCTCGCTGCGGCTGCCGTCGTGAGCCCGTGCGTGAGACGGCCGCGCGCCGCCGCCCGCTGAGCACCGTGTGAACGCCGGACAAGCGCGAACGCTGTCGGTGGCGACCCTTTTCGGGGTCTTTGCCTTCGGCTACTTCCTGTCGGCGCTGTTGCGCGCCGTGACGGCGACGCTGGCGCCGGTCTTCAGCAGCGAACTCGGATTGAGCGCGGGCGACCTGGGGCTGCTCGCAGGCGCCTACTTCTTCGGCTTCGCCGTGCTGCAGCTGCCGCTGGGCAAGGCGCTGGACCGCTTCGGGCCGCGCCGTACGCTGCTGGCGCTGATGGCCGTGGGTGTGGTGGGCTGCGCCGCGTTTGCGTCGGCCACGGGCTTCGCCTCGCTGGTGGCGGCGCGTGTGCTCATCGGTGCCGGCATGGCCGCCAGCCTGATGGCGCCGCTGACGGCCTACCGCCGGCACCTCTCGCCTGCCGCCCAATTGCGCGCGAACTCGTGGATGCTGATGACCGGTTCGCTGGGCATGGTGGCATCGACGCTGCCGGTGCAGTTCCTGCTGCCGGCACTGGGTTGGCGCGGCCTGTTCTGGGCGATTGCGCTGCTGCTGTCGCTGGCGGCGGCGCTGGTGGCCGTGCTCGTGCCTGCGGACCAACCCGTCGCGCGATTTGCCGACGGGCCAGAGGTGAGCTACCTCGACATCGCGCGCCATCCGATGTTCATGCGCACGGCGCCGCTGGCCTTCTTCGTCTACGGCGGGATGATCGCGGTGCAGTCGCTGTGGGCCGGCCCGTGGCTCACGCGCGTCGGTGGCTGGACGGCCGCCGAGGCGGCGCAGGGCCTGTTCGGCATCAACCTCGCGATGTTGCTGGCCTTCGGCGCCTGGGGCCTGGTGATGCCGCGGCTGGTGCATCGTGGCATGCACGCGATGCGGCTGATGGCCTGGGGTCTGCCGCTGCCGCTGCTGCTGCTGGCGCTGATCGTGGCCCTGGGCAGCAAGGCTGGCGCGCTGCATTGGGCCGCCTGGTGTGTGGCCTGCACCTTCGTGTCGACCAGCCAGCCGGCGGTGGGCGCGGCTTTTCCGGCAGACCAGGCAGGGCGCGCGCTGTCGGCGTTCAACCTGGTGATCTTTGCCGGCGTCTTCTGCATCCAATGGGGCCTGGGCCTGCTCATCGACGCGCTGCGTGCCGTCGGCTGGTCGGACGACGCGGCCTTCCGTTGTGCCTTCGCCGCGTTCGGCCTGTGCGGGCTCGTGGCCTATGGCTGGTTTCTGCGGCACCGCCCGCAAGCTGCCGATAATGGCCGCTGACGGAACGCCATGCCCTCCATCCTGCTCGTAGCCCATGCCCCGCTCGCCTCGGCCCTGCTCGCCGTGGCCAGGCACGCCTATGCCGACTGCAGCCGGGACGTGGCCGCCGTCGACATGCCTGCCAATGTCGGCATCGACGAAGCCACGGCGCTGGTACGGGCCTCGCTGCTGCAGCTGCCCGGCCCGGACGTGCTGGTGCTGGTTGATGCCTTCGGCGCCACGCCCAGCAACGCCGCCCTGGCCGCCGTCGACGGCATCCACGCCCGCGTCGTGACCGGCATCAACGTGCCGATGGTCTGGCGCGCACTGTGTTACGGCCACCTGCCGCTTGGCGAGCTCGTCACGCGGGCTGTCGACGGTGGCCGGCAAGGCATCATGCAGGTGGCGAGCCCGCGCCGCCAGAACCAGCCCAACCGCCCGGCCTCAGATGATCCAGAGCAGCATTCAGATCAATAACAAGCTCGGTCTGCACGCCCGCGCCTCGGCCAAGCTCACCAAGCTGGCAGGGGGCTTCAAGTGCGAGATCCATCTCAGCCGCAACGGGCGCCGCGTCAACGCCAAGAGCATCATGGGCGTGATGATGTTGGCGGCTGGCCTGGGTAGCGAGGTCTTGATCGAGACCGACGGCCCCGAGGAGCAGGCGGCGATGGACGCGCTGCGCACGCTCATTCAGGACAAGTTCGGGGAAGGCGAGTAGGGCCTGCCGGGCCGACGCCCAGCGAGGGGTCACGACGTCATCGCGGGGGTGGGCTACATTGCCGCCATGAGCATCCAGGTCTTCGGCTTGCCGGTTTCTCGTGGCGTGGCCATCGGTCGCGCGGTGCTCGTGGCGTCCAGCCGCGTCGATGTCGCGCACTACTTCGTCACCCCCGATCGCGTCGAGCACGAGATCCTGCGCCTGCGCGACGCGCGCGACGGCGTCGCCCACGAGTTGCAGGCGCTGAAGACGGAGCTGCCGGCCGAGGCCCCCACCGAGCTGGCCGCCTTGCTCGACGTGCACCTGATGCTGCTGCACGACGAGTCGCTCACCGGCGCCACCAAGGCCTGGATCGTCGACCGCCACTACAACGCCGAGTGGGCACTGTCGGCACAGCTCGAAGTGCTGGCGCGCCAGTTCGACGAGATGGACGACCCCTATCTGCGCGAGCGCAAGGCCGACATCGAGCAGGTGGTGGAGCGCCTGCTGCGCGAGCTGGCCGGTAGCGCAGCAGGCGCGTCGCCGACGTCTCCCGCGGCAGCCAAGGCCATGCGTGATTTCGCCGGCGAAGACCCGCTGGTGCTGGTGGCCAGCGACGTGGCGCCCGCCGACATGATGCAGTTCAAGCGCAGCATCTTCACCGGCTTCGTCACCGACGTCGGCGGCCGCACCTCGCACACGGCGATCGTTGCACGCAGTATGGACATCCCGGCCGTGGTGGGTGCGCGCGAGGCCAGCCGGCTGATCCGGCAGGACGACTGGCTGGTCATCGACGGCGACATCGGCGTCGTCATCGTGAACCCCTCGCCCATCGTGCTGGAGGAGTACCGGTTCCGCCAGCGCCAGAGTGAACTCGAGCGCGCGCGGCTCGACCGCTTGCGGCACACGCCCGCGGTGACGCTGGACGGCGAGGTCGTCGAACTGCTCGCCAACATCGAACTGCCGGCCGACGCCACGATTGCGTTGGAGGCCGGCGCCGTGGGCGTGGGTCTGTTCCGCAGCGAGTTCCTGTTCATGAACCGCGGCGGCGCACTGCCGGGCGAGGACGAGCAGTTCGAGGCCTACCGGGACGCGGTGCTGGCCCTGCGCGGCCTGCCGGTCACGATCCGGACGGTCGACGTCGGCGCGGACAAACCCCTGGAGCGCATGTCGCAGCAGGAACTGCGGCACGAGCACGGGCTCAACCCGGCGCTGGGGCTGCGGGCGATACGCTGGAGCTTGTCGGAGCCGGGCATGTTCCGCCAGCAACTGCGCGCCATCCTGCGCGCCAGTGCCTTCGGCAAGGTGCGCATCCTGGTGCCGATGGTGGCGCAACTGTCCGAGGTCAGGCTCGTTTTCGAGGCCCTGGCCCGTGCGCGGCAGCAACTCGACGACGCCGGCAAGGCCTACGGCCACGTCGAGGTTGGCGCGATGGTCGAGGTGCCGGCGGCTGCCCTGCTCATCGGGCGCTTTCTCAGGGACTTCGACTTTGTCTCGATAGGCACCAACGACCTCATCCAGTACACCCTGGCGGTCGACCGCGCCGACGAGGCAGTGGCCCATCTCTACGACCCCTGGCACCCGGCCGTCTTGGGGCTCATCCACCAGACCATCAGCGCCGCCAATGCGCTGGGCCGCGGCGTCAGCGTCTGCGGCGAGATGGCGGGCGACGCCGCCTTCACGGAGCTGCTGCTCGCCATGGGTCTGCGTAGCTTCTCGATGCACCCGGCACGCATCGCGTCAATCAAGCAACGCGTACTGCGGGCCGACACGCGCCCGCTGAAGGCGCGGCTTGCGGCGGTGCTGGACAGCGACGATCCCGAGGCTGCGCTGCGCAATCTGGCTGGCGAACGCGTGAGCCACTGAGCGGAGCGCGCCGGGCGCCAGAAAATATTCCAGGGCTGGGCTTGCGTCGCCGAAAAAGGTTGTGATACAGTCATGGGCTGCGCTCTTCACCGGTGACGCGACAAGCCAAACAGCTTGCAGCGACATCAGCAAAGAAAACAGAAAGCCCGAGTGCTTGACAGTGGTTTCGAAAACATGTCAGAATCGTGGTCTTCGCTGATTACTGATCGGCGACGCGAAAGCTGCAAAGCAGACGCAAAGCTCTTTAACAACATACAGCCGATAAGCGTGGGCGTTTGAGGCGAGTGCCAGATTCAGTGGTGACACTGAATCAGGTCTAAACGACCTTAAA
>LNFM01013567.1_pt1 | contig 10347 bp, 11 predicted proteins | sample 596031 | NCBI WGS metagenome assembly LNFM01 (sample SAMN04254537, study PRJNA301005) | activated carbon metagenome | isolation source: dual media filters at the Ann Arbor, Michigan drinking water treatment plant | place: USA: Ann Arbor | reverse complement strand
GGCGTCTCCCGCTCCCTGTCCGGCCGCGAATGGCGGCAGAGGCCCGCCGAGGCCGGGCTGATCCGGGCCCATATGCAGACGCTGAACCTGGAAGAGCCGCTGGCACGGGCGCTGGCGGCGCGCGGCGTGCGGGCCGATCAGGGCGCGAACTTTCTGACACCGACGCTGAAGGCCCTGTTCCCGGACCCGTCCAGCTTCATGGACATGGATGCGGCGGCCGAGGCGATCCTCGACGCCCTGCAGGCCCACGCCTCGATCCATGTCTTCGCGGACTATGACGTCGACGGCGCCTCGAGCGCGGCCCTGCTGGTGCGATGGTTCCGGGCGATGGGCGCAGAGCTGCCGATCTATGTCCCCGACCGTGTCACCGAGGGCTACGGGCCGAGCGCGCGGGCCTTCGACACGCTGAAGGCCTCGGGCGCTGATCTGGTCATCACGGTCGATTGCGGCGCGGCGGCCAATGAGGCCGTGGCCCATGCGGCGGCGATCGGGCTGAAGGTTGTGGTCATCGACCACCACATGATGCGCGAGCATCCGCCGGTCTGCGCCGCCGTGGTCAATCCGAACCGGCCCGGCTGCAACTCGGGGCAGGGCAATCTGGCGGCGGCGGGGGTGGTGTTCGTCCTGCTGGCGGCGCTGAACCGCGAGGCGCGGCGGCGCGGGATGTTCGCCGACGTCAAGGAACCCGACATCCGTCAGTGGCTGGACCTCGCCGCCATGGGCGCGATCTGCGATGTCACCGGCCTGACCGGCTTCAACCGGGCCCTGACCAGTCTGGGTCTGAGGGTCATGTCGGACTGGGGCAATCCTGGGCTGAGGGCGCTGCTGGCGGCGGCGGGCGCCGAGCCGGGGCCGGCCAAGTCGAACCATGCGGGCTTCATCCTCGGGCCGCGCATCAATGCGGGCGGGCGGATCGGCAAGTCGGACCTCGGGGCCCGCCTGCTGTCGACCGACGACCCCGTGGAGGCAGCGGCGTTGGCGCAGGAGCTGGACGCCCTGAACATCGCCCGCCGCGAGGTGGAGAAACAGGTCACCGACCAGGCCACCCGCATGGTCGAGGCAACCGGCGCCCATGCCGACGGTTCGGCCGTGGTGGTGATCGCGGGCGACGAATGGCATCCGGGCGTGGTCGGTATCGTGGCGGGCCGCCTGCGCGAGCGCTGGCGCAAGCCGGTGGTGGTGATCGGCGTCGATGCGGTGAACGGCCTCGGCAAGGGCTCGGGCCGGTCCCAGCCGGGCATGAACCTCGGCAAGGCGGTGCAGGCGGCCTGGGAAAGCGGCGTGCTGATCGCCGGGGGCGGCCACGCCATGGCGGCGGGGCTGACGGTCCGCGCCGACGACATCGACCGGCTGCGCGACTTCCTCAATGACCGGATGATCGGCGAGCAGGCGGCCGCGGACGCCCTCGACCATGTCGAGATCGACGCCCTGATCGATGCGGGCGCGGCGACGCGGGCCCTGTTCGAACAGTTCGAGCAACTGGCGCCGTTCGGCCCGGCCAATCCCGAGCCCCTGTTTGCCCTGGAGCATGTGCAGGCGCGCGACGCGGTGGCCATGAACGGCGGCCATGTGCGCTGCCGCCTGGTCGGGGCGGACGGGGCTTCGGTCAAGGCCATCGCCTGGCGTTGCGCCGACCTGCCCGGCGGCCAGTCGCTGCTGGCCGGACAGGGCGGGCTGAGCGTGGTCGGGCGGCTGAAGGCCGATGACTGGAACGGCCGCCGCGGCGTTCAATTCGAGATCGAGGACGTGGCCGATCCACGGATGGCGTAACCGTTCTTTCGGCTGCCCCCTCCGTCTCGTCGGCTGCGCCTCCGCGCCACCTCCCCCTTTGCTTCGCAAATGGGGAGGAGAGGGGGTTGCAAGCCCCGGAATCGGCGGCTATATCGCCCGCTCTCCGCGCAGCGGTCCCTTCGTCTATCGGTTAGGACGTCAGGTTTTCAACCTGAAAAGAGGGGTTCGACTCCCCTAGGGACTGCCAGCGCGGAGATTTCTTTAGAGATCAATAGCTTGGACCCGATTTCGGGGCCGTTTTTCTACGGTGTTTCCCACGCTTTTTGCGACGCGATGAAGCGACGCTGATCTCTGAAAAATCTGCGAAACTCAGCGGATGAACCAGGTCGAGTCACCCTCGCTACCCCCGCGCTGCTACGTCTGCGGCGACAGCCGGATGGCGCGGTCGCATCTGTTTCCCGCAAAGCTGATGCACGAGATCCGGGACGGTGCGAAATATGTCATCGGCGTCCGAGGCGCAGGGCGACGGGTGGGCTACCTCCAGTCTGGTGAAGTGAGCCGAAAGATCCTTTGTCTGAAGCACGAGCATGAGACTCAGGCTTTCGACGACGCAGCGATCCGCTTCATGCGGTCATTCCGTCACCACAAGGTGCCTGTTTTGGGGGGCGAGGCGTGGAGCGTCCAAAATCGGAAACCGGACGGACTGAGCCGGTTCGTTCACTCGACGATCTGGCGACATTGGGCGAACTGGCACTCGGAAGATACCGGGCCGGACTTTCCGGAAGACCTGATGACAGAACTGCAGGACATCGTGTTCGCGGGTGCTGAACCCTTCCCCACGATGGTTATGCATGCAGGGCGAACGCACGACGGGGCTGAGGCGCGTTTCGCGCTCGCGCCGTCCGAGGCAAAGTTGAATGGAGTTGATGTCACGCGGTTCGACGTCGGCGGGTTCGCTTTCCTAATGGTCCAAGCGCATGGCGTTCTTGAGAGTCCGTGGTCCGAGTTCCAGACCACCCGGGACCCTGTTGTCGTCGCGCAGCTGAACCACGGCGAACTTCGTAACGACCCGAACATCATGCGCTTCATCAAGCGGTAGACCGGATGAGCAAGGGCTCCGGAGTCTCTGGCAAGAACAGCTCCGCCTGCCGTTCATCGTCGGCGATCGCACGAACTTCTTGTGTTCTAGCGCCGCACGGCTACGTTCCAGAACCACGCCGGGACGTCCGGTTTTGTCGCGTCCGGATGTCATGCTTCATCCGATGCTCGGTGAAAAAATGTCCGACGAACGCGAAACATACCTCTTGAAGATCGAGGGCGTGAGCCCTCATCAGATGCCGCTCGCCAAGCTGATCGAATACATCCGGGCGGCGGAGCAACTTCTCGGTGTCGGGCAGTCTGTCCACCTCGTCGGCATACGCGACGCATCGACGGGTGCAGCCCTTCTGATTGATGAAGGCGCGCGGCAACAAGCGGAGGCGCACGTTCAAGGCGCACCGGCTGGGTTCGGTCCGACGTCGGTGGTGCGCGGCTACAATCGATTGGTGAAGCTCGCTGAGAACGACAATCAACCTGTGCGGCTTGTTCGACCTGACGGCTCCTCCCTGATTGAGATCGCCCCTGCAATCGACATCGACGCGGTCATTGGGCCGGTGAAGCAACTCGGCACGTTGCAGGGTCACGTCGTCGGTGTTTTCGGTCGGGACGACACCAAGCACATCCGCCTTCAGGATGGGGTCACCGTCTACGCGGGTATTGAAGCTGACGAGAAGTTGGCTACCGAACTGGGTAAGCACCTCTTCGTCCCGACTGTCAGACTGACAGGCACAGGATGGTGGACCCGGCAGAGCGAGTTAGGCTGGAAACTCGGGAAGTTCAAAGCCACCGATTTCGACGTCCTTGAGGATGGGTCACTCCTTGAAGTGGCGCATGAACTCCGGTCACTGGAAGCATCGACGTGGAGCAAACGGGAGGATCCCTGGGATGATCTCGCGAGCCTGCGGAGTCCGTCGACATGATCGCGGTGTTCGACGCAAACATGCTGATCTGGCTGTTCGACGACAAGGTTGAACGATCACCAGTCGATCCCGCTACTGGGGGGCAGACTACTGACTGCAAGGCGCGGGTCGAGAACCTCCTGACTGCCCTTTCAGCCAAGCACGCCCAAGTCGTCATCCCGGCTCCAGCGCTGGCGGAAGCGCTCGTCTATATCGACCGAGCGAAGCAGGGCCAGATTTTCGCTATTCTCCGGAAGTCGTCAGTCATCCGAGTCGAACCCTTCGGTGATGTCGCGGCGGCAGAGTGCGCCGAGCTTCTACGCAAGCGCCTGGGCGCTGGACCACTCGGTGACGGCTCGCCGGGGAACAGGCAGTTGGTGAAGTTCGATCTGCAGATCGTTGCTATCGCCAACGTAGTTCGTGCGAATGTAATCTATTCATCGGATCCAGGCGTTAAGAAGCTGGCGCTTGAAAGCGGCAGACAGGTCGTTTCGATCTGGGAGCTGGAAGTGCCAACCTCACTTTCACAGGGTCGCATGTTCGTTGACGAAGAGCGGGAACCTGCTGCCGTCTGAACTTGCTGGTGTCTTGGATCGTATGGCCGTGGAGACAGAGGGGACCCCAGAAGGTGGATGACCTCAAGAAGGAGGCGCCAACAGAACTTGGACTCGTCGAGCGCCGGAATATGCGTCCGAAGAGGTCATTTCTTCACCCACACCAACGCTTTGCCGGACGACGACGCCAGCGGCGCGAAGCTCAGTTGCTACGGCATCGGCCCTTTCTTTGCTTAGTCGACGGTTCAAGTCTGCTGAACCTCGCGCGTCCGCAAAACCGGTAACGATCACCTCTCGCCTGGCAAGACGCTGGGCCGCCTGTCCGATCGCCAGCTTACCAGAATGGGTTAGCTCTGAGCTTCCGGTTGAAAAATAGACATCAAAGCCATCACTGCGTCCGACAACTTCTGGGTTGTCCCGGGGCGGGGTTCGGCCTGGAGGGTCACCGTCAGCAGTCAAAACCTGTTCAAGGAAGTCTAGCCTTGCAACGATCACCGCTAGGCTGTCTGCGGTCACGGCATCGGCGTCTGTCGACGTTCCGTCCCCCTCAAGATCGTCGGCCACCTCGTCTGGTCGAAGCGCATTGAGCCTTTGGACCTCGAGGGCGATTGCCGATGCACTCGGCAGGGAGCTGGGGAGACCTTCGCCGAGTCTGCGCAACTCTGCGAGCGCTGTCTCTATGCGGGCCGCCTGATCCGCTACGGGAACCGTGAGCGAAATCGCACCAGCGAGTTCTGTGGCGATCAGATCTGTATATTGCCTGTCGTTGTAAAGACCGGACACCCAGTTCCGGCAATACATATCAAGGCGCGCGATTTGCGCAGCCTCTGTCGGCTCTAGAATAGCGCCGCTGGCCTCGTAGGTCCCACCCGCGCCCGCGATCCCTGCTACACGCAGGGTCCCGCTAATCGAAAGGTTCTTGCTGATCAGGTCCTTTACGGGCGTGCAACGTGTTGAGATTTCCCTCTGCAACTCGGCCTGAGAAAGCGCGGGTTGGCAGGCGGCGGTGGCGACGATCAGCAAGGCACCCGCTGCAACACCCGCAGCGGACCGCCCATGTTTTCCTAGGTTGATCATGCCGCTAGGTCTTTGGGGTTGTCGACGGAACAGCCGGGAGGACTTCCGGAGTGGGGGGAGCAGGAGGAGGCGGTGCAGGTTCTTCCGGCGGCAAGCTGTTCATCGCAGCCGCGCAGCCTTCGAACGTCCGATTTTCTGCTGGCGTCAAACTGACTGGGTTTGACGCAAAACCGGTCAACGCGCCAAGCACGCCGACATCAGGTGATACAGCCCCATCGAAATAGTTTTTTAGTGACGATTGAATGGAAGCCAATGACCTCTGAATAGAAGAGCCGCCATCAGATAAGGCCGCCATAACTATTCCACCACAAGCGGTGACCTTTATGCCGCTCGTTCCCCCCTCGACCCAGCCTCTGAGAGTGCTGGTTCTGCCCCACAGGGCTTCCGGATTAGTATCGGCAAAGTAACGGTCAAAAGTTCCGGGTGCGATCAAGAAGGGATTTGTAGGACGCTCGAGCGTGTCTAAGGATCGAATATGCTCCCGATAATCAGCGAAACTGCTATCACGAGCCGCTTGCGCCAACATAAGCTCACTATTGAGGCGAGATATTGCGGTCCTTAAGGCGCCAACCTTTGCTTCTACATTCGGCCCGCCGTCGACGCGGATGTTATGAGCGAGCCGACACTCATACCAACCTAGAACCGTTGTCATCGCCTGGTTGCGCATCCCAGCGAACGCGCTTCTAGCCACCTCGGCACCAGCGCGAAGCTCGAGACCCGGAAGGTTCTTGATCGAGTTCTCGCCAGTGCTGACAAGAACTTCACCCCCCGCGACGGCGACGCCAATCGACAATGGTGCTGTTCCGCACGGATGGGATGCATAGGTTTGAGCGGGCGCCACCTGCTGGGCATGCCCCACCGCCGGTATAGCCAACAGCGCAAGCGATGCGCAGACCACAACAACCTTCGACATATGACCCCCCGGTCTCTGAATGAACCTTAGGTTAACAGCCAAAGTTCGTCGAACGCAAATCTATGATATAGGGAGCGCGTGTCGGACGTGGCCCCTTTGCGGCCTTTCGTCAGGACGCGGAGGGAGAAGCGCGAGGAACAGGAGCCATGACCTGGTTCGTCCCGAGCCCTCCGCGCGGCGGGTCAACGTCTTCAATGAGTATACCCGGCGAGGCGTCGGGCTGAGACGGGAAAGTGCGTCTCGTATGGGTTAGAACCCGACTTCCGATACGGTCTCGGTCTATGGTCTAGACCTAACGAGACAGGAGGATCGCTTGGCGACCATCGGATACGCACGGGTCAGTTCAACCGGCCAATCACTAGAGGTGCAGGTGGAGCAGCTACGTGCTGCTGGCTGCACCAAGATCTTCGAGGAGAAGATAAGCGGCACGAGCCAACATGGACGCGTTCAGCTCGCGCTCGCCCTGGATTACGTGCGGGACGGCGACGATTTTTTGGTAACGAGGCTCGACCGACTGGCTCGCTCCATGACCGACCTCCGCGAAATCGTTGATCGCCTCATCGCCAAGAAGGTCGAGTTCAAGGCCATCCAGCAGGGCGCGATTGATACGTCCAGCTCCGGCGGTCGGTTGATGCTGAACATGCTGGCTGCTGTCGCTGAGTTCGAGGGCGACTTGCGCCGTGAGCGTCAGCGTGAAGGCATAATCAAGGCCAAGGCTGCGGGTCGATACCAAGGCCGACCCAAAACCATTGACGCTGCCCAGATTGCAGCGCTGGAGGCCGAAGGGCTTGGACCTACTGCTGTCGCGAAGCGGTTGGGGATTGGTCGGGCGAGCGTTTACCGCATCAAGTCCGCCTACAAGTCTATAATGACAGAAAAAGCCTGATAGTCAATCACGCTGGGCGAAAACATTGAAATGGCGCTCCAGCACCGTTTCGGCTATACTGTTGTCATCACAGTTGTTGTGGTTACGGCGCGGCCCTTGGCAGGGAAACGCAAGAGCATACGTGTAGAGGGATCAGCGCCGCACCTCCGGCAAGAACGCGACTCGGAATACAGGACCGAGCGTATGAGCAGCACGAGCGCCAGGAAGATCGATGGGGTTCACCGCCCTTCGGTTCAAGCCTCGGGGTTGCGTCCCGGAAAGTTGACCATAACAAGAGAGGGCTCTGCGTAGCCGCATCCCTCGCCCCGAGTTCGTTGAAGGAAATGCGGTTCGGGGCGCGCCTGTTTCGACAGGCGACCGGAAGGCCGAAAGGCCGGAGTTCGGATCGTAGGCGATGGGTTCGGTTCCCACCATCGTGCGGCATGCCAGCCGCAACGTTCTTTACCAGTTCGACGGGATGACCCCGACAACTCCCCTGCATCGAGATCGGCGAAGGCCGAAGCGACCCGCCTCAGGATCGCGTTCTCGGTGCAGGGGGGAATAGTGTTCTATTGGATGATCATCGTGATTGGCGTGATTGAACAATCAACCGATCAGACAGTGCCGAAGGTGAAGCGCAGTGAGCGCAGCGAACGGCAAGCGCTGAACCTGTAGGCACCGCGCCGCAGGCGCAGATGATCATCACCTTCAAACGTCGAGACCTCCAGTCTCAACAAGAAGCCTCATCGTCGAAGCGATGGCTTCACCTCAACCTGACTCTGTCAGGCCACATAATACCCAAGACCCCACTGGAACCATGAACCCTTCAAATCCGGGCATGATGCTGCCCGACACCATCACCAAGACAATGGCTTGGAGTGCCTTCGACTACATCTTCTCGGAGACGGATTGGCGTCTTCGTATTCAGTGTCTGAAGCCGCTTTCCTTCACCGTTATCTACGACGAAGCATTCGCCTCATGCCTTTCCGGGAGCCATGATTGGCAGTGCAGGCACCAAGCCTTGGCGTGGATTTCGAGCCGTGTCCTTGAACTGGCTTCGTCCTTCGACAAGACCCTCGTGCGGCGCTACAGCCTTCAGCTTCCGGACTCGCATGAGGGGATTATCGCGGAGGCCCTTCTGTCGAACTTGGAGCGCCGGATCCGGGACACCGTCCTTGATGAACTCGTCGCTCATTTCGACTCGTCGATCATGGAATGGGAACGGGCCGTTCAAGTCGAAATCGCGCGTCTCGAAGACGCCGATACCCGGTGGCATGCATCCCGCTACGTTGGACTGGACCAGCTCGTATCCGTTGACGCTGCTCGCAAAGCGATCCGCTTCGTCTTCTCCCGGACCTACTGGTTCCTGAAGGATGTGAGCGGGGTCACTACGATTGAGCCAGACTGGCGCTTCGAGCAGGTTCGCGCTCTGCGGACGAGTCTGGATGAACAAACCCGCGCCCGGTCCCTTGTTGCTCGGTGCATCGAGACCTTGGTCGAGGAGCATGCCCGGGAGCAGCGGGCGGGTGTCGAAGTGGCTCCGATGACCCGGCTCCGGCTCAAGGCTGAAGTCGAACGGCGGTTCGCAGAAAAGGGCTGCTGGGGCTTGATCGAGCTGGCGCTGCCCCGTGACCGCAGCCGCCATTATCTTCGCGCTCCAGGGTGCCTTGGAGAGTCATTGCGGGGCCTTCTGGAGAAGCAGGAGGAGCGGATAGGACTAAGGTGATCTCGTGATCCTTTGGGCCGCCTTCGAATGAAGAAGTCCAAGGTTAGGGGTCGCTATAGGCATCAGGGTCGGGTGTTTGCCGACCTCCGGCGAGCGGATCCCTTACACCGTCCGGGAGGTCCGGCTTCCGGAGGCATGCGAACGACCGCTTCCCACCCTTAGGCGACCGTCCGCTCCCGACCCAAAGCGGACCTTCGTAAGTGGACCTGACGGGCCGCCTAGGAACACTCGTGCGTCACATCGGCGTCCGTCACGATGACCGTGCAGCGCAACCTGATGTTCGGAGTGATATAGTCGAGCGGCACAACCGTCCTCACGCCCGCCTTGTGAAACGTCAGAGGGAAATCGCCATCCCGTTGGGCCTCTCCACTAATCGTGGCTGACGCGCCCGCCGGGATGTCTGGTGCATTGACGATAACGCCCCCAAAATCCGCACTGACCTGCTCAAGAGGCTGACTGGACTGATTTCGGACGACTACCTTTGAACCAAGGAGATCGGAGCAGCCTGAGGTCAGAAGCGCGACCACAGCCAAGAAAGCCAATCGTGATTTCATTCGTCCGCCTCCCAGCCCCGACCCTTACACGTCGCAACCCGAATGTCTGCTTTCCCACCCTCAATGGCTGGCCGGTATCGACCCATTGCGGACATTCATCAGCGACCTGACCGCCCGCCCTACGAACACTCGCCCTGTGTCGTCACATCGGCGTCCGTGACGATGACCGTGCAGCGTAACATGATGTTCGGAGTGATGTAGCCGAGGGGAACAACTGTCCTCACGCCCGCCCTTTGAAACGTCAGGGGGAGATCGCCATCCTGTTGGGCCTCCCCTCTCATCGTGGCCGATGCGCCCGGCTGGATGTCCGGTGCGTTGATGATGACGCCACCAAAATCCACGCTGACCTGCTCCAGAGGCTGACTGGATTGATTTTTTACGACCACTTGGGATTCAAGAAGGTCGGAGCAGCCTGAGGTAAGCAACGCGAGCGCAGGCAGAATCGCCAATAGTGATTTCATTAGTCTGTTCCCCCGACCACACTCTCACACACCGCAGCCCGAATGTCTGCTTCCCACCTGTAAGCGAACGTCGGCTCCCGACCCATTGCGGACATGCCGCGTTGAGTTAGGCTCGCGACATGCGTCTTGGCATAAAGATCATAGGCTACCTTTTCGTCGCATTGATCGTCGCAGGTCTCTGCCTGACCCTGCTGATGGCCTAGTCGTCCGGCCAAGCGTTTATTGGCCGCAACGTCTATCATCTGCCGATTGGCACCTATTCGACCATCGTGGTCTTGGCTTTGGCGGCGGCGATAGGATGCTGCGCGATCTTTCGACGGATCAGGCGGCGTCCCGACTGACCTGAATGTCCGCTATCCGCCCTTAGGCAACCGACCGCTCCCGACGGTGGGCTCAACCGGTGACCGCAACACGCTAACCTTTCCTCGGAGATGGAGCGTGGGTCATGAAGCAGCGGCGGCGCATCTAC
>LNFM01021631.1_pt1 | contig 10348 bp, 8 predicted proteins | sample 596031 | NCBI WGS metagenome assembly LNFM01 (sample SAMN04254537, study PRJNA301005) | activated carbon metagenome | isolation source: dual media filters at the Ann Arbor, Michigan drinking water treatment plant | place: USA: Ann Arbor | reverse complement strand
TCGGCGCGGTCTCGGTGGTCTCGGGCCACATCCGCGGCCAGACCAACACCATGCCGCTGCACGTGGAGGTGCTCTACAACGAGTACCAGTCGGTCGCCGCGTTTGCCGTGGCCTCGCTGCTGGCGCTGCTGGCCCTGGTCACGCTGGTGATCAAGTCGGTGGCCGAATGGCGCATGGAAGCCGAGATGAAAGCACTCGCAGAGCTGCCACCCGAGCAGCCCACGCCAGCCGCCAACCCCTTGCTGGGACAAACATCATGAGCGCCGCGCCGGGCCGCCCCAAGCAAGCTCGCGCCGCAGTGCGCAGCACGAAGGACATCCTATGAGCATTGAGATTCGCAACATCAACAAACACTTCGGCACCTTCCAGGCGCTGAACAACGTCAACCTCGACATCCACTCGGGTGAGCTGCTCGCGCTGCTGGGCCCGTCGGGTTGCGGCAAGACCACGCTGCTGCGCATCATTGCCGGCCTGGAAACGCCGGACACCGGCAACATCCTGTTCAGCGGAGAAGACACCACCGACGTGCACGTGCGTGAGCGCAACGTGGGTTTCGTGTTCCAGCACTACGCGCTGTTCCGCCACATGACCGTGCTGGAAAACGTGCGACGCGCAGATCAAGGCCAAGGTGCACGACCTGCTCAAGCTGGTGCAGCTCGACTGGCTGGCCGACCGTTACCCCTCGCAGCTCTCGGGCGGCCAGCGCCAGCGCATTGCGCTCGCGCGTGCGCTGGCGGTGGAACCCAAGGTGCTGCTGCTGGACGAGCCCTTCGGCGCACTCGACGCCAAGGTGCGCAAGGAACTGCGCCGCTGGCTGCGCCGCCTGCACGACGAGCTGCACGTGACCAGCGTGTTCGTCACGCACGACCAGGAAGAAGCGCTCGAAGTGGCCGACCGTGTGGTGCTGATGAACCAGGGCCATGTGGAACAGGTGGGTGCGCCGCAGGCGGTGTGGGACCGTCCGGCGAGCCCGTTCGTGTACGGCTTCCTGGGTGACGTGAACCTGTTTCACGGGCGTGCGCACGAAGGCCAGATGCACCTGGAAGGTGTGTCGTTCGCCTCGCCCGAACACGCCGGCGCACGGGACGCACAGGCCTTCGCCTATGTGCGGCCGCACGAACTGGATGTGTTGCCTTACGCGGCCGGTCTGAACGGCATGGTGGTCAAGCTCGACCGCGCGGTGGTGGTGGGCCCAATCGCCCGCCTCGAACTCCTGCCCGTGGCGCCACCCGCCAACGGCGACCAGCCCAAACTGATCGAGGCCCATCTCTCGGCCGACCGCTTCAAGGAACTCGGTATCCAGGAGGGCGACACGGTGGTGGTCGCGCCGCGCAAGGCGCGGGTGTTCCTGCATCCTGAGGCCGCCTGAGCCCGCCGCCGTCCTGATGCGATCCTGACGCGGGGTGTGCTACGTTGCGCCGATGACGCCAACGGACGCAACGCCACCCGCACCCACCCCGAGCCGCTGGCCGGGCGCCCTCGTCTGGACCCTCGCCGGGCTGGCCATGGGGGTGCTGTACCCGGTGCTTGACCTGGCCAACCTGGCCATGCTGCTGGTGCTCGCCTCGGCTTTGGCCGCGCTCTGGCTCACGCCTGCCATGTGCCTGGCGGCTTGTGCGCTTGCGGTGCTGGTGTTCAACTTCGCCTTCGTGCCCCCACGCTTCACCTTCAGTGTGGCCCTGCACCAGCACGCCCTGCTGCTGAGCACCATGCTCTCGGTCAGCTGGATCGTCGCGCTGCTCATGGCGCGCCAGCGCCGGCTGGCCGAGGCCGAGCGACTGCTCGCGCAGCGCGCACGCCAACTGCAAGACTTCGGCGCCACCCTGCGCGACAGCGACGACCCGCGGTTGCGCGCGTCCGACCTGCAAGCCGCGCTGGCCTCGCTGGTGGGCGCGCCGGTGGCCCTGTTGCTGCGCGAAGGCACCGACGCTGGCACGCGCCTCGGGAAAGCCGGCAGCGACGGCTGGGAAGGCCTGGGCATGAGCCTGCGCCACAGCCAGGCCATGGGGCCGGGCACGGGGCGCCACGAAGACCAGCCCGCCTGGTACCTGCCGATGCGCGGGCGCCAGGCCGCGCTGGGTGCAGCGCTGCTGCCGCTGACCAACCAGCCCGAGCCCACGCCCGAACTGCGTGCCCATGCCCAGGCGCTGTGCGACCAGATGGGCCTGGCACTGGAACGCGCCGAGGCCACCCACGCCGCCACCACGGCGCGCGAACAGGCCCATGCGCACGCGCTGCGCAACACCCTGCTGGCCGCCATCTCGCACGACTACCGCACGCCGCTGGCCACCATCCTGGGCGCGGCCTCGTCGCTGCACGACCAGGCCGACCGGCTCTCGGCCGGGCAACGCCAGCGACTGGCAGCCACCATCATCGACGAGGCGGGCCAGCTCGGCCGCATCACCGACAACACACTGCAGCTCGCGCGCCTCGACACGCCGGGACTGGCCCTGCACCTCGACTGGGAATCGGTCGAAGAACTGGTGGGCACGGTGCTGCGCCGCGCCCGCCAGCGCCAACCCGACCGCGCCGTGAAGGCGCGCCTGCAAGCCGGGCTGCCGCTGCTGCGGGTGGACGCGGTGCTGCTGGTGCAGCTGCTGGACAACCTCGTGGACAACGCGCTCAAGTACGGCGGTGAGAGCGCGCCGGTGGAGATCGCCGCCACGCTGGAGTCCAGCCAGATCCGCCTGGCCGTGCGCGACCGGGGACCGGGCATCGCGCCCGCCTGGCGTGAACGGGTGTTCGACGCTTTCCAGCGCGGCGACCCCGGCGACAACCGCGCGCAGCCGGCCGACGCGCCCGCGCGGCGCGGCGCTGGCGTGGGCCTGGCTGTGTGCCGCACCATCGCGCGGGCGCACGGCGGCGAACTCACGCTGCGCATGCGCCAGCGCGGCGGCTGCAGCTTTGAATGCACGCTGCCCGTGAACCCGGCACAGGCCGGTGCACCGGAAGCCCTGGCATGAGCCTCACCGTGCTGCTGGTGGAAGACGACCGCGAGCTGCGCACCACCCTGCGCGAGTCGCTCCGGGTGGAAGGCTATGTGGTGGTGGCGGCCGCCAGCCTGGCCGACGCACACGCACTGATCGCGAACACCGACGTGGACATCGTGCTGCTCGACCTGGGCCTGCCCGATGGCGATGGCGAAACCCTGCTGGCCACCTTGCGGCGCGGGCGCAGCACGCCGGTGATCGTGATCTCCGCGCGCGAAACCGACGACCCCAAGATCCGCCTGCTGGACGCCGGCGCGGACGACTTTCTGGTGAAACCCTTCAGCCTGGGCGAGCTGCTCGCGCGCATGCGCGTGGCCCTGCGCCACCGGGGCACGCCCCTGCAGGCGGCCATCACGCACTACCGCCAGGGCGATTTGCGCGTGGACCTGCGCGCGCACCGGGTGCGCCTGGCCGACGAAGACGTGCACCTCACGCCCACCGAGTTCAAGCTGCTGGCGCGCCTGGTGCGCAACGCCGGCCAGGTGGTCACGCACCGGCAGTTGCTGGCCGATGTGTGGGGCGCGGAGTTCACCGAACACACCCACTACCTGCGGCTCTACATGGGGCAGCTGCGCACCAAGCTGGAGGCCGACCCGGCCGACCCGCAGCGCCTGCTGACCGAACCCGGCGTGGGCTACCGCCTGGTGGAGGGCGAGGACTGAGGTGACGCTGCGGCTCCTCTCCACTTCGTTCCCTCGCCCATGACCGCGACCGCCCGTTCCCTCGACACCGAACAACCCGCCACGCCCCTGCAACGGCAAGGCACCGCCGCCCTCACCCTGGGCGCGCTGGGTGTGGTGTACGGCGACATCGGCACCAGCCCGCTCTACACCGTCAAGGAGATCTTCGCGCCCGCCACCGGCGTGGCGCTCAACGCGCACAACCTGATCGGCGCCGTCTCGGTGATCTTCTGGGCGCTGATGCTGGTGGTCACGCTCAAATACGTGATCCTGATCCTGCGCGCCGACAACCGTGGCGAGGGCGGTGGCCTGGCACTCACCGCGCTGGCGGCCAACGCGGTGGGCACACGCCGCCCAGGCCTGCGCCGCGCGCTGCTGCTGATCGGCGTGTTCGGCGCCACGCTGTTTTATGGCGACAGCGTCATCACGCCCGCCATCTCGGTGCTGGGCGCCATGGAGGGCTTGCAACTGGTCACGCCCGTGCTGGCGCCATATGTGATCCCGATCACCGTGGTCATCGTGGTGGGCCTGTTCGCGGTGCAGCGCTTTGGCACCGGCCTGGTCGGCAAGTTGTTCGGGCCCATCATCGTGCTGTGGTTCGTCACGCTGGGAGCCATCGGCGCCGTTCACATCGTGGAGCAGCCCGCCATCCTGTCGGCGCTCAATCCGGTTCACGCGTGGACCTTCCTCATGGAGCGAGGTTGGTACGTGTTCGCCGCCGTCGGCGCCATCGTGCTGGCCCTCACCGGCGCCGAGGCCCTGTACGCCGACATGGGCCATTTCGGCCGCAAGCCGATCCAGCTCGCCTGGACAGGTCTGGTGCTGCCCGGCCTGGCACTCAACTACATGGGCCAGGGCGCGCTGCTGATGGCCGACCCCACGGCCATTGAAAACCCGTTCTACCGCCTCTTCCCCGAGGCTTTCGTGTTGCCCGCGCTGGTGCTGGCCACGATGGCCGCCATCATCGCCTCGCAAGCCGTGATCTCGGGCGCCTACTCCATGACCAAGCAGGCCATCCAGCTCGGCTTTCTGCCGCGCATGGCCATCAAGTACACCTCGGCGCGCGAGGCCGGGCAGATCTACATGCCGGCGGTCAACTGGGTCCTGATGGTGGGCGTGGTGGCTGCGGTGGTGGGCTTTGGCAGCTCTTCCGCGCTGGCCGGTGCCTACGGCATCGCCGTGACGCTCACCATGATGATCACCACCGTGCTCACCTACTTTGTGGTGCGGGAGGGTTGGCGCCTGCCCAAGCCGCTGGCCATCGGCGCCACCGTGTTCTTTCTGGCCATCGACGTGTTGCTGGTCGCCGGCTGTGCGGTGAAGTTCTTTGACGGGGGCTGGTTTCCGCTGGCACTCGGCCTGGTGCTGTTCGGCCTCATGAGCACCTGGTCGCGCGGCCGCGACCTGCTCTTGCAAAGCATCCGCCGCGATGGTCTGGAACTGCAGGGCTTCATCGATGGACTGGACCCGCGAAGCGTGCACCGCGCCGAGCGCACCGCCGTCTACCCGGTCGCCGATCCGAGCACGGTGCCGCAAGCGCTGCTGCACAACCTCAAGCACAACCAGGTTCTGCACGAGCGCAATGTGATCCTGACCGTGAACTTCCACGAACTTCCGTGGGTACCGATGGAAGAACGGGTGGAGGTGCAGGCGCTGGGCCACAGCTTCTGGCGCGTCACGCTGCACTTCGGCTTCATGAACACGCCCGACGTGCCCAAGGCACTGGCGCTCGCCGAGTCACACGGCCTGCGTATTCCCGTGTTCGAGACCAGCTACTTCCTCAGCCGCGAGACAGTGGTGCCAACGCCTGGTGGTGGCATGTGGCGCTGGCGCGAGCGCCTGTTTGCGGCCATGAGCCACAACGCCGTCGGCGTGGTGGACTTTTTCCGCCTGCCCGGCAACGCGGTGGTGGAGCTGGGCACGCGCGTACAGATTTGAGCGCTACGCAGCGCAACCGCTCAAAGCCCCGCTGATGCCCGATCCAGCAAGGCAGGGCTCGTTGGAGCGCGGGAAGGTTCGCTGGCCGGCTTGGCCTGCAGCACCGCGTCTTTCGACAGGCGGGCGTAGGCCTCGCGGATCACGCCGGCGCACTCGCAGCTGTGCTCTTCCAGACCTTCGCGGTCGAGCACCGACATCTGACCGCGCCCGTAGCGGATCACACCGGCCTTTTGAAGCCGCAGGGCGCCACCTGTGACACCTTCCCGGCGCACCCCCAGCATGCTGGCAATACGCTCCTGCGTGATGTGCAGGTCGCTGTCGCTCTGACGGTCCAGGTGCACCAGCAGCCAGCGCGCCAGTTGCTGGTCCAGCGAGTGATGGCGGTTGCAAGCCGAGGTTTGTGACATGTGCTGGAACAGCGTGCGGGTGTAGTTGAGCAGGTGGTGCATCACCTGTTCCGAGCGTTTGGCGTGGTGGGCAATGGACTGCGCGCTCATTCGATAGCCATGCCCGCCCCGACTCACGGTGGCGGTGTTCTGCGCCATCACGGTGCCGCTGGCCGTGGTGCCATTGTTGGCGTTGCTGCTGCCCATGAAAGCATCCACACCCACCATGCCTTCGCTGCCGACGGCCGCCACCTCCACTGTGGCGCCGTCGAGCATGGTCGAGACCAGCGAGACGACTGCGGTGGTGGGAAAGTACACGTGGCGCAAGCTGGTGCCGGCTTCAAAGAGGGTGCTGAAGGCGGGCATCTCCACCCATTCCAGATGGGATTCGATGTAGCGCCAGTCTTCAAAGGGCATCGCCGCGAGCAACTGGTTCTGTTCGCGATGGGAAACGGCAGCAGGAGTCATTGAAAGGCGCCTCTAGTTTGTTGTTTCGTTCAGCCCGCCACCTCAGGGGGCAGGGCTTCAGCCGGGGCGCATCGAACGGTGTCCGCGCCTTGCTGAAGGACGCAATGTAGGTTGACGCATATGGGTTTTCCATGTCGAAAGACACATGGACCCACCGCTTTACACAACTTGTCAATCGGTTACATCCCGGGGCCGCAAAGGCTCCGGGCAGGTCACACCAAAGGTCTCTGCGGAGGATGTCCGTCGCCGTACAGATCGGCCAGTCGGGCCAGCGCCTTGACGTCACGCATGAACAAACGGCCGTCCTTGATCTGGTGCAGGCCGCGCTTTTCCAGCTTGCGCAAGGTCTTGTTGGTGTGCACCAGCGACAGACCCAGCGCGTCGGCGATGTGTTGTTGCGTGAGCGGCCACACCACGCCTGCAGCGCCCAGGTCGTCCTGCAGTGCCGCAGCCCGTTTGAAGAGCAGGATCAGCAGGCTGGCAATGCGCTCCTCAGCCGTTCGCCGCCCCACCGAGAGCAGGGTGTCGTCCACCATCGACTCTTCGTGCGCGGTGAGCCAGGTCACGTTGAAGCCCATGGTGGGGGAGCGCCGGTGAATTTCCCACAGCGCGTCGCGGTGGAACACGCAGAAACTGGCCGAGGTGAGCGTGTCCACGCCGTGCGCGGCCGCATCGCTCATCTTCTGCTGCACGCCGACAAAATCACCCGCCAGCAAAAAACTCAGGATCTGGCGGCGCCCGTCGCTCAGTGTCTTGTAGCGAAAAGCCCAGCCCTGCAGCAAGGTGTAGAGCGGCGAGTCGGTCTGGCCTTCGTGGATCAGGGTTTCGTTGGCCTCCACGCGCAAGGAACGTCGCTTGAGCGACTGCACGAGCTCCAGCTCTTCGGGCGTGTGGTCAACAAACAGATCGAGGGGACGCAGGGGGCACTCGGTGCAGGGCATGGCGGTGGGGGGAGCCTTGTCGGGCCATTCGACAGTGTCCTGGAGGAGAACGTTGGTGGTCATTTTTTGTACTGATGGGCAACCACGGCGCCGCGTTTGGTAACACCAAGGCGCTTGGGCCCAGTGTATTTGTAAGGTGCTTCACGGCAGGTGTCTGTGCGCAATCACACAACACCTCGGTAGGGTTATCGCACATGGAATCGTTCGACAGCGCACAGACCGATGCGCGGCAGGGACTTACGGTGCGCCTTGGCGTCGTCGCATTCCAGGTGGCGCTACAACACAAGTGCAGACAAACCCATGACCCCACCCATTCCCAGAGGCCGCAGGAATCAGCGGGTCGAGCCCCGTCGCCCGATGGCCAACGCCATCACGCAGTTGCTGATCGATCACGACGAGCTGCGACAGATGTTCACTGCTTTCGAGAACACGCGCTCGGTCAACAACAAGCGGTTTCTGGTGCAGCGCATCTGCACCACCGTGGTTGTGAATGCGCGGGTGAAGGAAGAGATCTTTTATCCCGCCGTGGAAGCGGTGTTGCCGGTGGCGGCTCCGGAGCACAGCGCCATGAAGGCTCTGGTGGCCCACATTCAGACGCTGGAGCCCTTGGCCGAACATGTGGATGGCCCCATCCAGGTGCTGGCTCAGGAAGTCAAGGAACACGTGTCCACCCTGCAGGCGGGCATGTTGCCGCGGGTGAAGGCATCCAGCATCGATCTGGTGGAACTCGGCGACCGCATGGCACGGCGCAAGGCCGAGCTGATTGCCCTGCACGCCTGATCCGCGTGCCGCCCGAGTCAGTGCGAGAGGCGGTGCCCCTGCAGGGACTCTTCGTCAGCAGACCCAGTCGAAGAACGACCCTCGCGCTCTTCCAGCCGGCGTGCTTCCACCCGCTCGAACATCTCCAGCATCCAGGCCATGCGCTGGTTCAAGGGGCGGGTTGAGATCCCGCTGGAGAACACGGTGTCCTCCAGCGTGTTGCATTGATCCACCAGGTAGGCAATGGCCGCCAGCGGTGGCACGGCCACGGCCGATCGGCCGACCCACCCGGACTGCACGGACGCACACGCCAGCAGCACGAGCTTGCGCGAGGTGGGCACGATGGCGCGGCGGGCACACGGGTCCAGGCCGTCCCTGCGCAATTGCTGACCGATTTCGGCATAGATGAGCCGGGCAGCCAGAATGGCCGAGCGGCAATCACGCGGCAGCTGCGCGATGCCACAGGCGGCCTGCTCGTACAGGCGATCTGCTTCCGCCAGCAGCCGTGCCACTACCGACTGCAGCGCCGGACTGCCCACGGGTTGGCTCAGCCAGGCATCGGTGTCCAGCCCGGCCTGGGCCATCCACTGGCGCGGCAGGTACACGCGCCCATTGCGGGCGTCTTCGCCCACGTCGCGCGCAATGTTGGTCAGCTGCATGGCAACGCCAAGCTCACACGCGCGCGCCAGTGCCTGCGGGCTGCGCACGCCCATGATCCAGCACATCATGGCGCCCACGCTGCCGGCCACGCGGGCACCGTAGTCGTGCACCTGCTCCAGCGTGTCGTAGCGGCGGCCCTGGGCGTCCCAGGCGAATCCATCCAGCAAGGCGTCCAGCAAGGGACGCGGCAGCGCGTGGCGCTGCACCACCACCGCCAGTGCACGGTCTTCCACAAATTCCTGCGGGTCGCCCGCGTAAATGCAGTCAAGGCGGTGCGAGAGCACCCGCATGGCCTCATCGATGCCCATCACCCCATCGTCAACCATGTCGTCGGCCACGCGGCAGAAGGCATACAGCGCGATCGATGACGCACGAACCCGGACCGGCAGCAAACGGCTGGCGGCGAAAAAGGTCTTGGAGCCTGTGCGCATCAGCGCCACGCAGGCTTCAAGGTCCACCGAGGCGTGTGGGGTCAAGGTGTCAGCGTGAGGCATGGGTCCGTCCACGGGTTTGCATCCAGGTGCTGGCTGTGGGCACCACGGAATCCAGTGCCTTGGCCGACATCAACACGCCCGGCACACCGGCGCCCGGGTGGGTGCTGGCGCCAACCATGAAGAGGCCATCCACGTCTTCGCTGCGGTTGTGAGGGCGGAACCAGGCGCTCTGCAGCAGCAGCGGCTCCAGGCCGAAGGCCGCACCCTTGAACGAGAGCAGTCGATCGTGAAAGTCTTGCGGCGTGGTGAGTAGCGAGGCGGTGAGGTGCGATTGAAATCCCGGCAGTACGGTGCGTTCCAGCACTTCAGCAATGGCCTGGCGGAAAGAGGCGGCTGTCGTCGACCAGTCGGTGCCGCTGTCGAGATGCGGCACCGGCGCCAGCGCGTAGAAAGTGTCGTGCCCGGCTGGTGCCATGGACGCGTCGCTCGCCGTCGGACGGTGGAGGTAAAGGCTGAAATCGTCGGCCAGTTTGTGGCGGCGAAAGATGTCCTTGAGCAATTCCTTGTAGCGCGGGCCCAGCAGCATCATGTGGTGCGGCACATCGGTGTACTGCCGGCTGGTGCCGAAGTACCAGACAAACAGGCTCATGGAATAGCGACCGTTCTCAACCTTGCGATCGGTCCAGTGGCGGCGGTGTTTCGCCTCGATCAGGTTGCGGTAGGTCCAGGCCGTGTCGGCGTTCGACACCACGATGTCGGCCGCGATGCGCTCACCACTGGCCAGCGTCACGCCGGTGGCCACACCCTGGTCCACCTCGATGCGTTTCACTTCCGCGTTGCAGCGCAACTCACCACCCTGCCCTTGCAGCAAGCTCACCAGGCCTTGCACGAGCTTGCCCGTGCCGCCCACGGCCCAATGCACGCCGTACTTGCGTTCCAGCGCGTTGATGAGGCTGTAGATGCAGGTGACCGAGAACGGATTGCCACCAATCAGCAGGCTCTGCAGGCTCATGGCCATGCGCAGCTTGGGGTGCTTCAGGTGCGCCGCCACCATGGCGTGCAGGCTGCGCCAGCCGCGCATCTTGAAGATGG
>LNFM01027127.1_pt1 | contig 10349 bp, 9 predicted proteins | sample 596031 | NCBI WGS metagenome assembly LNFM01 (sample SAMN04254537, study PRJNA301005) | activated carbon metagenome | isolation source: dual media filters at the Ann Arbor, Michigan drinking water treatment plant | place: USA: Ann Arbor | reverse complement strand
CGTACCGGGCCGAGGATCACCCCCATCACGGCCACCTGCTGCACGGCCTGCTCGAAGGGCATGCAGTCGTACTTGACGTTCTGGCCCGCCCCCAGGCAGGTCCAGCGCGCGGCCTGATCGGCGCGCATTGCGATGGCGAAGCCTTGGCCCGCGGCATCGCTGGTCTGGTCCAGCGCCGCGGTGGGCTGCCAGCCGTCATTGAAGATGTAGTTGCTTTGCCGCGTGCAGTTTTCGCCTATCGACAGGTCTTCCGTGCAATTCGCTAGCGGCCGAGGGTAGGTCTGGAACCAGAGGTAGGCGCGCGCTGGCAGGTCGCCGGCGCGGCTGGGTGCCACCGGGCGCACCCAGTTCTCGCTGATGCGCGTGCGCAGGCGCACCGTGGTGCCTTCCAGCGTCAACGGCCCCTGCCAGGCGCCGGGTATCTGCACGAAAGCCACCACGTGGATGAGGCCGAAGCCATTGCCGCCCTCGAGTTGGGCGTGGTTCGGGTCCACCCACCACGGGCCTTGTGACCGGACCCAGTCGCCGCGCGTGCCGAGGGTGTCGGTAAGAAATGCGAAACACGAGGCCGGGCTCACGGAAGTGTCCGGGAAGCCGACGCCCGAGACACAGGGCAGGTCTGACTGCTGGTAGCTGTACCAGCGTCCGTTGTTGGTGGGCCAGGGGCCGGCGTTGGCATCGAAGACCTGAACGGAGGTGGGCAGCTGCAGCGCTGCCGGTGCCGCCGCATCAGGCGCGCCGCTGTTGGCATCGTTGCCGCTGCCGCTGCCGCAGCTGCTGAGCAGCACACAGGCGAGTGCGGCTTCAGCTATGACTGCCGCGCTGCGAGCGAACGTTGACGCCATTTCCGGCCAGGTAAGTGCGAACCTTGATCGGACTGTGATCCGAAAACAGGAACATGCTGCTGATGGTGATCGCCGAGGCGCCTGCTTCGAGGGCCTCGCGGCAATGTTGCAGGCTCCCCGCGCCCGACGACGCGATCAGCGGAACTTCGAGACGTTGGGCAAGCTCGTGGATCAGGTCCACGTCGTAGCCGCTCATCGTGCCGTCACGGTCGATGGAGCAGAGCAGGATCTCGCCAGCGTGCGCGTCTTGCATGCGCAGTGCCTGCTCGACGGGATCGAGGCCGGTGGCGCGCGTGCCACCGTGTGTGAAGAGCTGCTGCCGCCCGTCGGGGCCGCGCGCGTAGTCCAGACCGACGACGATGCACTGGTCGCCGAAACGCGAGGCCGCCTGGCGCACGAACGCCGGGTCCTCGACGGCCGCCGAGGTGATGGACACCTTGTCGGCACCGCTGCGCAGCAGCGACGAGATCTGCTCCAGCGAGCGCACGCCGCCGCCCACTGTGAAGGGCATGAAGACTTCCTCCGACACCCGCTCGATGATCGACCCGGTGGCGCTGCGGCCTTCGAGGCTGGCATCGATGTCGAGGAACATCAGCTCGTCCACACCGTAGGCGTCATAGACCTTGGCGGTCGACACCGGATTGCCGGCCTCGCGGAAGTTGCCGTGGAAGCCGACGCCCTTGACCAGGCGGCCGCCACGGATCAGGAACTTCGGGATGATGCGTTTCTTCAGCATGACGGCGCAGTGCAGTCGATCCAGTTCTGCAGCAGACGCAGGCCGTTGTCCTGGCTCTTCTCCGGGTGGAATTGCATGGCGGTGACGTTGTCGTGGCGCACCACGGCCGTCACCGGCACGCCGTAGTCGGTGGTGGCAATGCAGTCCTGCGGGTTGGTGCACACCATGTGATGGCTGTGCACGAAATAGACATTGGCCTCGTCGTTGCGCAGGCCCTTGAACAGCGGGTCCGCCGGATCGAAGTGCAATTCGTTCCAGCCGACATGAGGCACTTTCAGGGGTGCGACATCGAGTTTCTGGACATGGGCATCTATCCAGCCCAGGCCTTCGTGCGTGCCGTGCTCGTCGCTGCTGCGGGCCACCAGCTGCATGCCCAGGCAAATGCCCAGCGTGGGCTTGCGCCTTTCCCTGACCTGATGGTCGAGCGGCCCGAGAACGCCGCAATCGCGCAGCGCTTGCATCGCGTCGCCAAAGGCGCCGACACCCGGAAGCACGATGCGCGAGGCCTTCTCGAGTTCATCGGCATCGCGTGTCACGATGACATCGAGGCCGAGAAATTCGAAGGCGTTCGACAGCGAGCGCAGGTTGCCGACGCCATAGTCGACGATGGCGATCACACGTACCTCACGGTATTGCCATCGGCGTCCTTGGCGGGCCCCACGGGTTTGTCGACCACGGTGTTGTCCCAGAGGTCCATGTCCGGCATGCGCGGACCGGTCTCCACGGCCTTCGGATCGAACTCCCACGGGTGAACCTGGTGCTTCTCGAGCAGCGCGTAGAACTCCTCCTCGGTGATCTGCAGGATGCTGAGAAACCAGTCCATCGATGCCGGGCGCTTCCCGTCGTATTCGCTTTCGATCTTCAGCGCCGTTTCACGGTCCATGCGGCCGTTGCGGATGTCGATGGACAGCAGGTGGTTGGCACGGCCATAGCCGCGCTTGACGAACTTGGAGAAGTCGCGCATGCCCTGGAAGGTGCATTCGATCTTCTCGTAATCGTATTCAGGCGGCACGCCTTCGACCTGCTGGCCTTTCCAGCCGAGTTCGCGCTTGATGATCTCGACGTTCTTCTTGGTGTCCCACTCGATGTAGTTGCCCAGGCAGATCGAGCGAACCTTGAGCTTCAGCAAGTCCTTGCGCTTCGGATAGTCGAACATCCAGAGGTCGCGACGATCGACGCGCCCACCGAGGAACTCGTACATGTCGTCTGCCGTGATGCCTTGGTTCATCAGCCGGTTGAAGCGCTTCTCGTCGACCTCTTCCATTTCCTCGAAGGTGTACCAGCTGTGGTACTCGGCCGTCGACTCGCCCCAGAAGATCAGCGGAGTTTCGAAGCGCACCGCGAAATGCATGACGCCAGCGTAGATGCCGGTGTGGCAGTGCCAGCAGAAATCGCCGCGACGCTTCAACGACTCGAGCATGGTCTCGCGCACGACATGGAAGCTGGTGCTGAACTCCACCACATCGACGCCGAGTTGCTTGAACACGCTGGTGTTGTTGGTCTCGACCAGGGGCCGGTAGCCCCAATGGTTGTAGCGCACGACGAGAGGCCGCAGCTTGAGCACCTTGACGATGTACCAGAGCTGGAAGACGCTGTCCTTGCCCCCGCTGTAGGGCACGACGCAGTCGTACAGCCCCTTGTCTCGATACTCGGCAACCAGCGCCTGCAGCTGAACCATCCGGTCGTCCCAGTCGATCTTTTCCTTCTTGAACTCGACCTGGCGGCATACGCTGCAGACGCCGAACTCGTCATAGGTGATGGTGTCGACCGTTTCCTTGGTCAAACAGCGCGTGCAACGACGCATGGACTTGATCATGATGGCGTTCCCTTCTTGCCGGGCGGTGCGATATTCAGGTGGTCGATAAGAGCCTGAATACAGATGAAGTCGACGAGATCATCGACTTCTAGCGATTTGTGTCGGGCCATCGCGTGGCCCAGGGTGCGGCCGTGGCAAAAGCCCAACTGGCGGCGGTAGGTGTTCACTTCAGAGATGTAGAGGCTGCCGTCCAGGGCGAACATGGGGCTCAACTCCTGTCGTCTGGGCAATTGGTCGAAGTCACCGCCGAGGTAAGGCGTGATTCGTCCGGATGCTTCATCGCGTCTGACGGCGAATGCAGGGTGCGTGGTGCTCAGTTCACCCACACCCACGATGGCATCAGCCACGGTCCGCCTTGAGACCAGCGCTTGCAGAGCCTCGTCGATATCTGCTCCCTCGGTGAGCGGTGAGGTCGGCTCGAGCAGCACGAAATAATCGTAGCGTTCGCCCAGGGTTTCGAGGTGGTCGATCATGTGCAGCACGGCGGCGCTGCTGGGTGCCTGGTCGCTGGCCAATGCGGCAGGCCGCAGCACGGGCACATCGGCCCCATGCTGACGTGCGAGTTCGGCGTATTCCTCACTGTCCGTCGACACCACGACCCGGTCCACATGGCGTGACGCGAGGGCTGCTGCCACCGGCCAGGCCAACAAGGGAACCCCAGCCAGTGGGCGGATGTTCTTGCCAGGCAGCCCCTTGGAACCAGACCTGGCCGGGATCAGTGCGAGAACGCGTGCATCGTCGATCATGAAGATCACCCAGGCAGGCGCACGAATCGTGCACGCACGCGCTGCAGCAGGCGATCGGCGATCTTGCGTGCCATGAAGCCCGCTCGAAACACGGGCACGCGTTCACGCTCGAGCGCCTTGAGAATCTCCACGTTCTGCTTCTTGATGTGCACCCAGGACCCGCCCGTCGTGCCGCCATTGCGCATCTTCACCACGATTTCGGGCAGATACCGCGACTTCACTTGATGGGTGTGGAAAGCCCGCAGCATGTACTCGTAGTCGCCAGCGTAACGAAACGCGGGGTCGAAACCACCGGTGCGCTCGTAGACGCTGCGGCGCAAGAACAGCGTGGGGTGCGGGGGCGAGAAGGCGCGTCCGAAATCCCCGGTCTGGTAGGGCCTCGACTTCCAGTGGCGGGTGATCGTCGCGGTGTCGTCCTTCTCCACGTACACCAGATCGGCGTAAACCGCCTCGATCTCGGGCTCGGCGTTGAAGATCGCCATGACATGGGCGATGACCTCGGCAGAGGCATAGAAGTCGTCGGAATTCAGGAAACCAATGACCTCGCCCGTCGCCAGTGCCAGGCCCTTGTTGTAGGCATCGAAGATGCCCTTGTCACGTTCGGAAACCAGGCGCGCGACGCGCTTTCCATGTTCCCGTACCAGTTCCAGCGTCTTGTCGTTGGAGGCGCCATCCACCACCAGATGTTCGATGGCAGGGTAGGTCTGTTCGTTGATCGAATGCAGCGTGTCGACGATGGTCGCTTCGCTGCGGAACGATGCCGTGATGATGGAGATGGTCAACATGGGAGTCAGTCGAGACAAACGACTTCGCCGACATGCATCGGCGCTGCCGCTTGGTCCTTGGCGGAGAGCATGGGCTGGATGTCGCTGGCCAGAGAGCGCAGCGTGTCGGTGATCGACCAGGCCTTCTCCGCGGCTTCGCAATAGGCGCCATGGCAGAGATACTCGAAATCACAGTCGCTCAGCGCCAGAAAGCCGTGTGCCAGGTGCTCCCCGATCTGCACCCAGCCATGCGCCGGCGTGAGTCGCTTGTGAAACAAGGTCGGCCGATCCGTCGAAGGGTCTGCGGCGAAGTCGCGAATCTCTCCGCCGTGCGGAGGGGCCTGCCAGTGCAGGCCACGAAAAACGCCGGCCCTGGAGAACGAGCCTTTCAGTACGACGTTGCCTTGCTCGTACAGCACGTCGAGGTGACCGCGGCTGTCCGCGCGCCGGATCGACGAACCAGCGAGTGCATGAAACGGATTCAGCGAGGCCATCAGCGCAGCGAAGCCTCTCGGAGCATCACCGTGCGTCGAGCCTCCAACAGGTCGGCCTCGGTCATTTCGTGGATCATCTGATCCAAAGTGATCTCTGGCGACCAACCGAGTTCGTTCTTGGCTTTGGATGCGTCGCCCAGCAGTGTTTCGACCTCTGTGGGCCTGAAATACCGGGTGTCGATGCGCACGATGTGCTGCCCGACCTTCAGGCTCGGACAACGGTCTGGCGCGTGGATGGCATCCACCGTGCCGACTTCATCGACGCCTTGGCCGGCCCAGCTGATGCTGAAGCCGATTTCGCGTGCTGCCGCTTCGATGAAGTAACGCACCGAATGCTGTTTGCCGGTTGCGATGACGAAATCGTCAGGACGCTCCTGCTGAAGCATCAGCCACTGCATCTTGACGTAGTCCAGAGCGTGCCCCCAGTCGCGCAAGGCCTCCAAGTTGCCCATGAAGATGCACTGTTCCAGGCCCTGAGCGATGTTTGCCAGCCCGCGGGTGATCTTGCGCGTGACGAAGGTTTCGCCGCGTCGCGGGCTCTCGTGATTGAAGAGAATGCCGTTGCAGGCATACATCCCGTATGCCTCGCGGTAGTTCACCGTGATCCAGTACGCGTAAAGCTTCGCGACCGCGTAAGGGCTGCGTGGATAGAAGGGGGTCGTCTCACGCTGCGGGGTCTGCTGTACCAGGCCGTACAGCTCAGAGGTCGACGCTTGGTAGAAGCGCGTGTGCGCTTGCAGCCCTGTGATGCGTATCGCTTCGAGCAATCGCAGAGTGCCGAGCGCATCCACGTCGGCGGTGTATTCTGGTGACTCGAAGCTGACGGCAACATGGCTTTGCGCGGCCAGGTTGTAGACCTCGTCCGGCTGAATCTCCTGGACCAGCCGGATCAGATTCGTCGAATCAGCAAGGTCGCCGTAGTGCAGCCGGAACTTGTAGTCTTGCTCGTGCACGTCCTCATAGATGTGATCGACGCGCTGGGTATTGAAGGAGGAGGCTCGGCGCTTGATGCCGTGGACCTCGTAGCCCTTGCCGATCAGAAACTCCGCAAGGTAGGAACCATCCTGCCCCGTGACACCGGTGATCAGTGCTTTTTTTCTCTGCATTTAAAACTCCAAATCTCTCTGAGCTTCAACGCAAGCTCTCTCGCCATCTCCGTCGTTCCTCGGCGACTTGGGGATTGCTGCCAGTGACACGCCACAGTTCGGCTCCGATGAACCACAGGGCCAGCAGCAGCCCGGCTGTCAGCGTGGCGACGATGCCTACGACGCCACGGCGAGGGCTTACCTTTCGCTCGGGCGGCTGTGCTTCGTCCACGACCTGGATCAATGCGCCTTCCTTGGCCTCGTCGACGCGCGCCATTTCGTATTGGCGTGAAAGAACATCGAACAGTACTTCCTGATACTTGAAGTCTCTGTAATTGCGCAGGTAGTCCACGTCATCGGCCCCGCTTTGAGCGCTGGTCTCCAGGCGCGCGAGCCTTGAGCGCAAGCCGGAAACCATCGCCAACTGGGCCTGCACTTCCGGCGTGATGTCGGCAAGGCCGGTGCGCAGTGCTTGCAGCTTGATCTCGGCGCCCGTCAACTCGGCGCTCAGCTTTGCGAAACCTTCTGCCGCAGCTTTGGGTTCTGCCTTCAGAGCCCCGGCACTGATGCCGCTTCGCTGCAGTACCAGTTGTGCGGAGTCGAGTCGCTCTCGGGTCGCCTTGACCTGTCCTTCGAAGAACACCCGGCGCTGCTGAGCCTCTGTCAGCGCCAGACTGCTGCTGAACTTGCGCAACTCTTCGATGAATGCATTCGCCATCGCAGCAGCACGTGCCGGATCTGTATCCAGCACTTCGACGCTGATCAGGCCATCTTTCTTGCCGACGGCAATGCGTGCGCGACGCGCCAGTTCCTCTCGGGCTTCGCTGAGGGTGTCGGTGTCGTAAACCTTGCCAACCGTTTCAGACTGCATGAGGGCAACGAACTGGTCAGCCGGGCTTTTGACGCCGCCAGCACCGGCGATCGTCGACAAGGCGCCGAGTTGCGAAAGTGCGGAAGAAACGGCGCTTTGTTGCTGCGCCGGCGGCAAGAACGTCGCCTTCGCATTGAATTCCGGGCTGATCAGGTAGGTGCATGCCACAGCCACGGCCCCGACGACCAGCGGCGCCAGCAGCAATAGCTTCCAGCGCGCAGCCAAGGGTCTCGTCACGGTCCAGAAGCTGATGTCAGAGGAGGCGGCCTCGACGCCTGAGAGTTGAGTGCTGACCATTGCGTCAGTTCGTGATGGAACGTATAGCGGCGATGCCCAGGCCGAACTGCGCCAGGATCTGGGTCCATTCCTTGGCCACTTGGGTGAAGGTGGTCTTGTTCATCTCTTCGGGCACGAAGATCGTGTCGCCTGGCAAAGCCGCAAAGTCTCCGAAGCTCTTCCCCGAACTGAACCATCCGCCCTTGTTCTGGGCCGCGCTGACGACGCTTCCGTCGACGCGCACGACAAAGATGCTTTCCGCGTCCGCGCCCTTCGTGGGCCCGCCGGCAAGGCGAAGAATGCCCTCCACGGTGCTGTCGGGGCGCACTAGGTAATTGCCGCCGTTGAAGACGCTGCCGAACACGCCTACGGTGTTGGGTGTCGTGGGGATGTAGAGGCGGTCCCCGTCCTCGACGGCCAGGGGGGGCAGCCCGGTCGCGTCGGGCTTCAGGGTCAAAACGATGCGGCCCGTCGGACGCACGGCCCGCAGGCGCTCGAGCAGCCGGGCATCGGCAGCGGCACCTGCATTGACAGCGGCGGCCTGATCCGCGGTGGACGTTCTTTGCGAGGCTGCGTTGCGGGTCAGGCTGGCTTCGAGGTCGCGCAGGGCGCGTTCATAGTTTTCCTGCTGAACACTCCGGACGCTTTCGCGGCTGAGATTGGTACCGAAAAGGTAGGCTGCTGAAGTCAATCCGCCTGCGGCTTGCAGTGCGTCTTCCAGCGTGCCGTTGGCAGGCAGGAGATAGTCGCCGGGGCGCCGTACCTCACCTTCGATGCGCACTCGCTTGTTCTGGAACTCCGATGAAAGGATGCTGGCGGTGACGCTGAAGGCGCGCACCACATCGCCGTTTGCCAAAGTCGCCTGAAGATCGCTGGGCAGTTTCAGTTCGGCTGCTCTCTTGGTCTGCCGATCTTGCAGGCGCTCGATCAGCAGGCGGCTGCGGTCGGCAACCGCGGAGAAACCGCCAGCCATGATCAGCGCGTCAGCCACGGTTTCGCCTGGTTTGAGTTCAACCACGACGGGCTTGTTGACGCTGCCGATCACGCCTGCCTGGGGGCCGACAGAGCCCACGTGGACCACGTCCCCTGCCTGCAGGATCAGATCACCAGAGCGATCGCCTTTGAGCAGCAGGTCGTAAAGATCGAAAGTGGCAAGCCTGCTCGCCCCGCGCCGCAGTTCGATCTGGCGAAAGCTACCTGCTGCAGATGGGCCGCCAGCGTGCATCAACGCCCCGACCACCGTGGAGAGATTGCTGACGGTATAGGCGCCCGGTTTCGCCACAAAGCCGGTGACGAAGACCCGAACCCCCCGCAACTGGCCCAAGGTGGCGCTGAGTTGAAAGTTGCGGAAAACCTTCGCCACGCTGCGTTCGATCACCGCCGGGAGGTCGCCGTGCCGCACACCAGCAACCTGCACGGCACCAACGCGGGGAATCGTGATTCGGCCAGAACGATCCACGTACAAGCGCAGGTCCGCATCCAGCGAGCCCCAGAGAGTGAGCAGCACCTCATCTCCAGGTGCGACTACGTAGTCGGTCGGAACCAGTGAGCCCAGGTCGGCACCCGCCTCGTCGAGAGGGCCTGTGACCAACTCCGCCCCCAGGCGACGGATGGGAGTCAAGCTGCCTGCCGTGCTTTGAACGAAGAGTTCAAACTCCCCAGGCAGGGCATCCGCCGCGCCTGGAGTTCCCGGGTTGCCGTTGGCACCCGCAGCGCCCGGTGCGTTTGCAGGCCCCAAGGCCTGGCGCGCGTAGGGCGTGGCTTGGCCTTGGGCTTGGGGCCCCGCAGCCGGCTGCCGCAGGCGAACTGGGCCGCTTGGGTCATCGGCAGGTTGCACCTGGGCATGGCTGACGGTGAGGGTCAGCATGAGTACGCAGAACAGCGCCATGTAAACGGCGCACGCTCGGGAAACGAGGGGCGGGATCAATGACGCTCCAGGGGTGGCTTGCGTTGTGGGATGCCGCTCGACGATGCCGGCAAAAGCTGGCCTCGGTCTCCCGGCTGGCAGGCCCGCAAGTGTATGGGCAACGAGCTTCGGCTTGCCCCGCGCCCGACGAGGTGCCGCTATGCGTTCCTGGCGAGCGGGCGATAATCTGCGCCATGACCGACGAGATCCAGATTGCCGAGGCTGCACCTGCGCCCCTCTTCAACACCCTCCCCCTAGACCCCAAGCTCCTGCGCGCCGTGGCCGAGTCTGGCTACACCGCCATGACCCCGATCCAGGCCAAGGCCATCCCCTTGGTCCTCGAAGGGAGGGACATCATGGGCGCGGCGCAGACGGGCACGGGCAAGACGGCGGCCTTCACCATCCCGCTGCTGCAGAAGATGCTGCGCCATGAAAACGCCAGCATGTCTCCCGCCCGCCACCCCGTGCGGGCGCTGGTGCTGGCGCCCACGCGTGAACTGGCCGACCAGGTGGCCAACAACGTCAAGAACTACGCCAAGCACACCCACCTGCGCTCGGCGGTGGTGTTCGGCGGCATCGACATGAAGCCGCAGACGCTGCAGCTGAAGGCCGGCGTCGAGGTGCTGATCGCCACGCCCGGCCGCCTGCTCGACCACATCGAGGCCAAGAGCGCGGTGCTGAACCAGGTCGAGTACGTGGTGCTCGACGAGGCCGATCGCATGCTCGACATCGGCTTCCTGCCCGACCTGCAGCGCATCCTGTCCTACCTGCCCAAGGCGCGGCAGACGCTGCTGTTTTCGGCGACGTTCT
>LNFM01016469.1_pt1 | contig 10349 bp, 11 predicted proteins | sample 596031 | NCBI WGS metagenome assembly LNFM01 (sample SAMN04254537, study PRJNA301005) | activated carbon metagenome | isolation source: dual media filters at the Ann Arbor, Michigan drinking water treatment plant | place: USA: Ann Arbor | reverse complement strand
GCGGCGGTGAATCCGGCCAGGCCGGCGCGGTGCGCCACGGCATCACGCGTGCGCTGATCGACTACGACACCGCGCTGAAGCCCGACCTCAGCCGTGCCGGCTTCGTGACGCGTGACGCGCGCGAAGTGGAACGCAAGAAGGTTGGCTTGCACGGCGCTCGTCGCCGCAAGCAGTTCAGCAAGCGCTGAAGCCCGTGGGTGCGTTGCGGTTCCTCACGGACCGCGTCGCGCCGGGCGGCAAGAATCGGGGCGGGTCTTGGACCCGCCCTTTTTCATGGCTGGCCAGAACTTGAACTGATGCGCTGGAAACTCTTGCGAAGGCGTCTCTCGGTGAGTGCGCCGAGGATGATCGTGCGCAGCCGCCTGCCCTGGCCGCTGCGCTGGGCCGTGGCGGCCGTCGCGCTGGGCTTTTCGGCGGCCCTGGCACTCTGGGCTTTCGAGTTCGGCAAGAGCATCGCCGGCCTGGATGAACGTACGCAGCAGGAACTGCAGCGCCTGCGTGTGGAGGTGGAGGCGCTGCGCGAGGCGCACGCCAAGGCACGCCAGATCTCGGACACCGCCGACAGCCTGCTGACCACCGAACGCGCCACCCAGGAGCGCCTGACGCAGCAACTGCGCCAACTGGAAGCCGAGAAACAGGCCTTGCGCGCCGATCTGGGCTTTTTCGAACGCCTGCTGCCGAGCACGGGCGAAGGCCTGCAATTGCGCGGCCTGGAGGTGGCGGTGGTGGTGCCGGGCGAGGTGCGTTACCAGATGCTGGCGGTGCAGAACGGCAAGGTCGTGGCCGACTTCAAGGGCCGCTACGAGCTTCAGCTGAGCGGCATCCTCGACGGCAAACCCTGGAGCTTGGGTGCCGCCGACGGCCCGAAACCTCTGCAACTGCGCCATTACACGAGGGTGGAAGGCCGTATCGCCTATCCCCCGGAGGTCGTGATAAAAGCCCTGCAGGTCAAGGTGACGGATACGCAGGGCGTGACACGGGCGACGCAGTCGGTGCGCCCCATGCCCTGAACGCGGAGTGTTTGCATGAGCTGGTTTGCCAAGAAGAAGCCGCCCCCGATACGCAGCCTGATCTCGGAGGGCACCGTGGTGCGAGGCCACCTGCGCTTCTCGGAAGGCCTGCGCATCGACGGAGAGGTGCACGGCGATGTGGTCTCCGACGGCGAGGCGACGAGCCTGCTCGTGATCAGCGAGAATGGGAAGGTGTATGGAAAGGTGAGTGCCGGGCACCTGATCATCAGCGGCGAAGTTCGTGGCCCGGTGCTCGCCAGCGAATTGCTGGAACTGCAGCCCAAGGCGCGGGTCACAGGAGACGTGCGCTACGAGTTGCTGGAAATGCACCAGGGTGCGATGGTCGAAGGTGAACTGAAGCCCCTGAAGCAGGCCGACAAGCCGACCCTGATACTTGCCGCGTCGAATGACGCCTGACCCAGCGCGATGAGCGCCCTGAATATGAACTGGAGTCCCGCATGAACGCCTTGGCTGAACCGATCGTTCCCGCAACCGATGAAATGCCCGCGCCGCTGATCTTCACCGACAGCGCGGCCGCCAAGGTGGCCGACCTGGTGGCTGAAGAAGGCAACCCGGAACTGAAGCTGCGTGTCTTCGTGCAGGGCGGTGGTTGTTCTGGCTTCCAGTACGGCTTCACCTTCGACGAAGTCATCAACGACGATGACACGCAGATGACGAAAAAGCCTGCAGTACCTGGGCGGCGCCGAGATCGACTACAAGGAAGACCTGCAGGGCGCGCAGTTCGTGATCAAGAACCCGAACGCCACCACCACCTGTGGGTGTGGCTCGTCCTTCTCGGCCTGAGTTTCCTGGCTTGATCTGCCGCGGCGGCCTCAGCCCGCCGCGTGCACCGCCCCCAGCACCCGCGGCGCACGCGCCCCGGTGACGGCGGGCAGGTTGCCGGGCTCGCCCCTGAGGCGCGCGCGTGCCAGCCAGGCAAAGGCCAGCGCCTCGACCTGATCAGGTGCCACCCCCAACGCTGCCGTGCTGGCCACTGCCATGCCAGGCATCTCATGGCGCAGCAACGCCATGAGATGGCTGTTGTGGGCGCCACCACCGCAGACGAACAAGCTGCGGGTGTCGGGTGCATGCGCCAGCAGCGCACAGGCCACGCTGCGCGCGGTGAGCGAGGCCAGCGTGGCCATCACGTCTGCGGCGGCACGCTCGGCGCCACCTGCCAGGCGGGCTTCCAGCCAGCCGGCATTGAAGAGATCGCGCCCCGTGCTCTTGGGTGGCCGCAGGCTGAAGTAGGGCTCCGCCAGGCAGGCCGTCAGCAGCGCGGCATCAGCTCGGCCACTGGCCGCCCATCGCCCGCCATCGTCCAGGGCCTGGCCGGTGTGGCGCTGGCACCAGAGATCCATCAACACATTGGCCGGCCCGGTGTCGAAACCCAGCACGCTGCCGTCGGCCCTGAGCAAGGTGAGATTGGCCATGCCACCCAGGTTCAGCACGGCACGCGCCTGGCCCGGCTGGCCGAAGCTGGCCGCGTGGAAGGCCGGCACCAAGGGCGCGCCCTGGCCGCCGGCTGCGACGTCGCGGCTGCGGAAATCACAGACGACGGTGATGCCCGTCAATTCGGCCAGCAGCGCCCCGTTGATCAATTGCAGCGTGTAGCCGTTGCCGTCGTGGGCGCCCGGCTGGTGGCGCACCGTCTGGCCATGCGCGCCGACGGCGGCCACGGCATCGGCGCTGAGTCCGCCGAGCTGCAACAGCCGATGCACGACCTCGGCGTAGACCCTCACCAGGCCGTTGGCGGCCAGTGCGGCGCGGTGCAACTCATCGGGACCGCTGTGGTTCAGCGCCAGCAACTCGGCACGCAATGCCGGCGGGAAGGCCAGATGCAGGTGCCTGCGTGACTGCAGCGGTTGCGCTTCATCGGCCTGCTCGGCCAGGACGCCATCGACACCGTCGAGCGAGGTGCCCGACATCAGGCCGATGTAGTGGGCCATCTACTCCATGACGGCGCGAGCGCCGGCCTGGCTTTCTGCCAGGTCCAGCTTCACCTGCACCGCCGAGAGGGTTTCGGCAAACAAGGGGCGCGAGGCGGCATCCACTGGCTTGGACTCGGAGTTCTTGGCCATGCGCAGCGGGTCCTGGTGCTGGCCGCCTACGCGGAACTCGTAGTGCAGGTGCGGGCCTGTCGCCCAGCCCGTGGCTCCCACCGCACCGATGCGCTGGCCTTGTTCGACACGCTGGCCCTTGCGCACGTCGATGCGGCTGAGGTGGGCGTACAGGGTGCTGCGGTTGTTGGCGTGGCGCACCTCGACGACGTTGCCATAGCCGTTCTGGCGCCCGGCGAAATCGACCACACCGTCACCGACCACGCGCACGGCCGTGCCCGTGGGCGCGCCATAGTCCACCCCCAGGTGCGCACGGCGGGTCTGGAAGATCGGGTGGATGCGCATCGCGAAGCCCGAGGTCACGCGGGAGAACTCCAGCGGACTGGCCAGGAACGCGCGGCGCTTGCTGCTGCCGTCGATGTCGTAGTAAGCCGCACGTCCGTCCGAAGCCGTGAACCACACCGCGTGGTGCGAACGGCCGGCGTTGACGAACTCGGCGGCCAGCACGCGGCCCGCGCCTTCGTTCCAGGCCACGGGCTCGCCGTCGGCCACCAGCGACTCGTAGACCACGCTGAAGGTGTCGCCCTTGCGCAGTTCGCGGTGGAAGTCGATGTCGGTCGAGAAGATGTCGGCCAGTTGCACGGCCACGGCATCGGGCACGCGCGCTTCGTCGGTGGCGGCGAAGAGCGAACTGCGAATGGTGCCGCTGGCGAGGCGAGACTGCGTCGTGAAAGGCGCGGTCTCCAGGCGGGCCAGCCAACGGCCGCCCACGCGTTCCAGTGTCAGGCGCGTGAAGTGGGTGCGTGCCAGGTCGCTGCGCTCGGCAGGGAAGCGCGCCACCAGCTGTTGCAGGTTGCCGCTGCCGTCGGTGTCGGCGCGCACCATCTTGCCGCCGCGGCCGGCCAGCAGCAGCCGGGCCGTGCTGTCGCTGCGGAGGAAGCTCGCGGCGGCCGGGTCGCGCACGCCCAGGCGGGCGAGCAGGGCTTCGGCGGTGTCGGTGCCGCGCGTGATGTCGCTGCGGGTGAGGCTCAGTTCCTGCGTCGCCAGTTCGGCCAGTTGCCCGGCCATGCCCTCGGGCTGGACCACTTCGGAGATGACACGTTTGGGCAACGATGCGGCGTCCGGCGCCAGCGGCGCCACGGCGACGGCGGTGATGCCGAAACCCGCCATCAGCGTGACAGCGGTGGCGATCAGGCTGCGGCGGTGCCGCGTGGTGAAACTTTGAAGGCCAGAAATGGCGCGGTCAGCGAGCGGATTCAAGGCGCAGCGAGTCACTTCGAATGGTTGACGCGCCACATGCAAGATGCAGGCTCAACGGTGTTGATCGAGTGGCCTGCTGCACCGGCAGAACCGGGTATGCAGGCAGGCCGTCCACTAGAATGAAGCGATAGGGCCAGAGGCGCCGCCGCGAGCATCCATCCTGGGAAGGCAGCGGCGAGTATAGCCAAGCAAACACCCCTTTCTGCCCAGTGCTTGAAGCATTGTCGGCAGTTGTGCGGCCCCCTCAAACTGCTTCGAGTAACTGTTCATGTCCCAGCCCGCCGTTGCCTCGGCCGCCCCGCCGCCCAGTGACCGTGTCCGTGAGGCGCTGGCGGTGTCCTTGAGGGGGTGCGACGAGCTGCTGCCCGAAGCCGAATGGGTGAAGAAGCTGCAGCGGTCCGAGGCCACCGGCCAGCCGCTGCGCATCAAGCTGGGCCTGGACCCGACCGCACCCGACATCCACATCGGCCACACCGTGGTGCTGAACAAGATGCGCCAGCTGCAGGACCTGGGGCACACCGTCATCTTCCTCATCGGCGATTTCACTTCGATGATCGGCGACCCCTCGGGCCGCAACGCCACGCGCCCCCCGCTGACGCGTGAACAGATCGAAGCCAACGCACAGACCTACTACCGCCAGGCCAGCCTCGTGCTGGACCCGGCCCGAACCGAGATTCGCTACAACAGCGAATGGAGCGACCCGCTGGGCGCGCGCGGCATGATCCAGCTGGCCGCGAAGTACACGCTGGCACGCATGCTGGAACGCGACGATTTCACCAAACGTTTCAAGGCCGGCAACCCCATCAGCGTGCACGAGCTGCTGTACCCGCTGATGCAGGGCTACGACTCGGTGGCGCTGAAGAGCGACCTCGAGCTCGGCGGCACCGACCAGAAGTTCAATCTGCTCGTGGGCCGTGCGCTGCAGCAGGAGTACGGCCAGGAGCCGCAGTGCATCCTGACCATGCCGCTGCTGGAAGGGCTGGACGGCGTCGAGAAGATGTCGAAGAGCAAGAACAACTACGTCGCCATCACCGACGAGCCCAACACCATGTTCGCCAAGGTGCTGAGCATCAGCGACGTGCAGATGTGGAAGTGGTTCACCTTGCTGAGCTTCCGGCCTGAGGCAGAGATCGCGGCACTGAAGGCCGAGGTGGAAGGGGGCCGCAACCCGAAAGACGCCAAGGTGCAGCTGGCACGCGAGATCACCACGCGCTTTCACGGCGCGGCGGCGGCCGAAGCGGCGGTGGAAGACTTTCACCGCCGTGCCGCCGGGGGCGTGCCCGACGAGATTCCCGAGCTCGCCCTGGGCGGCGCGCCGCTGGCCATCGGCAGCCTCTTGAAGCAGGCCGGGCTGGCGCCTTCCACCAGCGAAGCCCTGCGCCTGGTGGAGCAGGGCGGCGTGCGCATCGATGGCAGCGTCGTCAGCGACAAGGGCTTGAAGCTGGCGGCTGGCTGCTTCGTGGTGCAGGTCGGCAAACGCAAGTTCGCGCGCGTGACTCTGGGCGCCTGAAACCCGTGCAGGTACAGCGTTACCTGCAGCTGTCCATCGCGGTGGCGCTGGCCACCATCGCATTGAAAACCGGCGCCTGGTGGGTCAGCGGCAGCGTCAGCCTGCTGTCCGACGCGCTGGAGTCCCTGGTGAACCTGGCCGGCGCGATGTTCGCGCTGGCGATGGTGAGCATTGCCGCGCGCCCGGCCGACGACGACCACCCCTACGGCCACCACAAGGCCGAGTACTTCAGCAGCGGCTTCGAAGGTGTGTTGATCTTCGTGGCCGCGCTGGCCATCGTCTGGGCCTCGGTGCTGCGGATCTTAAATCCGCAGCCGCTGGAAGCGGTGGGCCTGGGTCTGGTACTTTCGGTGGTCAGCTCGGCGATGAACGGTGCGCTGGCTTTCAGCATGCTGCGCAAGGCGCGGGCGGTGCATTCGATGGCGCTGGAGGCCGACGCCCGCCACCTGATCACCGATGTCTGGACCTCGGCCGGCGTGGTGGCCGGCCTGCTGGCCGTGATGGCCACCGGCTGGGCCTGGCTGGACCCGGTGATCGCCATCGCGGTGGCCTTGAACATCCTGCGCGTGGGTGCTTCGCTGGTGTGGCAATCGGTTGCCGGCCTGATGGACGAGGCCTTGGAGCCCGAGCACCTGGCGGCGGTGGCTGGCGTGCTGGCAGCCCACAGCCACGACGCGGTACGTTTCGACCACGTCGTTTCGCGCCGCGCCGGCCCGCGCCGTTTTGTCGACCTGCACATGCACATGCCCGCCGACTGGACCCTGGGCCGCGCCGCGGCAGAGCGCGGCCGCGTCGAGCGGGCGCTGATGCAGGCGGTGCCCGGGCTGCGCGCCAGCATCCAGCTGCTGCCGCTGGGTGTGGAAGCCCACCTCGACGACCCCCTCGACACACCCGCGGCGCCATGATCGCGCTGGTGCAGCGTGTGCGGCAGGCGCGGGTGGAGGTGGCCGGGGCCACGGTCGGCGAAATCGACGCCGGCCTGCTGGTGCTGGTGTGCGCCGAGCCGGCCGACACGCCCGCACTCGCCGCCAGGATGCTGGACAAGCTCTTGAAGCTGCGCATCTTTGCCGACGAGGCCGGCAAGATGAACCGCAGCGTGCAGGACGTGGCCGGCGGCCTCTTGATCGTCAGCCAGTTCACGCTGGCCGCTGACGTGAGCGGCGGCAACCGCCCCAGCTTCACCGGCGCCGCGCCACCGGCCTTGGGGCGCGCGCTCTACGAAGAACTGCTGCGCCTGGCGCACGAACGTCACCCGAAGGTGGCGGCCGGCCTCTTCGGCGCTGACATGCAGGTGCACCTGGTCAACGACGGGCCTGTGACCATCCCCCTCACGCTGCGCTGAACGCCGAGCGGCCGGCCATGAAAAAGGCCGCCCGAAGGCGGCCTTGCGGCACCGGACCTCTGGCGCGCCAGGGCCTGGTCAGTCAGCGTACTGGCCGGCGGCCTTGATGGCCGGGCCCCACTTGGCGATTTCGGCCTCGACGAACTTCTTGTGATCGGCCGGGTTGATGCGGTTGTCGGTAACGACCACGGCACCCAGGGCTTCCTGGCGCTTGATGAACTCGGGGTCCTTCAGCGCGGCGCGCAGTGCGGTGTTGACCTGGTCGACGATGGCCTTGGGCGTGCCCTTGGGCGCGTACAGGCCGTGCCAGATCGACACGTTGAAACCCTTCAGGCCCTGGGAATCCAGGGTCGGCAGGCCGGCCAGCGCCGGCGTGCTCAGGGGCTTCATCGTCGTCACGGCATAGGCCTTGACCTTGCCCGCAGCGATCTGGCCGCTGGTGTTGGTGGTCTGGTCGCACATGATGTCCACCTGGCCGCCCAGGATGTCGGTCATGGCCGGCGCGGTGCCCTTGTAGGGCACGGTGGTCATGTCGATCTTCAGGCTTTGCTGGAAGAGCAGGCCGCAGAGGTGCGATGCCGCACCCAGGCCGGCATTGGCCAGGTTGATCTTGCCCTTGTTGGCTTCCAGCCACTTCACCAGCTCGCTGTAGTTGGCGGCCGGCAGCGTGGGGCGGCCGATCAGCGTCATCGGCACGTCGTTGACCATGCCGATGTATTCAAAGTCTTCCAGCACCTTGAACGACAGGTTGCGGTACAGGGCCGGTGCCGTGGCCATGCCGATGTGGTGCAGCAGCACGGTGTAGCCGTCGGGGTTGGCCTTGGCCACCTTGGCTGCACCCAGCGTGCCACCGGCGCCGCCGACGTTCTCGATGATGATGGTCTGGTTGTTCAGACTCTTGCGCAGCACCTCGGCGAGATCGCGCGCCACCTTGTCGGTGGGGCCACCGGCGGCGAACGGCACCACCATGGTGATGGGCTTGTCGGGGAAGGCGGCGAAGCTGCTCGTGGCCACGAAGGCAGCGGCCACGGCGGTGAGGGTCTTGAAGGTCGTCTTCATGGGCTGGTCTCCGGACGGGTCTGTGAGCGACCGGCGGGATGTTAGGCGCAACGACGCTGCAGGCCACAGCGGAAAGTACTTATCACGGCTTCCCCGCACGGACTTCCGCGCGGCGCCCGGCGCCTCAGTCGTACTTGCGGCTGTCCTCGATCAGCTTGCCGTCGTTGGGCAGGCTGCCTGGCGGCAGCACTTCCACGTCGCAGCGCAGTTTGGTCAGATCGCGCACGCTGGCGGCCACGGCCGCCTGCAGGCCACTGGCCTTGCTGCCCGTTTCCACGCGCAGCGTCATGTGATCCTGCGCCATCTCGCCGGCCACCACCAGGCGCACACGCGCCAGTTCAGGGTGCCGCTTCAACACCTCGGCCACCTGGCCGGGGTGCACGAACATGCCCCGCACCTTGGCGGTCTGGTCGGCACGGCCCATCCAGCCCTTGATGCGTGTGTGCGTGCGGCCCGTGGGGCAGGGCCCAGGCAGCACGGCGCTGAGGTCACCGGTGCCGAAGCGCAGCAGCGGGTAGTCAGCGTTGAAGGCGGTGACGACCACCTCGCCCACCTCACCATCGGGCAAGACCTCGCCGGTGCCCGGGCGCACGATCTCCACCAGCACCCCCTCGTCCACCACCAGCCCTTCACGGGCGCTGGTCTCGTAGGCGATCACGCCCACATCGGCCGTGGCGTAGGCCTGGTAGGCCGCAACGCCGCGCGCCAGCAGCCAGTCGCGCAGGCTGGGCGGGAAGGCCTCGCCGCTGACCAGGGCCTTCTTCAGGCTGGGCAGGGCCAGGCTGGTCTCTGCCGCCTTCTCCAGCAGGATGCGCAGGAAGCTGGGCGTGCCGGTGTAGGCATCGGGCCGCAGATGCTGCATGGCCTGCAGCTGCAGTTCGGTGTTGCCCACGCCACCAGGAAAGACGGTGCAGCCCAAGGCGTGGGCACCGCTTTCCATGATCCAGGCGCCCGGCGTGAGGTGGTAGCTGAAGCTGTTGTGCACCAAGTCGCCGCCCGTGAAGCCGGCGGCGCGCATCGCGCGGGCCACCCGCCAGTAGTCAGCGGCAGTGCCTTCGGGTTCATAGATCGGTCCGGGCGATTGGTACACCCGCCGCGCCGGCCGCAGCGCCGCTTGGCTGGCCCAGCCCAGGGCCGAGAAGCCGCCGAAGGCGTCAGCGCCACGCTGCGTGTTCTGCTGCGCCAGCAGTTCGTGCTTGCGCGTCACCGGCAGGCGCGCCAGCGCCTCGCGGCTGTTGATGTCTTTCGGCACCACGCCCGCCAGGCGCTCGGCCATGGCCGGCACGGCCAATGCGGCCTGCACCTGGGCAGGCAGGGCCAGTGCCAGGGCGCGCTCACGTTCGTCCGCGCTGCGGGTTTCCAGGATGTCGGGCTGCATGCGGAGGGTCCGGGGCAAAGGGGTGCCGCGAGGCTTGGAGGTTCAGTCTTCCTGCGCCCAGCGGGCCAGGCGTTTCTTCACTTCATCGATGAGCTTGCGCTGCTCGGCCGCGTTGTGCACGACCAGGCGGTCCCATTCCGGCGTCAGGGCCAGCTTGCGGGCCAGCCGCACCTGCAGCGCGTCGGCCTCGGCGGTGATTTCCAGCACGCGCTTGCCGCGCAGTTCGAAGGCATGGCCGCGCTCGGTCAGCTTCAGGTCGCGCAGCGTGCGCTTGATCGACTGCAGCGCGGCATCCGGCTGGAAGGGCGGCAAGGCAAAGGCAGGCTCGTCATCGCTCATGACAGCCACCGCTTGCGCCGCTTGTAGCTCTTCACGTCCTTGAAGCTCTTGCGGTCGCCGCCGCCCATGCCGAGGTAGAACTCCTTCACGTCCTCGTTTTCGCGCAGGTCCTTCGCCGCCCCTTCCATCACGATGCGGCCGCTCTCCAGGATGTAGCCGTGGTCGGCGTAGCGCAGCGCCATGTGCGTGTTCTGCTCGGCGAGCAGGAAGGTGACCTTCTCGCGCTGGTTCAGGTCCTTGACGATCTCGAACACCTCTTCGACGATCTGCGGCGCCAGACCCATGCTGGGTTCGTCCAGCAGCACCATCTTCGGGTTGGCCATCAGCGCGCGGCCGATGGCGCACATCTGCTGTTCGCCGCCGCTGGTGTAGGCGGCCTGGCTGCCGCGCC
>LNFM01013566.1_pt1 | contig 10349 bp, 7 predicted proteins | sample 596031 | NCBI WGS metagenome assembly LNFM01 (sample SAMN04254537, study PRJNA301005) | activated carbon metagenome | isolation source: dual media filters at the Ann Arbor, Michigan drinking water treatment plant | place: USA: Ann Arbor | reverse complement strand
GCATGACCGTGGAAACGCGCCCGCTTTCCTATGCACTCGGTGCCGAGATCGTCGGTGTCGACCTCAACCGGCCGCTGTCGGAATCGGCATTCGGTGGCATCTACCGCGCCTTCCTCGACCACGGGGTCCTGCTGCTGCGCGGCCAGAAGATCAGCCGGGAGCAGCACATCGCCTTCAGCCGCCGCTTCGGGGAACTCGACCGCCACGATTCACTGCCGCGCGACAGGCATCCCGAGCACCCCGAACTGCTGATGGTCACCAACCTGCCGCAGGCCAACGGCGAGCCGTCCAACTCCCGCTACACGGGCCAGCTGTGGCACTCGGACATGTCGTTCACGCTGGTGCCGTCGCTCGGTTCACTGCTGCGTGGCGTCGAGGTGCCGCCGGTGGGGGGCGACACGATGTTCGCGAACATGCATGCCGCGTACGAGGCACTTTCCGCAGGCATGAAGCAGCTCATCGCCGGACTGCACGGCGTCCACCGCCCCGAACGCAAGAACGCAGGCATCGCCCCGGAGTGGGAGAAGGAGAACCGCCGCCTGAACCCGCCGGTCGCGCAACCGATCGTTCGCGTGCATCCCGAGACCGGGCGCAAGGCGTTGTACATCGGCGAGAAGGTGAAGTCCTTCGAGGGCATGACCGAGGACGAGAGCCGTCCGCTGATCGACTACCTGATCCGCCACGCAACCCGGCCGCAGTTCGTCTACCGCCACCAGTGGCAGCCCGACGACATCCTGGTCTGGGACAACCGCTGCACCATGCATGTCGCCCTCGGCGACTACGACCCGTCGCTGCGCCGGCACATGGAGCGCACGACGGTGATGGGCACGCCATCCGGGCACGTGGTCGACGATGCGGCAGCCTCGGCGGTGGCGGCATGAAGGCCGCTGCCTGGCTCGTCGCGCTGCTCGCCGCGGGGTCCGCGCAGGTGCAGGCCCAGCAGGCGCAGAACTTTCCGGTGCGCCCGATCCGGATGCTGGTGCCGTTCGCGCCCGGTGGCACCACCGACATCATGGCCCGCGTGGTCGCCGCGCAGATGTCGAACGCATGGGGACAGACGGCGATCGTCGACAACCGTCCCGGGGCGAACGGCATCATCGCCAGCGAGATGACGGCGAAGGCGAGCCCTGATGGTTACACAGTGCTGTACGTGGCGATCGGACATGCGATCAATTCGCTGATCTACCGCAAGCTCCCGTACGACACGGAACGCGACTTCACGCCGATCAGCCTGGGCGCGACCTTCGCACAACTGGTGCTGGTGCATCCCGGCGTGCCCGCGACCAGCGTGAAGGAACTGCTCGCGCTGGCCCGTGCAAGGCCCGGCACGATGAGCTATGCATCGGGCGGCATCGGCTCTTCGCAGCACCTGGCAGGCGCGCTGTTCGCCTGGCAGGGGCGGTTGCAGGTCAACCATGTGCCCTACAAGGGCGGCGCACCGGGACTGACCGACCTGATGGCCCGCAATGTCGACATGATGATCATCCAGCCTACATCGCCCGAACAGGTGACCGGCGGTCGCGTCCGTGCCCTGGCGGTCACCTCCCCGGGGCGCAACGCGGCCTGGCCCGACCTGCCGACGCTGGCCGAGGCGGGCCTTCCCGGCTACGAGTCGCAGGCCTGGTACGGCATGGTCGGGCCGCGCGGCCTTTCGGGTGAAGTGCTCGGCAGGCTGTCCGGGCAGGCCGTGGCCGCGCTCACCACGAAGGAGATGCGCCAGCGCATCGCGGCCCAGGGCGGCGAAGTGGTGGCCAGTTCCCCGGCCGAATTCGCGTCCTTCATACGGCGCGAGATCGAACGCTACGGAAAAGTGGTCAAGGAGTCGGGCATCGTCGCGGAGTAGTACCCTCGTGGCTCCGGCATCTCCTGCTCCCCGAGGTCGTCCCATGCTCGAACACGCGAACGCTTCCGCCTGCCGTGCAGTGCTGCCATGGGCATCGACCCGCAGGATCACCTGCCTGTTCGTCGTCATCCTGCTGGCGGGGTCCTTCATGGCGGGTGCCGCGCTGGCGCAGCAGAAGTACCCGGCGCGTCCGATCCGGCTGGTATTGCCGTTCCCGCCGGGCGGCAGCACCGACATCGTCGCGCGCGTCGTGACCCAGCGACTCGCCGAGACCTGGGCCCAGCCGGTGCTGATCGACAACCGGCCGGGTGCGGCCGGCAACCTGGCGGCCGAGATCGTCGCGCGCGCGGCCCCGGACGGGTACACGCTGTTCCAGGTCAACGTCGCGCATGCGATCGCGGCAAGCCTGTTCCCGAAGCTGGGCTACAGCCTGGAGCGCGACTTCGTGGCGGTGACGCAGCTGGCGTCCACGCCCTATGCGCTGGTCGCGCATCCGGGGGTGCCGGCGAAGTCGGTGCGTGACCTGGTCGCGCTGGCGCGCGCCCGCCCCGGCGTGCTCAACTACGCGTCCGCCGGCAATGGCAGCGCGACCCACCTGTCCGGGGAACTGATCAAGGCGCTCGGACGCGTGGACCTCGTGCACGTCCCCTACAAGGGTTCGGGGCCCGCCGTCGGCGCACTGCTGTCGGGCGAGGTCGATGTCTACTTCCTCGCGGTGCCGGCGGCCGCGCCGATGGTCAAGGCTGGCCGGCTCAGGCTGCTCGGCGTTTCCAGCGCGAAACGATCGTCGATGATGCCCGACGCGCCGACGATGGCCGAGGGTGGGCTTGCCGGGTTCGATACCAGCACCTGGCACGGCGTGATGGCACCCGCTGCGACGCCGCGTGAAATCGTCTCCCAGCTTTCCGGCGAACTGGTGCGGATCCTCGCCTCGGCCGACATCCGGGGAAAGCTGGTGTCGCAGGGGCTGGAGCCGGTCGGCGACAGCCCGGAGCAGTTCGCCGCGTTCATCCGGGCCGAAGTCGGCAAGTGGGAGAAACTCGTCCGGGCCTCTGGCGCGAAGCCGGAATAGGCGTGCGGTCGCAACGTGAGGCGGTACCGGATGCCGTGCGCCGCCCGGGTGGAGCGGCAGGATGACTTCCAGCAATGCGCGAGGAAACGATGGCACATGACGTGATGGCGGGTACCGGCAGGGTCGCGATCCTTGCGCTGGCGTTCGTGCTGCCGGCGGCCGACGCCGTGGCACAGGCGTGGCCGGCAAGGCCGATCCGCGTGATCGTGCCGTTCGCCGGCGGGGGGCCGATCGATGCGGTCGCCCGGCCTGTGCTCGACAAGGTCGGCGCGGCGCTCGGCCAGCCCATGGTGTTCGAGTCGCGGCCCGGCGCCAGCGGGACGATCGGATCGGACATCGTGGCCCGTGCGCCGAAGGACGGCTACACGTTGCTGTTCACCACCGGATCGCACACGTCCAATGCGGTATACCTGCGCAAGCTGCCGTACGATCCGATCGAGGACTTCCTGCCGGTCTCCCAGGTCGCACGGGCGTTCGGGCAGGTCCTGGTCGTCCATCCTGCGCTCCCGGTGCGCACGGTGAAGGAGTTCATCGCCCTTGCCCGCTCGCGCAAGGGCGGCCTCAACTATGCGTCGGCCGGCGTGGGCAATGCGACCCACATCGCGGGCGAACTGTTCCGGATCGGCGCAGGCGTACAGTTCACCCATGTCGCATACAAGGGCGGCGGACCGGCCCTGGCGGATGTGCTCGGTGGCCACGTCGAGGTGATGTTCCCGAGCGTCACCCAGGCGCTGCCGTTCATCCGGCAAGGCAGGCTGCGCGCACTGGCGCTTTCCGGCGGCCGTCGTTCGCCGGTGCTGCCCGACGTGCCGACCTATGCAGAGGCGGGCCTGGGCAAGGTCGACTTCACCGGCTGGCATGCCACCTGGCTCCCGGGCGGTTCGCCGATGGAGATCGCGCGCAGGCTGCAGGCGGAGATCGTGCGCGCCGTGGCGACGTCCGAAGTGCGGGCCGTGTTCACCGAACTGGGCGTCGAGGCGGTCGCGAGCACGCCGGAGGCGTTCGCCCGGTTCGTCCGGGAGGACCTCGCGATCAACCAGGAGATCGCGAAGCGGGCCGGCATACAGCCCGAATAGGGGCGGCGCCGCCGCTCACTGCCCTCCGGGGCATCCGCCCAGCTTTTCCGCCGCCCAGTCGGCCATCCAGTCGACCACCAGCGGCGTGTTGTCGGCGCCGCAATGCTCCGCGCCACCGTCGGCCAGCCTGAATATCTTCAGTTCCCGGCCCGGGCTGTTCACGGCCGCATCGTAGGTCCGCTGCGCATGCCACAGCGGTACCTGCCGGTCGTTCTCGCCATGGACGACCAGCAAGGGGCAGGTGATCCTGTCGGCGACACCCTCGAGCGTCATCTGTCGAACGACCTTCAGGGACTCCTCGATCGTGTCGCAGCCGAACACCCAGTTCACATGCTCGGCGTAACCCGGCACCGAAGGCTCGCCGCGCCCGCCGATCCGGTCGGCGACGGTCTTGCCGTAGTCGAAGATCGCGCCCCAGGCGACGGCGCACTTGAAGCGCTTCTCGAAGGCTGCCGCGCGCGGCGCATAGTAGCCGCCGAGCGAGATCGCCATGATGCCGATGCGGGCAGCGTCTACGTCGGCGCGCGTCTCGAGGTAGTCGACGCAGGCCGCGGCAGGTTTCTCGGTGTCGGGGCCGCTCGGCAGTCCCTGCAGCCTGAGTGCCTCGCCGGCGCCGGGATGGTCGACGATCAGCATCGACATGCCGCGCCTGCGGAACTCGTCGCCCACGGCCGCGTAGATGATCTCCTTCGTCACGTCGAGGCCGTCGAAGTGGACCATGCACGGATGCGGCCCGTCGCCGGGTGCCTTCGAGAAGATCGCCCTCAGGCGATGTTCGCCGAACGGGACTTCCACGTATTCGATCGGCTCGCGCCTGAGTTCGAGCCCGCGCCGATAGGTCTGTATGCCGCGGCGGAATGCATCGAGGCGGCGCGGATCGCGGTGGCTCGGCATGCGTTCGGCCAGGAGGAAGTAGATGCCGGCGCGGAGATACTTCCGGCCGGCCGAGACCGTGCGGCCGAGCGCTTCGTCGGCCTCGCCCTGGCGGCGGACCCGTTCGGCGACCTTCATCCAGCTCTCGAACCAGGCGCGCTGCTGGGTCTGGTCGCCCTGCAGTGCCTTGATGCCTGCAACCTCGCGCAAGGGCCGGCAGGCTTCGTCGATCTCGGACACCTGGCCGCCGCGGTTGAGGGCGGACATCACCGCCAGGCTCCACGTGTAGTTGTTCGGAAAGTATTCGAACATGAAGGTCCCCTGCCTGTGCAAGCGGCGCGCGTCCGGCGCCATCGGCAGAGGGTACACTGCGCGGCGGATGTCGTCCGAGGCAGGCGGTGCAGGCATGTCGGTTGCGTGGACACGATGAACCGGTTTCATCGTGGAGAAACGTCATGCCGAAAACAAGCCGGGGCGATACGGCCTCACGCGGCCGCGCCCGTGTCCATGCGCCCAGCACCCCGCCCAGGACGAATGCAAGCAAGCCGGTACGCCGCGCGCGGCTGTCGGCAGACCCCAGGACGGAACGCAGCGCCTGGATCGAGATCGAGGGCTTGCTGGTCGCCGCGCATCGGCGCCTCGAGCAGCAATTCTCGCGGGCCGCGAAGTTGGCGGCAAAGGATGCGGACAGCCTCGCCATGGCAGGCGAGCGGGTGATCAGTGGCATGCGCAGCCATTTTGCCCTCAAGGTCGAGACCGTCTATCCGGTCCTGTACGAGACCCTGCCCGATGCCGGGGTGATCCTCGAGGCCGAGATCGAGATCGAGGTGGCGCGTGACCTGATGGGACGCCTCGAGGCGATGAAGCCGTTCGACGAGCGCTACCAGCCCACGATCAACATCCTCGCCGCCTGGCTGGAGCGCCACTTCGAACAGGAGCGGGTTCGCCTGTTCGCCGCGGCGCGGCGCACGGTGCCGTCCTTTGCCCGGCGGCTGCCCGACGTACGCGCGAAGTTCGCGCAGGATGCGGCCGTCCTGGCCGACGTCCAGGCCACGAACGGCGGCGCTGCGGACAGGACGTCGAACGGGCGTGCACTCACCCGGGTGAAGGCACCCCGTCGCGGACGTCCGCCGACCGGCGTGCGCGCCGGATTGCCTGCAGGAGGTTTCGCGAACTGACCGGCTTGCGCACGACCTCGATTTCGCCGGAAGCGATTTCCGGCGAATCGGCATAGGCGGTCATCAGGACGATCGCCAATGCCGGATGGTTCTCGGCGGCTTCGCGTGCCAGGCGGTCGCCGCGGGTTCCCGGCATGCGCACGTCCGTGAGCAGCACGTCGAACGTACCGGCTGCGAGCAGCGCGAGCGCTTCGTCGGCGGAGCGGACCTGGCGGGTGCGGGCACCGATGCCGGTCACCAGTTGCGCGACCGCGGCACCCGTGTCGTCCTCGTCATCGACCACCAGCACGCGCAGGCCTTCCAGGACCGCCGGGCCGGCCTCGTCGTCTCCTGCGGCGCCGGCCGGCGGGAACAGCAGCGTGAACGTGGTGCCCGTGCCGGGTGTGCTCTGCACGGTGACGCGGCCTCCCGACTGCGTGACGAAGCCGTAGACCTGGCTGAGGCCGAGGCCGGTGCCCTGTCCGACCGGCTTGGTCGTGTAGAACGGATCGAAGATATGCTGCATCGTGCCAGGCGCCATCCCGCAGCCATTGTCCGCAACCGTCAGTGCCACCCAGGGCGATGCCAGCCGGTTGCCGTCCACCAGCGTGCCTGGCGGCAGGGTGGTCGCCTTGATGCGCAGCGTGCCACCGCCCGGCATCGCGTCGCGGGCGTTCGTCGCGAGGTTGAGCAAGGCGAGTTCGAGCTCGTCCGGATCGACATCGATCTCGGCGGTGTCCGGGTCGAGCTCGACCGTCAGTTCGATCCTGTTTCGCAAGGCTGCACGCAGCAACTCCGCGAGTTCGGGCAGGAATGCCGCCAGGGACACCCGGCGCGGCTGCAGGCTGGATCGGCGCGAGAACGAGAGCAACTGCCGCGTCAGGCGGGCGCCCTGGTGCGTCGCCCGCTCCATCGCCGCCAGCGACCGGTCGTGCAGGTCGTCGGGCAGCCTGTTCGCCAGGCGCCGGCGCAGGACCTCGATGTTGACGGTGAGGACCTGCAGCAGGTTGTTGAAGTCATGTGCGATGCCGCCGGTCATGCGTCCGATGGCCTCCAGCCGCTGTCCGCGGCGCAGGCCGTCCTCGGCCAGTTCACGCAGCCGCAGCTCCTCTTCACGTTCTTCCCGCGCGTGCCGTGCGCGTTGTGCGTTGCGCCGCGCCAGTTCCGCGGCGACCAGCAGCATCGCGATGGCGAGCAGGGTCACGATCGAGTAGAGCGTGAGGGAGCGGCGCCACTGCTGCTCGACCGCCTGCATCGACAAGCCGTATGCGACATACACCGGATAGTCGCCGACGCGGGCGTAGCCATACAGGCGTTCGAGCTGGTCGACCTCTCCGCGGCTGCGGAAATGGCCGGCTGGCGCGGAGCCGATCGCCTTCATCAGCCCGGACGTGCCGCTCAGGCGCGGCACGTCCGGGGTCTGGGCCGGCTCACGGACGAGGAAGACCCCGTCCTCCCGCACCAGCGCGAGCGCGTCGCCCGACGTTTCGCGCAGCCCGCGATAGAACTGGCGGAAGTACTCGATGTCGCCCGACACCGCGAACACGCCGTCGAAGCCTCCATCGCCACCGATCCGCGCACGCGTGACCGCGAAGAATTCCTGGCCGGAGAGCCGGGCCTCCCCGGGGGCTCCGATGAAGAAACCACTCGGCCGCGTGCGCTGGGCGACGAAATAGTCACGATTGCTGGCGTCCAGCTCCGGCATCGGAAAACGCCGGCTGCTGGCCCAGTGCCGGCCGGTCGGTGCCAGGAAGAAGACGCTGTTGGCTTCACGGACCGGCTCGGTCAGCCCGCGCAGTTCGTCGTGCATCGCGCGCGAGGCGACGATCTGCCGCCAGTCCATCGTGCCGGCGCGACGCTCGACCTGGCCGAGGATCAGCTGGTACATGTCGAACACCCGCAGCGCATGTTCGCGCAGGAGCTCGGCCGAGCGCAGCGCCCGCCGCTCGGCATCCTGATGGATGTACTGATGGGTCAGCGAAGCGGCGGCCAGGAGGATGGCGAGCGGCCCGAACACGGCCGCGGCGAACAGCATCAGGATCGATGGCGAGGGCGTTCTTGTCACGGGTCGCTCGTCTCCTTGCAGGTCCACGCGTTATACCAGCAGCGTCGTCGGGCATGGCGCGATCGGCAACCATCCAGGTCACTTGCCGATCCAGGCCGATATTGCGCCGATCAACTGCGCCGGTGAAATGGGCTTGGCGAGGAACAGGTCGAAGCCGGCCTGCATCACGGTGCGCCGCGGGTACTGGTCCGCCTGCGCAGAGAAGGCCACCGCGGGCACCCGCGGCAGGCCCGCCTCGCGCTCCAGTCGGCGGATGCGACCGATCATCTCCAGGCCGTCCATCTCCGGCATCGACAGGTCGGAGATCAGCAGGCGTTCGCCGCCGCCGAGCGCCCATTCCCGATAGCGGTCGATCGACTCGGCGCCCGAACGCGCGGTGGTGACGTGCGCCCCATGGCGGCGCAGCACGGTCGCGCCCACCTCGAGCATGTCCTCGCGATCGTCGGTCAACAGGATGTAGCAGCCGCTGAGGACATCCATGCCTTCCCGGTCGGTGGCAAAGTCCGCGTCCTCGAAAAAGCCCGGGATGGACGGCGCTGCCTCCGCCCGGGCTTCTGCCGCTTCGGGTGCCGGGCCGCCGAGGGCCGCGAAACGGAGGGACAACCGCGCGCCGGCACCGGCCGTGGACGGATTCACCTCGAGCACGCCCCCCTGCAACTCGGTCACCACGCGGGCGATGGCCATGGACAGCGTCGGCGAAGCGGCATGCCCGCCTGCCCGGACGGAGGCCTGGCGATCAAGGGGGGCCAAGGAATGGGTGCCGGCATCGCCTTCGACTTCGAGCAGTATGGCCGGTTCGGCCTGGTCTGCCACCGTGCGCGCGGCCATGCGGACGACGCCATGCGCGGGCGTGACTGCCAGCGCGTGCTCGCCCATTGCGTACAGCGATTCCTCCACGCGCGAGGCGTCCGCCAGGAAGGACAGGCGCGGATCGGTCGTCGCGACGCACAGCTCGATCGAGCGTTCCGCGGCACGCTGCGCAAGGCGCACCGAGACGCGCTGGAACAGTGGGTCCGGATGCACGGGGCGCGACTCCGCAGGGGCGCGGCCGCTGAGCAGTCGCGTCGCGTCGAGGAGCTGGTCGACCAGCCGGCGCTGTGTCTCGACGGCGGACGATATGCCCTCGAGCGCACGCTGGCGCGCGCCGGCGTCCGCGGTGGGCGATCGTGCGAGGTACAACCACCCGACCATCGCATTGAGCGCCGAACGCAGGTCGTGCGACACCAGCGACAACAGTTCCTCGCGGCCGCGTATCGCGCGTTGGCTTGCGGCCTCTGCGCTGCGCGCCTGCACGAGCGCCTGTCCAAGCGCGGCTGCGTGGGCGTGCTCGAGCGATCGCCACGCGGCCGCTCGGGCGTCATCGGCACGCAGGCGTTCGCCGTCGTGCATCGCCGCGAGCCGGGCGGCATCGACGAGCGCGGCGCGGGTGATCCACTCGAACATGGCCACGACCAGGGCGCCCACGACGGCAAGTGCCAGGATCGCTTGCGCGGTAGCGAGCCCGGACAGCCAGAGCGTGGCCATCAGCGCCAGCAGCGTGGCCGCGGCGATCCGCCAGCCGCCGCAGCGGTGCATCAGTGCGGCCACCAGGGGCGCCAGCAGCAGCGATGCGCCAGGCAGCACGCTGCCGACTCCCGTCCCCGCGATGGCGAACATGCACAGCGCAACGGCCAGCGCGAGTGCACAGGCCCGCTTCTTCTCCATCGATGCAGCGACTGCGAATGAGGGCAAGATCTGCTCCGGCACGTGGCCTCGGGCGCTTCGCTGCGCGTGTGTTTCGCGCCTGGCGCGCGCATGGCCGGTCGACACGCGACCTACGCAAGCAGGGTGCCCGTCGGGCGGTCCATTGCGCGACTTCACCCGCGCTCGCTTAACGAACATGCGCCTGCTTCCCGTGTAACATGGTGTGCTGATCGATGGATGAACGCGACATGGCTACTGCTACCACGAAAGGTGCCACCGCGTCGCCGGCGGCATCTCGCAACGAACCCTTCGCCCTGATCGTCGAGGACGAGCGCGACGCGGCACAGGCGCTCGCCGAACTGGTCCGTGACGAAGGCTTCCGCACGGCGATCGCCGGGTCGCTGGCCGAGGCCCGGCAGCAGCTCGTGCTGCGCACGCCCGACGTGGTCCTGCTCGACCTCATGCTGCCGGACGGCAGCGGCATGGAACTTTTCGGTGAACGCGAGGAGCATGGCAACGTCGAGATCGTCCTGATGACGGGACATGCGACGCTCGAGACATCGATCCAGGCACTGCGCCT